>Ga0307478_10004340_pt1 | contig 10137 bp, 7 predicted proteins | sample atmos_gasesECM4C_2_FD_203713 | JGI IMG/M metagenome (GOLD analysis project Ga0307478, IMG submission 203713) | Hardwood forest soil microbial communities from Morgan-Monroe State Forest, Indiana, United States - atmos_gasesECM4C_05 | ecosystem: Environmental > Terrestrial > Soil > Temperate...
ACTGCCGGGAGATTCGCGCCTTCCTGAGCATGAATCGAATCCCTTATGAGTGGGCCGAGCGCGATCGTAGCGCACATCGCGCTCCGACTGACCAGGCTTGCGAGGTTGCTGACCTATCCGTCGTGGTGGATGGTTCGTTCTGCGTCAGCCATCCTCCTACGGTTCGTAAGGTAGCTGAAGCGCTCGGATTCCAAACGGCTCCCCATCGCCAAAGTTATGACGTGGTGATTATTGGCGGCGGCCCAGCAGGACTGGCGGCTGCCGTCTACGGAGCCTCGGAAGGGCTCAGCGTCTTGTTGGTCGAGCGCAAGGCTCCCGGCGGTCAGGCTGGCACATCTTCTCGCATCGAAAATTACCTCGGCTTCCCCAATGGCATCTCAGGAGATGACCTCAGTCAACGCGCGTTCAGGCAGGCGGTTAAGTTCGGAGCCGAAGTGGTTCTCACCCGAGAAGTCCAAGAGATCATTCAGAATCCCGATGGCGCATACACGATTGGACTCGATGGCAGCGATAGGGTTGCCACAAAGACGGTGATCTTGGCGACCGGAGTTGCTTGGCGCAGACTTGAGGCGGGCGGCGTCGATCGCTTCATCGGGCGTGGAGTCTTGTATGGGGCCGCACGTACGGAGGCCCCCACGGTGGCTGGAAAGCGCGTCTTTATCATCGGCGGTGGCAACTCTGCCGGCCAGGCTGCCCTGTTCTTCGCAGATTACGCGAGTTCAGTGACCATGCTGGTCCGCGGCGAAGATCTGAAGCGCAGCATGTCGCAATACTTGATCGATCAGATTGCTCTCGCGCCGGGCATTCGGGTGGAGACGGAAACTCAGGTGGTCTCTGCAGACGGCACGGATTACTTGAAAGCAATAGAAACCCGGAAAACGGGGGAGCCTGTCATCCGGCGGGCTGCAGATGCACTGTTTGTCATGATCGGCGCCGATGCAGTAACCCATTGGTTGCCACCTCAACTCCAACGCGAAAACGGCTATGTCCGCACGGGGCGCGAGGTGAGCGACCAGCCCGGTTGGGCGGCAGATCGTGCTCCGTTTCTGCTGGAAACAAATCTTCCGGGCTTCTTCTGTGTCGGTGACATTCGCTACAACTCGATCAAGCGCGTTTCCAGCAGCGTAGGAGAAGGCAGCATGGCCGTTGCTTTCGTGCATCAATATCTCTCATTACGGCTCAAACCGTTTCCAGAGTGATTGCGGTTGCGTTTCAACCGTTGCTCCTACTTGCTCGACTCAGACTCGAGCCTGTCTCATAAAAATAGAGATCCATCGGGACCACGCGCCCCCGCGCAAAAGCCCGGACCTCGGCTGCCCTATTTTCGATGTTGGGACAGCCGAAGCGAGCGTCCAGTTCAAAGTGTGGTTTCTGAAAGAGATCGCGCATTCTCAAAGAGCTCTGATTTGCCCAGCGCTTTTCGCCCCGTAAACGCGAGTTTCAAATCCCGCAAGCATGAGTCGCGTTCACAATCCGCACAGTGCGAAGTTTAGAGGGAAACTGATCAGCGCTGGTACAACACCGAGCCTTGGCGCGCCGGTTGCTGCCACTGAAGCACAAGGTCCGCCGACAGGATCGAGAAGGCAAGGCAGACCCAGATGATGGTCTCGCTCACATGGATGTCGAGATTCTCCCATCCGGTCACACCGCCGATCACTCTTCCCTCAAGAAAGACCAGTGCGACGGCAAAGCTGCGAGTCATCCATTGCTGATGCTCTCGGACTTTGCCTTTAAGAATGAAGGCCATCGCGATGCCGGTGGTAGCCATCCACAACACAGCGTCCACCGCAGCGGCAATTGTGAAAGATCGGGCCCCTCCCATGCGTTCCTGGAAGTACTCGATATAGAAGCCGAGGGGAGCTGCCAGGAACACACCGGCAACGTAGATGCGCCCGACGACCCGGTGGAACCGGCTGAAACGCTGACGAAGCCGGTCGGAGAACTGCATTGGGCCCAGCAGAAGCGCGCATGCTCCTGCTATTCCATGCGGCAGCAGCCACCACTTAAAGGGCTGATAGTGTTGCCAGATTGGGTCCTTCGGATGTACCAAGAAACGTTCATCGTGAGGGATAACGTAGGCCAACATCAGGCCGATGGCAGCAATGAGCAAATATTTTGCGCGGAACCACTGCCTTTGCTCGAGGGGCGTGGGCATTGTTGACATCCAGAGCCTCCAGGACGGTTGATTCTCGATTTGTCGTTGCAATGACGAGGGTACGAGAGCGAAAGGAAACCGCTGGCCGTGAGCGGCGGTTTTCTCTCGCTCGTAAGGTCTTTACTGCTTCCGAGTTCTATGGGACACCGCTGCGGTATGGTGTTGGCCAACGGACGGAACATCGGCACCGCAATCATTGCGTAGTTCGTTCGGGGCGCCGGCCGGCGGTGGGCTGGACGCGTTGTCGATGCAAGGAATTGTGCTTAGATACTCATAGATAGCTTCGATCTGATGGTCGGTCATGTTGTGAAAAATCGGCCATGGCATGACTTGCAGCTTGCTACCGTCCACAGGAGGCGGGACGCAGATACCCAGCGCTATGTTGGGGTCCGTGTCTGATTGACAAGTTGGATGGATATTATCGAAATCCTTGCCCGTCCTAAGAATCTCCTTAAATTCCGCAAGCGTGTGTCCCTCCGGACGCCCGTTCTTATCCGGCGTTAGGTTACGGGAGATGATGACTGGACCGACGTACGGGAATCCGGTTGTGGGGTCAATGGAATATCCGTCTGGCGGATACGATGGTGGAATGGAGCCATTCGGAAACCCTCCCACGGCAGCACTTGGAGGCACAGCCGGACCGAAGGGTGAGCCTCCGGCCAGGTAAGTAGTGGGGTCTGTTTTTGTTCCTAGAGGCTGGTTCAAAAAGTAGGGGTTCCCGTTGTTCGCGTAGTTGAAGTTTGGAGGCCCACCCGCAGTGTGGCAGCCATTGCAGTCAGCCTGAGCGTTGACAATGAAGCTGCCTAATCCCACCAAATCCCGGTTTTTGCCTTCCAGATTCAGCGGGACCGGCGCAATCGCGAAACCGATGCGGATCAGTGACTCCTCATCTTTATTTTCATTGTCCTGCGCCTGCACGCGAGGCGGGGTGTTCATCATTCCCGCCAGAACAATCGCCCCCAGGGCTGCAACGGCTCCCGCCACCACTTTAGAAAGTTGCCGTATCTTCACTGTGGTTCTCCTTTATCAAGAACTGTGCCCGGATAGTGCTCGGCTTGTCCTCACACCGGAGCGCATAATGTTTCAAGTTCGACCGGGCAGGCAATGGAGAAGGTCTGGAGAATCGTGTATTCATCTGCATTTTTATGTAGCTATAACGTGCTGAATAACCTTGGCTTATTGACCGCCCAGGAAGGGATGTAGAATCACAGCCGAGTTGGTGGAGTGATCAACCTTGACTCGAGACCTCGTAAGATTTGAGGATTTTGAACTAGATCTTCGCGCCTACCAGGTGCGACGTTCAGGCAGCACGCTGAAGCTGGAACGAATCCCTATGGAGGTCCTGCTACTGCTGGCGGAGCGGCGGGGCCAGTTGGTGACGCGGGAAGAGATCATTGAAAAGCTTTGGGGCAAGGACGTCTTTCTTGATACCGACAATGCAATCAATACTGCGATTCGGAAAATCCGCCAAGTCCTCAAGGACGATCCCGAACAACCGCGGTTTGTTCAAACGATAACTGGGAAGGGATATCGCTTCATCGCGCCAGTCCTCGGGACTAAGGAGGAAGCTCAAGAACGGAAGGGCGATTCATCGCGCGCCGCAAGGGCAGAGGAGGCAGCAACCGGAACGGACCTTCGAAAGCGCTGGATGTTGCTCCTTGGTGGTGCCGTGGCTGTGGCCGCTCTGGCAGTGGCTAGTTACCTCTATTTTCACCGCGCGCCAAAGCTCACTGACAAGGACACAATCGTCCTTGCCGATTTCGCGAACTCCACGGGCGATCCGGTCTTCGACGACACGTTGCGGCAAGGCTTGGCGGTGCAACTTGAGCAGTCGCCTTTCCTGAGCCTCATCTCGGACGAGCGCATCCAGCAGATGCTGAAGCTGATGGCCAAGCCAGCCGACACACGACTTACCCCAGAGGTCTCCCGGGAAATCTGTGAACGGACTGCGAGCGTCGCCGTTCTCGACGGCGCGATTGTCGGCCTTGGGAGCCAGTACGTATTGACGCTGCGTGCCAAGGACTGCCGCAGTGGAGATGTTTTGGACGAGGAGCAAGTGCAGGCCGCAAAAAAAGAAGACGTCCTCAATGCCCTAAGCCAAATTGCGAGTAAATTCAGGACTCGCGTCGGGGAATCACTGACCACCGTGGAAAAGCACGATACGCCTCTTGCGGAAGCCACGACCCCGTCGCTTGAAGCCTTGAAATCCTACAGCACCGCCTTGAAAGTGCTCTTCTCAACCGGTTCTTCTGCCGCTTTGCCTCTCTTTCAGCGCGCCATTGAGATCGATCCCAAATTCGCCGCGGCACATGCGTACGTGGGACGCATGTACGGTGATCTTGGCGAGACTGCTCTTTCCGCGGAGAGCACCAGCAAAGCCTATCAATTGCGCGACCGCGCCAGTGAGCCGGAGAAATTCTTTATCACTGCTTCCTACGATATGCAGGTCACGGGAAATATGGAAAAGGCGGAGCAGACCTGCGAATTGTGGGTGCAAACGTATCCTCGCGAGATGATGCCCCACTCCTTCCTATCCGGAATCGTTGTTCCTGTCCTGGGTAAATACGAGCGGGCGGAGGAGGAAGGCCAGAAAACGATTCGACTCAACCCGGACTTTGCTATTGGCTACAGCGTTCTTGCCTTTAGTTATGCCTATCTTGACCGCTTTGGCGACGCAGGGAACGTCCTGCAAAAGGCTTCGGAACGCAAACTGGAAATTCCTGACTTTCTTATCCAGCGATACGACATTGCTTTTTTGAAGGGCGACGCCGCCGGAATGCAACGGGAAGTTGCTCTGGCCCGGGGAAAAACCAGAGTGCTGGACTGGATCTCTGACCACGAAGCTTTTGCATTGGCCTATTCCGGCCGCCTGCGGGAAGCGAGGGCCATGTCTCGCGCTGCCGTGGATTTGGCGCAGCAGGAAGGACAACGTGAGCGCGCCTCACTCTACGAGGCTGCAGCGGCGCTACGAGAATCCCTTTTTGGAAATACGCTGGCAGCAAGGCAACACGCTGACGCGGCTCTGGAGCTCTCAAGGGCTCGTGACACCGAGTACGGGGCCGCCGTTGCTTTGGCTCTCGCCGGAGATCTGCCCAATGCTCAGAAACTCGCCAATGATTTGGAGAAACGTTTTCGAGAAGATACATCCGTGCGATTCAGTTATTTGCCCACGCTCCGCGCGCTTTTCGAACTGAATCGTGGTGAGGCTTCGCAAGCCATCGAATCTCTGGATATCTCCGCCACAAACGAATTGCGAGCTCCTACTAGCAGCTTCTTTGGCTTTTTTGGCGCCCTATATCCTATCTATGTGCGCGGCCAGGCCTATCTGGCCGTGCATAAAGGAGCCAATGCCGCTGCCGAGTTCCAGAAAATTGTGGATCACCGCGGCATCGTGGTCAGCGATCCCATCGGCGCATTGGCGCACCTGCAATTGGGTAGGGCTTACACACTGTCGGGTGATAAGACCAAAGCGAAATCTGCCTATCAGGATTTCCTTATGCTTTGGAAAGATGCGGACCCTGACATTCCCATTCTGAAGCAGGCCCAGGCCGAACACGCGAATCTCAACTAAGGCATTGCCTCGCTCTTAAGAGCCCTTCTCCTGTCACGACAAGAAATCTCGACGTGGCCTGCAGCCGATTTCCGCCAGTAACAACCACAGCCTATTGTATGCCCCCGCGTAATACGGAATTGGACTAGGAATGAGAAACGCCCTTGCGGCCATTAACTCCCGAATGGTCGGCCAACCGGAAGTAGTCCAAATGCTCGCCCACGCCGATCGGTAACGAGCCATGAATGCGGCACCCAATTCAGAGTTCGGGGAAGCGCGTTTGTCGCTACCAATCTGACTGACAGAACCGATGATTATTGGCTTGCATCGTCAATCCGGCTGAGGCTCGCAACGTTTGGTGGAAATGGTAAAACGGGCACGGTCGCAGGCCAAATGATTCTCGATGGCAACCTCCGGCTTGCCTGGTGGGCGAAGGAGCGATTTCCGGCTTGCGCGTCAGAACGAAGCCGCTGGCGCGGCGGACGCTGCCGCGTGGGTGATGTCGGCAGTCCTTGATTTTCAAGTCAGATAATTTGTGGGTCACAAGGAGGTGTCCCTGTACGCAAAATGATGCTGGAGGAACTCCAGCGTCGTCATTACTCTGAGTCTACCTCACAGCGTTACATTCGCTTCATCGAGCGGTTCGCCCAGCACTTCCACTGTTCGCCCGATCGCCTGGGACCGCGGCACATCCGCGAGTACCAAGCTCAACTCTTCACCGTGCACAAACTGACTCCCGGTTCGGTGACCAACCATCTCTGCGCCCTGCGCTTCCTCTACATCCAGACGCTCAAGAGGCCCTGGAGCATTGCCGATACTCCCTATCCCAAGAAGCGCTATCGTCTGCCCACGGTTCTCAGTCAGGAAGAAGTCGCACTGCTCATCGATGCTGCGCCGACTCCCTTCTATCGCACCATTTTAATGACCCTCTACAGTACCGGCGTGCGCCGCACCGAACTCACGCGCCTGAAGGTCAGCGATATCGATAGCCGACGAATGGTCGTGCACATTCAAGATGGCAAAGGAGGGCAAGACCGCGACGTCATGCTCAGCCCCGTCCTGCTCGAGGAACTGCGTGCTCACTGGCGACGTCTACGCAAAAAGTCTGTCTGGTTATTTCCCGGCAACCGCTGGCACAGCGCTGATCACCCCATCGACGACAAGGTGCCTTATCACGCCTGTATCGAGGCCGCCCGCCGCGCCGGGATTAAGAAACGTGTTTATCCCCACGTGCTGCGCCATTGCTTCGCCACCCACTTGCTCGAAGCCGGCGCTGACCTGCACACCATCCAGATTCTGTTAGGCCATCATGATCTGAAAGGAACCGCTCGCTATCTCCACCTCTCGCAACGGCACTTGCATGCCACGCCCAGTCCTCTGGATGCGCTGGTGCTGAAGAAAGGCAGGTCGTCCGAGGAGGAGTAGATGAGTCGGCCACAGTTAGAGGTGGCCGACATCATTCGCAGCGCAGGAAGGGACTTCGTCGCGCGCAACCGTTCATGGCTCCGCTGGACCCACCTCAAAGTCCTGCTGGCCATTGCGCGCTGTCGCACCGCTGCCCTCGGCGGCCATATCGATGAGTGCACCAGCTGCGGATATCGTGCCACCATCTCCTACAACAGTTGCCGTAATCGGCACTGCCCGAAGTGTCAGACCGGTGCGCGTGAACGCTGGATCGCGGCGCGCTGTCGTGAACTACTGCCCACGCCCTACGTCCACGTCGTCTTCACCCTGCCGCCCTGCTGCCACGGTGCTTCGCCGCTCTCCACGCCACTCCACCGAAAAACGAAGCAGAAACTTCGACCGCTCCTACGCACTCGCGGTGGCGCTGTCCCAAATGCGGCGGACCGATGGTCGTCGTCGAACGATTCGCCGCCGCACAACTCCAACTCCGTTCTCCACCGCTCCTGGCCACCGCTGCATGAAATCACTCGCCCACACACCGCACTGCTGGCGCGCTTCAGAGCGTCTCGCCGAAGTGTGTCTCGGTCTCACCCAGACATTTCCTTCCTGCTCATTTCGGTCATCAACTCGTTGCTCCTCAGCTGTGCTGATTCCTCTTCCACCCGCATCGACCATTCCCACGAACTTCTCCAACCCTCTCTCGCTCCATTCAATTTGCATAACTCCCGCGTCCGCCACGCCAGCGGCTTCCTTCTGACGGCTTTTTCGAACGCGACGCCTCACACCTTTTTCAGCGTTGAGCATTTATCCCGGCGTCGCGTCCGAAAAAGCACTAGCGTCATCTGCCAGCAGTCGCAGTAGGAGCATAAATCCGTTGCAAGAGTAGGATCCATGGAGTATCCGCCAACGGAGAGGGCGGTACATGGAAGTCGATACCGCGATGACGCAGGTCCTCTGTGAAAATTGCCATGATCTGATCAAGACTCAGATCGTAAGGCCTCGAATTTCCGTTCCGCACTTCGGCTTTCCAGAGAACAGAAAAACGAATCGCGCGACTTGGGTAAGTTGCCCGAACCTCTCCGTCCTCAAGAATGGTCCAGTTGCCATCACCACCCGGTTGGATTGTTGCAGAAGCTGACATCTGTGGAAATTCAGCACCATCATTTCCAATAGCACCGATACGGTGGTACACACGATCGGTATCTGCGCACAGAGCGACATTTCCAAAGGGCGGCTGCTCAGTCCGCATTGGACTATCGAGCCCTTGTGGCCAGTAATCGAAGCTACCGCCCGGACCTTCATAAAACCAGCAGAGTGTGCTGGCGCGAACGACGCGCCAAGCGTTGAACAGCCCAGAAAAGCCCATCACTCTCAGAAATGGCAATGGATAATCCACGCGAGTCGCACCGTAGAACGATGGGTTGTCCATATGGGTTCTGCCAGCGGGCGAGGGGCCATTAATATTGACGGCTACGAATTCAGGATTCACGAACGATGTGCCGAAGGCGGCCTTCGCAGCCTCGACAAAGTTCCTGTTGTGCAGGATTAGTTCGGCTCCCTCGACGAGGGGCTTTCCATCCAGAGCCCAGTCTCCTCGGAACCACGGAAGAAGCTTCTTGTCTTCTTCGCGTGTTTCGTCTTTGACCCCCTCAGGAGCATAAGCCGCGAGCGCCCGATATGGCGCATTCCGCATAAACATGGCACGGACTCGTTCGCGGTCCGCAAATGCGGGCTCGATGCGAATAGGCTTACGATTGAGATTCATGCTTTCTCCAATAGCACATTAGGATTTGTTTCCAGATCTACGTCAGTCCCTGCTAATCGTTCGCCAGCTGGCGAGAGTCGCTTGGGTAGAACAAAGGCCAAGCTCGCAGAGACAAGGAAAAAAAATCCGGCGCAGATCAGGCCGGGGTAAAAGCTGCCCGTCCTTTGGCGAATGAGTCCCACAGTAAAAGGTCCAGCAAAACCGCCGAGGTTGGTCACCGAAGTCACCAACGCAATGCCCGCAGCAGCCGAGGAGCCGGTGAGGAATTCGCCGGGCAACGAGAAAAAGATGGGCAAGAAGCTGTAGTTTCCGACAGCAACAGCCGAAAAAAGAACAACAGAGAACAAGGGCGAGCGAGGTACTCCGAGCAGGAGGAAGGCAAGTCCAGCCAAAACGCTTAAGATTGCTAGATGATATCGGCGTTCCAGCGTGCGGTCTGAGTGTCGGGACGCGACGACCATGGCGACCAGCGCCAGGAGACTGGGGATCATAACCGCGATGCCGACTAGTGTGTTGGACCGCCCGCCAAACAGTGACTTCATCACCTGAGGCAGCCAGAAGCTAAAGGTGTAGCTGGCAAAGCCGTGACAAAAACCGATACAGGCCACGTGCCAGACTCTGGGGTTCAGCAGAGTCCGTGCCACGGAAATCGATTGCTTTTTTGCAGCGAGCTTTAGCCGGTCTTCTCGCTCCAATTTCTCGGCTATCCATGCCTTTTCATCTGCGGTCAGAAACTTTGCCTCTCCCGGTTTGCTCGGCAAGAGGAAAGGCACGAGAAATGCGAGTGTCGCGGCTGGCACACCTTCGAGAATGAGCAGCCATCTCCAACTGCTGAGGCCGAGCCAGCGGGCGTGATCCAGAATGAAACCTGAAATCGGGCCACCCAATATGCTCGCCACGGGTATGCCGATCAAGATCAACGCAATCGCCTGCGCCTTTTCTCTTTGCCGGAACCAATAGCCCAGGTACAGAACGATGCCGGGAAAGTATCCTGACTCGGCGATACCGAGTGCAAAACGGGCGACATAGAGCTCATGGACGGAGTGCACAAACCCGGTTAGCGTGGCAATCGCGCCCCACGTGATCAGAATGCGGGCGATCCAGACACGCGCGCCGATCTTGTGAAGGATGAGGTTGCTGGGGATTTCGAACAGGAAGTAGCCCCAAAAGAAAATCCCTGCTGCGAATCCGAACTGCTGGGTAGTGATCGCTAGCTCCTGATTCATTGTCAGCGCAGCAAAGCCCAGGTTGATCCTGTCGATG
>Ga0307478_10004341_pt1 | contig 10137 bp, 11 predicted proteins | sample atmos_gasesECM4C_2_FD_203713 | JGI IMG/M metagenome (GOLD analysis project Ga0307478, IMG submission 203713) | Hardwood forest soil microbial communities from Morgan-Monroe State Forest, Indiana, United States - atmos_gasesECM4C_05 | ecosystem: Environmental > Terrestrial > Soil > Temperate...
AATCACAAAAAATAAAGAGGAGAAAACATGAGAGGACAGTTTGTGGATTTGTATGCGTCGGCCGACTACCTTGGGCCGGGCGCAATTGAGATTAATCGGTACCAGACGGAAATCTTCGACATCGTGCGGCGGCGGGGGGTGTTCGGGCAACGGATCAAGCAGGTGCCGGCGACTGGGCATCCTTCGCGATTCTTTGAGGAGACTGCGATCAATGCACCGACGGCGACGCAGGCATTCGTCGATCCGCGCAATATTGTGCCGGTGGCGGGCATGCCGACGCGCCTGGAAATGACGGTGCCGCTGAAGGCGCTGGTGTCGCAACTCAACTACAACCTGTTCGACCTGGAAGTGACGGCACAACAAAGCCAGTTTGCTTACTTGCAGGCGAAGGATCTGGCGGATTCGGTGGACGGACTGCTACGCACGCACGACGTTGCGCTGTGGAACGGCACCGATACGTCGCTGACTTCTCCGACTACGCTGCAATATTTTGGCGTGATCGGACAGATTGTGGCGGGGGGCAACACGACGACAATTCCGACCACGGCGAGCATCGTGGATGGAATCAAGGGCACGATTGCCGCGATGGTTTCGAGTGCGTCGTATGCGGTGAGACCGACGGCGATTTACTCCAATCCGGTGCTGTTGGACCTGATCGACCGGGAAATGAAGTCGGAGTACAACGTGGTGCTGAACACGGTGGAGGTTACGGCTGGGCTCCGTGTGAAAGCACTGACAACGCAGGCTGGAGAATTACCCCTGATTCCGGATTGGACCATACCATACACTCCGGGAACTCCGGGAACATATCCGGTGTACATCGTGACCGAGGATTTGATCGAGTATCACTGGCTGAGCGATCCGAATCCCCGGGTGTTCAAGCTGGGGCTGCCAAGCGCATTGACCCAGCAGATGGTGGTGGTGAAGTTTGGAGCGCCTGTGGTGAAGGGGGCAAACTTTGCACATTACCAGCTAATTGTGCAGCGGTAACACTTGCCAGTTGTAAGTGGCCGGCAGGACGAGGAAGCGAGCCAAATGCGCGATTGATTCGCCCGCAGAAGACGCGGGCGAGTCGCGCGGCTCGCTCAGATCCTTCGTTCACGCAAAAAAGCGCACTTTCTCAGGATGACAGGCCGGCGAGGTAATCACAACTTCTTGCGGTTGGGAGTGAGAACTTACTATGAATTATCTGGCGACAACGGATTACTTGACGTATGGACTGGATGCGACGACGGATCCATCGTGGATCACTGCGGCGTCGGGAATTATCGATGCGCACTGCCGGCGAGCCACGCTGGGAGTGAATCAATACGAAGAGCGGTTGAAGCTGCCGCCGGAGTTGAATACGGTGCGGCTGAGTTACCTGCCGCTGGTGATGGTGGCGCCGTTAACGACGCCGATTGTCACGTTGCAGGGACGATATGGGATGCCGCGAAGAGGAGAGTGGCCCTTTCCAGAGATGAGCCTGGAATTTGCGCTGGTTTTCTCGCTGCCGGGGATGTGGACGACAATCGATCCGACGACCATCGACATTTGGACGGATGGAGGCGAGCTTACATTTCCAGTGAATGCGTTGGGATTGTTCTTTAACGAAGTGGATGTCACATACAACGCGGGATGGAGCACGATTCCAACGCCGGTTCAGATAGCGTGCGCGCAAATTGTGAAGAATGCGCAAGCGACGCCGGGGCTGAATGTGCAGTCGAGCCAGATCAATCAATTGAAGCTGCAATATTTTGGACCGACGCTGGTGGACGACATGGTGAAAAGTTTGCTGGCACCATATGTTTCGCAAAAGGGCGCTTAACGAGCGATTGGGCGAGGTAGGGATTTGGCTGCGAGCTGAGAGGCCGGCGAAGGGACGGAGGAGCGATGGGAATCGGAATCTGCGGGGATGCATTGGTGAGAGCGGCGAACGCGATGCTGGCAGCTCTGGGTGGCGATCAAGTGAGCTTGCTGTTGCCAGCTACGGCGATGGCTGGCGATGCCGCCGGACAGTTGGGGCTGGTTGATCCAGGAGTGCAAAGCGTAATTGTTGCGCCCGTGGTCTCACGGAATTTGCCCACGGGAAATCTAGGGCCAGCGAGAAGAATTGAGTTTACGCTGCCGGCGTCGGCGCTGACGGAACAGTTACCGGCGCTGGGGCTGGGATCCGCGGAGGACTTGTTTGCCGCCGTGTTGGGGCTGGTGTATGACGGGGACATCTTCCACGTGGAAACGGTAGTCACAGAGAATTTTGCTGGGACGGCTTATTTCTATGTGGTGACGGCGGTGGAGTGAAGATTCAGTTGTGTCTTCACGATCAAAGGCTCTACCGCAGGGGGCACAGAGTAAATCGGACTAGAGGCTGGTGTTCATGCAATTTGCCAAAGATAGTTTTTTTCTTGCGCTGCAGCAGAGGCTTGCGGGGCTGAATCCGGCGCGGACGGTGACGATCAACGGGACGACGGTGCCGGCAGTACTGGTGCAGGAAAATCTACCGCCAGCCTCGGCCGAGCCGCAGCCGAATACTTTCTACATTGAGTGGGGAACAGGAAGCGTGATCGATGGCCATGCGCGCAATGCAGCGCTGATGAGCTTGCAGTGTGTGATTTCGTATTACACGCTCGGGACCACGCAAAGCATGGTCGATCGCGGGCGCGTGATGGGGCAACTCGATGACGAACTGCTCGGAATCTGTCAGCCGACAAGTACGGAGAAGTACGACTATACGCAATCACCGGCCGCTGACCTGGGCACGAGTGTGTTCTGGAATCAGCCGACGTTTCAAGAGGCGACAACCAGCGGCGTGGAAGATAACACGCTGGCTTACCAAGGGCGGGCGGTGAGGCGGGCGATGTATGAGCAGGCGTTTCAAGATGGGCGAGCGGAGCGGCGTGCGGAGTTAACGGTTTTCTTCTTTTCGGAGGTGACGCTGCTATGAGTACCTCTCCACTGCGTGCGGCGATGGTGCCGATAACGCGGCAGATGCGGGCATATTTCGCGCCGGTGAACCGGATTACAGAAACGCCAACAATTTTCGATCCGGCGGCGTGCGGAGTGTTCCCGCTGGACTCACCTCCAGCGCCGTGGCTGGACCTGGGATGGATTGATGAGTTTGTACGCTATTACGACACTCCGACTGATGTTGTGCGATCGGGAGCGAATGGATTGCCGACGGTGCAATTCCGCGGAACGATCGAAACCAGGGTGGAGTTCGACTTCCGCGAATGGGGAAAGGTGCAGATGGCGCTCGCGGGCGGATCGGAGCACATGAATGTACTGGAGACGAGTGCGAGCGCGTCGCCGGAGCCTTCGGGAGGGACGCCACTGCCGGGAGCCGCGGTGCAGGCGGGTTCTACGGCGATCCAGATTGTGTTGGGCACGGGGGCGGCAAGTGCATTCGCGCCAGGGAACTTGATTGCTGTGGACGTAGATTATCAACAGCAGATCGGGTATGTGGGGTCGGGAATATCGGCGGCATACGTGAGCGATCCGACGGATGTGAATAACGATCCAAATTATGTGCGGAGGGTTACGTTTAACGTTGGACGGGTGGTTGAAGTCACGGCAACTTCGTTGATCCTATCGCAGCCGCTGCTGGCGGGAGCCCCAGCAGCGGGTGCGTCGGCGCAGGTAGTGGTGGCGTTTGTGGATCGGGAGGGCGGGTCGTTCTTTCAGGAATGGTCTGCTCTGTTTGTCGTGGAGGCCGAGAGTGGAGGGCGAGCGTGCTTCTACTATACGAGGTTGACCCCAAATCCAGGGGCGGTCACGGGGATGAGTATGAAGTTGGGAGTGGGATTGAAGCCTCCGAAGAGCGGCGGCGCGACGAGCAGCGGTAGTACTGTCTCATTGGGGAGCGGCGGAAAGAGTTCATCGCAGAAATTTACGCGGGAAGCGTTTGAGGAAATTGCAAGGCCACTCAGCTCAGTCGGCCTACATGCTTCATTCCTGGCTCTGCCCTTTGTAGATACGAACGATGGGCAAACGGTGCTGTGCTATCGAAGTTATTTTCCGGCGGCGATGGCCGCCGTGTATTAACGCCGAGCTTCCCGGATTGGAACGATACGGGAGATTACGTTTTGAATTTCGCGAACTGTGACAGCGGATCTTGAATCAGGCGGGCTAATGTGGCTGATGCCAACCTAGAAGCAGTCTCTTACCAGACAAATTTGTGACAAAGAGAAATGACCGGCAGCGCATGGTTGCGGGAGGGCGGACGTGCGCTTTCTGGAGAAAGGCAGCACAGCGAACAAAACATGAAATTAATCATCGACAATCTGCAGGGGCAAGGGCCGCAAGACTACACCGAAGCGGTGGACGGGGCTAACCCACCCAGGGTGGAACGAAAGATAAATCAGCCGGCGGAACTTCAATTCAGCCTGGTTGCGAACTCGCCCGGATTTGTCGTTCCAGCGATGGGAGCGCGAGTGACCCTGGGAAAAACAAACGGAAGCGACGTATTCACGGGTTACGTAACAGCGGCGCCCCAGTATGAATACCTGGGTTGGGGCGAGCGAGGCCCAGTGTATCGGTACAACGTAGTGGCGGAGAGCGATGAAGTTTTATTGGACCAAAAGTCGCTGCCCAACCGCAGCCCTTTTGTGGCCCGGAGCGCGGGTGACGCGCTCCGGCAGTTGGCACAGGACTTACTGCCGGAATGGTTCGACACGAGTGCGGTGCAAGATGTCGATACGCTGGCGGTGTACACGGCGAATCCGCAGAAAACTTTTTCGTATCATGCGGCAGAAATCGCAGTGGGTGCTCGCGCGAGTTTTCGAACGATGGATGGAGCGTTGATTCTGGCGCCAGTGGGAGCGAATGTCTACGCACTGAACGAAAGTGACGCGAATTTTTCTCCGGCCGGCTTGTGGCTGAATTGCCCGAGCTTTCTGGTGAATGAAGTTACGGTGATCGGAGAAGCTGAGCCGCAGGCGTATGTCCGGGATTATTTTGTTGGAAACGGGCTGAGTCTGAAGTTCTACTTATCGCAAAAACCCTTTGCCCAAACCAAACCCGCGTTGATGGACGAAGAGTATTTGGGGCCAGGATTGGATCCGACGATTTGGGTGGTGAACGATCCAACTTCGGCGGTTTCCGTGGCGGCGCAAACCTTGCAAATTGCGGGAGGGACAAACGCTGATGGTCAAACCACGGTGAGTTTTATCGAACAGATTGAACTGGGCGGGGCTCTGGAGTTGCAGCACGGCGATGTGAGTTTTACGTCATCCTCGAATGGTGTGTTTGGGGGACTGTATGGCGGGGGGATTTCGGCGGAAGGATGCCTCGCTGGATTTCAGATCACGCCGTCCGGAACAGGGTCGAACATTCAGGCGCTGATCAATGGAAGCGTGACAGGATCACCAATAACCACGACACCGGGACACCAGTATTTTTTCACGACGTATGTGTATTCGATGGAGGTTTATCGATCGGGAGAGATTTATCACTCGTCATCGCATCCAGCAGGGAGCGGATGGGGCGGGGCGGCTGTGACAGCGAATGCGCGCTTTGTGCTCGAGGTGCAGGATATTGATCCCACCAATCCCGAAACCCTGGTTGCGCCCGCAACAGTGCTTTATGACGACGTGATCGAGAGTGCGCCCGGATTTTGCACTTATGCGCTAGTGAATTCAACGAATATGCAATGCAGCATCGCGTACACCTACGGAGCGCACATTTCGCTGGCTGAGGTGAGGACAGCGGTGCAGATTTCATCGACAGAGTACGCGCCGTACGTAACGCAACTTGTCGGATCACTTTCGGATGGAGCGGAGTGCGAGATTACCAGCGATCCTTCGCTGGATTTTTATCCGCAGTATGTGCCGGCGTTGAACCAGTTGATTGTGGCCAGCTACCGAGGCAGCGGCAGGGCGGTCGCACAAATCCAAAATGCCGCGAGCGTAGCGTCGCTGAAAAATGGCGCGGACGATGGGACAAGAGGCGCGGTGCGTGCGGCGAAAAACCCGGCAGCCAGAACAGATGTCGATTGCGAAAATGCGGCTCTGGCCATTCTGGACGATGCGCTCAAAACCGCGTGGAGCGGGACCTATGAAACGTGGAGCGATTTTTTGCCCGGTGCAGCGGCGGATATTTTCCCAGGCGATGCGATTGCAGTGAATGTTCCGTCGCGTATGGCGGTGTTCACAGCGATTGTCCGGGAAGTCGAGATCGCGATTAACGATCCGGCGGATGATCGAGGTTTTTACACCATTGTTTTCGCCAATGATCTGGCGACTCCGTTGGGAATTGAATACGGTGCTAGCGCGATTACGATCGCGTTGCAGGACATGCCGCCCCTGCTGCAGACAACGCAGGTGGGTGCCTATTACCAGCAGGATCTAACTTCGGCGCAGATTACGGCGGTTACGTCGACCACAGTCAGCGTAGATGCGGGCATGTCGCCGCCGAGCGGAGGCGGAATCGAAGTCCGCGAGAATGACTATGGCTGGGGGCAAGCGAACGACCGGAATTTGTTGGGGCGGTTCAGCACAGAGATATTCAGCCTGGCCCGGCTGGCGCAGACGCAGAATTACTTTCTTCGACTATATGACAATTCGTCGCCGCCGAAATATTCAAGGTATTCGGCGGTGCTGCATGTGGATTATCCGCTTTAAGGATTCTTGCCGGAAGAGGGAATCAGGCTATGACTGTCAGCGACAGAGAGTTGGCGTTGCGAGCGATCGACATCGAGTTTCAGCGCGAAGTGCTCGACAAATTAGTGAGGCTGGAAACAAAAATGGACAACCTGGTGGGGAACGGGCAGCCGGGACGCGTGAAGCTGGTCGAAGATAAAGTGGCGGTGCTGGAACGCAACGATTTGCGCAACAGCGTTCATAACCGGGTGCTCAACGGGGCGATCAGCGCAGGAATTAGCGCGGCGATCGCGCTGCACAAATACTGGTTGAAGTAGGTAGTCAGGTCAAAGACACAGGAGAAAAAATATGAGTACAGTACCAAGCACGACAATCATCACCAATTTGAAAAATGTGACTGCACCCACGGCGAATACGCTGACGGATTCGGCCGCATGGGCAATTAACCTGCCGGGCATGATGGCTGTGGCATTGACCAAGGCCAATGAACTCAAGGGATGCCTGACGTTGATTGTGCGAGCCACAGACGCTGCCGACCCAAACTTAGCGATACTCAACGACATCTTGGCCAGCCTTACATAGGCACCAGGCAGCCGTGCCGAGTGACGCAGGTGTAGCCGTTTCAGATTCAAAGCGTAGAAGCTTTCGAGGAGGGGATATGGATTTTCTGTCTCAGTTGTTGCGGGGAATTGCATTTGTACCGGCGCTGGTGAATGGGATCGAAGGGCTATTCGGAAACAAACCGGGAGCCGACAAAAAAGACGCCGCGATGTCATTTCTACAAAATGCGCTGGCGATGACCGATGCCGTCGCCGAGCGGGAAATCATCAACCCGGTCAAATTCCGGGAAGGCATATCTCAGATCATCGACGGCACGGTCGAGTGTCTGAACGCTTCTACGTGGTGCAAGCAACCGTCTGCTCCCAACACCCCACCTGCGGCCTGATCGAGCTAGCCGACCTCTTCGCTAAACGTCTCGAGATTCTTCTTCACCTGAGCCATGAACTGGTCTGCGACGGCGCCGTCAATCAGGCGATGGTCGTAGCCCAGCGTCAAGTGAACCACCGAACGGATGGCAATGGAATCGTTGCCATCTTTATCGGTAATCACGAGCGGCTGTTTGGTGATTCCGCCAACGCCCATGATGGCTGAGTTGGGCTGATTGATGATTGGTAGGCCGAAGACCGCGCCGAATTGTCCAGGATTGGTAACGGTAAAGGTGGAACCCTCGACATCTTCGGGCTTGAGCTTCTTGCTGCGAGCCCGTTCTCCGAGGTCGGTGATGCCCCGTTGCAGGCCGAGGAAGTTGAGATCGCCGGCGTTTTTAAGGACGGGGACGATGAGTCCCCAGTCGAGGGCGACGGCGATGCCGACGTTGATTTGACGGTGATAGCGGATGTTGTCGCCTTCCAGCGAGGCATTGATGATTGGCCACTGCTGAAGGGCGATGATGGCGGCACGTACGAAGAATGGCATGAAGGTAAGCCGGACGCCGTGGCGCTGCTCGAATCCGTTTTTGTGCCTGGCGCGCAGGTTGACGATGCGGGTGAAGTCCACTTCGTACATGCAGTGGACGTGGGCGCTGGTGCGGCGCGACTCGATCATGCGCTGGGCAATGATTTTGCGCATATTGGTCAGGGGGACGAGATCGCCGGGATACGCTGCGGGAGCGGGTGCGGAAGGTCGAGATGGCGTGGAGGTTTGCGCTTGTTGGCTGGGCGCAGAAGCTGGAGTTGGCGCGGCGGCGACAGCGGATGGTGCGCGCTCGATGAAAGCCAGGATGTCCTGCTTAGTGATGCGGCCGCCGAGGCCGGTGCCGGAAACTTGGGAGAGATTAACGCCGTGTTCGCGAGCGATTTTGCGGACCAGTGGGGAAGAACGAGTTTCGTCTTCGCCGTCTTCGGGGGATTCGGACGAAGACGCCGGAGAAGTTGTTGGAACTGGCGTGCCAGCTTTTTCCGCAGAAACTTTTTGAGCGATGGCCTCGGGAACTGATTTTTCTGGAGCCGCCTTCGATTGAGCCGAGGCGACTGGGGCTGATTTCGCTGGTGCTGCGGCTTCGCCATCGGCAGAGATCGTTCCGACAATCGTGTTCACTCCGACCGTCGTTCCCTCGGAAACCTTGATGTCCTGCAACACGCCGGAAGCAGGTGCGGGAATCTCAGCGTCGACTTTGTCGGTAGAGATTTCGAAGAGCGGCTCGTCGCGCTGAACTTTGTCGCCAGGCTTCTTCAGCCACTTGGTGATGGTGCCTTCCACAATAGATTCGCCCATCTGGGGCATGATGATGTCAGTTGGCATGATTTCCTTCCAGGCGGCCCACGGCTTGAACGCAGGGCCGGATGCAACCGAATATTATAGCGGTTACGAGTGGCGGATGGGGCCGACGATAGCCGTCAGTCTGTGCCGTTACTTCTTTTCGTCTTCCCCGCTGGGTGCGTCCGCTCCAAAGCTCTTCTTCCAGAAGTCCTGAACGGTGGGCGGAAGTTTTTCCATATGCGAGATAAAGCTGGTGAGCTTCCACATGTCTTGCTCGCTGAGGGTTTTCTCCCATGCGGGCATGCCGGTGTAGCGAACACCAGTTCGGATCGTGTAGAAGACGTGCCATTCGGGATCGTCGGGCGGATGGGAGATAAGATTGGGCGCAGGCGGGTAAAACGAATTGGCAAGAGCGGCCGGTTTGCGATCAAGGTCGCCATGGCAGAGAGCGCAATTCATGGTGTAGAGCTTCATTCCGTCTTCAAGGTTCTGATCGGTGGGCGGCAGAGGATTGGTGACGTGAGGCGCGTGCCGCTCCATGGAGGCGTCGACGGCTGCGTTGGCGATGCGGTGCTCGAGATGCGGCGGGGCGACGTTTGCGTTAGTGGGGATGAAGCCGAGCATGGCCAGTCCGAGGCCGCCCAGAATAAGTACAGCCAGAGTGATAATGACGCCGAGTATAAACTTGCCCACGAGTTCCTCCGGTGAGCGTCTATTGTTGCAGATGAACTGGGTTGGGCGCTAGTTTTGAAATGGTTCTGTGGTTATCTTGGCTGAGCGGGCGAGTTGTCAGCTCCCACACGGTCCGTGATCTGACCTGGAGATCAGTAAGCTTTGAGCTCGCGAGCTTGTCGGACAACGTCTTCCACTTTTGGCAAGTAGTGCTCTTCCTGCGGCGGTGAGAATGGAATCGCCGAATCGAGCCCCGCGATGCGGACTATGGGGCCATCGAGATCGTCGAAGGCCTCTTCGTTGATGATGGCGGCAATTTCGCCGGCGAGGCCTCCGGTGCGGGAATGCTCGTGCAGGATGATGACTTTATTTGTCTTTTTAACTGTCTGCGTAATCGCCTCGCGGTCGAGCGGGGATACGGTGCGCAGGTCGAGGATTTCGATATCGATGCCGTCTTTTTTCAGAATTTCGGAGGCTTCCAGAGCAGAGTGAACCATCGCTGCATAAGTAATGACGCTCAGGTCGCGGCCTTCGCGGACAATGTTCGCCTTCCCAATCGGTACGACATAGTCTTCCGCTGGCACTTCGCCCTTGATGCGCCGGTAAAGATATTTGTGCTCGAAGAAGATGC
>Ga0307478_10004343_pt1 | contig 10136 bp, 5 predicted proteins | sample atmos_gasesECM4C_2_FD_203713 | JGI IMG/M metagenome (GOLD analysis project Ga0307478, IMG submission 203713) | Hardwood forest soil microbial communities from Morgan-Monroe State Forest, Indiana, United States - atmos_gasesECM4C_05 | ecosystem: Environmental > Terrestrial > Soil > Temperate...
CGCCTCGAACGCGAAGGACTCGTACACTACGGTGTGAACCTGCGCTTCAGCAAACGCACTCATCGCATCGATTTCGCGGAACTCACCGGCGGCAAGGGCGTCACGATCTACGCGCAGCACGAAGTAGTCAAGGACTTGACCGATGCGCGCCTCGCCGACGGCGGCCAGGTTTTCTTCGAAGTCGAAGACACCACCATCCACGATTTCGATAGCTCCGAAGCCTCAGCCAAGCCGCGCATTCGCTTTCGGAAAGGCGACGAGCCGCAGGAACTCGTCTGCGATTTCATTGCCGGATGCGATGGCTTCCACGGCATCTGCCGCCCGTCTGTGCCAGCCGGCGTGCTCACCACATTCGATCGCGTATACCCGTTCGGCTGGCTGGGTATTCTTGCGGAAGCGGCGCCGTCTTCGGAAGAACTCATCTACGCCTATCACGATCGCGGATTCGGCCTCCTCAGCATGCGTTCGCGCTACATCGGCCGGCTCTACATTCAATGCAAACCTGACGAAGACATCGCCGATTGGCCGGACGAAAAAATCTGGAATGAACTTCACACGCGCTTGGAAACCGACGACGGCTGGAAGCTCACTGAAGGCCCCATCATTCAAAAAGGCGTCACCGGGATGCGCAGCTTCGTAATCGAGCCGATGCAATGCGGCAAGCTTTTCCTGGCAGGTGATGCCGCGCACATCGTTCCGCCGACGGGCGCCAAAGGTCTCAACCTAGCAGTCGCCGACGTTCGCATTCTCGCGCGTGCATTAGCGGACTATTATTCTCACGGTCGCCGGGAACTTCTCGACTCCTACTCGCAGACCTGCCTCCGCCGCGTCTGGAAAGTGCAGCGCTTTTCCTGGTGGATGACCTCCATGCTGCATCGCTTCGACGATGAAAGCGCCTTCGACCATCGCCGCCAGCTTGCCGAACTCGACTACGTCACGAGTTCCCGCGCCGCCTCGCAAAGCCTCGCCGAAAACTACGTGGGACTGCCGCTCGACTAAACGCCCGTACCCACCGTGCGGCAATTTCAGCTCTACTCTTTGGTACTAGCCGATTGAGAGCCACGGCCTATGGCCGCTCAAAGCAGCCGCACGATACCCTCATTTCGTTGGAAGTAGCCATACGCGAACGGATCTGATGCCGACGGACCGGCGCAAAACGGGGGTTCTAGATGGAATCTGGGGGAATCAAACGCCTTCTGCGTGTTGCGCTCGTAGGCAGCTTCATTCTGATCGTCAATCAACCACTCGTCGCCCAGCAACTCCTTCGTTTACAGCTACCTGCGGGCGATAGCGGCAATGATCCAATTACCTTCATGCGGCCCCACTATTTCATCCATGAAGCCGCCGGTGCCAGCCTGAGCAATCCACCTTCATCTGCTTTTGTTCCTTCTCAGATTCGCCACGCCTATGGTTTTGACCTGATCGCCAACCAGGGAGCAGGTCAAACCATTGGCGTCGTGGATGCCTATGACGACGCCAACGCCGAAAACGACCTCGGCGTCTTCAGCAAAAAGTTCAACCTCCCTTCCTGCATCAGCAGCAACGGCTGTTTCCGCAAAGTCTATGCCAATGGCCGCAAGCCGGCCGCAAACTCGAATTGGTCAGTGGAAATTTCGCTCGATATCGAATGGGCACACGCTATCGCGCCGCAAGCCAAAATTCTCCTGATCGAAGCCTCGTCGAATAATCTTAGTGACCTGCTTTCCGCCGTGGATGCCGCCGTCCGCAACGGCGCTTCGGTAGTTTCCATGAGCTGGACTGCTGGAGAAGTTTCCGGCGAGCGCAATCTGGATAATCATTTCGTCGCCAACGGCGTCACTTTCCTTGCCGCCTCCGGCGACAGCGGCACCGGCGTCAGCTATCCTGCGGCATCGCCTTACGTAATCGGTGTCGGTGGCACGTCGCTCACGCTGGACGCCTCCGGGAATTACCTCAGCGAAGCAGCTTGGAGCGGAAGCGGCGGCGGCCTGAGCCGGTACGAAAACGAGCCGCTCGCCCAGGAACAGTTCGGGATTCCCGACAATTCTCGCGGCTCGCGTGGCGTGCCGGACGTCTCCTACAACGCCAACCCTGGAACCGGCTACGCCGTCTACGATTCCATCGGCATCAACGGTTACAGCGGCTGGTTCCAAGTCGGTGGCACCAGCGCGGGAGCGCCGCAATGGGCAGCTCTGGTCGCCATCGCAAATTCCCAGCGCGCCGCGGCCCGCAAAGCAAATCTCACCAGTGCAAACGGAACGGTATATTCCACGGCAAAATCCAATCTCGCCGCGAACTTTCACGCTGTTACCGCCGGGACGAACGGATCATGCGGTGTCATTTGCGATGCTCTAGCAGGGTACGACTACGTTACCGGCCTCGGAACGCCGCAATCCAAAGCGCTGGTTCCAGCCCTCGTTTCTCACCCGTAAAAATCGCACGGTGGCAGCACTACATGCCCGAGGCGCCTTCTCGCCCTCTGTCCGCGCGCCAACGCATGCGGGGTCGTCAGGTAAAGATCTAAAATGAACCATCAGGCGCCGAATCCAACCCCAACCCGCTCTCGTTTTCCTTCAGAAACACCCGCATCGCCCTTCCTCTCACATTCCTCTTCACTAGTGTATAGTTTTTGCAGGCGCGGCCACTCCAGTTGCCACAATTGCCACAGGCCACAGCGATTCGCCGTGCCGGAGGACAGTGTCGACTGGCCCTGCGTCACTTTAGGGCTTAGCGCCTCATGCGGTGCATGACGGATATCTTGCCGCCTGGTATTTGGTCCAGATATGGATGGCAGCGCAGTGACGCTTCCAGTGGAGGCAATCGAGCGCTACGCTCGTCTCTTTCGTCTGAAGATCCAGAGGCTTGCGAGACCAGCCGTCAGAATCAACACGCTCGAGGGCTCCGGAGCCGAGACCGGCGGGGGTGGAGGTGGTGGCGGTGGCGGTGGAGGTGGTGGCGGACCCGCGGGCGGCGGACCAGTAGGCGGCGTCGGCGTGGTGGGAGTCCCAGGAGGGAACGGCCCTCCGGACGTCGGATAAATTGGCACGATCGGCGGAATGAAGATCGCCCCAGGCGAACTCTCCGGCACCACAATCCCGGTCGTTGGCGGCGGAACAAGTGGAACTTCCGGTGGGGCAACCAGCACCGCAAGCGGTCCGCCACCGGCGGGAAGCTCCATCGCTTCTGGCGAAGGTTCCGCCATTAGCACAGGTTCGCCCGGAATTTCCGAAAGCCGATTGCCGCAACGTGTTCGCGCCATATGCGCGCCGTCCGTCAGCACCGTCTCCCCCGCGGGGAGCGTCATCCTATTTTTCGTCCAGAAAATCCGGTTGCCCACTCGATATGAAACAAAAACCGCGCGCGCCTCGCTCAATCTCATCACGTGCGTATTTCCCAACTCGAAATCGGAATAGTGACTGGCGACGACCCCATCGTGTGCCACCGCGCTTCGCAACTCGGCGGCGTTTTTTGCTCCACCGGGAATTACGGAGTAGGGATAGTAGGCGCGGCCGTCGTTCTTCAATTCAGCGGGCGGCGAAAGAAAATTTGCGTCGAAATCCGATAGGAAAGCTGCAGGGGAGGAATTGCCTCTGCTGATCACTGGCACAGACACAGCTCTAGGCGCCAAGACCGCCGACAGAAAAATAGCTTCCAGGACCAAGATCGCCATCGCTCCCAAGCGACGGCAGTCACATGTTGTTATGGCGAGCTTCGCCCAACTCGTCAGACCCTTCCCCATTTCCCCTTTTGAACCCGGCACCGCCCAAGGTGCCGGAACCCCACCGTCACCAGTGCTCTACGCAATCACTATTCCAACTTCGATTCTTGCGGAACTTGGACTCGGAAAAGGCATTTTTCGCTCAAAATTGCACCGAAATCAGCGTTTTGGGCCTAAGTTGTAGGAATTACGACAGATTTGGCTGGCTCGGAGCGAGCACCGAGAGAATAAAGTTTCCCGTAAGTGGTACTAACGTTCTACGAAAGTCGGACGAAACCAACGCGAGCTGTAAGGTGGGTAAACCGAGGGATTTGCAGTGGTGCAGTACGTCTCGCGGTCGCGGCACCCGCGAATACGTAGTCTTACTTACATATTTGCGCTTCAGAACCCGCGTTCGCTGTCGGACCTGACAAATTCCTGTGTTTCCAGATCGCGAAGCCTAGCCCTACGAACGGTCCCAGCAGCACGGCCAGGAATGCCACCAGAAACAGCACCAAAAACATCAGCACAACCACTATTGCCGGCATGTTAGCCCTCCTTCCGTATCCGACGATCGGTCGCGTTTCACTGCTCGTTCGAGAATGCGTGCCGCCTCACTCTTGGTAAACCCACGCCCTGCAAAAAGTTCCTCGGCACTAAAAAGTTTCACATCCGAATAAACCCCAGTTCTGGCGTGTGCGGGCAAGGTTCCCTCACAAAGGGGGCCGAACTTATCCTCGCCCGCGCACATTGTTTGACTGCCATTTACATTCATGCCGTCGCCGCCATCTGTCGCGCCGGAGGCGCCATGAACTCTGGTCCGATCGGATCGCTCACGGTATCTCGGACAATCCTGCAGATAGCTTTTGACGCATCGGCATCCAGCTTCCATTCATCCGCGTTATCCACTGTTTTCAGTTGCTCGGGATGGCGCGCGCCCCACAGAGCCACACTGATTCCCGGTTGATCCAGCACCCAGCGAATTGCCAGATCAATCACACGCTTGCCGTAATTCTTTCGAGCGAACTCATCAAGCAGCTCCACCGCGCGCAGGTACTGTTCGAACCGGGGCGGTTGGAATTTGGGGTCCACTTTGCGCAAATCGTCGCCGGTAAATCGGGTCTCCGCGGTCATCTTGCCGGTCAGCAAGCCGCGGCATAGAGGTCCATAAACGAGCGCGCTTATGCCGCTTTCACGCAGATAGGGCAAGACGTCGCGATCGATATGCCGTTCAAATAGGTTGTAAGGTGGTTGGTCCGTGTGCAGCGGCGCCACTGCCCGAAAACGATCCATCTGATGCGGCGAGTAATTGCTCACCCCAATCGCGCGAATCTTCCCTTGCTCGAAAAGTCCCCGCATCGTCTCGGCTGTCTCTTCGATCGGCACCAGCGGGTCCGGCCAGTGCACCTGGTAGATATCAATGTACGGCGTCTGCAACCGGCGCAGCGAATCGTCCACTTCGCGCAGAATCCGCTCCCGCGAGGCGTTCCGCGCCAGAGTGCCGTTGCGCCACTCAATTCCTGCCTTTGTCGCCAGGATCACGCTTTCGCGCTTGCCATACCGTGCCAACGCCTTCCCGACAATCTCCTCCGACCGCCCGAATCCATACACCGGTGCAGTGTCAATCATATTGATTCCACGCTCGAGCGCCGCGTGAATAGTGCGAATACTATCTTCCTCTTCCGACCCGCCCCACATCGTTCCGCCTACTGCCCATGTCCCGAGGGCTATGCGTGAGGCCTTGAATTGAGTTCCGCTGATCGATGTGTGTTCCATGCGCGTCCTCCATGCACGCGTGTAATTCGCACTTTCACTGCCACTCTCTTGGGCGCTCTCAACGTAGTTGAATGTCCGCCGCTATCTTGAGTAAATTCAGGAGAATGAATGAAAGGCGTTTGCGCTTTGCCAAAGTGATTCGTAGCGATTGAGTGTCACGTAGTCGGACGGTCGCTCGTCATAAGACAAAATGCCGTCACTTCCAAGGGCGGGTAATCCCTAGCTTGCCCATCTTGTAGACCAGCGAGGTGCGCTTCATTCCCAGCTTCACCGCAGCGCCAGAAGGTCCGCCGATCACCCATTTCGTCTGCTGCAGAGTTTCCAGGATGTGCTGCCTTTCCACCTCTTGCAGTGTTTCCGGACGACCGGACGCCCTGGCTGCCTCATGATTCTGGCCTTGCAATTCAGTCAACCGCAGCCGCAACACCGATCCCGGCGAAAGAATCACGGCACGCTCGATGATGTTCTGCAGTTCGCGGATGTTTCCCGGCCAATGATATTCCCGCAGGGCTTGCATCACGTCCTCGGGAACCTTGCTGATTTTCCGGCTCATGAGGCCCGCGTATTTTTCGACGAAATGCTTAACCAACAGCGCGATATCCTCTCGCCGCCCACGCAACGGCGGTAGCGACAACGGGAATATATTCAAGCGATAGAAAAGGTCCCGCCGGAATTGATTCTCAGCGATCATCTGTGCCAAATCGCGGCTGGTTGCGGCCACCAGCCGCACTTCCACGCGCGTAGTCTTGGTGCTCCCCAGCCTTTCGAATTCCTGCTCCTGCAGCACCCGCAGCAACTTCGGCTGCAATTCCAGCGGGATGTCCCCGACTTCATCCAAAAACAGCGTCCCCTTGTGCGCCAACTCGAAACGGCCCACCTTCTGCGCGATGGCTCCCGTAAACGCGCCGCGTTCGTGTCCGAACAACTCGCTTTCCAGCAATCCCAGCGGTATCGCCGCGCAATTCACTTTTACGAACGGCTGTTCTTTTCGCGCACTCAAATTATGAATCGCTCGCGCTATCAATTCTTTTCCCGTGCCGGTCTCGCCCAAGATCAACACCGTCGAGCCTGTCGGCGCCACCGTCTCCACCTGCTTAAGCACGGCCTTCAACGCCGCGCTCTCTCCCACAATCTCCTCGAAATCATGCTCGGTGCGCAGTTCTTCTTTCAGGTAGCGGCCTTCCTCCGCGAGCCGCGCACGTGATTCCGTCACTTTCGCGAAGTCCAACGCGTTTTCCACGGCGATGGCCACCTGGCTCGCGATCTGCCCCAGGAAGTGAATGTCTTCCTGCGTGAACGCCTCATCCCTCAGCCGCCCCAGGTTCAAGCTCCCGATCGCTCGATTGCGTGCAATCAAAGGCAAGAAGCACAATTTGGTGAGACCCTCGTTCGCCGCAATCTGTGCAATCGGTGATTTGCACCAAAAGGGAGAACTGCTGTCCAGAGTCACCGGCTTCATCGTCAGATAAGCTTTCGCCGAAGACGCGCCCTCGAATGGCACCTGCATTTCCTCGTGCAGCAAACCCTTGCCCTCCGGAAAATCCAGCGCGTAAACCCGCATGGTTTCTTCCTTGTCCGGATCGGGCAAAGATAGTCCCGCGTAGTCACACTCCATCACTCGCCGAATTCCTGAGGAAATCGCGCGAAACAGTTCCCGCAAGTCCAAACTTGAAACCATCCGATTGTTCAGGTCCAGCAAAAGCTGCAAGCGGTCGCGGTCTCGCGCTAGTTGATGATGCAAAGATTGCGCCTCTTCGAAATTCAGCGCGTTGTCCACCGCTACTGCCAGTTGCGCCGCTACTAGCCTTGGAAATTCCAAATCCTCCAGCGTGAACGTGCCGGGCTCTTCCGAGCCGAAATTCATGGTCCCCAGCCGGCGGTGCGCCGACGTAAGCGGCAGGCTGCAAAACGACAACACGTCCTGCGCACGCAGCAACTTCATTACGCGGGGGAAACGTTCGTCGGTACGTGTGTCTTCAATGATGAATGGCTGTTGCGTGCTCCATGCGGTGGCGGAAGGCGATTCATCCATCCCGAATTCATCGCCGGCGCGAACCCCGGCTGCCGTGGTCGTCTCTAGCACGTGCATGCGCATCACGTTCCGGGCTGGGTCATACAGCACCAGCGACAGAAAATGAAAATTCACCAATCCCTTGAGTCGTTCGGAAAGATCGTGAAATAGCTCGGAAAGATTCCGGTGGGAAACAATGGACTTCGAAACCTCGAGCAGCATGGCATATTGCTGGAGCGTCGTTTCCGCGCTCCGCCGGGGTATCGCAACCGGCTGCATCCGCGTAGCTTGTTCCATCGGCCCGCCCTCGGCACAAACATCAGATGGGATTTGCTTTAGAGTAGATTCACAATCCCAGCTCCCGCGTAACCCTCCCATACTCTGACGCATACAGGCGGTCACAAGTTTCATGATCCCCCTTCAAAATTCTTCTCCTTCGTATGAACGATTTTCGACCATACCTTCCGTGCAACTCAGTGACGGCAGACCGACAGCTGGCGAAAGACCGTCTTGACTGAGCTAAGCAGCGCTCCCGCAGCTGGCGCCAATCAACCCTGCCCCAGAGGATCTAAATCGCGCCCACTGAACCTCTTAACATGTGTCGTCGCCTCTGCGTCTACAGCTTTGGAATGTGACGTGCCATAATATTGCGCGAACCACGTCCGTCGCCGCTTCATCAGTTCTTCGGCGTGTTTTTTCTGGACACCTAGGGGAGTTTTTTCGATGTGGATTGTTCGGCTGGCCCTACGCCGGCCTTATACTTTCGTCGTCGCCGCCATACTCCTGCTCATCCTCGGGCCCGTTTCCATTCTGCGCACGCCGACCGATATCTTTCCCAACATCGACATTCCCGTCGTCAGCGTTCTTTGGAACTACACGGGTCTTTCGCCGGAGGATATGGGCAACCGTATCGTGTATCAGTACGAACGCGTGCTCACCACCACCGTAAATGACATCGAACACATCGAATCGCAATCGCTGAATGGGATCGGCGTTGTCAAAATCTTCTTTCATCCGGGCGTCAATATCGGCAACGCCGTGGCACAAGTCACCGCAGTTTCGCAGACACTCTTGCGCCAACTCCCGCCCGGCACAACGCCTCCGCTCGTCATTCAATACAACGCCTCAAGCGTTCCCATCATTCAACTCGCGCTTTCTGGTCAAGGCCTTTCCGAGCAACAGTTGGGTGATCTCGGACTCAATTTCATTCGCACCGGTCTGGTTACCGTCCCTGGTGCCGCCATCCCCTATCCTTATGGCGGCAAGCAGCGGCAAGTGCAGGTTGACCTCGATACGGGTGCTTTGCAATCGAAGGGGCTTTCGCCTAGCGACGTAGTCAACGCCGTTAGCCTTCAGAACCTGATCCTTCCCACCGGTACTGCGAAAATCGGCACCTTCGAGTACGAGGTGGATACGAACGCCGCGCCGTTAACGGTTGCGGAATTGAACGATCTTCCCATCAAACAATCCGGCACCTCGACGATCTATATCCACGACGTCGCCAATGTCCGCGACGGCTTTCCTCCGCAAACCAATATCGTGCGTGTCAATGGCCAGCGCTCCTCGTTGATGGTGATTTTGAAAGCCGGCGACGCTTCCACACTGGATATCATCTCCGGCGTTAAGGCGCTGCTGCCTACGATAGCCGCGGGTCTACCTCCCGCGCTGAAAATTACGCCGCTTTCTGACCAGTCTATCTTCGTAAAGGCATCGATCGTCGGCGTGGTCCGCGAAGCGATCATCGCTGCTTGCCTCACGGGATTCATGATTCTGGTTTTCCTGGGCAGCTGGCGCAGCACCCTGATCATCGCAGTCTCGATTCCGCTCTCGATTCTCACTTCGCTGATCGTGCTGAGCGCGCTCGGCGAGACGATCAACATCATGACTCTCGGCGGGCTCGCTCTCGCCGTCGGTATTCTGGTGGACGACGCCACCGTCGAAATCGAAAACATCAATCGCAACATTGACCAGGGTAAAGAAATCGTTCAGGCCATCCTGGATGGCGCTTCGCAGATCGCTGTGCCGGCCCTAGTTTCCACTCTTTCTATTTGCATCGTGTTTGTGCCGATGTTCTTCCTCACCGGCGTCGCCAGGTACCTTTTCGTTCCGCTTGCCGAAGCCGTGTCGTTCGCCATGCTCGCCTCCTATTTGCTTTCCAGAACGCTCGTACCCACCATGGCCAAATATTTGCTCCAAGAGCGAACGGAAGAAGTTCCGGGGCAAACCGTGCGGTCTTCGAACCCGTTTGTACGGATGCAACAGGCATTTGAACGCCATTTCGACCGGCTCCGCGACCGCTATCATCGAGTGCTCGAACGCTGCATTCACCACCGCGTCCTCTTTGCCGTCTGTTTTTTAGCCGCTTGCGTACTTTCATTTGCTCTACTGCCGTTGCTCGGCCAGGATTTTTTCCCCAGCGTGGATAGCGGCGAGTTTAAGCTGCATATGCGTGCGCCGACCGGCACTCGGATCGAGGAAACGGCTGCCCTCTGCGACCGCGTGGAAGCGGTCATTCGCCAGCAGATTCCGCAGTCCGAGCTGGTCAGCCTGATTGACAATATCGGGCTTCCCTACAGCAGCATCAACCTTTCCTACAGCAATTCCGCGCCGATCGGGACTGGAGACGCCGATATTCTCGCGGAACTTTCGAGGGACCATCATCCCACCGAGAAG
>Ga0307478_10004344_pt1 | contig 10135 bp, 8 predicted proteins | sample atmos_gasesECM4C_2_FD_203713 | JGI IMG/M metagenome (GOLD analysis project Ga0307478, IMG submission 203713) | Hardwood forest soil microbial communities from Morgan-Monroe State Forest, Indiana, United States - atmos_gasesECM4C_05 | ecosystem: Environmental > Terrestrial > Soil > Temperate...
CTGAGCAAGCTCGGGCTCAAGCAGCCGGCCAACCGCACCGCGCTCAGCGAAGGCGAGGCGGCGGCGTTTGCGCTCGAGGTCGGCTATCCCGTGCTGCTGCGCCCGTCGTTCGTGCTCGGCGGCCGCGGCATGTTCATCGTTTACAGCGAGGAAGAGCTGAAGGGCGTCGCGCGCCAGGTGTTCGACGTCATGCCCGGAAAACCGGTGCTGATCGACAAGTTCCTCGAGGATGCGATCGAGCTCGACGTGGATTGTATCAGCGATGGCACTACATCGGTCATCGGCGGCATGCTGGAGCACATCGAGTTCGCCGGCGTGCACTCGGGCGACGCGGCGATGGTCATGCCGCCGCACACGCTCGGCCGGGACATGCTCACGACCGTGCGCGCCGCCACGGCCGCGCTCGCGAAGGAGCTGAACGTCGTCGGCCTGATGAACGTCCAGTTCGCGATCAAGGACAATTTACTCCACGTGCTCGAGGTGAACCCGCGCGCGTCGCGGACCGTGCCGTTCGTCGCCAAGGCCATCGGCGTGCCGCTGGCCAAGCTCGCCGCGAAAGTGATGACCGGCGCGAAGCTCAAGGACCTCGGGTTCACGCGCGAGCTCACGCCGAAACATTGGTGCGTGAAGGAAGCGGTGTTTCCCTTCGTGCGGTTTCCCGGCGCGACCATCATGCTCGGCCCCGAGATGCGCTCGACCGGCGAGGTCATGGGCCTCGACGACGATCTCGGCATCGCCTTCGCCAAGGCCCAGGCCGCGGCCAAGCCCGGCCTGCCCACCGGAGGGAATGTTTTTCTCTCGGTCAAGGATGCCGACAAGCCCCGCGCGGTCGACCTTGCGCGCCAGCTCGAGGCGCTCGGCTTCACCATCTATTCGACCAGCGGCACGGCCGCCGCGCTCGCGGCCAACGGTGTCACGGTCAAGAAACTGGCCAAGATCAACGAAGGCCGCCCCAACGCCATCGATCTCATCAAAAACGGGCAGATTCAGATCGTCATCAATACGCCCGGCGGTATGATCCCGCGGCGCGATGAGAACCAGATCCGCTCCGCCGTCTACGCCTACAACGTCTGCATCATGTCCACCATCACTGGAGCCTACGCCGCGCTCAACGGCATCAAGGCGCTGAAACAAAAACGCATCGGCGTCCGCCCGATCCAGCAGTATCGCGGGAACGTCGCCACGGTGTGATCATATGGACTCGCCACCCACGCTGATCGCGCTCCTGCACGGCCCGGATAAACCGGGGCTGGTCGCGCGCGTGGCCGGGTGGATTTTTGAGCGCGGCGGCAACATCCTGCATGCCGACCAGCACCGCGACATGGAGGCGGGCGTGTTTTTTCAGCGCGTGGAGTGGGTGCCCGCCGTGGCCTCGGCGAAGGCGGACGCGCCCGCCAATACAGCGAAGGCGGACAAGCCCGCCGATATAGCGAAGGCGGACAAGCCCGCCAATATAGCGAAGGCGGACAAGCCCGCTGACCTGGCGCAGGCCGCGGAGGAGTTCCGCGCGTTTGCCACCACGCTCGGCATGCGGGCCCGCGTGGCTTCGTCAACCCATCGGCCGCGCGTGGCGATTTTCGTATCCAAGGCCGACCATTGCTTTCACGACCTCGTGCTGCGCGGCAAGGCCGGGGAGTTCAACGGCGAGTTTGCGCTCGTCGTCTCCAACCACGACGACCTGGCCGGCGTCGCACGCGGCTATGACTTGCCGTTTCATCACATCCCCGTGGCGGCGAAAACCAAGGCGGCAGCCGAGGCGAGCCAGCTCGAGCTGCTGAAGAAGCACGGCATCGAGCTGGTCATCCTGGCGCGCTACATGCAGGTGCTCTCGGGTGAATTTCTCGAGGCGTTCGCCCGGCCCGTGATCAACATCCACCACTCGTTTCTGCCTGCATTTGCCGGGGGCCGGCCCTATCATCAGGCGCACGAGCGCGGGGTGAAAATCATCGGCGCCACCGCGCACTACGCCACCAGCGACCTCGACGACGGGCCGATCATCCAACAGGACGTTGCGGCGGTGACGCACCGCCATAATGTCGATGACCTCGTGCGCAAAGGGCGGGACCTCGAGAAGCGGGTCCTCGCCCAGGCGGTGCGCTGGCACCTCGACAACCGCGTCCTCGCCTATGGCCGCAAGACCGTGGTGTTTGATTGAGCCGAACCCATTCGCGGTTTTCCATTGCATCGTTGCGGCTGAGAGCAATCTCCGGACGGCCTTCAATTTTGAGATAGCTTCCAAGGCCGGTATTTGCTTTGGTGACTGTTCCCCAAAACGAAACCCTTTCCATGAGCACGCCCTCCAACAAAAATGCCGCGGCCGGCCTGCCGGCCGAACCGAATGCCCTGCCCAATTTTGAAGCGAAACTGCACGGCTTCTGGCAGAAAAATCGCAACGCGATCTTTGCCGTGTGTGTGCTCGCGCTGCTGGCCGTGGCCGCCAAGGGAGGGTGGGAGCTCTTTGCCGCGCAACGCGAGAAAGGCATTGCGGCCGACTATGTCGCGGCGACCACATCGGAAAAACTGCATGACTTTGCCCATGAGCATCGAGGCAGCACGCTGGCCGGCGTCGCGCACCTGCGTCTCGCCGACGATGAGTATGCCGCCGGCAAATACACCGATGCCGTTGTCGATTACACGCAGGCGGCGACCGCGCTGGCGGGCACACCGTTTGCCGGCCGCGCCCAGCTCGGAGCGGCCATTGCCAGGATCCAGGCCGGTGGTGCGGCGGACGGCGAAGCCCGGCTCAAACAGATTGCGGACGATCCCGCCCTGCTCAAGGCGGTGCGGGCCGAGGCGGCCTACGACCTGGCCAGCGCGGCAGCCGACGAAGGCCGGGCGGACGATGCGAAGAAATTTGCCGCACGGGCGCAGCAGATCGACCCCGACGGTCTCTGGGCCAGACGGGCGATCGATCTGACCACAAAGCAACCCTAGCCCAGAGGGAGCATCATTTTGTCCGCGCTGGGTGAATACAAAGCGTAGCCCGCTGTAGTGCAGAGCCAGGCGCCCTCCTTCGCCGTTGGCTACGGAGGGCCAGCATCGCAATGCGATGCTGGTCGGGGCGACAGGATTCGAACCTGCGACCTCCTGGTCCCAAACCAGGCGCTCTACCAGGCTAAGCTACACCCCGTGTGTGAACGTGCAGACTCACGCCTTTGCCGGGACTGTCAACGTTCTGTCAACCTTCACCTCTTCCCTAAATCCGCATAATCTCTGCTTGCCATGCCCTGCAAATCCGCCTACATCCACCGACTTACAACCTTTCTCCGACCCAATTCTCATGGACACTATCTCTCGTGAAAATAATAGCAACTACCTGCCGATCGCAGGAGTACTTGTAGGTATCATCGCGCTGGCGTTTGCCTGCATTGCATTCGTCAAGGCCAATGCCGCCAGCAAGGAGCTCGCCGCGAACACTGAGAAGATCGCCAGTATCGAAACCATTGGGAGCACCGCCGATTCCGCCGCGCGGGCTGCGCAGAAAGCACAATCAGACATCGCATCCCTGCAAAGCCAGGCGCAAGATTTGCTCAGTCAACATGCCACCGCCATCACCGCCCTCCAGGAATCCGTGAAGAAACTTGAGGAAGCGGCCAAGCCACCGCCCAAGGCGGCCAAGGCCTCCAAGGCCGCTCCGGCTGGCGAAGTTTCGGCTCCGGGCACCGTTTCCTCCGATGGCACTTACACCATCAAATCCGGCGACAGCCTGGCTAAAATCGCCCGCGCCAACGGCGTCTCCCTCGCCGATCTCGAAGCGGCCAATCCCGGCGTTGATCCGAAGCGCCTCAAGGTCGGCCAAAAGATCAACCTGCCAACCAAACAACCGTAAGCCGAAAAATTCCCCATCGCGCCTCCTCGATTCAAATTGGGGGGGCGTTTTTTTTGGCCGTAAAAACATGAGCTCCCCCGAAGCCGCGCCTGCCCGCTGGGAAAAACTTCGCGAGGAATCGCTCGCCATCACGCCCATTTTCGATCTGCGCCGCGCGCACTACCGTCACCCGCGCCGCGGCCGCGAACGCGACTTCGTTTTCCTCGACGGGCCCGACTGGGTCAACGTTCTCGCGCTCACGCCCGACCACCGCCTCGTGCTCGTCAACCAGTTCCGCTTCGGCACGAATGATTTCTCGCTGGAGATTCCCGGCGGCGTGCTTGAGCGCGGCGAAGATCCCGTGGCCGGCGGCCTGCGCGAACTGCGCGAAGAGACCGGATATTCCGGGGAAAATGCGCGCGTCCTCGGCCGCGTGCATCCCAACCCCGCGATTCAAAACAACACCCTGCACATCGTGCTCGTCGAGAACGCCACGCTCGCTGCGGCCACCCAGTGGGATCGCGACGAGGAGATTGCCGTCAGTGTCCTGCCGGTGGACGAGGTTTACGCGCTCGCCCGCGCCGGCCGGATCACCCATGCGCTCGTGCTCAGCGCGTTGCTGCATTTTATGCCGGTTTGGGCCGGGCTTCGCCATCTCAAATCTCAGATCTGAGATCTCAAATGCGCGGCGGCTGAGTCACGCCGCGCGGTTTGACTTCGCAACCCGCCGGGCTTAACTGTCGTCTTTAAGCTTATGCCCGCCCCAACGTTCGCCAACCATCCCGATGCGCTCAGTTCCGCCCGGGCGGAGTTTTTGCCCGCGCCGCTGGAGACGGAGATTCGCAAGATCTACGGGCGCAGCCCGCTTTATGCGCAGCGGTTCCCGCTGCATGCCGAGCCGCTGCAGTGGTCGTGTTATCGCGAAATCCCGGCGCTTTCGAAAAAGGAAATCGTCGAGCGCGGGCACCAGGCGTTTTTTGCCGACTACCGCGCCATCGAGCGCGGCCTGCAGGACAAGCGTTACGAATACGAAAGCACCGCCGGCACCACCGCCGGCCCGATGACCGTCATCATGGAGGACGGCTGGTGGAACGCCCAGACGCGCCGCGCCTACGAGGCCCACCCGTTGCTCGCGCCGTTCGCCCACCGGGCCTACCGCAAGTGCGTGCTCGCGCCGGTCGGCTGTTCGAGCAACATCTGTCCGTACGAAGACCACCCGTTTCCGCACCGCTATTTCGACGGCACGGTGTATCTCAATCTGACGAGCGACCCGTTCGCTTTTCCCGAGAGCGAATGGGATCGCATCGTCCTCGAAGTGCAGGCCGTCCAACCCGAAATCCTCGAAGGCGAACCGGTTTATCTTTCGTTGCTCGCGCGCGCGGTCATCCGCCGCAAGGTGCGCGTGCCCAGCCTGCGCGTGATCATCCTGACGTACGGCAAGGCAAGCCTCCAGCACAGCCGCCGCCTTGCCGCGGCGTTTCCCGCGGCGCAGGTCGATCTCTACGGCTCGACCGAGGCCGGCTATCTTTTTGTCGGCGGCGCGTTCAAGGATGATGCGCGCGTGATCGACGCCAACGCGTTCGTCGAACTCGCGCCGTGGCGCGAAAACCTGCCGGACGTTTTCCAGATCTACGTGACCACGCGCGACCGCGAGGCCATGCCGCTCCTGCGTTACCACACGGGCGACATCGTGCAGAAACTGCCGTCCGGCTTCCGCCTGCTGGGCCGCGAGCGCGACTTGTATTTCCGGCCCGACGGTTCGTTGGTGTCCGCGCACGAGATCGACGCCGCGCTGCCGGAAGACTTTTCCTGCTGGCACTGGTCGCTGGTGCAGACCGGCGCGGCCCGCTGGGACTTCCACTACGTGGCCGACCATGAGGCTGCGCCGGAAATCGGGCCTGCGCTTGCGCGGGTTCTGGGCGGGGACGTGCGCGTCGCCATGTTTCGCCGCCGCGTGATCGCGCCGGCCGCGAGCGGAAAATTCTCGCTGCTCAAGCCGCTGCCGGCGAAGTAAATTCCGGATTCCAAGCGGCCAAACGCGGGTCGCCGCCAGGCGGAAGCGAACGCCGCTTTTGGCGATCCTTTGGGCTTTGGCGTTTGTTTTTTCCCGCCCGGGCTCCGGCCATAGCCTTGCTTCTCCGCCGGGTAAGGCTCCCTAATAAACGTGGCTCGCCTTTAAGGCCGCCGCCCGGAGCCTTTACTTGATTCAGGGGTTGGCCTTAATTCGCTGACTGCGCGCAAGCCTTCCGCATCGGACCAACCCTGCCGCTTCCCCGCCAGTAATGAGTCTCACCCGCAGATTATTTTGCTCCTCCATCGGACGGAAGTTCCTGATGGCCGTGACCGGTCTCATTCTCATTGGTTTCATCACCGGCCATCTCGTCGGCAACCTGCAGATTTTCCTGCATCCCGACCACATCAATGGCTATGCTTATTTTCTGCGCCAGCTTGGACCGGTGTTGTGGGTTGTGCGCCTGGTCCTGCTGGCGAGCGTGGTCCTGCACATTTGGGCGGCCACCGTGCTCGCGCTCGAAAACCGGGCCGCCCGCGGTCATCAGCCCTATGGCGTGAAGACCTGGATTCAGGCGTCATTCTCGTCGCGCTACGTTCGCTGGACGGGCTATATCGTCCTCGCGTTCATCTTTTATCACCTCGCGCAATTCTCCTTTGGCTACGCCCAATCGGCAAGCTTCAAGGAAAATCTCCCGTTCTACACCATGGCGGACAATTATCGCGTCATGGGCTTTCTCGCCGTCAAGGCCGGCACGCAGGTGCCCGACGTGCATAGCATGGTCATCCTCGGATTTCAAAATCCCGTCGTGTCGATTTTCTACATCGTCGCCGTCGGCTTGTTGTCGTTTCATTTGCTCCACGGCATGGACAGCCTTTTCCAGACGTTCGGCTGGCGCAATGCAACGTGGGCGGGCCCGTTGCGAAAGGTCGTGGCCTTGTTTTGCCTGCTCTACTTTCTCGGCAACCTGATCATCCCCGGCGCGATTCTCATCGGCGCGAAAGGCCCGCGCGAAGGCTTTCAGCCGGCCGTCGTGCGCGGCGGGGCGCACTGATTGACCCTCAACTTTCAACTCTCAACTTGCGCGCAGCGCACGGACATGGCCCAGCTCGATTCCAAAATCCCCCCCGGCCCGCTCGCCGACAAATGGCGCCGGCACAAGGCGGACATCAAGCTCGTCAACCCGGCCAACAAGCGGAAATACGAGATCATCGTCGTGGGCGCGGGCCTGGCCGGTGCATCGGCCGCCGCCACGCTGGCCGAGCTCGGTTACCAGGTGAAGAACTTCGTGTTTCACGACAGCCCGCGCCGGGCGCACTCGATCGCCGCCCAAGGCGGCATCAACGCCGCAAAAAATTACCAGAATGACGGCGACAGCGTGCACCGGCTTTTCTACGACACGATCAAGGGCGGCGACTACCGCTCGCGCGAGGCCAACGTCCACCGCCTGGCCGAGGTCTCGGTGAACATCATCGACCAGTGCGCCGCGCAAGGCGTGCCTTTCGCGCGCGAATACGGCGGCCTGCTCGCGAACCGCTCGTTTGGCGGCGCGCAGGTTTCGCGCACGTTCTACGCGCGCGGCCAGACCGGCCAGCAGTTGCTGCTGGGCGCCTATTCCGCGCTTTCCCGCATGGTCGGGGCCGGTGGCGTGCAGCTTTTCACGCAGAGCGAAATGCTCGATCTCGTCGTGATTGGCGGCCACGCCAAGGGCCTCATCGTCCGCGATCTCGTCACGGGCGGGATTTCGCGCCATGCGGCCGACGCGGTGATCCTGGCGACCGGCGGCTACGGGAATGTTTTCAACCTCTCGACCTATGCGCGCGGCTCCAACGCCACCGCCATCTGGCGCGCCTACAAGCGCGGCGCGTGCCTGGCCAATCCCTGCTTCACGCAGATTCACCCGACGTGCATTCCGGTGACCGGCGACTACCAGTCCAAGCTCACGCTCATGAGCGAGTCCTTGCGCAACGACGGCCGCATCTGGGTGCCGAGGAAAAAAGAGGACCGCCTCAAGAATCCGGCCGACATCCCCGAGGCCGACCGCGATTATTATCTCGAGCGCATGTACCCGAGCTTCGGCAACCTCGCCCCGCGCGACATCGCCTCGCGCGCGGCCAAGCGCGTGTGCGACGAGGGCCGCGGCGCCGGCGAGAGCGGCCTCGGCGTGTATTTGGATTTTAGCGACGCCATCAAGCGCCTGGGTGAAGCCGGGGTGCGCGAGCGCTACGGCAATCTCTTCGACATCTATCACGAGATCACCAACGAGAACGCGTACCGGACCCCGATGCGCATCTATCCCGCGATGCACTATACCATGGGCGGCCTGTGGGTGGACTACAACCTGATGTCGAACCTTCCCGGCCTTTTCGTACTCGGCGAAGCGAACTTTTCCGACCATGGCGCGAACCGCCTCGGCGCGAGCGCCCTCATGCAGGGCCTGGCCGACGGTTATTTCGTCATTCCCTATACGATCGGGGATTATCTCGCCACGCAGAAGTCCGGCTCGCGTCCATCGACCGATGCGCCCGAGTTCAAGCAGGCGGAGGAAAATATCCGCGGTATCGTCGCACGTTTGCTCGCCGTCAAAGGCCGGGAACCGGTGAGCCATTTCCACAAGCGCCTCGGCAAGATCATGTGGGAACTCTGCGGTATGGCGCGCACCAAGGCCGGCCTTGAGAAGGCGCTGAGGGAAATTCCCGCGCTGCGCGAGGAATTCTGGAAGAAGGTCAACGTTCCCGGCGACGGCGGCACGCTCAACCAATCGCTCGAGTGCGCCGGCCGCGTGGCGGACTTCCTCGAGCTCGGCGAACTCCTGTGCCTCGATGCGCTTGAGCGCGAGGAGAGCTGCGGCGGGCATTTTCGCGAGGAGCACCAGTATCCCGACGGCGAATGCAAACGCGACGACGAGAAGTTTGCGCATGTCGCCGCCTGGGAATTCCAGGGCGAAGGCAAAAAACCGCTGCGCAACATCGAGCCGCTCAATTATGAGGCGGTCAAAATGAGCGTGCGCAATTACAAGTAAGATTCCGTGCTAATATCCCCTCACATGATCACGTTTCCACGGGCAACCAGCCACGCTGCCGTCTCGGTTCCATCTGGGCGGATCGATTCGCGTATTTATTTGGTTCGCGGACAAAAGGTGTTGTTGGACCGTGACTTGGCTGAACTTTATGGCGTGGAGACCCGGGCGCTCAATCAGGCGGTTCGGCGCAATAAGGAACGCTTCCCGGACGATTTCATGTTCACGCTGACTCGGGATGAAATCGGAAGGATATCACAAATTGTGACATCCTCTGACTTGAGGTTTTCAAAGTCTGTAAGCGTTTTCACCGAGCAGGGAGTGGCTATGCTTTCCGGTTTGCTCAACAGCCCGCGGGCCATCGTCGTAAATATCGAGATCATGCGCGCTTTTGTGCGACTGAGGCAGTTGATTGCCTCGAGCGCAGATCTCGCGCGCAAGCTCGTTTCACTTGAGAAAAAATACGATGCGCAATTCAAGGTCGTCCTTGATGCGATCCGCGAGCTCATGACACCGGTCAAAGACAATGCGCCGGTTCATAAACGCGAAATCGGTTTCCACACCCTGCTTAAACCGGCCCGGAGCAGAAAAAATTAAAATATTTTGCCATCATGGCCGAAAATTCCAAAAAAAACATTTCCGTCACCTTGCGCGTCTGGCGCCAGGCCGGGCCCGGCCAGCCGGGCAGGTTCGTGGAGTACGAGGCCAAGGATCTAAATCCCAACATGTCCTTTCTCGAGATGCTCGACGTCGTCAACGACGGGCTGGCCGCGAAGGGCGAGGAGCCGATCGCGTTCGCGCACGACTGCCGCGAGGGCATTTGCGGCACCTGTTCGCTCGTGATCGACGGCAAGCCGCACGGCCCGCACCGCGGTGTCGCCAGCTGCCAGACCTACCTGCGCAGCTTCAACGACGGCGACGTTATCGTGGTCGAGCCCTACTGCGCGCATCCCTTTCCCGTCGTCAAGGATCTCGTCACCGACCGCAGCGCGTTCGACAAAATCATGCAGGCCGGCGGCTTCATCACCGCGCGGACCGGTTCGGCGCCAGACGCCAACGCCATCCCGGTGCCGAAGGATGCGGCCGACCTCGCGATGGATGCCGCGCAATGCATCGGCTGCGGCGCCTGCGTGGCGGCATGCAAGAACGCCAGCGCGATGCTGTTCGTCGCCGCAAAGGTCTCGCACCTCGGCCTCATGCCGCAGGGCCAGGCCGAGCGCGACCGCCGCGTGCTCGCGATGGTGCAGACGATGGACGGGCTCGGCTTCGGCAATTGCACCAACCAGTATGAATGCAG
>Ga0307478_10004345_pt1 | contig 10135 bp, 6 predicted proteins | sample atmos_gasesECM4C_2_FD_203713 | JGI IMG/M metagenome (GOLD analysis project Ga0307478, IMG submission 203713) | Hardwood forest soil microbial communities from Morgan-Monroe State Forest, Indiana, United States - atmos_gasesECM4C_05 | ecosystem: Environmental > Terrestrial > Soil > Temperate...
GCAGGGGATAATAGGTGGTTTCCCGCAGGAACTCGGTATCCACGGTAATGACAGGATGTCGGGCGAGGCGGTCGCAGGCGGCTGCGAGCTCCGAGGTGGTGCTAATCACTTCCATAAACTGAGGCGATCTGCCGAAAGTGCTGATCTGTCAAGGGTCTCGGGACGAATTCGGGCCTTGCATTTAAGCCTCTCCCGAGGGTTCTGGAAAGAAGGCTTCAAAAAAGGCTGGCAGCCTTAAGGCGAAGCGAAAGCGGAGTGGCGGCCTAGTGGTGGCGGACTTTGCGCGATGGCGGCCCGGACGGCACCGCCAGCACGACGACGCAGAGCGCAACCATCACCAGTCCAAAGTACTCGAAGACCAAGGTGTCCACGACAATATCCCCCAGCAAACACGCTAGATTTGCAGGGGGCACGTTGAACGTATCTTAATTGATGGGGCGCCGAAGCGCGCCGCTTGGCCAAATGGTGGACGGGCGGTTAACGCATAGAGTGGGTAGAGCGAAGCGAAACCCACCGTCTTCACCAGCCGCGCGAGGAATGGTGGGTTTCGCTTCGCTCTACCCGCCCTACGTTTCTTCGCTTGGTCTTAGGTGCCGCAGAACGTCTGGTACACCCGCTCTTCGGACCGCGGGGGGGCGGCATAGGCAGCATAAGCCGGCTGGTCCTCATAAGGCTTGGACAGCACCGTGAGCAGCTCTTCGAACAGGCTGTAATCGTCAGCATCTACCGCGGCCTTGATGACCGCCTCGACGCGGTGGTTACGCGGAATGAAGGCCGGGTTGACGGCGCGCATGACCGCTTGCCTCTCGGCCGCCGATTGCGGCTCCAGGCTGATCCGCCGCCGCCAGCGCTCTGCCCACGCATCATATGCTTCCCGCTCGGCGAAGAGCTGGCGGACCTCCGGGTCGGCTTCCGGGTCGCCCGCCGCGTCGCTGAGGCGGCGGAAGGTGAGGGTGAAGTCGGCCGAGCCCTTGGCCATTTCATCCAATAGGGCCTGCGCCAGCGCCTGGTCGTCCTCGTGTTCTGTGAACAGGCCGAGCTTGGCGCGCAGGCCTGCCTTGTAGGCGACGTTGAATTCCTCGCCGAACGCCATCAGCAGGGCCTGGGCTTCCTCGACCGCCTTGTCCTTGTCGCCGGAGAACAGCGGCAGCAGGCACTCTGCAAAGCGCGTCAAATTCCACAGCGCGATGCGCGGCTGGTTGGCATAGGCATAGCGGCCGAGCTCGTCGATGGAGCTGAAGACCTGCGCGGGATCGTAATGGTCCATGAAAGCACAGGGGCCGTAATCGATGGTCTCGCCCGAGATCGAGGTGTTGTCGGTGTTCATCACGCCATGGATGAAGCCGACCAGCAGCCAGCGCGCGACGAGTTTTGCCTGGCGTGCGATCACCGCAGAGAGCAGGCCATGATACGGACGATCGCTGGAAAGAAGCTCCGGATAATGGCGCGCGATGACATGATCGGCGAGATGCCGCAGCGCCTCGATGTCGCCGCGTGCGGCGAAATACTGGAAGGTGCCGACGCGGATATGGCTCGAGGCAACGCGGGTCAGCACCGCCCCGGGCAGCGCCGTCTCGCGCATCACGAGCTCTCCGGTGATAACGGCCGCAAGCGAGCGCGTAGTGGGAATGCCGAGTGCTGCCATGGCCTCGCTGACCACATATTCGCGCAACACAGGGCCGAGCGCGGCGCGGCCGTCACCGCGGCGCGAGAATGGCGTGGGGCCCGATCCCTTGAGCTGGATGTCCCGCCGGACCCCATCCTTGTCGATGACCTCGCCGAGCAGGATGGCGCGGCCATCGCCGAGCTGGGGCACGAATTGCCCGAACTGGTGGCCCGCATAGGCCATGGCGATCGGATCGGCGCCGGCGGGGAGGGCCTTGCCGGAGAGGATTTCGGCACCCTCGGGTGTCTCCAGCATATCGGGATCGAGCCCGAGGTGGATCGCGAGCGGCCGGTTGAGCTTGATCAGCCGGGGAGAAGAGACCGGCGTCGGAGCCACGCGGGCGAAAAAATTCGCCGGCAGCGCCGCATAGGTGTTCTGGAAGGGGAAATGCACCGTCATGATCGAAAGATAGGTAGAAGAGGCGGCTTTTTCGAGCCCAAACTACTGGCGCATTCGGTTGCCGGGCGGAACAGGCTCGGCTAAACCCCTCCCGCAACTCGGCGAGGTTCTTTGGGACCTTCGATTCGATTTCTCCGACATCAATTCTGGACGTTCCATGCACCGTTACCGCACCCATACCTGCGGCCAGCTCCGCGAGACCCATATTGGCGAGACCGTTCGCCTGTCCGGCTGGTGCCACCGCATTCGCGACCACGGCGGGGTGCTGTTCATCGACTTGCGCGACCATTACGGGATCACGCAATGCGTGGTCGATCCCGACTCGCCGGCCTTTGCGGCAGCCGAGAAGCTGCGCTCGGAATGGGTGGTGCGGATGGAAGGCCGCGTGCGCCGCCGCCCCGAAGGCACCGACAATGAGGAACTGCCGACGGGCCTGATCGAGCTCTACGTCGCCGATATCGAGGTTTTGGGCCCCGCCGGCGAATTGCCGCTGCCGGTGTTCGGCGAGCAGGAATACCCTGAGGATATCAGGCTGAAGTACCGGTTCCTTGATCTGCGCCGCGAGAAGCTGCACCAGAACATCATGACCCGCGGCGGGATCATCGATTGCATGCGCCGGCGCATGAAGGAGGCCGGCTTCTTCGAGTTCCAGACCCCGATCCTGACCGCGTCCTCGCCGGAGGGCGCGCGCGACTTCCTGGTGCCCTCGCGCATCCATCCCGGCAAGTTCTACGCGTTGCCGCAGGCGCCGCAGCAGTACAAGCAACTTTTGATGATGAGCGGCTTCGACCGCTACTTCCAGATCGCGCCCTGCTTCCGCGATGAGGACCCGCGCGCCGATCGCCTGCCCGGCGAGTTCTATCAGCTCGACATCGAGATGAGCTTTGTCACGCAGGAGGACGTGTTCGCGGCGATGGAGCCTGTGATCACGGGTGTGTTCGAGGAGTTTGCTAAGGGTAAGCCCGTTACAAAGGGCTGGCCCCGGATTCCCTTTGCGGAAGCCATCCGCAAATATGGCAGCGACAAGCCCGATTTGCGCAACCCGATCGTGATGCAGGAGACATCCGAGCACTTCCGCGGCTCCGGCTTCAAGGTGTTCGCGCGCATGCTCGAAGACCCGAAGAACCAGGTCTGGGCGATCCCTGGCAAGGGCGGCGGCAGCCGCGCCTTCTGCGACCGCATGAACTCCTGGGCGCAAGGCGAGGGCCAGCCGGGCCTTGGCTACATCATGTGGCGCGAGGGCAACGAGGGTGCGGGTCCCCTTGCCAACAACATCGGGCCTGAGCGCACCGCCGCGATCCGCGAGCAGCTCGGCCTCAAGGAAGGCGATGCCGCCTTCTTCGTCGCCGGCGATCCCGACAAATTCTGGAAGTTTGCAGGGCTTGCCCGCACCAAGGTCGGCGAGGAGTTGAACCTCGTCGACAAGGAGCGCTTCGAGCTCGCCTGGATCGTCGACTTCCCGATGTACGAATATGACGAGGAGGCGAAGAAGGTCGACTTCTCGCACAACCCGTTCTCGATGCCGCAAGGAGGGCTGGAGGCGCTGCAGAGCAAGGATCCGCTTTCGATCAAGGCGTTCCAGTACGACATCACCTGCAACGGCTATGAGATCGCCTCCGGCGGCATCCGTAACCACCGCCCTGAGGCGATGGTCAAGGCATTCGAGATCGCGGGCTATGGCGAGCAGGAAGTGGTCGACCGCTTTGGCGGCATGTATCGCGCCTTCCAGTTCGGCGCGCCGCCGCATGGCGGCATGGCCGCCGGCGTCGATCGCATCGTGATGCTGCTCTGCGGCACCACGAACCTGCGCGAGATCTCGCTGTTCCCGATGAACCAGCAGGCCGTCGACTTGTTGATGGGTGCCCCGTCAGAGGTGACGCAAAAGCAGCTGCGGGAGCTGCACATCCGGCTCAACCTGCCGCAGAAGTGAGAGCTAGGTTGAGCGGTCGCCCCGCGTCACCTCTCCCCAGCGGGCCCCCAGCGGGAGAGGTCGGATTGCCTTGGCGATGCGAAGCATCGTCTTGGGCAATCCGGGTGAGGGGTCACAGCGCTCACGAGAGACCGTAACCCCTCACCCGGATCGCATCTCTCGATGCGATCCGACCTCTCCCGATGGGAGAGGTGAACCGGGTTTCCGGCGGGATCGAATCGACCAAGACGCAACAAACTCTACAGTCCCGTCGACGCCTCGATCTTGAACTGCGCCAGCGCGGCGAGGGGATCGGACTTCAGCAGCTGCAGCAGCTGCAGCGGAGGCAGCTTGCCGATCGGTGTCAGCTTGATGACCAGTGTCTGCTGCGGGGTCTCGACGAAGCGGCCGATCGCCGCGACGGCCGCTGCCGCGTCGGGATTGGCGCCCTCCGCTTGTGCGCCATTGGTCTTGATGGCCTCGATGATGGCGCTGCGCGCGGCGTCGCGGCTCACGTTCTGGCTGCGGGCATATTGGCTGACGAGGATGTCGACGCCGCCGAGATCATGCAGTGTGAACTCGAGCGCGCCAGTGTCGATCTGGGCTGCAGTCGCCGCAGCCTGTTGGGGGTCGGCGAACAGCGCGCGCGGGACGTTGGTGAGGGACAGGCGCGCCTCGGCCCTGGCAAGTCCAGCGATCTCCAGCGTCGCAGGCTCCAGCGCGATGGTGCCCGAGGTTTCGGTCCAGCCGGCGCCGAGATCGGCGTCGATCCTGGTCGATTGGATGCCGGCCGCGAGCAGCGGCTGCAGCCTCGGATCACTGGCCGAGATCGGGATGTTCATTTTGGCGGCAAGGTGCGTTTGTGTCGGGATCGGTCCCACAAACTGGCCCCAGCCGATGTTGAGGCTGTCGATGCTGAGCGGCTTGTTGCTCCCCACAGAGGGTGCGACGAGGTCTTTCACCTCGGCGCCCTTTACGAGCTGGAGCAGCGCCAGCGCCTGTTCGGCCGCTGGCTTCTGGCCAGGCGTTAGTGTCGCCGAAAGCCGCATGAACTTGACGAAATCGAGGGTCTTGAGCGCGAGTCGACCGGCCTTCAACGGTCCCTGCGGCGTGCGCGCATCGAGTCCTTCGACAGCGAAGTCGCTCGTTCCGTGGTCCATGTTGAGGCGGATCGTCGCCAGCTTCGCCGGGCCTTGCGGCGTATCGATCGAAATGTTGCTTGTCTCGAATTTGCCGAGGCGAAGTCCCTCATAGATCCCGGCTATCTTATCCAACATCTCGTGCGCCTGGGCAGTCGAAGGCGTCGCGCCGGCCTTTGGCATCGCGGCCAGGAGCGCGGGCAATTGAAAGTGGGATGGCTGCACGGCGACATCATCGAGCACGACACCACCAACAGAGAGGTGCAATGCCGGAGGCGACTTGATGTCATAGCTATCGATCGATACTCGCCGATACATCTGATGGAATGTATCGTCACCCTTCTGCGGATCGAGCATCGAGGCGACGGCAGTCACATCGAAATGATCAATCAGGAGATTGGCAAACGCCCCGGTAAAGCTTTGGCTCTTGCCGGCGACCTGCGCGGTGTAGGCGATGGTCCCGCTGTCCACCTTGGCGGTCGCGACCTTGCCGTTCTTGATGCCTTCGATTCCGATCCCGGAATAGGTGATGTCGCCATCGGTCAGGGCCGGCGAGTTGAGCTTCACTGCCGCGGACAGACTTGGGATCGTGACTGACGACGCAGCAAAGCGGCTGAATTGCGCAATGCCAAATCGGTAAAAGTCGAGTGTCGAGGCGCCGGCGGGCAGCTTCTCTGCCTCTGAAGGGCCCGAGCAGTCCGTCACGGTCAGCTTGGGCAGCTTATAAGTGTATTGCAGCTCCGTGTCGGCGGCGGCGAGGGCAAAGCCGATTTCGACGTCAATGCCCTCCACATTGTCTGCGGAAAAGCGGCCCGGCTCCGGCTGGCCAAGGCCTGAGGCCGTCAGGGTCGCAATCTTCACGGTGGTGGGCGGCTGCGTCGCGGTTTCGGTGGCAATATCGGCGACAGTGATCGTGTGCTTCCACGGATCATAGGTCACCGCGCCATGGCTTGCCTTGGCGCCGGCGTTGCGCATCCGCTCGAAGGCCGCCTCGACCTCGGCCGCGGCCCGCTGCTGCGTATAGAATGTGAAGCCGAAATAGCCGCCGGCCGCCACGACGACCGCAGCGGTCAGGCCAATCAGGATCTTCATCATTTTTATCAACTCCGGATTGCGCAGGGGTATTGCCGTATTCTCGGTCGAACGGCCGGGATTGGGAAGGGTCCATGAGGCATCAATGGCTTGCGTATGCTGGACGCTTGGGGACTTTTGGCCATCCCTTTAATCGAATGTTGCATGCGGATGGCGACACGTGCTTCACATCCTGCTCGTTTTGCCGGAAAAAAGCTGACGGTCCCGGACTGGCAGTCGGGGAGCCGGAAAAGCGGGAGCACGCATGTCGTCCTATTCTGAAGAACTCCATTCGGCAGCGCTGGCCTATCACCGGCTGCCGCGGCCGGGAAAACTGGAAATCCAGGCGATCAAGCCGCTCGCCAATCAGCGCGACCTGGCGCTGGCCTATTCGCCGGGGGTCGCGGCAGCCTGCACCGAAATCGCCAAGGATCCCGCCCAGGCCGCGAGCCTGACCACCCGGTCCAACCTGGTTGCCGTGGTCTCCAACGGCACCGCCGTGCTCGGGCTGGGCAATATCGGCCCGCTTGCCTCGAAACCGGTCATGGAGGGCAAGGCAGTCCTGTTCAAGAAATTCGCCGGCATCGACGTGTTCGACATCGAGATCGCCGCCGACACCATCGAGCGGGTGGTGGAGACGGTGGCGGCGCTGGAGCCGACCTTCGGCGGCATCAATCTCGAGGACATCAAGGGTCCGGAATGTTTCGAGATCGAGGCGCGGCTGAAGGAGCGCATGAAGATCCCGGTCTTCCATGACGACCAGCACGGCACCGCCATTATCGTTGGCGCCGCAGTCACCAATGCGCTGCTGCTGAACGGCAAGAAACTGTCCGATTGCAAGATCGTGGCATCGGGGGCAGGGGCGGCGGCGCTTGCCTGCCTCAATCTGCTCGTCTCCTTGGGTGCACAGCGCAAGAACGTCTGGGTCTGCGACATCGAGGGCCTGGTCTATGAGGGCAGGCCCGTGCTCATGGACCGCTGGAAGTCGGTCTATGCGCAAGTGACCGACAAGCGGAAGCTTGCCGACGTCATCGGCGGCGCGGATATCTTCATGGGCCTGTCGGCACCGAATGTGCTGACGCAGGAGATGGTCAAGCAGATGGCGGATAAGCCGCTGGTGCTTGCGCTCGCCAACCCGACGCCGGAAATCATGCCGGACGAGGCGCGCGCGGCGCGGCCCGACGCCATGATCTGCACCGGCCGATCCGATTTCCCCAACCAGGTGAACAACGTCCTCTGCTTCCCCTTTATCTTCCGCGGCGCGCTCGACGTCGGCGCCACCGCCATCAATGAGGAGATGAAGCATGCAGCGGTGGATGCGATCGCCCAGCTGGCGCGCGATGCACCGTCCGATGTGGTCGCGCGCGGCTTCGACTCGACGGAAGTGCAGGGGTTTGGGCCGGGCTCGCTGATCCCGAGCCCGTTCGATCCGCGGCTGATCCAGCGCATCGCGCCGGCCGTAGCGAAGGCTGCCATGGACTCGGGCGTCGCGACGCGGCCGATCAAGAATTTCGACGAATACGCCGCAGGGCTCGAGCGCTTCTCGTTCCGTTCCGGCCTGGTCATGAAGCCGGTGTTTGCCAAGGCCAAGACCCAGCCGGTTCGCGTCATCTATGCCGAAGGTGAGGACGAGCGGGTCTTGCGCGCCGTCCAGCAGGTGCTGGAGGAGAAATTGGCAAAACCGATCCTGGTCGGGCGTCCCTCGGTGGTGGAAGCCCGCATCAAGCGGTTCGGCCTGTCGATCAAGGCGGGCCGGGATTTCGATCTCGTCAATCCCGAGGACGATCCGCGCTACCGCTCCTATGTGCAGTCCTATGTCGAGGTCGCCGGCCGCCGCGGCGTCACGCCGGATGCCGCGCGCACCGTGGTGCGCACCAACAACACCGTGATCGCAGCGCTTGCGGTCATGCGTGGCGAGGCCGACGCCATGATCTGCGGCGTCGAAGGCCGATACATGAGCCATCTGCGCCATGTGCGCGAGATCGTCGGCTGCTGCGACGGGATCAGCGAATTCGCGGCACTCGGGCTGCTGATCACCAGCAAGGGCGCCTATTTCATCGCGGACACTGAGGTGCGCTCAAACCCGAGTGCGGAGGAGCTTGCTGAGATCGCGGCGCTGGCCTCCAGCCACGTGCAGCGCTTCAACCTGAAACCGAAGATCGCTTTTCTGTCGCATTCGGATTTCGGCAGCTACGATACCGATTCCTCCCGCAAGATGCGGCGCGCCACCGCGCTTCTGAGGGAGCGCCATCCCGAGCTCGAGTCCGATGGCGAGATGCAGGGCGCCACCGCGCTGTCGGAGGCGACGCGCAAGCTGATCCTGCCGCAGAACCTGCTCGAGGGCGTCGCCAACATCCTGATTATGCCAAATCTGGACGCGGCCAACATCGCCTACCAGATGGTCAAGGTGCTGACCGACGCCGTTCCGGTCGGCCCGATCCTGATCGGGCCCTCGCGCCCGGCGCATATCCTGACCCCCTCGGTGACCGCGCGCGGCATTCTGAACATGACCGCAGTCGCCGCCGTTGAGGCCCAGGAGCGGGCCGGACGGCCGCAGCCAAGTCTCTTCACATGAAGTCTCCACGTGAAGTCTCTTCACCTGAAACCCGCTTACCTGAAGCGGGTGACGCGGTTGCGCTCGGATTAGGTCGCAATTTGATCGTTTGAAAAGCGCAAGCGGACCCTCCATAATCGCTTGCGCAACTGCGATCGATCCCGCCTTTGATTCCGCGTCTGATGAGGCCGACCATGCCAGCTCTGATTACTTTCGGGCGAGTTCTGTTCGCCGTGCTGTTCATTTATCTCGGCGCGACCAAGCTGTTTGCCATCCAACCCACCGCAGACTTCGTCGCCTCGAAGGTGACGATCCCCTCCGAGCTCGGGCCTTACGTCACCCAGGTGGAGAGCGCGACGGGAATGACCATGCCTCAGCTCCTCGCAATCGGCGCCGGCGTCTTCGAGACACTGGCAGGCTTGATGATCGCGCTCAATTTCGGGGTACGGTTCTTTGCGATCGTCCTGATCCTGTATGTCGCGGGATCGACCTTCTATTTCTACGATTTCTGGAATCAGAGCGCGCCGGAAAACGCCAAAACCGTGGTCGATGCCTTGAAGAACGTCGCCCTGATCGGCGCGCTCTTCATCATCGCAGGCTACGGGCGCGGCCCTCGCACGGCCGAGGCGGCCTATGGGGACGTCTGAGGTTGTTGGCGCCGCCACGGCGTCACCGTGACGTCATTGGCCGCATCCAGGATTTGCGCTTCACCCGGCTTAAGCCCGTGCGCGGCAAGCACTTTTTGTGGTGAACGCGTCGGCACGCCGGAAAAGCAGGGCTCGCCGCCCGGTAGAACTACCCGCGCCGCCTGCGAGAGAAAGAAGGTTTCGTAGCGATCCATGAAGAGATCGAACACGGCGCGGCCGCCGATGATCGCGATCCTGCCGGCCGTGACGCCGGCAAATTCGCACGCCGCTTCAAAGCGGCTACCGGCCGGATTCCACAGCACGGCTCGCGGATTCTCCGAGTCTGCGGCAAGCGAGTCGGTCTTTCGCGTCAGGATGATGCGCCTTCGCCTGGGCGAATTCGGGTGATCCTCTTGCGATAGCCGTCCATGCACGACCAGGTCGGCGCGGTCGAGCGCCGCTGAGAAGAAGGCCTTGTCGGCCTCGAATTTGAGCTCGCCTGGCATCGCATGATCGCCTTTGGCGAGCATGCCGTCCGCGGAGACGATGACGTAACCTTCGATGCAAAAGCGCAGCGCCCGTGGCATCAGGCTATTTCCACATCGCGCGGGTGCGGTAGACCTCAACGGCGGGTTCGCATTCGTTGAAGATGCTCAGCTTGGTGATCGAGACCCGGCAGGCCTCGACGCGGTCGTCGGCAAAGCACTTGTCGACGATCTCATCAAGCAGGGTCTCGAGCAGCGGCGTGTGCTCCCGCTCGGGGAATCCCTT
>Ga0307478_10004348_pt1 | contig 10132 bp, 5 predicted proteins | sample atmos_gasesECM4C_2_FD_203713 | JGI IMG/M metagenome (GOLD analysis project Ga0307478, IMG submission 203713) | Hardwood forest soil microbial communities from Morgan-Monroe State Forest, Indiana, United States - atmos_gasesECM4C_05 | ecosystem: Environmental > Terrestrial > Soil > Temperate...
CTCGCTCGCCAGGCCGATGACCGTGGCTCCGGTACGGCGCGCGAGCTGGACGGCGAGCGAGCCGACCCCCCCGGCGGCTCCGGAGATGACGACGGTCTCGCCCTCCTTGGGCTGGACGGCGTGTACCGCCCCCCACGCGGTCGCGCCCGCGACGAAGAGGCCGCCGGCCACCTCCCATGAGACCTTCTCCGGCTTGCGCGTGAGGTCGCCGGCCTCGACCAGGACCAGCTCGGCCTGGGAGGCCCGCCTGTTCGTGAACCCGATCACCTCGTCGCCGGGCGAGAATCCGCCGACCCCGGCGCCGACCTCCTCGACGACCCCAGCGAGGTCGCTGCCCTGCCCAGACGGGAACGTCGACGGGAACAGCTCCGCCACCGCCCCCGTGCGGATGACCGCCTCACTGGGGTTGATACCAGCCGCCTTCACCCGTACGAGGACCTGCCCGTCCCCTGGCACCGGGCGTTCCACCTCGTCGACCCGCAACACGTCGATCCCGCCGAACTCGTCGTACCTGACTGCCTTTACCACGGTCTCTCTCCCTTGACTCGCTGACTCAGTAGGCGGGCAGCGGCTGCGCCGATGCCAGCTCCCGGAACAGCCGCCGCTGCTCGCTGACATCGCTGTCGGCGGGCCAGGCTGACTACCGCAGGATTGCTTCGCGGTTCTCTCACTGCTCGGTGCTCACGGAGCAAGCCGGCTGGCTATGACGGTTTGCGGCGGTTGTGCACAGCGCCGGTCGCTCGGTTGCCGTTCCGGTCCCCGCCCAGAGCGCTTGGGTGGGACGAGCAAACCGGCCGGCTACGACACCTTTCCGTGGGCGTCCGCTGCTCAGAGCGCGTCCAGCTCGGCGACGGCGTCGGCGGGCAGGGTCAGGGCCGCGCCGGCGATGTTCTCGCGTAGGTGGGCGACCGACGAGGTACCCGGGATCAGCATTATGTTCGGCGAGTGCTGTAGCAGCCAGGACTGGGCGACCGCCGTCGGGGTCGCGCCGAGCCGCTTGGCGACCGACTCCAGCACGTCGGACTGCAGCGGCGAGAAGCCGCCAAGCGGGAAGTACGGCACGAACGCGATGTGCTGCTCGGCCGTTGCCGCGAGCACCGCCGGGTCCGCCCGGTTGGCGATGTTGTAGAAGTTCTCTACGGACACCACCGGGGCGATCTGCTGCGCCTCGGCCAGCTGGCCGAGGCTGACCGTGCTCACGCCCAGATGCCGGATCAGGCCCTGCTGCTGCAGTTCGGCGAGGGCCTCGAACTGGGGGGTGAGCGTATCCGCAACCGTCGCGCGGTCGTCGATCCCGGCGAGGGTGCGGAGGTAGACCAGGTCGAGCACATCGAGCCCAAGCCGGCGGAGGTTGTCGTACACCTGCTCGCGCAGCGACTGAGCTGAGTTGGCGGGCAGCCAGCCACCCCGCTCGTCGCGGACCACCCCGACCTTGGTCACGATATGCACGTGGTCGCCGTACGGGAAGAGCGCCTCCCGGATGATCTCGTTGGTGATGTACGGGCCGTAGGCGTCGGCCGTGTCGATGTGGTCGACGCCCAGCTCGACCGCGGTCCGCAGCACCTCGATCGCGGCCGCGCGGTCGCGCGGCGGCCCGAAGACGCCGGGGCCGGCGAGCTGCATCGCGCCGTAGCCGATCCGGTTGAGGTCGAGGTCCCCGACCCGGTAGGAGCCGGCCTGGGCGGCGGGTGGGTTGGTCGTGGTCATGGGATTTCCCTTCGGACTCGGATGAATCTATTCGCCACGCAACATGCGACTGGCGGTCCGCGCAGGGGGCCGACCCTGGGCTCACTCGTCCAGGAGTTGAGGACGCCCATCGGGGGCGTACCGCCAGCTCCGGCATAGCCGAGCTTGCCCGTGTCACTCCGCTGCTGAAATTTCCTGCCGGGGCGGGCCACCGAGAGCCTCGCCGCTGGGTGAGTGAGGAGGCGTCACCGGGGTCACGGTGATTCACGCGACCGGAGCATCACAGAACCGATCTGCCATGGACAGGCGTGAACGCGGTGTCTCCGGTCGCGGCGCCTTGTTGGTCGTCGTTATGTCATGGGGTTGGCTTTTCTTGGGCGTACCCGGGTCACGCCGGGTGCCGTCCGGGACCCGCCGGGGTCACGCCGGCACGGCGGGGCCGGCCTCGGCCTCGGCCTGCGTCGGCGCCGCGCCGCGTGCTGGGGACGGCGTGCCCGGCTGAGCCAGCGGCCCGCTGCGGATCAGGGCGCCGCAGATGACCGCGCCGCCGGCGAAGATCCCGGCGGTCCACCAGAACGAGGTGGTGTAGCCGTGCAGCAGCGCCTGCCCGGCCAGGGCCTGGCGGCCGATCAGCCGGGCCGAGGCGAGATGCGCCGTGAGGTAGGCGGCGACGGCGGCGGCGAAGATGCTGTTCAGCAGCGAGGTGCCGATCGAGGCGCCGAGCTGCTGGCCGACGTTGAGGGTCGCGGAGGCGACTCCCGCGTCCTGCGGGGCCACGCCGAACGTGCCGGCATTGATCGCCGGGGCGAACACCATGCCCATGCCGATCCCGGTCACGATGGTCGGGCCGAGCACGCCTGCGGTATAGCCGGTGTGCGGGGCGAGCTGGGCCAGCCAGACCGCCCCCCCGGCGGCGGCCAGCAGCCCGAACGCGACCAGCGGCCTGGGCCCTATCCTTGGCATCAGCACGATCGTGGACAGGTTGGCCGCGACTATGATGGCGCCGCTGAGCGGCAGGAACGCGACGCCGGTGACCAGCGGCGAGTAGCCGAGCGTCTGCTGCAGGTAGTAGGTCAGGAACAGGAAGATCCCGAACAGCCCGGCCGAGACGAACAGCATCGCCAGGTAGGCGCCGCTCCGGTTGCGGTCGAGCACCACGCGGGGCGGCAGCAGCGGGTGGGCCGCCCGGGTTTGCCAGGCCGCGAAGGCCGCCAGTAGTACCACGCCGGCGGCCAGGAACCCGTAGGTGGACGGCGTGGCCCAGCTGTGCGAGGCCGCGTTGGCGAACCCGTATACCAGGCAGAACATGCCGCCGGCCTCCAGCAGCACGCCCGGGATGTCCAGCCTCGGCCGGGCCGAGGACAGCTGGCGGCCCAGCAGCAGCGCCCCGCCGGCGAAGGCTACCCCGGCGAAGATCAGGTTCACGTACAGTGTCCACCGCCAGGATAGGTACTCGGTGAGCAAGCCGCCGAGCAGCAGGCCCACCGCGCCGCCGGCCCCGGCGATCGCGCCGAACACGCCGAACGCCGTGTTGCGTTCCTTTGGGTCGGTGAAGGTGGTGGTCAGCAGCGACAGCGCCGAGGGCACCAGGATCGCCGCGAACGCGCCCTGGCATGCGCGCGCGGTGATCAGCATGGTGAAGTTGACCGAGGCGCCGCCGACGGCCGAGACCCCGGCGAAGCCGACGAGTCCGGTCAGGAACGTGACCTTCTGGCCCAGCAGGTCAGACAGCTTGCCGCCGAGCAGCAGCAAGCTGCCGAACGACAGCGTGTACGCGGTGAGCACCCACTGCCGGTCCACCGTCGAGAAATGCAGCGCATGCTGTGCCGACGGCAACGCGATATTCATCACCGTCAGGTCCAGCACCACCATCAACTGCGCCAGGCCGATCACCCACAGCAGCAGCCAGCGCCGTCGGTCCAGGCCGCCACCGGCAACCGTGGCTTCAGCCATGACGATCACACTCCGTTCCCTTGCTCACACGCCTTACTGGACTCCGCGTCGGCGTTGACGCCGAGATCGCCTTTGCAGTCTTGTGACGAGGCAGGTGAGCGATCGTCGTCTGATCCAGGTGATTCGCCCCCGAGACCCCGGGACGTCCCGGCTAGGGTCAAGCCGTCCTTATACGTCCCGCTGGCGTGATCTCCATGGTGTGCAGGGCGTCAGAGAATGACGCGCGTTGGGTCGCGGAGGAAGAATCATCCCGTGCCCCGTATCTTCATCACCGGCTCCACCGACGGACTCGGCCGTGCCGCCGCCGGTGTCCTCATCAGTGAAGGCCATGACGTTGTCCTCCACGCCCGCACTCGCGAGCGGGCGGCGGCGCTCAGCGACCTCGCCGCGGACGCCGCGGGAGTCGTCATCGGCGACCTCAGCAGCGCAGCCGAGACCCGAGACCTCGCCGGTCAGGTGAACGAGATCGGCCGGATGGACGCTGTTATCCACAATGCCGGCGTCTTCCTTGAGCCTTCCCGCTCCACAACCGCCGAAGGTCACGCGAAGACTCTCGCGGTGAACACCCTGGCGCCCTACATGCTCACCGCATTGATCGGCCGCCCGGATCGGCTCATCTACCTCAGCAGCGGACTGCATCACGCAGGTGCGAGGTCACTCCGGGATATCGACTGGACCAGCCGGTCCTGGAACGCCGCACAGGCGTACTCCGAGAGCAAGCTCTACGTAACCGCGCTCGCGCTCACCCTCGCGCGCGTCTGGCCGGAGGTACTCAGCAACGCCGTCGATCCGGGCTGGGTCCCGACCAAGATGGGCGGCCCCGCGGCAACCGGCGATTTGCGGCTGGGCTATCTCACGCAGACATGGCTCGCCGTCAGCAATGACGCCGCCGCAACCGTGAGCGGAGGCTACTGGTACCACCGGCAGCGGCAGGCGCCCGCAGCACAAGCTCGTGACCCGGCTTTCCAGGACCAGCTGATGGACCGGCTGGCCGCGTTCACCGGCGTCGCGCTCTTTTAGCGTCGCGGTTGCGTCAGCCAGATCCGAGGAGACCCCGGGATCCCAGGAAAGACCGCGGCGATGTATAACGCCTGTTTACGCACGGCCGCGACCGCAGCGAACTCACGCTCATGAGCCGCGCCGAACCGCGCGCCGACGGCCGTCTGCACGTACGCCAGCAGGTGCAGTTCGCCCTGGACATCGCCGGCCCGGGTCCGGATCACCTGACCGACCGGCACTACGCGCCAGGGTGCGTGCGGTGACGGCGTCCGGTGAGGTGCTGTGCCATAGCGGGCCGAGTGCATCAGCCAGGCCAGGTTCGCTTGCGCGTACGGCACCGGTCCGGCCGGTCCCTGGCGGGGCTGCCGCACGCCCAGGGCAAGCGCGAGCTCACCCTGGATCTCGTTCGCGTCCGCCATGTCGAAGGCGTGCGCAGCGTGCAGCGCCTGGGCGACGAGTTCGAGCCGCGCGGAATGGCACTCATCCAGCAGGCCGCCAGCCGCGGGCCGCGTGGTCGCGTGGCGCAGTTCGGCCTCGGCCAGCAGCCGCAGATGGGTTTCCGCGCGCTCGCGGTTCATGTTCTCAGTGTCCTCCCGGTAGCACTCAGCAACTCCCTGGGCTGCGGCCAGGTCCAGATACTGGCCGCAGCCCCGGGACGAACGCCGGGCGGCAGCCGAAGCGACCCATCAAGACGCCGACGCCATCACCGCCGCACTACACAGGAAGAGCATGAGCAGCCTGACGGATGTCCTGGCGGCCAGCTCGGCTCCCGTCACGGCTTCAACGCCTGATAACTAGGCGATGAGCGTGTACTGGCTGGCGGCCAGGCTCAACCATCACACGAAAACCGCTATTCCTCGACGCCATTGTGTTAGGGGTTCTAAAGGCATAATCGTCACATTGGAATCAGAAAACCCCAGGTGCCATGATGGCTGCCATGGGGAAGACGGAGCATCTCGGACCGGAGCTCCTTGACGACGGCCAACAGGACATGGAGGTCACCGGCACCCTTCCGATGTCGATGACCACGTTCGTCGGCCGAGACCAAGAGCTGGGCGAGATCCGGTCGCTGTTCCGGGAGGGAAAGCGACTTGTCACCCTGGTTGGCATCGGAGGGATCGGTAAGACCCGTATAGCCCTGGAGCTGGGCTTCAGCGTCGGTGACCTGCGTTGGGCGAACGTCTATTTCGTTGAGCTCGCTCCGGTGACCAGCCCTGACCTGGTCGACGGCGTTGTGCTCGAATCGGTGGGCGCCGGATCTAGCCGCTCTCCGCTGCACGCGGTGGTGGAGCACCTGCGCGAGGCAACCGGACTGCTTGTCTTGGACTGTTGCGAGCATGTCCTGGATGCGGCCCGGCGTGTGGCTGAGGTGCTGTTGCGCAGATGTCCATCTGTGGCGATTCTGGCCACGAGCCGTTCTCCACTCGACGTCGAGGGGGAGCTGGTATGGCCAGTGCCCCCGTTGTCCATGCAGAGACGCGGCGACGCTAGTGACACGGGGGCGTCTGATGCGGCCCGGCTTTTCGCCGATCGGGCCAGCCACGTCCAGCCACGGTTCAGGCTGGGCGAGGATGTCGCTGGAGCGGTCGAGGCGATCGTGCGCAAAGTAGACGGCATCCCCCTGGCCATCGAGCTGGCCGCGGCACGGGTTCGTGTTCTTTCCGCCGCGGAAATCGCCGACGGGCTCGATGATCATCTGCAACTGCTGCGTGGCGGTCACCGGTCAGATCCTCGCCACCAGACCATCCGGGCGTCTTTGGACTGGAGCCATGAACTCCTCACAGACCAGCAGCGTCAGCTGTTTGCCCGGTTGTCGGTCTTCTCGGTGGGCTTCGACCTGGAAGCCGCCGTGGCGGTGTGTGCCGGGGGTGCCATCGCTCCCGGCCAGGTATTGGATGAGATCCAGGGCCTGGTGGACAAGTCGCTGCTGGCCGTAGAGCGCAAGGCAGGTGCCACGCGCTTCCGGATGCTTGATTTCGTTCGCCAGTACGCCGCCGAGCGTTTGGCCGCGGCGGGCGAGGACGTCGCGTTGGCGGACCGGCACCGTGCCTATTTCCGGGAGTTGGCCGAGCGCGCCGACCGGGAGCTCTGGGCGCTGACCCCGGCCGGCCGCGTCCGTCTCGATGATGAGTCACCCAACCTGCGGGCGGCCATCGACAACGGATGTGATCGGGCACCAGACGATGCCTTGGCCATGGTCGGAGCGATGGGCCTGTACTGGCGGGTCCGAGGGCGAGAGGTCGAAGGTGTAACGGCGATCGAGCAGAGCCTGCGTGCCGCCCCGCCCGAGCCATCCCCCGGACGGGCTCTCGCCCTCGCCAGGCTGTCGGTTCTGTCGTTCTGGCTTGGCGATTTCGCCCGCACGCAGTCGTCCGCTACTTCGGCTGCGGAAATGGGTGCGGCGATTGGCGATACCCGCTCGCAGGCACTCGCGCTTAGCCGGCTCGGGGCCCTGGTCATATTGAGCGATCCCGGTGCCGGAGATCCGATGCTCATGCGGGCGGCTGAGCTGGCCCGGGCCGCAGGAGACCAGGTCGCGCTGTGTGACGCGCTGGGCTCGCTGGCGATCAGCTACTCCTGTCAGGACGATCCAGGCGCGATGCGAAGCCCGCTGGAGGAAACGCTCAGGGTGGCTGAAGCTATCGGCTATGAGGACGACATCCGCTGGTGCTTGTGGTGCCTGGCACACACCGCTTTCTCGGCTGGGGAGCTGGCCAGCGCCCGCGCTCACTGTGAGCGGGCGCTGGCCATGATGCCCGGACAGGACCAGCTGAGCCGGTATTTCGCCATTGAGGCGCTGTCCCTTCTCGATGCCCACATGGGAGCCGCGGACGCCGCTCGCGAGCGGGCGGAGGCCCATCTGGAGCAATCCAGGCAGGAAGGGCTCCTGGGAACGGGGGCGCTCGTACTTGCCCTGGGCGTCGCGGCCCTGGCGGCCAGCGATCTCGATCGAGCAGAACAGTGGGCCACGAGCCTATATGAGCTGGAACCTGGGATTTGTCCCACCGCCTGGCACGCCCAGGAGATCCTGGTCGCCGTGGCGCTGGCCCGCGGCGACAGCGCACAGGCCAAGACCCACGTCGAAAGGCTCCTGGCCGCCGCCAGACCCTTGAACAACCGGCGTGCGCAGGCAATCGCTCACCTCGGGCTGGCCCGCGCCCTGCTGCTCGAAGGTGACGACGAGCGCGCAGAATCCATCAGCCACGACGCGCTCAAGGTACTCATGGACAACCGGTGGCGTCCCTGGGTGATCGACGCCCTCGACGTGGTCGCCGAGGTTGCCTTGTTCACGGGAAAGTATGAGCGCGCCGTCCGACTCATTGCCGCAGCCCAGAAGGAGCGGACCGCGGTTGGCCTAGTGGCGTTCCCAATGCTCAGGGAGCGAACGAAGCGGAACCTGGCCTCGGCCGGCACCGCATTGGGCGACGCGAGCCTTGAAAGAGCTCTGCAGGGCGGCGCCCGGCTATCTCTCCAAGAGGCCGTCGCCTACGCCCAGCGGGGCCGCGGGGAGCACGCGGGCGCCACGCATGGATGGCTCAGCCTCAGTCCCGTTGAACGTCAAATGGTCGAGCTTGCCAGCCGAGGACTGAGCAATCCCGACATCGCGCGAGAGTTGTTCATATCTCGCAATACGGTCAAGGTGTACCTTTCGCGGACTTACGCGAAGCTCGGGGTAGCCAACCGGACCGAGCTGGCCCGGCTCGCCGCCCACCACCTGCAGGACCGCTAACCGCGCCGAAAAGTACCCACCTGGGTACTGTTCCGCGGGCCAGTCGTTGTTTTCCTGAAGTTCACTTGCGGACCACGACTCGACCGGCTGGACTGCCCATGACGGAGCTCCAAGCAGACGCATCGGTTGCCGCTCGGCTCCATGAAGGTGGAAGCTTCCGCCGGGCTCTTCGTCCGGCGATACAAGACCGGTATCCGCCTCCGGCCATGACTGTGCGATCGGCAGCAGTAGAAGATGCGCATCCCAGCGCGCGGGCGGGTGGGGGTGGCCCGGACGTCGCGCGGCTGGTCGCTCGTGATGATCTTGTGGCGCGTCTGGACCGGTCGGCGGCGCGGAAGATGACGGTTCTTTCGGCGCCTGCCGGCAGCGGGAAGACGTCGCTGTTGCGTGCCTGGGCAGCTCGTTCAGGTCGGGCGCATAGGGTCGCTTTCGTACCGGTGCGGCAGGGGGAGCAGGACACGCAGGTCTTTTGGCTTGCGCTGCTGTCCGCTGTCCGTCAGGCTTGCGGCGCGACCGGGGATGAGCCGTCGGCTGCGACGCCTGGGTTCAACGGGCGGGCGATGGCCGACCGGGTGCTGTCAGAGCTTGCCGGGTACTGTGGCCGGGTCGTGGTGGTGATCGACGATGTGCATGAGCTGAATTCGCCTGGGGCGGTTGCTCAGCTCGCGCGCTTGCTGGCGAACCTTCCCGCGCACGCGCACGCGATCGTGTCAACGCGTCGCGATCTGCCGTTGCGGCTGCATCAGCTGCGCCTGGCCGGCGAGCTGGCCGAGATCCGCGCAGCGGACCTGCGCTTTTCCGAGCGCGAAACCCGCGAGCTGCTCGATGCCTCGGGCATCGCGCTGTCGGAGGCCGGGGTCGCGCTGCTGTACCAGCGGACCGAGGGGTGGGCCGCCGGCCTGCGGCTCGCGGCGATCTCCCTCGCCGGTCACCCCGACCCGGAGCGGTTCGTCGCGGAGTTCTCCGGCAGCGACCGCACGGTCGCCGAGTACCTGCTCGCCGAGATGCTGGACCGTCAGCCGCCCGACGTCCAGGATCTGCTGCTGCGCACCTGCCTGCTCGACCGGGTCAACGGCGAACTGGCGGATGTGCTGGCCGATCGCCCTGGCTCGGAACGGATCCTGCTGGACCTGGAGGACGCGAACGCGTTCGTCGAATCGATGGACCCCGGGCGGACCTGGTTCCGCTACCATCACCTGCTGGCGGATTTCCTGCGGCTGGAGCTGCGCCGGACGCTGCCCGGCCAAGTGCCGGTGCTGCACCGGCGGGCCGCTGAGTGGTTTATCCGGCACGGCCAGGTGGTGGACGCCATCCGGCACACCCAGGCGGCGGGCGACTGGACTGACGCGGCGCGGCTGCTGGCCGGCCATGCTTTCAGCCTGATGCTCGACGGGCAGGCGCATTCCATGCAGGCGCTGGTGCGGGCCTTCCCGCCGGGCGCGGATCACCCCGAGCTGGCCCTGGTGCGCGCGATGGGTGACCTCGCCCAGGGACGCCTGGACGAGGCGGCCGCCCACCTGGCGGTCGCCGAGGCGCACGCCGGGACGGCGCCGCCGGATTGCCAGCGCCGCCTCCAGGTGGCGATCGCGTCGCTGAAGCTGTCGCTGGCCAGGCGGCGCGGTGACCTGGCCGGCGTCATCGAGCAGGCCCGGTTCCTGGCTTCCCCGGTATCCGGGCGGTCCGACGAGGACATCGCCTTGGGCAGCGACCTGCGCGCAGTGGCGCTGGGGAACCTGGGGACCGCCGAGGCGTGGACACTCGGGC
>Ga0307478_10004349_pt1 | contig 10132 bp, 10 predicted proteins | sample atmos_gasesECM4C_2_FD_203713 | JGI IMG/M metagenome (GOLD analysis project Ga0307478, IMG submission 203713) | Hardwood forest soil microbial communities from Morgan-Monroe State Forest, Indiana, United States - atmos_gasesECM4C_05 | ecosystem: Environmental > Terrestrial > Soil > Temperate...
CCAACCAGGCGAGCTGACACAGAATGCGCGCGTGGAGAGCTTTCATGGACGACTGCGCGAGGAATGTTTGCGAGTAAGTTGGTTTGAGAGCTTATTCGACGCCAGAAGAAAGATCGCCATCTGGCGCCGAGATTACAACGAAGCACGGCCGCACAGTAGCTTGAACTAACGGAACACCAGCGGAGTTCGCAGCTATGAGCCGTGGGAAAAAACGCGGGCTCCGCCCGCTTGGAAAACGCCGCTGGCGTTTTCCACTTTCCCGCAGCTCCGGCGGCTGCTGGTTAAGTTTTGTAACGGTTTACCGTGCGGAAATTGGCGGCAACTCAGTTGCGGGGGACATTTCGTATGGGATGAGCCTCCGTGTTGAAGACGGTACTCTTTAGGTCCACAGTCTTAGGAGGTGCGAACAGAAGGTACAAGTATTTCAAGGTCTCCGCCAGGAAGAAGCTTTCCATGCGATCGTCCTGGTTTTTTTCTCAACGTCATTCAAGGCGGAGTAAGCAACAGCATTCCGGCAATATTTGGTCAAGCTATCGAAAAACGTGTGGCCCATCCTTAGATAGCGTGAGTCATGGCTGAAGTAGTAAAGGTAGTAAGCGGATTCGATGATCTCGGGCCGAAGCGTGTAGCCGTTCTCCGCTATTTTCGAAACGGCTTGAGGAAGGAACCTCTTGTATCAGATTGCTGCTTCCCCCATCGATAGCCCATCCCGATCGCCAGCAAGTGCTAAAAAGGGAGCGTCTGACCGCGGGGAGTCCTTATCGAGGGGCGACCATCGAATAATTGCGAAATAAAAGATGAATACTGAGAAAGAAACGGGGTAGTGAGAGCTACGGGCTGAGGCTGCGTCAGCATAAACGCTTTCGGATCAGGAATCTCGTACACGTGAACGTAGATTCTATCAGCCTGTCGACCCTCAGCGAGGCATGAGCCGGAAGAATAGAGCCTGCTTGGCGACAGCTCCTACCTTTGCTTCGAGAGCAGCCATCTGGCCCTGACTTAATGGGGTAAAGGAACGGGCGAGTTCCACGCATTCTTCAACCTGCTCGACCGATTCACATCCGATGATTGCAGTGCTGACGGGTAAGGAGAGATTGTAGAAGAAGGTCTCCTGCTTGGTGAGAGTACCAGGAGTAGTGGCGATTGCGCCTCGCCCTTCCCATGAATGCTTTTGTTGTTCCACCGGCGGCGGTGTCCAGCTAGAAAGAATTCGGCCGCGGGCCATCACCTTCATTCCAATAATCCCCATCTGTTTCTCGACGGCCAGCGGCAGAAGGTCCTTCCCAAAGCTGTAATAGTATTTGTCGGCCGCGTTGATACCCATCAGCACGGTGTCAAAGGGAAAGCGATGTATGCATTCGATGAGCGCTTCCGGACGGAAGCGACCGGTAACGCCGAGATGGTGTACCATTTTCTGATCCCGTGCTTGAACCAGTGCTTCGATAGCACCGCCTTTGCCAAATATCTGGTCAACGTCTTCTTGAATTCCAACGTCGTGAAGTTGCCAGGTGTCGATGTGATCGGTATCCAGCAGCTTCAGAGAGACCTCGAGGTTCTTGAGCGCGGCATCGCGCGTTCGCTCCTTAGTCTTGGTGGCGATGAAAACCTGATTTCGGCTGTGCTTAAGCCCTTTACCCAGATACCGTTCACTCCACCTATCGGGTCCGCCGTAGATCGCGGAAGTATCGAAATAGTTCACTCCTAACTCAATCGCGCGCTGAATCATCGGCAGAGCCAAACTCTCGTTGTTGGTTCTTTCCAGCGCTCCCTGGCCACCAAGGCCAAAAATAGAAACACGAAATCCTGTCTTGCCCAGATTGCGCGTCGGCATCATATCCTGAACGGCCTTTGTCGCAACAGGACTGTTTTCCTTTGACATCACCTGGCCTGGCGCGCGAGAAGCAATCACTCCGGCGGAGAGGCCGGCTGCGAGTGATGCTGCCCCGGTTTTAAGAAACCCCCGCCGGTTGTGTTTAGCGACATCCCGAGGTGTGTCGTTCGCTTTCATGTTCATCACTCCTGTGTACTCAAACTACAATACCGGTTTTCTTCGCAATCTGATCGAATTGAGCGAGTATATTGTTCTCTGTTGACCACGTCAATCATTGGTCGGTTTTGTACGGGTCGAGTGTGGTGAAGTTTCGATTTCATGCAGGGCACTGGTTCGGAGCTTAGGAGAGAAAGAGAATGAGCCGAAGCGTATTTTCTGCATGCTTCCTAGCTGCATCGATGTTATCGACAACTGCGTTTCCGCAATCATTTTCGAGTCAATATAAAGGACTGCCTTATCACGATAGCCGCTACAGTGGCGGTCCACAAAAAATACCAGGGCGGGTATTGTGCGCTTATTATGATCTGGGCGGCGAAGGCGTTGCGTATCATGACACCGACCCAAAGAACCATGGCAGCGGAGAGTTGAATCCGGCGGATGGCACTTACCTCAATGAATTTCGCATGCATGACGGGGTGGATACTTCCTACACGAAATTCGACCGGAAGCCTGATCTAATTGACGATAGCCCGTTCGACAAAGTCGTCCCTCCAGCAGACGTGCCCTATGTTGGCTGGACCGAACCCGGAGAGTGGTTCAACATTACGGTCGATGTGTCGCGCTCGGGAATCTATGCAGCCGATTTTCTTTACACATCGAATCGCGGCGGGACAATTGCAGTGGATGTGAATGGAAAAGACGCAACCGGACCGCTGCAGATCACGACCACGAACGATCCGGCGGACCCACTGGCATGGCGTCAATGGCACCACTGGAATCTGGCTCCGCAACTTTTCAGAGTTCATCTCAACAAAGGCAAGAATGTTTTCACTGTGCACATCTTGACGCTCGGCAACATGAATCTGGCCTATTTTGATTTCAAATCGATCCGCAGATGAGATGGAAGCGGGGAACTTCGATTGCAACATCCGCAAGGAGCCCTCCGCGTGGCGGAAGAGGCTACGCAGAGGGCGTCCGATTCCTCAGCGGCCCACAATGCAGTGGCCGAGGCCCTGCAGACGCTCGGCGAAAAAGAGAAAGCGGCGGAAGAAGAATGCTGCGGTGGAACAACGCCGGCTGCATTCGGGAAATTGAAAACTGTCGACGACGAAGGGCCACTCGAACAGTTTCAATTGCTTTGCTTAGCCTCCGTATCAAAATACCGATTTGGAATAGAGCATTGGGTCAAGCGATTTCATCAGGAATTGGCGGATTGCTTTCACCGCCGGTCCTTCAAACGCGCTTAGGTTTCGCCCGGAGCTGCTCAAGGTTCTCTGCATACACGATCTCAACTTCCGATTCCAAACGGTTCGCTGTATGCTCTGCGACCGCCGCTTGCTCAAGCTGGTAGTCATTATCGCGGGTTGTTAGCGATACTACGAATCGCAGTTTGTGCATCCTTACTCTAAGCCGCTAATTCGCGCCGTCATATCCTCAGTGTCCTGTTTACGAACCGCGGCCACAGACAGAGTAGGCGCTCGAGCTGTCGAGTTGCGAACCACAAATTCGGGCTCGACCTCGATGACCTCTGATTCATTTTCGTGGTATTCGATGCGCTTCAACAGGCTGTTGGCGGCAATCTCTCCCATCCGTTGCAGTGGCTGGCGCACAGTGGTGAGACTGGGATTGTTATGTACCGCGATCCTTATGTCATCGAATCCCACCACGGAGACATCTTCGGGAACTCTCAATCCCGCCTCCAGAAAGGCGTGAATCGCACCGATTGCGGCAACATCGTTATAGGCAAACAGTGCTGTGAATGGCCGCCCTCGAGCAAGCAGCTGCGCGGCGAACGGATAGCCTAACTGGGGTGTCGCATCTCGGCCTTCGAGCTGAACGATTAGCTCCGCTCGCATTGGAATACCGAGTTCCTTGGCAACTTCTCGGATTGTCTTCCAGCGATCCTCCGAATCTGGACTCTCGTTTGGTCCCTTCATAAAGGCGATTTGTCTATGACCTAGTTCCGTCAAATGATTCAGCGCCAACCATGCGGCTTTGCGATGGTCCAGCACAATATTCGTTACCCCGTCCACACGGCGGTGTCCGGGGATCGCAATTGCTGGCAGAGGCAACGGCCGATCAATCACAGTGTCGACCGTAATGAGACCTTCCACTCCGCGATCCAATAGAAGGTGAGAATAGGTTTCCAGCAGCTTGGGATTATCGCGGACAGCAACTGTGAGAAAGAAGTAGTTCTTCTGCCGAAGATATCGCTCGATGCCGCTGATGATGGGAGAGCCGTAGAAGTCCCCAATCTCTTGCGTGACGACGCCAATCATGTAGGTGCGTTTCACCCCGAGATTGCGAGCGTAGAAGCTGGGACGGTAATTCAACTCACGAGCTGCCTGGATAATTCGCTCTTGCGTGTGGGGCGGAACCGATCGGGCCGCCGCGGATTTGTTCAAAACCGCAGAACAGGTCCCTTTCGTGAGCCCCACGCGCTCGGCTACCATTTGCAAGGTCACGGGATGGCGCTTCTTAGCGGTTGTCTTCTTGTTCGCTCTCATCCGGCAGTCGCCCGTAGCAGCTTTGAGAATGGCGTTACCCAACGGCACCAACTTCTGGTCATCGCAGCGAACATTCTAACCTTAAATGGCGGGCTGCCGCACACTCAGAAGCCAAGGCCACAGGAAAAACTTTTACGGCACAGTTAAATTGCGGTTTCTCAAGCAGACTGATCACCTGGCGAAATATATCATAGAATACCGGTATTTCACGCTTGACAACTCAATTCCGGTTGGCGCTAAATGTGTGCGCGCGGCTTTGAGGAATTACGGGTGATTCGGGCTGGCTGGTAGGAAATCCAACCGGGAAGCAAATGGCAGTACCCGATGGAAGCAACAATACCGTTCCTGCACATAGGTCGTAACGGGACCGGGAGGGACTAGCAGTACGCTCATTTCACCTACTTTTGGCCAAGCTACGTTCATCCGGCCTGCTCGGCAAATTCAGTATGCGACCCGGTTTACATTCTGAGCTCTCCTGAATGGGGTTATAAGTATTGCAATTGAGACGGGACTCGGGGAAAGCCCGTCTCAATCATTTTTTTGGACCAGAACCTCGAGAGATTGCGGTTTCGCGCTGAATAATATTTTATGCATACACACTATCTGCTTGTCGCAACCACTCTGCTTCTAGCTCTGTTTGCCCTTGCCCAAGGGTCGGTGAAGGGAGCGCTAGGTATCTTTACCGGCTCCACCGATATCGGAAGCACGCGCGAGGGATCGGCGGTTTACAGTCCATCCAGCGGAGAGTATCAAGTCACAGGCGGGGGAGCGGACATTTGGGGCACGGCGGATGATTTCCATTTCACCTGGGTTCAAGTCTCTGGAGACGTGAACCTGACCGCCGATGTACGGTTCCCCGGTAGCAGCCCCGAACGGCTAAGAAAAGCGGTTCTAATGATTCGGCAAAGCCTTGATCCGGGGTCAGCTTACGCCGACGTCGCCATTCATGGCGACGGCCACATTAACCTTCAGTTCCGAACTGTCGCGGGTGGTAAGACAGACGACACGCTTTCAACCCAGCATGGCTCGACCCGACTCCGAATTGAGCGTAAGGGTAATCAGTTCACGGCCTCCGCAGGAGAGCCTGGTGGGATATTGGTTCCAGTATCGCCAGTAACGGTCGTTATGCGGGATCCGGTTTACCTCGGCATCGGCGTTTGCGCACATGCGAACGCTGTCGAGCAAGCGATCTTTTCTAACGTAAGATTCGAAGTCCGATGAACGGCTTCGCCAGCTCTGGTGGACGAGCTTTGCCTGATCCCTAACTTCTGCGAGCTTGTCTATAAGGATCTGACCGCTCCTGTGATGTGCGCTGTCGCTGAGCATGTGTATTGAAAGCAACATACAGAGCGTAGCACCCGATCATCGTTGCCAAAATCCCGGTTTTTCGGTTGTCCGCTAGCGGATTGAAGTCGCCTTCTGCTGGTGAGCCGAACGAACAACCGCGATTTGAAGCATCGCTTGCCGCATTTTGCGCAAAGCGACGAACAACGATCAGGGAGAATACGTCAGGCACATGGCGTTTAACATGTCTTTCGCTCGTCGTGCATATCTTGTCATCGTTTTCCTGTGTACAGTCGCCTTAGTTCGGGCGCAGGGCCCCGCCGCTACGCCGCTCGATAATCCTGAGACCGAAAAACGGATTACGAAATTGCTCGGCGAGATGACGCTGGAAGAAAAAATTGGGCAGCTTGTCCATTTTGCTGACAGTTCCACCGGACCGGGCGCGCCCCATCCAGATTATCGGGAACAGATTGCCCAGGGTAATGTAGGTTCGGTCGAAAACATCACCGGCGCGGCTGAGACGAATGCGCTACAGAAGCTTGCCCTAGAGCAGTCCCGCATGCATATTCCCATCGTCTTCGCATTGGACGTAATCCACGGATATCGCACCATCTTCCCTGTGCCCTTGGCCATGGCTTCGACCTGGGATCCGTCGCTGGTCGAACAAGCTTCGCGTATCGCTGCCAAAGAGGCCACCAGAGACGGAGTCCGCTGGACCTATTCACCAATGGTCGATATCGCGCGAGATGCGCGATGGGGACGCATTGTGGAGGGGGCGGGCGAAGACCCGTATCTGGGATCTGCAATGGCTGCTGCTTATGTGCTGGGATATCAAGGTACTCGTCTGGATGATCCGCAATCCATGGTGGCATGCATTAAGCATTTCGTCGGCTATGGGGCTGCGGAATCAGGGAAGGACTATAACTCGGTTGAACTATCCGACCGCACCTTGCGTCAAGTGTATCTGCCGCCCTTTCACGCTGCAGTTCAGGCCGGCGCCGGGACGGTCATGAGCGCCTTCAATGCCATTAATGGAGTGCCTGCATCGTCGAATTCCTTCACCCTGACCCACATACTGCGCGACGAGTGGGGCTTCAAAGGAGTCGTGATTAGTGACTATGGAGCAATCAGGGAAATGATCGCCCATGGTACTGCATTGGATGGAAAAACCGCGGCGCGCAAAGCGCTCTCCGCAGGCGTCGATATAGACCTCGAAAGCAACGTATTTTACCGGCACCTAGCAGAATTAGTGCGGTCCGGAGAAGTATCGCAAGCAACCATCGACCAAGCAGTTCGCCGGGTACTGCGCCTAAAATTTGCTCTTGGACTGTTTGATCACCCATACGCTCCTGAACCGGCAAGCGGAGACCCTCAACTCGAACCCGCTAACGTGGAATTCGCTCGCACCGTTGCCGAACGTTCGTTTGTGCTCTTGAAAAATGCCAGCTCGGGTGGGCGAGCTACGCTTCCGCTGGATCCGAAAGTCCGTACCATCGCGCTGATCGGCCCGCTTGCCGACAGCGCCGCCGATATGTTGGGTTGCTGGCATGCGCGGGGTGATCCTGCGGATGTCGTGACCTTGCGTGCGGCGCTAACCTCGCGCATGAAACAGGAAGGCGGACAGCTACTCTACGCTCCTGGCACGAAAATTGTGACAAAAGACGACGATGGATTTGCAGAAGCGGTTGCCGCTGCCAATCAGGCGGACGTAGTTCTCATGGCGGTGGGAGAAGACGCCCAGTGGATGGCTGGCGAGGCGGCTTCACGTGCCCATCTTGGACTTCCTGGCAACCAGCAGCAGCTTTTAGAGGCGGTTTCCGCCACCGGCAGGCCGGTCGTTCTGATCGTATTCAGCGGTCATCCACTTACTCTTCACTGGGCCGCGGAACACGTTCCGGCGATCTTGCAGGCCTGGTTTCCAGGGGTGCAAGCCGGCCCCGCCCTGGTGCGAGTACTGTTTGGCGATGTGAATCCGAGCGGCAAGCTCACCGTCTCAATGGCCCGTTCTGTAGGCCAGGAACCACTCTACTATGACGCTTTGAATACCGGGCGCCCTGCTGACGGTATTGATCTCACTCATCCGCCCACCAACCATCGCGAGAAGTATCATGCGCGTTACGTGGATGAAGAGAATAGCGCGCTGTTCCCCTTTGGCTATGGACTAACCTACACCACATTTTCCTACACTCCTTTACAGCTGAGCGCAACCCGCCTGAGCGCCGACGCCCTGAACCACGACACCGGAGTGTTACATGTCTCCACAACCGTTACGAATTCCGGAACGCGCGCGGGGGATGAAATCGTTGAGCTTTACATACGGCTTCGAGGAACCAGCGTATCGCTTCCGGTACGGCAGCTGGAAGGTTTTCGAAGAATTGTGCTGGCGCCCGGACAATCACAAAGAGTCGACTTCACCGTTGGCCGGAATGAACTCGCATTCTGGAACATTGAGATGCAGAACGTGGTTGAGCCTGCAAGCGCCACTGTGTGGATCGGTCCTAACTCTACGGAGGGACAGAGTGCGGACTTCGCGATTGCGAAGTAAACCGGTTGTTGCCAACACTAGGATCACAAATGAAATATCGCAAGTTTGGCCGTACTGAAATTGAAATCAGTGATATCGCGTCCGGACTTTGGGGCATGGGGGGATGGAGTGGCTCGGACGACAAGCAGTCGCTTGAAGCACTGCAACTCTCGATCGATCTCGGTTCCAATTTCTTTGATACGGCGTGGGCCTATGGCGAAGGTAAGAGCGACGGTCTTCTCGGGCAGACAATCGCCAAGAACAAAGACAAGCGGCTCTATACAGCGTCGAAAATTCCACCAAGAAATGGAGGCTGGCCAGCGCTGCCGAGCTACAAGTATCAAGATGTCTTTCCACCTGACCACGTTTTCAAGTACGCCGATCTGATCCGCAAACAGCTCGGAACCGATTCGATCGATCTTCTTCAATTCCACGTCTGGACGGACGAATGGACCAACGAGCCTGATTTCCGCAAGACGGTCGAGAAACTGAAACGTGATGGCACCATCCGCTATTTTGGCCTCAGTTTGAACCGCTGGGAACCGGAAAACGGGATCAACGCCGTTCGCACTGGATTAGTCGACACGGTGCAGGTAATTTACAGCATCTTCGACCAATCGCCGGAAGACGAACTATTCCCCGTCTGCCAGGAGCTGAACATCGGGGTCATTGTCAGAGTTGCGCTCGACGAAGGCAGCCTGGGTGGGAAAATGGCAAAAGACACAAAATTCCCACCCACCGACTGGCGGGCGCGCTACTTCAATCCCGAGAACCTTGCCAACACCATGGACCGGGTGGACAAGCTCAAACAAATGTTGCCGTCGGGGATGTCCCTCCCGGAGATGGCGCTGCGCTTCGTGCTATCTCATCCTGCAGTCAGCACCACCGTTGTCGGGATGAGGAGATCGTCACATGTCCGTGAGAATACTATGCTGAGTGACAAGGGCCCCCTGCCGGCCGACTTGCTGCGGGAGTTGAAGCGACACCGTTGGAACCGCAAGCCAGCCCCCTGGTCCGATTGATCGGACGGTAGCGGGCAGTTTGAGTTTTCGTTGGAACCTAGAAGTTAGATCGAGTCGTATCCTGTCAAAGTAAGTGTGCTGCCCGGCTTTGTAAGGTGTGAGTCGCGACATACCACCGTTTCAGAGGCTGAATGGACATCGAGGACGCTCAGTGCGCGAAATGCGGTTTGTCTACATAAATGGGTTTTGGAGACAGTTGTTTCATTCGTAATTTGGCTCGGTGTCCGCAACGGTGGCACTTGGGTCAATCCAAACGTGTCTATCCTAGCCGTCATCATCGGGGGGATTCTTCAGCTTCCCGCTTACTCAAATGGTGTCGGGTATGTTGGTCGCATTTCGCAACGGCACTGAGTCGAACTGATTATCTGGCGTGAGGGACAGAGATGGAGCACCGCACCAGCCGGCGCAATTTCCTGGTAAACGCGGCAATGACTGTGGCCACGACAAAACTGTGGCCGCGCAGTAAGGTCGCCGCGCAGCTGTCCCTCGAAATTCCTGCGGTCGCAGACGGACCACAGATGCCCTTGGATTTTGTAGGCCTTTCCTATGAGGTCCAGCAACTCACTGATCCAAATTTCTTTTCGGCAAAGAATACCGGTTTAATTCGGGCATTCAAGCAGCTCTCCCAGCACGGGGTATTGCGGCTAGGCGGCAACACGAGCGAATTCGGGTACTGGAAGTCGACCCCTGACTCGCTGGAGCCCCCGCATCCTCCCACTCGTGAAGCGGAAGGCGAACCTAAGGCCAACTACTACCCTGTGACGCCGGAGGCGGTACGCAATCTTGCCGAGTTTTTGAAGGAGAG
>Ga0307478_10004350_pt1 | contig 10130 bp, 10 predicted proteins | sample atmos_gasesECM4C_2_FD_203713 | JGI IMG/M metagenome (GOLD analysis project Ga0307478, IMG submission 203713) | Hardwood forest soil microbial communities from Morgan-Monroe State Forest, Indiana, United States - atmos_gasesECM4C_05 | ecosystem: Environmental > Terrestrial > Soil > Temperate...
AAGGAAACCGATTCCTGTTCGGCCGTTGCCCGCGATAAGAACCTTCCGCAGTATGCGAATGTGACAGGCAGCAAATTCTAAGTGCGGCTGTCGATGGTTTGGTGAGGTTTGCGCCGATCAACAATGCCTCACTAAATATTGAAATGGCGCTGCTGAGCAATTCGAATTTCTCTATGGAAAGGTACGAAAGGAAATGCCCGCATCGTTGGGATTCAGGTGGGGTCTTCTGGGAGCGACAGACGGTTTTATGGAGTCTTCCTGTTTTGCTTTTGCTAAGCAGTTGTGGCAGCGCAGGGCCTGAGTGCGATTCTTTGGATACGCGCAATTCAGTGGATAAGATCGTCTCCGACGACAGCAATATAATGCACTTGTCGACTACGCTGCCAAGAATTCGAGCGTGGTTGAGGCAAAGGTAAACAAGGCGAGCACAGAAGCTGAAAGATTGGCAATCTGGGAAACGGCGAGACAGGGTGCGTCATATAGGTTGGGTGCAATAGGCACGAATCCAAAAAGCAAAGACAGGCGAGCAGCGAACTGCAGTGGGGTATTGTCTGTGACGGTTGAGGATGCGACAGCGGAAAAGCAGGTGGACTACAAGATAGAACAGATGCCGGATGGGAAGGTGTCCGTTTCAGTCAGTCCGTTTCAATTTTGATTTCCTGCATGTCTATGGCGCGTTATGGCGGCAACGTTGCCCAAACTATCGTCCGGCTGGCGTCTACGCAGGCCGTATTCTCACAAGGGGTACGAAGCCTATTCACCCCGGGTTCAGCGGGTCACTAAGGTTGAACTAATCATTAATCTCACAGCGGCCAACGCGCTTGGAATCAAGTTCCCGCTCTCGCTGATTGGCCGAGCCGACAAGGTGATCGAATAGTCCACTTTGTGCGCTGCATGAGTCAGGCGCGCCCCGATGACAGGCTCCGCGAAACCCATCAATACCGTCCGCGCGTGAGATCGAAGGGCTTCGCTTCGCTCACAACTCTGGTCGACGACCTTCGCATCTGTGCATTGCTGGCCCGTCCGCACCGATCTGGACAAGCGGCCAACGCGGCTGTTACGCGATTCGATCGCCTGAAAACCGGTGCAACAGAGCCATGTCCGACCATCTCTCCAATCGCCAGCAAATCCGCAAACCCGCCGTCCAATCCCGGGGCGGCATCGTCGCCTCGCAATCGCGTCGCGCCGCCGAGATCGGTGCCGAGGTGCTGGCCGCGGGCGGCGATTGCGTCGATGCGGTGATTGCGACCGGCTTTGCGCTCGGTGTGCTGGAGCCCTGGATGAGCGGCGTCGGCGGTGGCGGCGCGATGGTGCTCTACCGCGCCAAGGAGGACCGCACCGAGGTGATCGATTACGGCATGCGGGCGCCGCAAAGCCTCCGCGTCGAGGACTATCCGCTCACCGGCGAGGGCGCCGCTTCCGACATCTTCCCCTGGCCGCGGGTGAAAGGCGATCGCAATCTGCACGGGCCGTCCTCGATCGCGGTGCCCGGCGTGCTCGCCGGCCATGAGGAGGCGTTCCGCCGCTACGCAAAACTGCCGTGGCGCGACCTCGTCGCGCCGAGCATCTCGCTTGCCGCCGAGGGCCTGCTGGTCGACTGGTGGACGACGCTGTCGATCGGCAGCGCGGCTGCGGATGTGCGCCGTTATCCCTCGAGCGCCGCTACGTACCTGCGCGACGGCCTGCCGCCACAGCCGCAATGGGGTGTCCGCTCAGTGATGCGCCTGCCGCAGGAGCGGCTGAAGGCGACGCTCGCCCATCTCGCCGAAGCGGGCGCGCGCGACTTCTACGAGGGCGACCTCGCGCGCAGCATGGCGGCCGACATTAGGGACGCCGGCGGCTCGCTGTCGTACGAAGATCTCGCCGCCTTCCGCGCGCATTGGCGCGAGCCGCTGAAGATCCCTTACCGCCGCGGCACGGTCTACGCGACGCCGGAGCTCACCGCAGGCCCGACGCTGGCGCAGACGCTGTGGCAGTTGGCCGATCTGCAAGCCGGTGGCTCAGGTCCGGATGCAACCGCCTACAAGGCTTATGCGCTGGCGCTGCAGGCGGCCTATCGCGAGCGGCTCAAGGACATGGGCGATGCCGACGGCCGCCGCGCACTCGGCGCTGAGCACCTGACGCCAAGCTGCACCACGCATTATTCGGTGGTCGACCGTCACGGCAATATGGCGGCGGTGACGCAAACCTTGCTGTCGACCTTCGGCTCCAAATTCGTCACCCCTCAGAGCGGGATCACCATGAACAACGGCATCATGTGGTTCGATCCGACGCCGGGCGGCGCCAATTCGCTGGCGCCGGGCAAGCGCTGTCTCTGCAATTACACGCCAGTCGTCGCGCATGCGGCAGACGGACGACGCTTCGCCGTCGGCGCCTCCGGTGGCCGGCGCATCCTGCCCGCGGTCACACAGCTCCTCTCGTTCGTGATGGATTTCGGGATGGATCTTGATGCAGCGATCCACCAGCCGCGCATCGACGCCAGCGAGGGCTCAATCGTGATCGGAGATGTGCGGCTGCCGGCCGAAGCGCGCGAATTGCTCCGCCGGCAATTCGATTACGAGGAAGCCCGCGTACAGACCTGGCCCGGCAAGTTCGCCTTCCCAAGCATCGTGCTGCGCGACGGCGACACCAATAGCGGCGCCACCGAAGTGTTTCACGCCTGGGGCGAGGCGGTGGCGGAGGGCTGAGCTCCGCCGCGCTGAACCCGGACCGCACCGGCGGCGACTAACGGGCGAGAGCATCGCCTGTCAGGTCACTTGAGAAACATGTTCGCCGTCCGCCATCTTGCCACGCTTGCGCTGGCTGCCAGTTTTCTTGCCCCGATCGCGGCACGCGCCGACGACGACATCAATGCGCCCTACCGCAGAGTATCCACTCTGATGCCGCTGTGCGGCCGACCGAACGACAACGCGCCGATCAAGGGCGAGCTCTGCAAGAAAGGCGGTTACGACACTTTCACGGCACAACTCGACAAGGCGATCCAGGCGGCCACCGCAAAGGCGCCGGCGAATGTGCGGCCTCTGCTCAAGCGCGACCAGGCCTTCTTCTACGAAATGATCGCCATGGCGGCCGAAGAGATGGCGGAATCGGATAAAGCCAAGATCCGCCAGCAGTTTGACGAATGCTGCGCAACCGCATCGCGCTCTTGTCGCAGATCGGCGACGGCTTCGGCCGCAGCGGCGTTCTGGGCAAATGGGTCGATGCCTTCGGCAGCGTCACGGTGACGCCGGCCGATGGCGGCGCCTACCGCGTCGTGGTCGCGACCAATTCGGTCTATAGGCCCGATGAAGAGCACCAGTGGGTCCTGCAGGGCGAGCGCGATATTGAAGCCGGATGGACAGGGCTGGCTTGCGGGCACCGTGCTGGCAGAGCCGGACGCCGTCGCATTGCGGCGCGGACGTCTTTGGCCTGGTTGGTTTTCTCCGTGATGACGATCTGATCTGCCATGATGGCCCGGTTGGAAGGAGGTATTTAACGGCATGCCGATCTTAGAACATATCAAGAACACGATAGATGTGCAAGCTATACTGAATCCAAATCCCGATAGGACGTCGCTTGGAGGTCAGCGGTCCGAACATTGTCGACTTGCAGCGTTTGTTTGATCGCCCAAGTCAGCCTGGTTCCCGGACGGCTCCCGTTGAATTCCATGTCTCACTTTAACTGAGCCAAGAGTTACACCATGGCACGCCACACGTTCTTCTGTATCGACGCTCACACATGCGGAAACCCGGTTCGTGTCGTCGCAGGCGGAGGTCCCCTCCTGCCCTCGGTTTCGATGGCCGAAAAGCGTCAGATCTTTGTCAGGGACTACGATTGGATTCGGCGCGCACTCATGTTTGAACCGCGCGGCCACGATGTCATGTCTGGAACAATCTTGTATCCCTCGTCGCGCGAGGATTGCGACGTCGGCGTGCTGTTCATCGAGGTCAGCGGCTGTCTGCCGATGTGCGGGCATGGGACGATAGGAACGGTGACCGCCGCAATCGAAGAGGGGCTTGTCGTTCCAAAACAAGAAGGACGCATCGCGATCGAGGCGCCGGCCGGCCGCGTGGCCATCGAGTACATTAAGAATGGACCGTACGTCGAGGAAGTCAGGCTCTTCAATGTACCTGCCTATCTCCACGCGCAAGACATCATCCTCGACGTTCGCGGCCTGGGTTCACTGGTCGTTGATCTGTCCTACGGCGGAAACTTCTACGTCATCGTTGAACCTCAGGCCAACTGGTCGGGCCTCGATGGGATGTCGACTGACGAAATCAAGCGATTAAGCCCGCTGGTTCGCGCCGCCGCGGAACGCGCTCTGGCCCCCGTACATACAGAAGACGCACGTATCCGCGGGGTCAGCCACGTGATGTGGTGCGACAAGCCAAAGTCGCCAAAAGCGGATGCCCGCAACGCCGTCTTTTACGGAGAAAAGGCGATCGACCGATCGCCATGTGGCACGGGCTCCTCGGCACGCATGGCACAACTGGTAGCCCGCCGGCGCTTGGCCGTTGGTGATCAGTTCGTTCATGAGAGCATCATCGGTACCATGTTCAATTGTCGCGTCGAAGGTGAAACCACAGTTGGCTCAAAGTCGGCAATCCTGCCAAGTGTATCAGGGTGGGCCCGCGTAATCGGCCACAACACCATCTATGTGGACGATCGCGACCCCCTCGCTCACGGTTTCCAGCTGGCCTGAACGGCGCCGTCAGAGCTTGGGGACGCAATGAGAACCGGCCCTATCGCGCGTTACGGCATGCGTACTTCGCATGAGTGCGAAGAGCACGGCTGGATGAAAGACCGCGCCGATCCGCACGCGCGCGAGCGTGCCTTCGAGATCGCCAGCCTGGATCCGCCGTCCAGTGTCACGGCGAAGGCGGCTGCGACCGCCATCGCGGAGATGCTCGATGGTATCGGCGACACCTGCCCGGATGCCCGCAGGACGACAACTAGCGGTGCAATGTCAGCGGGTTGTGGATCGGCGGAGCGGTGGCGCTAAGGGCATATAGACAAATCGTCTGAAATAAGACATATTGTCTCCGCACTCAGACGCCCCCTTCGGAAACCGCCATGTCTGCCACCAACCCGTCGACGCGAGCTTACGATGCCATTCTCTTCGATCTGCTGACTGCGCTTTTGGATAGCTGGAAGCTCTGGAACAGTGTGGCAGGCAGCAAAAAGGCTGGACGCCGCTGGCGGGCCGAATATCTCAAAATCACCTACGCTGCGGGTGGGTACCGACCCTACGAAGATCTGGTCGCGAAAGCCGCGCACGACGTCGGATTGTCGCGCGATCTGGCGAAAGAACTCGGCGCGAGGTACGCCGAACTCCAACCCTGGCCAGGAGTGCGCGACGCCTTAGCTAGGCTGCATGGCGAGGGCATTCCGCTCGGTGTGGTGACTAACTGTTCCGAGGAGCTGGGCCGAATTGCGGCGAATTGCGTCGGTGTTCCCTTTACGGTGCTGGTGACGGCCGAACGCGCCGGCTACTACAAACCTCAACCGCAACCTTATCAACTTGCGCTGAGTGAGCTGCGGGTCGAACCGCATCGCTGCCTGTTCGTGGCGGGATCCGCCTACGATCTCTTCGGTACTGCAAAGGTCGGCTTGCCGACATGGTGGCACAACAGAGCCAACATGATCGCTCCCGAAAACGCGCCCGCCCCGTTGGTTTGCCGCGATGAACTCGCCACGCTTCCCGCTTACGCCTTGGGGGGTGCGGAAACATCAGACAGCATTGGAAGTCGCTGACCGTGGGCTTTCGCCATAGCCCGCGCACCAATCTGAGAGATCGCCATGCCTGCCGCCAGCTACATCGACCCCCGTAACGGAAGAACCTATCCGCTCGATGTACCGCGGTGGTGCTCGGACGCGGGCACACCGCTGCTGATAACGCCGGGCTCGGGCATCTCGCGCGACGACATCGAAAGCAGCAGCCGATCGCTCTGGCGCTACCGCGCGGCCCTGCCGGTCGACATCGCGAACCCGATCACACTCGGCGAAGGCTGCACGCCCCTCGTTCAACAGGCTTGGGGAGATCTGAGCCCGTACTTCAAGCTCGAGTGGTTCAATCCGACCGGAAGCTTCAAGGATCGGGGCTCCGCGGTCATGCTGTCCTTCCTCCGGCAGATCGGCGTCGATGCCATTCTGGAGGACAGTTCCGGAAACGGCGGGTCGTCTATGGCCGGCCTGGGCGCGGCCGGTGGGATGCGCGTGAAGATCCTCACCCCGGCATCCACATCGCCGGCGAAGATCGCTCAGGTGCGCGCCTACGGGGCCGAGATACAGCTCGTCGAGGGTCCGCGCGAAGAGTCGGAGGCGGAAGCCATCCGCCAGTCGAACGAGACCTTCTACGCCAGTCACAACTGGCAACCGTTCTTTCTCGAAGGCACCAAGTCGCTCGCCTACGAACTTTGGGAGGATCTCGGATTCCGGGCGCCGGACAACGTGGTCATCCCGGTCGGCGCCGGCAGCAGCCTGCTCGGCTGCGCGTTCGGCTTCCGTGAACTAAAGAAGGCGTGCCAGATCGCGAAGCTGCCGCGCCTGTTCGTCGCGCAGCCGTTGAATTGTTCGCCGATCGACGCGAGCTTCAAGGCCGGCGTGGACACGCCCGTGCCACGCGAGGTGCGCAAGACCATCGCCGAAGGTACGGCCATCAAGCATCCGATGCGCTTGCGCGAGATCATAGGCGCGCTACGCGAGAGCGGCGGCGGCACGGTCGCCCTTACGGAAGAGGAAATCATCGCCGCGCTGCGCCGGCTCGCGCGACAGGGTCTATTCGCCGAGCCGACCAGCGCCAGCGCGGCCGCCGCATTGGCCAAGCTGTCCTATGCTGGATCAATCAAGTCGAACGAAACCACGGCCGTGCTTCTCACCGGTAACGGTCTGAAAGCCGCATCCACCGTGGCCGACCTGGTGCAATGAGGAGCTACGCGATGAGCCGCAAGAAGTCCGCCGCCACTTCCCGGACAAAATCCGCGGACAGGGAGATTCTGTTCGATCAGTTGAAGCAGATCGCGCAGGGGCTGGGCGAGACCTTCGCTCCCTTCTGTGAGGTCGTGCTGCACGACCTCACAGATCCGAAGAACGCGATCGTGGCGATCCACAACAACCTCTCCGGGCGGAAGGTCGGTCAGCCCGCGACCGAACTCGGCCTGGCCTGCATCGCCGACCCGAACTACGCGCAGGTCATCGCGAATTACGCCAACGCCTTCGCCGACGGCAGGCAGGCCAAGAGCACGTCCGTCGGCGTCAAGGACGCGAGCGGAGAGTACGTAGCCGCGCTCTGCCTCAACATCGATCTGACGCTGTTTCAGGGCCTGCAGAGCGCCATCGGTCAGTTCGTCAGCGTCGACGCCCGGAACGCTCCCCGCGAGTCCCTCAATCCCGCGGGCGCGGACGCCATCCGCGCGCGCATCGATCAATTCGCGGCCCGGCACGCAACGACGCCGCGCGCGTTGAGCGCCGAGGACCGCCGCGCGCTGCTGAAGGAACTGAAGGACGCCGGCTGCATGGAGGTCCGGCGATCCTCCGAAATAATCGCCGCCCATCTCGGTATCTCTCGCGCCACGGTGTACGCCGATGCAAAATGACATGCAGACGCTCGACACTCTGCAAACGCCGTGCTTGCTTCTCGATGAAGGCCGACTCCGCGCCAACGTCGCCCGGATGAAGAAACATCTGGCCGGTCTCGGCGTGACGTTCCGCCCTCACCTCAAGACAGCCAAATCTCTCGACGTCGCCCGCATCGCGATGACGAACCCGGAAGGCCCGGCCATGGTCTCGACGTTGCGCGAGGGCGAATACTTCGCCGAAGGCGGCGTGCGCGACATGGTCTACGGGGTAGGCATCGCTCCCAGTAAGCTCACCCGCGTCACCGCCATCCGCGCACGCGGCGTCGACCTCGCCGTCATCCTCGACAGCATCGAACAGGCGAAAGCCGTGACCGCTCACGCCTGCGCCACCGGCGATCGCATACCCGTCCTGATCGAGGTCGATGCCGACGGTCACCGGTCCGGCGTCGCACCGTCAGACGCCGCCACGTTGGTCGGCATCGGCCGTCACCTGACGGACGGTGGAGCCGTCCTGCGCGGCGTGCTGCTCCACGCCGGCGACAGCTATTCGCTGAACGATCCGGCAGCCCTCGCTGCAGCCGCGAAGAACGAGCGTGCCGCGGCGGTGAAGGCCGCGGAGAGCTTGCGTTCGGCCGGCCTGCCGTGCCCGGTCGTCAGCGTCGGTTCGACGCCGACCGCGCGCTTCGCCCGAGACCTGACGGGCGTGACGGAGGTGCGCGCCGGGGTCTTCATGATCGGCGACTTGTTTCAGGCGGGCGTGGGGTCGGTGGCCATCGAAGAGATCGCGTTGACGGCGCTTGCCACCGTCATCGGGCATCAACGGACCAAGGGTTGGATCATCACCGACGCTGGCTGGATGGCGCTCTCGCGCGACCGCGGTACGGCGAGGCAAGCCGTCGACCAGGGATACGGCGTCGTCTGCGATCTGTCGGGTCGCCCCTATCCGGACCTGATCGTGGCCGACGCGAACCAGGAGCACGGCATCGTCGCCGTAAGACGCGGCTCGGCGGCGGCGTTGCCGGATCTGCCGGTCGGCTCGCGCGTGCGGATCCTGCCGAACCACGCCTGCGCGACCGGCGCGCAGCACGACCGCTATCACGTGCTGGATGGTGCCGGTGCCGTCGGTGCGGTCTGGCCCCGCATCAACGGCTGGTAGGAGAAGGAAATGATCGACGAAATCGAGCGGATTTCCGTCGCCGGGGTCTCGGCGCCAGCCGGACACTATTCGCACGCGACCGCATGGAACGGCCTTGTCTTCGCCTCGGGACAACTGGGGGGGCGCGGCGACGGCGCTCACATCGCCGACCAGCCGCAGGTTCGCCAAGCGCTCGGCAACGTGCTGACCGTTCTCGCCGAGGCGGGTTGCGGTCCGGAGCGCGTGCTGCGCGTGACGGCCGACATCGTCGGCGTCGAGAACTGGCTGGCCTTCAATCGTGTCTACGCGAGGCTTTCGGAAGCGAGAAACCTGCCTGCACCGTCGTACCTGTGCCCGAGCTTCACCACGGGTATCTCGTCGAGATCGAAGCCATCGGCGTACGAAAGCGGGGACGATTTCCTACGTTTCACCCGTAGCGAGGGTTCTCAGGACGGTTCGCGCCGCGACCTTGCGCAGGAACGTCTTGAATTTGCTGTAAGGCAGCTCGATCGGATGAAGGTCAGGCGAGTATTTCGGAAGATACCACAGGCTCGCCTTCGCCTTCTCAATCGCTTCCCTTATGGCAGGAGCGATCTGAACTCGGCAGTTATCCATCACGACGATGTCGTTGCGCCGAAGCGTAGGAGCCAAGCACTGCTCGACATAGGCGAGGAACATTTCTCCAGTCATAGCCCCCTCAACTACCATCGGGGCTGTCATTTTATTGTGGCGCAAGGCCGCCACGAAGGTGATCGTCTCCCATGATCCAAGCGGAACGGTGCCGATCACCCTGACGCCCTTTGGCGCACGCCCCTTAGCCGCGCCAGGTTTGTGCTGACCGCAGTCTCGTCGATAAACACCAGCCGGGCGGGATCAAGAAAACCTTGCTCTCGTATCCAACGTCGGCGTGCTCGCGCGATGTCTGCTCGCTGCCGTTCGGCAGCTTGCAGGCTTTTTTTGAGGGTGATGTTGTGGCGGTCGAGAAAACGCCAGAGCGAACTGCGGCTGGTTCGAATGCGCCGCTTGCGCAGCTCTGCAATCGTCTCCAGCAGGGTCAGGTCGGGATGATCGGCAATCACAGCCAAGATCTCGGTCGTAAACTCTTCGAGCGGCGAAACGCTTCCGCCGCGCGGCTTCGACGTGGCTCTGTTATGGTCGCGCCAGCGCTGCAGCTACTTGACTGCCGATGCTACGCTCACCTCAAAACGTTCGGCCGCCTCACGCCGCGATGCGCCCGCAGCCACGGCCTCGATAACGCGTTCCCGCAGGTCACCAGAATAGGCCTTCGGCACCGCTCGCCCCCGCCGTAAGGAGAATCAATGCACAAAGTCTCCATCATCACTACCTGTTTGGGAATCCCCAGATTCAAATCGGGCGAAAACCGCTTTAGGTAGGCCTGCAGAGCCCGTGTATCATGGCCCTTGTTGGCCGGCGCAAAG
>Ga0307478_10004351_pt1 | contig 10129 bp, 13 predicted proteins | sample atmos_gasesECM4C_2_FD_203713 | JGI IMG/M metagenome (GOLD analysis project Ga0307478, IMG submission 203713) | Hardwood forest soil microbial communities from Morgan-Monroe State Forest, Indiana, United States - atmos_gasesECM4C_05 | ecosystem: Environmental > Terrestrial > Soil > Temperate...
CGTACCCGGCAACTACCCAGCAACTTCCTCGAGGAGTTTCTGATCGATGTCGAAGTTGGCGTGCACATTCTGCACGTCATCCTGTTCTTCCAAGGCTTCGAGCAATCGAATCATCTGGGTGGCGGCTTGGCCCTCCAGCTTGATGTAATTCTGCGGAATCATCGAGACACTGGAGGAACTGGGCGTGATGCCGGCCTTCTTGACCGCTTCGAGCACGGCCTCGTAGGCGGAGGGTTCGGTGAGGATTTCCCAGTTGTCGCCATCGTCGCGGAGGTCTTCGCCGCCGGCCTCAAGCACGATGGACATGAGGTCATCTTCCTTGGCAGCGGATTTCGGGATTACGATGTCACCTTTTTTGTGGAACATCCAGGAGACGGCGCCGGCCTCCGCCATATTGCCATTGTTCTTGCCGAACACGTGACGGATTTCACTGACGGTGCGGTTGCGATTGTCGGTATTGATCTCGGCAAGGATGGCGACTCCGCCGGGGCCGTAGCCCTCGAGCGTGAATTCCTCGTAGGTCGCGCCGGGCAGCTCGCCGGTGCCGCGCTGGATGGCGCGCTTGATGTTGTCGGCGGGCATGTTCTCGCTCTTGGCGGCAAGGATGGCGGTGCGGAGACGAGGGTTGCTGTCGGGATCGCCGCCACCGTTTTTGGCGGCAATGCTGATTTCCTTGATCAGGCGAGTAAAAATCTTGCCGCGCTTGGCATCGAGCGCGCCCTTCTTGTGCTTAATTGTGGCCCATTTTGAATGGCCAGACATAGGGATACCTCGTATTCAAAGAACTGGAATTGCGCAGGATTCGCCCTTGGAGGAAATCACAAGATAGCCTCGGAAACAGAAGCAGGCGAAGGGAAATTATAACATGCGCGTTTTTGGGGCACGGTAGCCGCGGGGAGCATGGCTTGTCGGCGGCATCGGCCTCTCGCGGAAAACGAGGGACACCGACATTGGAAGCAAAATTTGCCATGTCGCAGACCATCCGATGTGCGGCTATTTCTGGTTTTTCTCGGCAACTCTAGCCTTGACCAACTTTTTGACCAGGGTAGCCGACAGAGGTCTGTCTACCGGGAAACGGATCGTCCCTTTGGCTGCCAGAAACCCCTCTAGCTCTTTTTTGAACTTCCGGATCACGGCGTAGCTCATTGGGAAAAAACTGCAGTGATTCGTAAAGGCGGCGTACCCCACCAGCATTCCCTTGTACTTGACAATCGGAATCCCATAACTGATGACCTCGGTGGCCTCCGCCGGACTCGCGAACCGGATCCTTGCGCGAACCTCTTTCAAGGTACTGCGAGCGGGCTCGGGAACTCGCGCGAGATATGCATCAACGTCCTTGGGAGCGGCTCGCAGTTTTTCCGTCGAACCACGTTTGCTCAGTGTCGCTCTTTTCATTGGCGAAATGCTACGCCCCTGTATAGTCCAAGTCCAATCACTCGCATGAAACGACCACGCTCCCGAGGAATGACCTGGCTCCAATTCTGCTAAGCTGTGCGGCGTAACCATTGAAGATGCGAGGAAGAAAACCGTGGAAGTCGTGGCTGGAGTGGATCTGGGCGGAACTGCCATCAACTACACCTTAGTCGACCGGAACGAAAAGTTTCTGATCGAGGAATTATGCGAGCATCCGGCGCTTTCCAAGCAAGGACCCGATGTTTGTCTTCAGCAGATTGCCGACGGTCTGAAGATCGCAACTGACAAGGCCGGCATCGGGTTCGATGACGTGGTCGCCATCGGTTTGGATACTCCCGGCCCAGCCAGTGCCGCGGGCCAGCTCAGCGCCAGGGGTTCCACAAACTTTGTGCACGCCAGATGGGCGGGATTCGACGTCCGCGAGGGGCTGGCTCACAAACTTGGCAAACCCGTTTCCTACCTGAACGATGCCAACGCGGCCGCGCTCTGGGGACACTATGCCATTTTTGGCGCGAACAGCCACGAAACTTCGATTTCCGATGTCGTGGGCACGGGCAACGGAGGCGGCATCATCCTCGAGGGCAACGTGGTAAAGGGCAAGAACGGATTCGGGGGAGAGTTGGGCCACGTGCTGATTCCCTACCACAGCATTGCAGGCATCGACGGTATCAAACCGCAATGCAATTGCGGGCGGATCGGCGACCTGGAGTCGCTGTGCTCGCTCACGGCAATCGAAAAGACTCTGCTGCCGTATTTGCTGCGGCGCGATCCGGGGCATGTGCTGGCGAAGCAGGAACCGCATCAGGCAGCCAAGGCGGTACGCGGTCTCGCCGATCAAGGCGATCCGATGTGCAAAGAGATTTTCCGCGTACAGGCCTATGCCTTGGGACTTTTCTTTGACGAAATGATCAACACCTTCGATCCCGATGCCTTAATCGTGGGCGGCGGTGTGCTCGAGACCGGCCAGGAATTTCAGCGCTGGTTCCTGGGAGAGATTCGCGCCGGGATGCCGTCCCAGCGCGAGGAGCAGGCGGACATTCCAATCCACGTGATGCCGAACGGCGATACCGCCGGGGCACGCGGTGCTGCATTAGAAGCGCTCAAGCTTGCGAGACAGAGCGGCTTGGCGTAGAGGGCGTCTACATGGCGCATTTGCCGGAATCGACGCGCACGGCTCTCGGCAAGCAAGCCTCCAGCGTGGCAAAACGCAGAAACACTGATTTCAAAATCTGTGGGTTGATGATGCCCACTGAGCATTTGGCGAGAAGCACGAGCCCGTATCATGCGCTGGCGGTTGGGGCTCTCCGGATCCCTCGGAAGTAAGCTCTGGCTTCATCGCCAACAAAATACCAGTGCCAGCGAACCACAAGCGCAGGGGCTATGAGAAGTGGCAGGCCCAGTGCCCTCAGTCCCGCAGCCTCCCACCATCCGAGCCCTTCACGACTCATGAGTAAGAAGGCAAGAGCGGGCACCGCCGTGGCAAACGTAAGAAGGCTTCCGAACATGAGCATCGAAAACCGGGACCAGCGCCAAGCCCGGGTCAGACCCATACCGGTGGCCACTCCCCAGACACACATCGGTATGAGGACAAAGGCAGACTGGTAGGTAAAGTTGCCGATTTCGCCCATGGGCGGATACATCTGCACCAAGCCCACGAGCGTCATGAACATGATCAGCAGGCTGGCACGGATCACGGTTCGGCCAATTTGCCTTATTTTCCTGGAACCCTCAGGCTCCCTTGCAACTGGGGGTGCTGCGCTCATGACAGGAAGCGTACTGCCACGTGAAGCAGCACGGAAGTGCCGAATGTGAGACCGTTCTGAGTGCTACTGTTTGACTACCGCTTTCGCCTGCCGCTCTTTATAGGCGTAGATCACCGCCAGCAATGGCGCGGAGATCAGCACCCCCCAAAATGGAATCAGGATGCCCAGCACGATCGGCGTCAGGATGGAAGCCCAGATCGGCACGCGGGCGGTGCGCTTCATGATGTAAGGCTGGAGAAGGAAGCCATCTACGACGACAATGACCGCGTACAGCATGAGCACGTAAAGTGAATGCTCCAAGCTTCCCCAGTGAATCCAGGCGGCAAACACGGGGCCTAACAGGCTGAGCACGGGACCGATGTGAGGCACAATCTGGAGAACTGCCGCCAGCACTGCCCACAGCGGCGCCCATGGAACTTTCAGGAGGTACAGGCCAAGCAACCAGAGGCACCCGACCGCGAGGGAATCCTGCGCCTGGGCGACGGCCCAGTTTTTCAGGGCGCCCCCGGTGATGCGAGCATGCTCGCCAAGACTCATGATGATTGGATGCGGCCTGCAGAACACCTTCAAAGAAATTCCAGCCGCTGTCAACCCGATGGGTCGCTTTGCCGTCAATAAGGGTATCGGATTAGTCAGACCTCAGTCGTCAACCGTCGGTCGTCAGCAAAGGCATTTTTGCCGGCGCGTGGAGGCTAACGACTGACGACTACCCCGGTGTCACGGCAACCAGCCGGCAGTCTTCGGCAAAGCATTCCCGCTGACGACTGGCGACTAATGACTGGTTTGAAATTCATGGAGACCGCACTGACCTCCGCGTTCGGCGCCGCGGCACAAAAGATTAGGGCCGAAGAGTTTGATGCGATCGTGCGCCGGCACCAGCGGCGCGTGCACCGATTTTTGCTGATGTTGCTGCGGGATCCGGACGAAGCCGATAATCTGACGCAGGAATGCTTTCTGCGGGCTTATCAGAACCTCGCAAGCTTTCGCGGGGAGTCGAGCCTGGAGACGTGGCTGCTGCGGATCGCGGCCAATCTGGCACGTGATCACGTTCGCAATCGAAAGGCGAGCTTCTGGAGACGGTTGCTTGGGCTGGACGATGAGGCGGACAACGGGGCGGCCGCGGATGTGCCGTCTGGGGAAGCCTCTCCGGAGCAGGTTCTGCTGGCGCGCGAGGATGTGCGCGCGGTTTGGGAGGTCGCAAATCAGCTTTCACAGCAGCAACGCGCGGTGTTCCTGTTGCGCTTCGTCGAGGAGATGGAATTGACGGAGATCGCCGACGCGCTTGGGCTTCAGGTGGGCAGCGTGAAAACACACCTGTTTCGGGCGCTGCAGACGGTACGGGGAAAATTGAGGGACTTGCGATGAACTCCAACGAAAACGCGCACGACCCGCTGGTGGAGCAGGCGCTGGTCGGATTCGACCTGGCTGCTGAACATCATATCGCCCACTGCGAACCGTGCCAGGCAGAACGGGAAAGGGTGGAAGCGGCATTGCGCCAGTTCGGCGCGGCGAATCGGGAATATGCAAACCGGCCAGCGAGCTTCTGGGAGCAACAGGCGGAAAGCATTCGGGCGGCGCAGCAGGCGTCGGTGCGGCGGTCGCATGCAATGGTGGCGCTGGTACCCAGCGTGGTCGTGCTGCTTTTGCTGGGGTTCGCAGCATTGGGTCGCGCGCCGGGAGTGCGCCCGGTGGCGGTCGCGCCGCCGCCAGCGCAGACCGACTCTGATCACGAGTTGCTGGTGGGAGTGGAGCGCGCAATGGGGAGGCGCACTCCGCTTGCATTGGAGCCGGCGACTCTGATGGTAGAAGAGAGCAGTGGAAACGAGCCTTTGAATTCGACAGACGAAAGCAAGGAGAGGCGTTCTCATGAAAACTAGATGGATGGTTGCGTTCAGCACACTGGCGTTGGCGGGCATGCTGCAGGCGCAGGAAACTGCGCAGGCTGGGGGTGGCGTAGCCGTGCATGCGGGAGGTATGGGACCGCACGTGATGATAAGGCATGAAATGGGCAAATGGTGGCAGAACCCGGACGTCGTCTCGAAGCTGGGTTTGAGCGATTCGCAAATCTCACAGCTCAACCAGGTTTTCTACAATCACAAGATGAAATTGATCGACTACGGCGCCGCCATGGAGAAGCAGGATCTGAAACTGCAGAGCATGCTGGACGCGGACCAACCCGACGAGGGCCAGGTGAACGCGCAGGTCGATCAAGTGCTGGCAGCTCGCGGCAAACTTGAGCGCGAGTTTACAACCATGAGCCTGGATCTGCGGAGACAGCTGTCGTTGGAGCAGTGGCGTCAGCTCAAGACCATTCGCGGCGCCGAAGGCGGGCCGGGCGATCACTTCTTCATGTACTTCAAGCAAAAGGGTGTGGGGCCGCAAAGCCCTGACATGCCCATGGGGCCTGATGGAATGCCGCTCCCTCCACCACCTCCACCCGGGCTGGATTAGATCCGTAACGAGTGTTGTACCCGCCGCCTGGCGTCCTTCCAAGGACCCAGGCGGTTTTGCTTTTTTGCGTGGTAGACTCGAAAATATCCCCTCCGGCGAGGCGAGTTGCCATGAAATTTGGCGTCATTATTTTCCCGGGATCCAACTGCGATCACGACGCGTACTGGACCATCCAGCAGGTGGCCAAGCAGCCGGTGACCTTTCTCTGGCATGAATCGCATGACCTGGAAAACTGCGATGCCATCCTCGTGCCGGGCGGTTTTGCGTTTGGGGACTACCTGCGCACGGGCGCGATTGCGAAGTTTTCTCCGGTGATGGAATCGGTGAAGAAGTTCGCCGCCGGGGGCGGGATCGTTCTGGGGATCTGCAACGGGTTCCAGATTCTGTGCGAGGCAGGACTCCTGCCGGGTGCGCTGATGCGGAACGTTGGACTTAAGTACATCTGCAAGCCGGTGCATGTGCGCGTGGAAAATTCGGACACGCTGTTCACGAACGTTTGCCGACAAGGCGAAGTTCTGTCCATTCCGATTGGACACATGGAAGGCAACTATTTCTGCGATGATGCGACGCTCGCGGAATTGCAGCGCGATCAACGCATCGTGTTCCGCTATTCGACGGCTGCGGGCGAGATCACGCCGGAGGCAAATCCGAATGGATCGCGCGACAATATCGCCGGGATTTGCAATCCGGAGCGGAATGTTCTCGGCATGATGCCCCATCCTGAGCGGGCTGCCGAGCCCGAGTTGGGATGCACGGATGGCTGCAAGGTGTTCCTGTCGCTGGTGGGCGCGATGGCGGCGAAGTAAAGCCGCAGGTTTCAGACCACGCAATTCCGGATTTCCGATTGCAGATTGCATATATCAGATTTCAGATTGACGGTGAACTCTCGAGGCGGCGTTGCAACTGGTCCATCAGAGTTCTAAACTCTACAACCTGAAAATTCCTTCCACACTCCAATGGTGCGTTTTGGCATCGCCGGATTCGGTTTGCACGCCGTCCGCAGGCTGATGCCGGGGTTTGCGCTGGCGCGCAACTGCCAGGTGACGGCACTCTCGCGCCGGGACATGGATAAGGCGCGCGAGTCGGCGGCGCAGTACAAGATCCCGCTGGCATTTGATTCGGTTGCTGATCTGTGCCGGTCTCCCGAAGTGGATGCCGTTTTCGTGACCACTCCGAATGCGCTCCACTTTTCAGACGTAATGATGGCGATTGCGCACGGCAAGCCGGTGCTTTGCGAAAAACCCATGGGCATGAATGCCTTGGAGTGCAGGCAAATGGTGGAGGCGGCGCGCAGCGCGCAGGTGCTGCTGGGTGTGGCGCAAGTGTTTCGGTTTGAGGACAGCACGGCGCGCCTGCGGGATCGGATTGCGGCCGGGCAAATCGGGCAGACAATTTTCGCGCGCTCGGAGTTTTCCTACCCAGCTAACCATCACAAGCGCGTCTGGCTCACCGATCCGGCATTGGCGGGAGGCGGGCCGATTGCGGACGTCGGGGTGCACTGCGTGGATGCGCTGCGCCATATCCTGCAGGACGAAATTGTGCGCGTCATGGCTCGCGGGATGTGGGATGCGCGATCGGGCGGTGTGGAAGCGGCGGCCGCATTGAATCTGGAGTTTGCCCGCGGAACGTTGGGTATGGTGCTGGTGTCGATGCGCGCGGATTACCGGACGCCGCTGGAATTCGTCGGAGAAGAAGGCGTGCTGCGGGCCGACGATGGATTGAATGTGGAGCGTCCGATCAACCTGCAATTGCGACGGAACGGAAAGGTGGTCGAGAACGAAGTCCTGTCAAACCAATACGCATACGCGCGCCAGGTCGACATGTTTGCCGCGGCAGTGCAGGGGGAAGCGGCGTTTCCCGTTCCCGGTGAGGAAGGCTGGCAGAATCAGGAGATTCTGGATGCGGCGTTCCGGAGTTTGCGGAGTGGGAACGCGGAAGAGGTGGCTCGGGTGGTTGGTGCGCGTTGAAGACTGCCTTCGGCCGCGGTTGACGGGCGAGAACACTGATACTTAAGGGATGACGGCGTTATTGTTCTGGGGCAGGGGCGCTTTGAGGGCGGAATTCTCTGGCTTGGGCGGGATCCCACGGGCCTGGACAATGGCCCAGTGCCATTCCTGGTCGGGAGCGGGCGCGGAATTCAGGGGACTTTTGAAGACTGTTGTTGCCGAGGGGAGCGCGGTCGCTTTCAGATGATAGAGCGTAGTAACGTCCGCCGGCTTTTCTGAGACCAGAGGCGTTTCCGACGCGGCCGGGCGGAGCTTTCCAGTTCCGTAATAGCCTGCGGTGGCGTTCGGGCGCCGAACAATAGTCAGACCGACGGTGATTTCCAGCAACTGCCATTGCGTCCCGTTGAAAACTGAGACTTCGAGGCCCTGGTCGCTAATGGCGGCGGGGCCATCCAACTTGCGAAGTTCTTCTTCCGGCAAATCCATCTGCAGGATCGGACGCGATAGCAGCGATGCGGCGTGTGAATTGAAAGACAGGCTGCAGGTTACGTCGGGGGAGGAAACTTGAAACGTCCTGCCTGCTTGGTCGAACGTGTACAGGAAATTCCCGTGCGTGATGTGCAAGGTCTCGGCCTGGTCGAGGACCTCCGAAAAATTGTCGTTGTCGATGACAGTGCGGGCTGGCAGCGGCGCCGCTTCGGGCTGGGACGGCTGCTGTGACGGTTGCTGGGGTTGTTCTTTCTTCTTGCGCAGGGAACGGGCGAGGTCGCCGAGGGGAACGGGAGCGTCACTGGATTGAGCCCATCCGCCGGAGCAGAAAAAAACTCCGCAAAGGACGAGGATCATTCCCCGGTAAAGCTTTTGGCCCAAGGTCCCAGACTCGATCATGCGAATGAGTTCTTCTTCGCCTTCCGCGCGAGCCGGCGGAAGCGTGTTCCGGGGGAGGCCGACTTACATCTAAATTGTAGCGGCGAAAGGCGCGCGCTGAACGGCGCGGCGACGAACGTAGGTGCTAGAACCTAAGACCGGACGGGAGCGAGGAAGGATGAGGGCACGTCTTCCAGAAGTGGCGAGCAACGGGGCGTCGCACCCTCGAGGATTCAGCGGTCAGGGTCTACAGCAGGCCTGACGCGCGAAAACGCGTGACGGGATCTGCCACCGGCTGACGTTTAAAAATCCAGCGGGCCACCGCAAACCCCAACGCCGCGTACCACACATGCATCAGTCTCATAAGCCCAGCCTCCCCAAAATGTACAAAGATGCGGGTTACGTACCGTAGGGGAGAGACCTTTTTACCTGACAAACGTAGCAACCAGACACCAGAAGGGCAATGCACCAAAAGTGCTATGGGCTAGCACTGAAGTAATACGTGGTCGCAAGCACGAGGCGTTACTTCCGAGATTGCGGACGGAACTTTTCCAGCCGGTTTGTGGGGACCTGGATCAATAAACCCTTTCGCTGAGGCGGGTAATCCGCGGATCCACACTCGATCCGCCCAAGCCCTCAATACTGGGTTGCCTGGATACGGAACTCCAGATAGACTCGGCAGCCAATTCCGAACGGCAAGCAGGAGACTCCGTTATGAAGCGGCCAGCGCTCGGATCGATCCTGTTGGGGCTGATTCCATTTACTGCGGTCTGTTTCTCCGTGGGCCTGTGGGACCACGTGTACCCGATGGTGTTCGGGATTCCCTTCAATTTCTTCTGGCTGATGTCCTGGGTATTGCTGACGCCCTTGTGCATGTGGGGCGCCTACCGGATCGAAGTACGGCGCAATCCCGACAAGGAGCGCACCGAAATTGGATCCTAGAGTCACGGCTCTCTCGATTATTTCGGGCATTGTGGTGTTGGGCGCGCTGATCGGTTTCTACGCGCGCTCCCGCCAAGCGATGAATCTGGAGCAGTGGACGGTGGGAAGCCGGGGGTTTGGCCTGGTGCTGGTCTGGCTGCTCATGGCGGGAGAGGTATACACCACGTTCACTTTCCTCGGAGCCAGTGGTTGGGCCTATTCCAAAGGCGCGCCGGTTCTCTACATTCTTGGCTACCAGCCATTGATGTATGTGGTGTCGTTTTACATTCTTCCTCAGGTCTGGGAGTTGGGCCGAAAACACCGCCTGCAGACGCAGGCCGATTTTTTTCAGGTGCGCTATGGGAGCGCGTATCTGTCGGCTTTCGTGGCCCTGGTGGGAGTCGTGTGCCTGATTCCATATTTGCAACTGCAGCTCACCGGGCTTGGGGACATTGTGGAGATCGCGAGCTTTGGAGCGGTTCCCCGGGCGGCAGCCATGATCATCGCGTTCGCTCTGGTTGCGGCTTTTGTGTTTGTAAGCGGCATCCGAGGGATCGCCTTGGTAAGCATTCTCAAGGATGTGTTGTTGCTGGGATCCGCGCTCTTCATCGGAATTGCGATTCCGTATATTTATTTTCACGGGGTGGGCGCGATGTTTGCCGCGCTGCTCCAGGCAAAACCCCATCACCTGGTAATGCCGGGCAGCACTTCGAACCTGGGGCATGGCTGGTACATCTCGACGGTGCTGATGGTGGCGATGGGCTTCTA
>Ga0307478_10004352_pt1 | contig 10127 bp, 7 predicted proteins | sample atmos_gasesECM4C_2_FD_203713 | JGI IMG/M metagenome (GOLD analysis project Ga0307478, IMG submission 203713) | Hardwood forest soil microbial communities from Morgan-Monroe State Forest, Indiana, United States - atmos_gasesECM4C_05 | ecosystem: Environmental > Terrestrial > Soil > Temperate...
TCGCGCCGCAAATTGCCTATCACCCGATCTATCACCCGTTCAATTGGCGCGGCTGGACCGATTGGGGCGTCGGCGCGATCGGAGATATGGGCGCGCATCTGATCGATCACTCCATGTGGGCCCTGGATCTTGGCATGCCCACGTCGGTAGAGACGATCTCCACTCCATTCAACGGCGCTTCCTATCCTAATGCCACTATGACCTTTTACGAATTTCCGGCGCGCGACAAAATGCTTCCGGTCAGACTCACCTGGTACGATGGCGGGCTGCTCCCGAATCGTCCGGAGGAACTCGGCGAGGAGCAATTGAACAAGGGTGGCGGCGCAATGCTGATCGGAAGCAAAGGGAAGCTGCTTCACGATACGTATGGCCTGAACCCTCGCCTTTTGCCCAAATCTCTGCACGATTCTTTCGGTAAGCCGCCTCAGAAGCTTCCGCGCATTCCGGGAGAGCGCCACGAGCTAAATTGGGTGGATGCTGCAAAGGGCAAGAACGCGGCGTCTTGTCCCTTCGAGTACGCGGCGCGGCTTACGGAAGTGATGCTCCTGGGAATTGTGGCGCTGCGCGCGGGAACGAAAATTCACTACGATGCAGACGCCATGCGAATAACCAACGCCATTGGTGCCAGCGACCACCTTACACGCAGCTACCGCTCCGGCTGGTAGCGAAAAACAAGTGGTCCCCGGAGGAACGCAACCTCAGCGCGGCTGCACGGCCACCGGCTCCGGCAAATGAACCTCTCCTTGGATCAGTTCCCCAATCGTCAGTGTTTGTCCATGTTCGGCGTAGCGCGCGAGCAACGTAGGTTTCGACCAGTCGAATCCCCACGCATCTTCGATGGCGATGACGGTGTACGTGCCCGGAAGCACATCAGGCAATGCGAAACTCCCGTCTAAATCGCTCTGATCTCTTCGAAACACGTCCTGGTGCGTTTCCGGATCTTTCGGCACAAGAACGACCAGCACCCCTGATGCCGCTTTGCCTGCGCGTTTTACGAATCCTTCGATCTTCGTCTTCCCTTCGGCAAGCGAAACGCTCCATTCTTGCGACGCGCCCCGGGGAAGATTGAATTCATGTCCGTAGATTTGGCTGTCGCCCGAACTCATTCGGGCCACTGAATACGCCTTCCCTGGAACGAACAGGTAGATGCCATACTTTCCCGCTGCGAGGTCCTCAAACGTCGCTTCACCGTTTCCGTTCAAAAGCTGGAAGGCCACAATTCTGTGTCGATTGTCCCGCAGCCCGACATTTATTTGTCGGGGCAGAGGTTCCTCGTTCGGCATTTTCACTGATAACTTTACGCGGCCTGCCGGTTCGCCCTTTACCTCATCCAAGTGCTGCCCATCCTGGTGCAAGTCAACTTCAGCGCGCGCCATTTGCTCGGAGCCATTTCGTGGCATGCGTACGCTATACCTTCCTGCGGGAATTCCGCTCATCTCGAAAACACCTTGCGATAGTTGTGTGCCTTCGGTGAGAGCGAATTCCACGGCATCAAACGATCGCTTTTGAAAAATGGGAGGCTGAAATCCATGCTCACCGTTGTCGGCAGCGTGAAAAATCAGGTGCAATGCCTGGGCCGGCCTGAGGTGAATGTCGATCTGCGCCTGGTCTCCCCCCTTGATGGCAATAGCTTCCGCTCCTTCGGACTCCGTTGAACCTCCGAAATAGGTCGTGGGGTAAGCCATATCCAGGGACCGATCGACGGCCACCGCGGCATTAGGAGTCCCCTCTGCGGTCAGGGGCGGTGGTGCACCGCGTACCACGGTTTCGCGCTGACCGACACGTAGTATTTCCCCCTAGCGGAGTGAACTCAAACGTTCCTTGATCGTCGGTCATTGCGAAACTCGAACGGGTGACCCGTGTCGCGCCACCGCTGTGGCTCTGCACATAGAGCATCGCCCGCGCATCGCGCACTCCTTTCCCGTATGCATCGAGGACTCTTCCTGCAGAGGACAGGCCCTCAGGGGCTAAAGCATTATTGGTTGGCGTCAGTTGCGACACGGCTAAAGCCGTGCCCTGACGAAAAACAAGATTTGTCAAACAGGGTGAGTACCACACTTCCGTACTGTAGGTTTGACGAAGCTTTTGTTACTTGACCTCGGGAGTAGCTCTGCTACGCTGGATGAAACCCTCTCGGACCGATGGATGTCGTGGTATTCCTTGCTTGCTGAGAGGATGAGGTTATGGGTTCAGAACGCCGCCAGGTCGCCCGCTACAACATGCGCACTTCGCTGCGCTTTCGCGCCACGAGTCTAGCTTCTGACAAGAGCGAGCACTTCACGGAAGTTCTCAACATTTCGCGCGGTGGATTTTTCTTCGCGTCGTCGGCGCCGCTACAGGTGGGTATGCCCATCGACTGCACATTGCGCATACCTTCGGAAGTAACCGGGAGCAAGCCGCAGGAGACGCATTGCAGTGCACGCGTGGTGCATGTGCGGAATGAGCCTTACGGCGACGGCCGGATCGGTTTTGGCGCGGAGATCGAAAAGTACCACACGCCATAAACTCCAAGGGTCGGAAGTCAGAGGTCAACAGTCGACAGTTGAAAGTCGAAAGTCGAACGTTGAACGTCAGGGAACCTTGACGGTAGTTTTGGCGCTGCCCACGTTGTCGAACCGGTCGTAGGCGCGTACAGCGACCGTGTGCTCGCTTCGTGGCGGGCTGTTCGCGGGTAAGCTAATGGAGAATTCGTAGCGCTCTTCTGGCGCGTCGCTGATTCCGTTCCGTGGCATCACGATAACCCAGTCACCTCCATCGACGCTGTATTGAGCGCGATCGATGCTGCTGGTCACATCGCGGGCGACAAAATGAACGGTGGCGGTTTCCTGAGCGTCGCCGATCTCGGCCTTCAGTTCGTCAACCATCGGGGGAGTGTTGTCGACCACGAAGCGCTCGCTTTCGCGTTCCGTAGTTAGTGCCTGGGTAGGAGGATTGGAAAGCGAGTCCGTTGCAACGATTTTCAAGTAGTAGGCGCCGTCGGGCATGGCGGTGCTGTCCCAGGAATAAAATTTCTGCTCGAGTTTATCCTTCAGGAGTTTCCAGTCCGTCTCGTTTTCTCCACGGAAATAGACCGAAAAGCGCAGATCGTCATCGTTTTCATCGTGCGCGTTCCACAGAACTGACTGATAGCCCTTGTCGCGAAAGCCTTGCGGTGGTTGCTCGAACCGCGCAGGCGAAGTGCTTTGGGTAATGACAACTCCAGTGGGATTGGCCGTTGGCGGCTGGCGCAAATTGACGCTGGGTTGCTGGCCGGTCTGAATGATGAGGTTAGCCTGCGCACGCACTCCCGGGTCTTGTACCGCGATTGCGTCGATAACCGGCGCGACGTTGCGAGGAAGGTAGGCGAGGCTGACCCAGCTGACTCCGTCGCCCGACCGCCCATCGTGAATCACGGCCTTCCATTGGACGAAACGCGCTGGAGGGCACTCAGCGCTGCTGCCAGATTTCGCATACGGCCCGAACCAGCGCGACCATTCTTTCCCCGGATCCTCGGTGTTGCCGGAGCGCACAAAAAATTCCAGGCGCGGCGCGCCGGAAGTCGCCGATGAACGACCGCCGCTTTTTTCTGCAGACGACGGCGGAGGGCTCCACCAATCCAGGCGTCCCCAATGGGAAAAGAGCTGTGCGTCGAAAGAGCGCGACTCGTAGGTGCCTTCCGGTTCGTATTCGGGGCCAACGGAAAATACTTTGCCGGGGTTTGCGGTGCAAAGAAAGAGCTTGCCCGCGGAATTGCGTGCGATGCCGGTGATTTGTGCCGAGCCGGCTTTGGCGAGTTGCGCGAAAACTCCGCGGCCGTCAATGGCAAGAAGCGCTCCGCTGTTGCCGGTGCCAGCGAGGAGGCGGCCATCCGAGTTTAACGCGAGCGAGTAGACGACGTCATCGCGGGAACTCCACAGCTCTTCAGGAGCGCCTTCGGTGGAAAGGCGATAGATGCTGGAGGAAAGCTGTTGTGGAAAGGGAATAAATGGCGTTTGTCCCTGGGGTTGTCCGCCCAGGACAACCGCACCGCCAGTAACCGTAGTGGTGCCCTGCGGGGTAGTGATAACCGTAGTAGGCGGCGGAGCGGCAGGATGCTGCTTTTCGCCGATCGCCGCGGCGTAGATTTCTCCATCCGGAGCGACGGTGAGCGCGGTGACTTCACGCTTGCCGGTTTCGTAGAGCACGAAGCCTTCACCAGCGGGTGAGTCCTTTCCTTTGTGGCTATTATTTCCCGGCCGACTGATGCGCAGGATTCGCCCGCTGGGTTCCGTGCCAGCTAAGAGATTATTGTTTTTGTCGAACGCGAACACGCGGATGTGCGCTTCATCGCTGGCGTAAAAAAGTTCGCTTTTGCCATCCGGGGCGACGGCAAAAATTTGGCCTTTGTCGCCAGTTGCAACGAAGAGAGTGCCGTCCGTGGCGAAGACGAGGTCCCAAATGTATTTCGATTTGGGGTCAAAGAAGACGGTTTTCTCGCCGGATGCGGAAACACGATAGACCTTGCCATCCGGTGAAGTGGCCACGTAAAGATTGCCTCTGGCGTCAAAGGCGATGGCTTGGGCGACAAGTTCCGTGGATTCGAAAACCGTGGCGGGCTTGCCTGGAACTGCGCCTTCAAAGCGGAATACCTTCGCGGGAGAACCTCCGGCGGCGTACAGCGCTCCTTTGGGGTCGACGCGCAGAGACCACAGATATGATGCATCGGCGTCGGCAACCAGAGTGAATTTGGGCGCAAGCTCGAGCCGGCCGTCGCTGCGCACAGCCACGCCATGGGGAGTGCCTTTGAGGAAGTCTTCATACGACGCCTGGCGCCAGGTGCGTGTGTGCTCGGCGTTTGCGGAAGGGAGGTAAAGGAAGTAAAGGAAGGGGAGAAGGTAAAGGGCCCGTGCGAAGGCTCGGATGCGACGGCTCTGCAATTTGCAATTCGTGAATAGTGGCATTGGTCTCTTATCGAATTTGGAGGTTTAAGGAGATGACGCCGGAAACCGGACCGCCTAGCGGAACGGACGATTCACTGGCTAACGACTCGCGAAGGACTTGCACGCTGCCGGGAGCGGGGCGGCCGTCGATAACATTGATTTGAGAAAGCGGAACGTTGGGAAGCTCTTTGTCTTCCCAGAGCATGGTGGGCGAGGGCATAAAGAGTCCGACGTACAGCCGATCGTTTCGGCGCTCGCGATTCAGAACGGCAATGAGCTGGTCAAGGCCGGAAGGTCCGCTGGAACCGCCAAAAGCGAAGCCGCGAGAGGCGCGATTGAGAGTGTCGCCATCGGTGACCAGGATGCGCAGCGTGGTGCCGCGGGCAATCTGATCGGGCACGCGCAGGGTAGTTTCTTCGATGCGGCCGGCGCCACGGTACGGATGCAGCAGGACTCGCACGCGCAGGGTTTCGCCCGGTGCAGCTTCTCCCTTTTCGAGCCAAGCGCTGTCGATCGTGAAGGATTGCCGTCCGGGCACGCTCTCGACGTGCAGGGCGATGTGCTCAACGTCGGGCACTTCGAAAGTGTTTAGGAATAGCCGAGTGAAAATATTTTGGACGCTGAGAGCAATGGGAAGACCGTCAGGGACAAAGGCATCGCCGGGGGCGTACGTATTTTCGATTTGCACTGGCAGGTGGCCACGCAAGCGGACTTCCCCGCTGAGATGGAGCGTTGTGCCCTCACCGTAGATCGCATTTTGCGTGAGACCGTTGAAGGTGGTGATGGCTACGAGCAGAGGCGTGAGTTTCGGATGGTTGATGATCTCGAAATGCAATTTCTTTTCGCCAATCTTGGTGGTGACGCTGAGGTCAATCGGAACCATCGTGGGCGGAGCGCCGAGCTTGCCGGTCACGGCGGTGAGATGGTCGCCGGTGATGGTGCCAATGGAGCCGCCGACGTTTACGATTTTGGTCGACGCGAGATCAGAGGAGAGGGTGGTGAGCACGCGACTGCGAGCCAAGGGAATCTGTACGTCTCCGAGATTGAGAAACGGATGCCCGCAAAGAAAAACGCGGTCTGCTTGCACCGCGGTAACGGTGCAAGCAGAATTAATCGATGCGTCACCCTGCACAAGGACCATTCCGGCCATGTCTCCGGGCGCAAGATGACCATCTTCAGGACGTGGTGTTGCCGTGCCGCCCTGCGCCGCCACGAAACCGTAGCTTTGGATTTGCGGGGCGAACTGCTGTAGCGTCGCTGATTGGAAGCCAGAGAAGACGAGCGGAGTCTCGATCGGCGCTAACGAAGAACCCGAGGGAAGAGAAAAGATTACAGCCGTTGGTTGTACCGCTGAAGCGTCAAGATGCGCCGGAAATTGTTGAGTAGTTGCTTGCATCGGTGGGTGCACGACATCCGCGATCGGGGTTACACCCGCAATCGGATCTTTCGTGAAGATGCCGAGCTTCAGGGAGAGCGCGCCAGCAAGCTTGCCGTCGAGATAGACAGGACTTCCGCTCATTCCCGCGACCACGCCGGTTCGCTCGACCTTCGGCCCTTTGAGTTGAACAAGGATTATGGATTGCTGCGGACCGAGGAAATTGGGCATGACTCCGATCACTTCCAGATCGAACTTTTCCACCTGGTCGCCGGCGAAAATCGTGTAGGCATAGCCCTGCATTCCAGGCCGGACCTGATCGAGCGGAAGAGTTTCGTTGGACTGAGCTGCGACGCCGAGGGGCAGCAGCGCAATCGTTAACGCGAGACAAAAGGCGCGAAGGAAGCGTGCGGACAGATGGAGCGGGGCCAGAGACATGAATCGCTAATGATACTTGGGGCGGGTACCGGGTGGCAATTGGACGTCTGGAGAGAAGGGTGTGGGACGAAGAGGCTAGGCGTCCTAATACTCTAGGAGCGCTAACGGCACCGCTCGGCCACGTCTCCGATTTCGGCGTTAATCAGGACCTGAGGCAGGTGCGATGTGCAACCTGCCAAAGCACGAAGCCGGAAAAGTCGAATGGCGGGTCCATGAACGAACCCAGCATGTTTGAGGATTCCTTAGGAGTTCAATCCACGTTCTGCGTTCCTTGAGAAACGCCGAATCCAAACTTCGATGTAGATGCCTAGGAAATACCACCATATCGTTCCGAGGACGGCCCACAAAATGAAAGCGAAACCTATTTGTGCACGCCCGACCACGCCGATACCGACGCCTAACGTCATGAAGGAAGCGAGAACGGAAATCGGTAAATCCGCTATCCAAACAATCGTAATTAAGTGGAGTCTGCCAGGTTGATGTGCGTTTCTTTCAAAGAGCAACCAATAAGCATACGCAACCAGAAACAGACAGGCGTGTACGGCTGGTGCGCTAATGCGAAAGCTGGCTTAACAGGGCGATTCGGTCATTGACGGAACGTCTCTGCAATTCCAGTGTACTTCAAACACTGACTGCAATTTGAACTTCGAGGTCGTTGTTTGCTTTGCATATACAACTTGCCTGCTGCCTTGCAGCAAGCGGTCAACGCCGGGTTGCGTTGGCTAACCGGATAAGTCCAGTGCTGGGACTCCACTTCTCCGGTAACCGCGTCTACCAGGACTTATGTAAATTCGGCACTGAATTCAGCCCAGAGTCCACGATATGTCTATTAGGAGAGTTGCGCAGCGTCCGCACCGCGAGGCGTCAAGAATGCAAGCAAAGCGCCCACTATAAACAGAGCCGGTACATCTCCAAACAAGTGGCCGTGCTCAGAGGGCATTCGCAGTGCTTGCATCGTCATGATTCCGGCGTGGACGATGCTCGAAAACACCGTAAACCAAATCAGACTTAGATGACGAAGAGGATTCCGGGAAGCGATCAAGAGGAAGACGCCAAGAGTCGCATAAACTCCCAGGATCATTTGCTCATACTGGGCCTGGTTTGGACTCCACCGCCATCCTGAGGGCCACAGTGCCATCATGAGCGGATAGACTCCGAAGATAAAAATCAAACCGACCAAAATTAGGGCAACGCGAAGATAGCTTAAACGAGTTGCAGCCGTCACGAAGCACCTCCTTTAATCTTTGCCCGGGGGAATTGCGGTGTTGGAACGGATAGTAGGTTTTCTAGTTTCAGCTTGTCAACAGCAGATGCACATGGGAGAGTCAGCCACTTGTCCGGTTTGCGCGTTCACCGGGACCTAGCGCGGCTTCTGCCATAACTTCCGAGCTGCCGAGAATCCAGCTAGAATCGTCCAACCGGGCCTGCTAGGATTCCCTCGGACAAGGAGAGCATACCTGATGGCACGCAAAGTAATTTATTGGCTGACCACCATTCTGCTGGCCGCGCTCTCCTTCCTTGCCGCATACGGTTATCTATCGGGCAGTCAGCAGTCAGTTGAGGGATTCGCCCACGTGGGCTACCCGCAGCAGCTCCGCATTATTCTGGGGATTGCCAAACCTCTTGGCGGGATCGCCCTCATCGTTCCCGGCATCGTCAGACTCAAGGAGTGGGCCTATGCCGGATTCACATTCGCTTGGATCTCTGCATTTATTGCGCACTATCTCGCGAAAGATGGCGCAAAGGCCTTCGCTCCGCTAGTGTTTCTGCTAATCCTTGCCATCTCCTACGTGACCCGCCCGGCAAGTCGCCAGTGCCAGGCCATCGCTACACCGATCTCGTCAAGTCAGAAAGTTTAACTAGTGCGCTGATTCTGGGCGGATGACGGACAACTCGGAAGTGGTGCCTGATTTGTCGTGCGGACACCGGACAAGCCTTTTTGCCTTGCGAGATAATTCCACTTCTCCGGTTACCGCGTTAATTAGGACTTAGCCAGCATAGCTCGCGTTTTCGCTGCGTCTCGGATGTCTTTTTGGAGTTGCCTCAGTTATGCTCTCGGTCGTGAGGCCTAACAAAATGAGGCCAAATTCCGGGCTCAGCTCTGCCGACGATACGGAAACGCGACGAAAGCACAGTCGAACTTCTTCACTGATGACCGTTGCAAGAATCGCTCTCTTCTCATTTCTCAGGCGGCGAACGGAGAGATTCCTCTGCGGATTATTAGTCTTCATAGTAGCTCAGGGCATATCAGTGGCCCAATCCAAGCCTGAGGAAGTTGTGTTTTCAATCAGCGGACGGGAGCTGCACGGGTTTATTTGGAAGCCCGAGGGCACTGGCACCTTTCCGGCAATCTTGTGGAATCATGGCAGCGAGAAATTGCCGGGCTCTCAACCAGCCTTAGCCAAGTTCTACATCGCGCATTCGTACGTTTTCTTTGTTCCGCATCGCCGAGGGCAAGGCCGTTCGCCGGGTGATTATATTCAGGATCTGGTCGCCCAAGCACCTCCTGGCGAGCGTGCTCGGCGCATGGTCGAGCTTCAGCAAGCTGAAGTTGACGACGTGGTCGCCGCCCTGAATTATTTGAGGTCTCAGCTCTTCGTTAACCCAGACCATATTGCCATTTCAGGGTGCTCTTACGGTGGCATCCAAACTCTACTTACCGGGGAGCGTGACCTGGGCGTAAAGGCGCTGGTGCCATTTGCCCCCGGTGCAATGTCGTGGGAGCAAAATGTGCCGCTTCAAGATCGCCTAGTTCGTGCAGTGGATCTCGCCAAGGCGCCGGTCTTTCTGATCCAGGCAGAGAATGACTACAGCCTGGCTCCCAGCCGGGTTTTGAGCAAAGAAGCAAACAAGAAGAAGAAGGACTTTCAATCAAAGGTCTATCCGGCTTTCGGCAGCACTCATCAGGACGGACACTGGGGATTTTGTTCTTCGGCAACCGACGTCTGGGGAAATGATGTACTGGCCTTTCTTGAGACGCAGATGAGGGCGACCCACTAAGATTTGCAGTACCCGCTCGCCAGTTGTATGGTAAGCGCGTTAATCAGGACTTGATTGCCTAGCGTGAGAGACAGCGCCAGATTGCCACACGCTCTACTGGCTGAATCCTGAAGTCGTGATTCCTTCCTCCATCAAGCCGATGTTGTCCACCATGCGAATGCGTCTGTCCAGGATTTTAAAGATTTCATTGATCTGCATTCTGCGCGGACTACTGCCGTAGTAGAGGATTGCGTAGGCGATCACAATGCCGCGTTCGGGATCGATGAGACCGATACGAACTTCGGTTGCTGGACCCCACGGCTTTGGCCCCAGATTGCTCTCATAACATCCCACGTCGCCGCTATTCTCGACGCCATTGCGTGCATTATGTGTGACTCGATTTCCACTGTGAAAACGGTCGCAGCGCGGATCGTAGT
>Ga0307478_10004353_pt1 | contig 10125 bp, 5 predicted proteins | sample atmos_gasesECM4C_2_FD_203713 | JGI IMG/M metagenome (GOLD analysis project Ga0307478, IMG submission 203713) | Hardwood forest soil microbial communities from Morgan-Monroe State Forest, Indiana, United States - atmos_gasesECM4C_05 | ecosystem: Environmental > Terrestrial > Soil > Temperate...
CGGCGAATTTTTTAAATTTTTTGTGCCCTCGCTGACCGGCGTCGTGGGTTTCTGGGCCACCGTCGCGCTGAACATCCCCGATTTCACGCGGTATGCGAAGAGCCAGCGTGCGCAGGTGGTCGGCCAGGCGCTGGGGCTTCCTGCGACGATGACCCTTTATTCGTTCATCGGCATCGCCGTCACGTCGGCGACGACGATTATTTTCGGACAAGCCATCTGGGATCCGGTCCAGGTGCTCGCTCGGCTCGGAAATCCCATCGCCGTGGTCGTGGCGATGATCGCTTTGCTGCTCGCAACGCTCAATGTGAACGTCGCCGCGAATCTCGTTTCGCCCTCCAACGATTTTTCGAACCTCTCGCCGCGACTCATCAGCTTTCGCACCGGCGGCTTGATCGCCTGCGTCGTGGGCGTGGTCGTGTTCCAGCCGTGGAAGCTTCTCGCCAATTACAGCAATTACATTTTCAACTGGCTCGTCGGATATTCCGGCTTTCTCGGCCCGATCGCGGGCGTGATGATCTGCGATTATTTCGTGGTCCGCAAAAAAATAATCCTCGTCGAAGATTTGTACCAGCGGCGCGGCTTTTATGAATTCACGAAGGGGATCAACTGGCGCGCCATGGCGGCGCTCGCTGCCGGCGCGGGCGTGGCATTCATCGGTCTGATCGTCCCGCCGTTACGCAGTCTCTATGACTACGCCTGGTTCGTGGGATTCGCCGCAAGTTTCGTAGTGTATTGGGCGCTCATGCGCAAGTAGGATCAAGGGGCAGTCGGGCCTCGTGGGTGCCGTGGAGTTCGTGGGGCCCCATCCTTTGCGGTTTTTGCAAAGGGTGGGGGTTTAGACTCCAGAGGTGGCAAGAATCAATGAAATGTGCGGGAAGCCGTTCCGAAAATTCCCCACCCTTGCAAAAACCGCAAGGATGGTGCGCTCACACCCGTCAGAGCCCTGATATAGATCACCAATAGGCGAGGAGAACCCATCCTCACTAAGCAGCCGAACCCGCCTCCATCCTCTTCACCCGCATCTTCCAGCTTTCAAATGGCATCCCTGTATCAATCTGCCTCATCGTGATGCACTGATCCACCGGGCAAACGAGGGCGCAAAGATTGCAGCCGACGCACTCGTCCTCAATGATCCGCGGAACATGCACTCCCATTCCATTCGGATTCTTCTTCCCGTTCCCCGCCACCTTGTACGGCTCGATGCACTGGTGCGCGCCATCTTCGCAGGCGACGTAACAGAGCTGGCATCCGATGCACAGATCGTGACGAATGTCGGCGATGATTTTGTAATTGAGATCCAGGTCTCCCCAATCCTTTACGTTCGGCACCGCGCGCCCGCGAAAATCCGCGATCGTGCGAAAACCGTGATCATCCATGTACGCGGAGAGGCCATCGATCATGTCCTCGACGATGCGGAATCCATAATGCATCGCCGCCGTGCAGACCTGGGTGACGGAAGCCCCCAGTGCGATGTGCTCGGCCGCATCATTCCAGTAACCGATTCCTCCGATCCCTGCGATCGGGATTTTCACCGCCTTCGCAACGCTTGACAGCAAATGCAGAGCGATGGGCTTCAGCGCGGGCCCGCAATAGCCTCCATGCGAGGATTTCCCACCCACGTTGGGCTTCGGCGAAAATGTTTCGAGGTCCACGCCGATAATCGAATTCAGCGTGTTGATCAGGCTGACGGCGTCCGCGCCTCCCTTTTCCGCCGCAAGAGCGACGCGCGTGATGTCCGTGACGTTGGGCGTGAGCTTTACGATCACCGGCGTTTTCGCCGCCTCCTTCACCCAGTCCGTGATCATCTCGGTATACTCGGGCACCTGCCCCACGGACGAACCCATGCCGCGCTCGCTCATTCCGTGCGGGCACCCGAAATTCAGCTCGAGCGCATCCGCGCCGGCGCCCTCTACTCGGCGGACCATTTCGTGCCAGCTCTCGCGCTTGGACTCCACCATCAGCGACGCGATCACCAGATTTTTCGGATAGCGCTTCTTCACTTCCGCGATTTCGCGGACGTTCACTTCAGTCGGCCGGTCGCTGATCAGCTCGATATTGGTAAAGCCCATCATCCTCGTCCCGTTGTAATCGACTGCGCCGTAACGCGAAGAAGTGTTGACGATCGGTTCGCCAATCGTTTTCCAGACCGCGCCTCCCCACCCGGCGTCAAACGCGCGCATGATCTGCCCCGCGGTATTCGTCGGCGGCCCGGAGGCCAGCCAGAATGGATTCGGGGATTCGATGCCGCAGAAGTTCACTCGTAAGTCGGCCATTGGGCGCCTCCGGTGCGGTGACTCGTGACTAGCAATTGGTTACTTTTGACGCGTAAACCGTGATTCGTGATTTGTGATTCGTGCTTTTGGTCAATCAAAGATGGATTCATGCTATCGCCCAGGGTTGGCGTTCGCGGAAGCGTCTAGCCACTCATCGATTCCGCGTCCGGCCGCCATGCCTTCTGCGACGGCATCCACCACTTCGCGGCCGCCGTTCACGCAATCGCCTCCCGCGAAATATTTGGGATTGCCGGTCCGGTGCGCGGCGTCCGTCACCACTGTTCCATTCTTGCGGACTTCGATTCCCTTCACGCCGCGCAAGAAATCCGTGGCCTGCTTCTGCCCCACCGCGCGGACGACCATATCCACGTCGATCGTGAAGGTGCTATTGGGAATCGTCTCCGGCGCGCGCTTTCCGCGAGCATCGGGCTCCCCGAGACGTGTACGCACGCATTCGAGCCCGGTGACAACGCCCCCTGAACCGAGGATGCGCACCGGTTGCGTCTGCCATAGAAAATTCACACCATCCTTCTTGGCAAGCTCATATTCATATTTAAAAGCAGGCATTTCCTGTTCGCTCCGCCGGTAGACGAGGTACACGTCCTCGGCGCCAAGCCGCCGTGCCGCCGTGACCACATCGATCGCCGTGTTTCCCGCTCCAATGCACGCGACGCGACGGCCGATGGCGACATTCGAGAATGGCCGGGACTTCGTGGGCTCGATAAATTCCAGCGCCCCGATCACTCCATCGAGGTCCTCGCCGGGAATATTCATGGCCCAGGTTTCGCCGAGGCCCACTCCGATAAAAATCGCGTCGAAATCTTTTTCGAGCTTCTCAAAGCTGAGGTCCCTGCCGATTTCCACTTTCTGGCGGAATTCAACGCCCAGCGATTTCACCATCTCCACTTCGCGCAACGAATCGGCGACACGTGTTTTGTACGCGGCGATGCCGTAAGTGTTGAGGCCGCCGGCAAGTTCCCGCCGGTCGAAAATGGTCACACCATAACCCTTTCTCGCCAGAAGCGCCCCGCACGCCAGTGACGCCGGCCCCGAACCGATGCAGGCCACGCGTCGCCCGTTCGCCGCGCCAGCCTGAAATAACCGGATATTGTGGTTGAGCACATGGCTCACCGCAAATCGCTGCAAGCGGCCAATCTCAATGGCTCTCTCGCCCTTCTCGATCATGACGCATGCGCCTTCGCACAAAACTTCGGTAGGGCAAACCCGTCCGCAGCTTTCCCCAAGAATATTCGCTTCGAGGATCACGCGCGCCGCCCCGCGCAGATTCGCGGTCATGATGCGCTTGATAAATCCCGGCACATCGATTCGCGTCGGACAGGCCTGCGTGCAGGGAGCGTCAAAGCAATAGAGGCAGCGCGCGGCCTCGATTGCGGCCTGTCGCTGATTCAGCTGGGGCGTGATATCCGCAAAGTTCTGCTCGTATTTTTCAGGCGACAACCTCGGCGCGGTCTCGCGAAGCGGCATGCTCTCACCTCAAATTCAAAGTCACCCCTGAAACACGCAACCCGGTGGACTTTATTTCCACCGGGCTTCGGGGTCCAGGTTTCCAGCGACATTCTAGCACCGCCGCGCAAGAGCAATCCCTGCCGAATTTAAAAACGTGCGCCAAAAGCCGCGTCGCAGCAGGCCGCATTTGAGTGAGTTTGGGGGCCGCGGAGGAAGGAAAGTCGACGGTTGACGTTTTCGCGTCAAAGACCTTCAAGGACCCATGTTTTAACCCGCCGTTCACTGCCCGGGGTGTATAAGCATAAATATCCGGCCGGTTAACCCAAAAACTCAGAGTTGAATATGGAGGTCTCCGATGTCTCACCGTCTGCAAGCAACCCAAATTTCAAGAAAACCTGCTGCCATCAAACGCGATAGCCCCGTGGCGCCGCAATGGCCGTCCTATCAGGGCACATCGCAACTGGTCGGAACCAGCCCCAGCGGCCGCGTGACTGTATTCGTCGATCCCACTCTCGGCAGCCAGGGTCTGCAAAACGCACAAGACCTGGTGAACGACGCGGACCGCGTTGTATCGGCCAACGATCAGATCTTTGGGACGACCGGAGGCCCCGTCAGCGTAATCATCTTTGCGTTAGGCGGTGCTACCGACGGTACCGGAGGCGCCGACCACGGCGGCTGCGATTACACGACAGGCGCCGCGATCGAGGTATGTGCATCATTCGGAAATTCAGCGCGGGTATCGGCCCTGTTCGAAGCCGAATTGAGCGAGTGCTCGATGGGCGGAAACCTGTGCGGCGTCAGCACCGGCGAAGCGCTCTCCCGCTGGTGCGCGGCCGTCATCGGGAATAACGCCCTCTCCGATTTCGCGACGGCTCCCACTTGGGTGAGCGACGGTATGCCTGATTACATCGATCAGACCGACCCCACGGATCAGGATGCGGACAGCATCGGCTGCGGCATGGCATTCATCTCCTGGCTCTTGAGCCAGGGCTATACACTGAATCAGGTTGCGCAAGGCCTCGTGCCGTTAACCGCCAGCGGTACTTTTGCGCAGCTGTATGCCAACCTCACTTCCCAGCCGGCGGGTAATGCGTGGCCCACATTTCAGGCCGCGGTGAACGCTCTGTCAGGTGGTGTTACAAGCGACGACCCATTCGGCGGAGCAGCTCAACCGGCGCAGCTCTCTCACCTCGCTCCCTGGTCCGTCGAGCTATCTGGAAAAGTTTTCGCCGCAATTCTTGCAGACGTGGCTGCCGGCAAGCCTGCTCATCAGGTTGTGGCCAGCGTGCGTGCTGCGTTAGTTTCCTCACCAGCGGCCCGAATGCAACCGATGTCTAATCGCTTGACGACGCCGGCGAAGGCGGCAAAAGCGTAGTCCTCATTTCCCCCGGTTGGCGGACGCGAATCCTGGATATAGGCGCGGCCAAATGGGAATCGTTTGCCTGGGCACTGCTAGGAATTGGCGTCCGGGAAATTACTTAACGGGGTGCGGCTTGAAGCCTTGCGATGCCAGGGTTTGGCGAGCCGCCTCGATCTCTTTCGGATCATCGTAGGGGCCTACCTGCACGTGGTAGGACTGCGTCCACAATAGATTCTTGTGCATCAAGACTGCGTGGAAACCCAACTGGGTGAGCTTTTCGACCGCGGCATCCGCCCAGGATTCGTCCTTGAACGAGCCAACCTCGAAATAAGTGCTCGGCGTCTTCGCGTCGGCGTTTGCCGCCTTCTTCTCACTTGCCGACGACGCTTCTGCAACGATGGGCTCGGATGTCGCAGCTTTTTGCTGCGGCGCATTAGCCACCTCGTCCATGGCCGCTGGTTGAGTCGCAACTACCGGGGTCAGAACCGGCGCCTGGGTTGAGTTCACCGGCATCTGCGATCGCGCCTGAATTTGCTGCTTTGACTTGGTCTTTTGCGCATCGGCCGGAGCAGGCGCCTTTTCGTGCTTCTTAGTTGGAGTCGTCTGCGTATGCCCCGCCGGCAGCAATTCAGGAGTAGATCCCTGGTCATTTTTTTTCAGCGAGACTTCGGTAGGAGATTCCGTCTTCAATGCGGCGCTCTTGGTGTCGCGATTCAGGTCGACTTCATTCGTAACCATGAGATCTTGAGAATTGATTCGAGGAGCAATCTCGCGCTGACCTTCCGCGCCCGGCGAAGAGGACTTCTGAGAAGCGCTCCCAACTTGGGCAGTCTGAACGTAATTCTTGTGGCTCTTTCCGCCCCTGAGCAACGCGAATGTAATCGCTCCGCCCAGAAGTATAGGAACAACAAGCGCGGCAGTGACCCGCTTCGGATCTTTTACCAGCCCGCGCCAGTCCCGCTGTTTCAGGTACTCGCGCGTGATTTCAACGCTGTCCTCCAGAACGTCGCTTACATTCTGCTCCGCCTTGCGAAGCGCACGATCGATATTCAACTGCCAGGCGGCGATGGGCCTAGCCTTCGATGCTTTGTTCAGCGCTGCTTCCAGTTCCTCCACAGACCGAAACCGCTTGCCGGAATCTTTTTGGATGCACTTCATGATGACGGCTTCGATGGGCGGAGAGAGCAGTGCAACAATCTCGCGCGGCCGCTTTGGGTAATCTCGGATCTGCTTCAAGGCCACGGCAACCGGAGAGTCGCCCGTAAACGCCGGGACTCCTGTGACCATCTCGTAAAAAACCAGGCCCAGGGCGTAGATATCGGTGCATGCGCTTACGGGCTTCAGCTCCGCCTGTTCGGGAGCCATGTAGGCGGGAGTACCGACGATCGTTCCGGTCATTGGGCCATCGCCCTGGATCAGGCGAGCCACGCCAAAATCCATAATTTTCACGGAGCCGCTGCGATCCAGCATGATATTTGCCGGCTTCAGATCGCGGTGCACAATTCCCTGCGCATGAGCTTCGCGCAGGCCTGCGCAAATCTGCTTCACAATTTCGATCGCTTGGCTAACGGGCATTGGGCCGACTCGCCCGAGCCGCGTTAACAGGCTCTCACCTTCGACTAATTCCATCGAGGCGTACGACACGCCATTCGACCGGCCGAAATCGTAGATCCGGCAAACATTCTTGTGCGTAATCTTCCGGGAGAGCATCAACTCTCTTTTGAAATTTTCCTGTCCGGTCGGGTCGGAGGCGAATTCGGGCTTCAAGATTTTTAGCGCGACGATTTCTTCGGTCTCAAGGTCCCGAACTTTGTAAACGACCCCTACTCCTCCTGCCCCCACTTGCGACAGGACTTCAAATCTCGAAGGGATGCCCGCAGTGCCCGTTGGCCTCTCCCGCACTTCGCGATAGGCTTCCGCGTCCGTCCAGGCCACTTCGTAGATGTCCTCTTTTTCGATCCTACCGTCCATCGTGACTTTGCTCAGCCATTGGCAGCGCAGATCGGGCTCTTCCGATATCGCCTCATAAACGGGACGGGAAACAAGGATTTGCGCGGCAGCGGTGCGCTTCACGATCCGCGCCGCCACATTGACCACGTCTCCGAATAGATCGTTTCCCTTGCGGTAGCCCACGCCGCTATGAATCCCGATGCGGATTTCCACCCGCTGATCTTCCGTCAGCGTCTGATTCAGCGTGAAGAATTGCCGTTCGATTTCCACGGCCGCGCGCACCGCATCGGATGGGTCGGCAAATTCCGCCATCGCGGAGTCGCCGATCGTCTTAACTACCCTGCCACCATGCTTTTGGACGGCGTCAGATGCGAGCTTGTCGTGCCGGTGGATCATGGCAAGCCCGGCAGTATCGCCGTTGCGCTCGAAGAACCCGGTCGAGCCCACAACGTCCGTAAAGAGCACCGTCAGGGTGCTCTTGTGCCGCCGGAGCTGTTCATCGATCTCCGCGCGAGCCTTTAGAAGGTGGTCGACGTCGTCTTTTTGTTGGATCATTTTCGTTCAGCTGAAGGATAGGGAAAAACGGCGGGGAGGCCAATGGCGCACAGGTAACACCGGCATAGTACGGATGTACTTTGCGCGCGCGGGCAGCTGGATGACAAGGAGCGTCTAAGTCACTTATTTTTCAGTTGGATAGGCTGTTTTTATCGGGGCTGAATTATAATCCGCGTTAGGCGCACCTGGATGAGGAATCCCTTTTCCTGTTTGCGAAGACGCCTCACCAAAGGTCAAATAGGCCACGCTTCAGGATTATTGCGGCCGACGGAATAAGCCCATATAGACAGCCTTGCCCAGGATATGCCCCTGAATCGCTTTCATGATGGCTGTACGGGTCTCAAAAACGTCAGTGCCGGGCGGGATATCGAGCTTCGTGTCCAGAGCAAAAAGCTCAAGCGTGTAATGATGCCGCGGGCCATTGGCGGGCGCACCGGGGCCGCGGTAAACCGCGCCAGTCGCGCTTAGCTGATAGGCTCCGTTCTCCAACTGAGCGCCTTTGGGAACGCCTTCGGGCAGCCCCGTCGCCGTGCCCGGAATATTCCAGACGATCCAGTGAAGCTGATCGTCGGTTGTGTGGTTGCGGCTGAGTTCCAGATCGTGCATATGCAAAAGGAAGGTCACAGTGCCGGCAGGGACGTTCGTCCAGGAGATGGCAGGCGAAATCTGATCGCCGGCCTGCGTGTACTTCGCCGGAATTTCCGCGCCATCGGCGAAAGCCGTTGTGCTCATCACCATGGGCACGGGAGCCGGGGCAGCTTGCCCTCCCGGAGCTTGAGCTGCGCCCGTCATGACAAATCCAGACATGGCCACGAAAACCGAAACCAATCGAAGAAATCGCATCAGCCCTACCCTCCGAATGAGAGACTTAATTTCGCACCAGCAGCCGGCAATCATACGCAACCAAGTGCTAAAAATACAAATTGTCCAACAGTATTGAGAGCGCCCTCAGCCGGAGATTCTAGCATGCCACGATTGGTCAATTCGGCTGTGCACGTTCAACATCCAGCACAACCCTGTTGTCTCCGGTGGCGCGGACAAGGTAACATCACCCCCGCTCGCGCACGAAACGTGATTTCAACCGCGAAGGGCGCGGGTAAGCGGCGTGGCGAAAAGCAAATCACTCAATCGTGTTCTTTCCATCGGCTGCGCTCTCGTGTTGAGCGCCGCCGGCGCTTTCGCGCAATCCACTGGACCTCAACCTTTGCCCATGCCCCCACAAATTCCCGCGCCAAAAGACGTGCCGTACTCTGGCTCAATCCATCTGGCCGTGGAGGCGACCGATACGGAGCGGCATCTCTTCAACATTCGAGAAACGATTCCGGTCCGCGGAGGCGAACCCATCGTTCTGCTCTATCCCCAGTGGCTCCCGGGCAATCATTCGCCGACGGGCCGCGTGGACAAGGTCGCAGGTCTCATGATTTCCGCGAATGGCGCGCGCGTCGCTTGGGTGCGCGATACGGTCGATATGTTCGCGTTTCACGTGGACGTGCCTGCGGGCGCGACTTCGCTCGAAGTCAACTTTCAATTCACATCTCCGGTCGGTGAAGCGAATGAAGGCCGCGTCGTTATGACGCCGGACATGTTGAATTTGCAGTGGAACGCCGTGGCCCTTTATCCGGCAGGTTATTTTGCGCGTCAGATTATGGTCGAGGCGAGCGTGCGCCTGCCCGATGGCTGGCAGTTGGCAACCGCGCTGGAAACCGCTTCAACAAATAGCGGCGTCACCACATTCAAACCAGTTTCTTTCGATACGCTCGTCGATTCCCCAATTTTCGCCGGCCGCTACTTCAAGCGCCTGGATCTCGATCCCGGAGGCCCCGCGCCGGTTCATCTGGATGTTGTAGCGGACCGCGCGGATTTGCTGGAAGTGAAGCCCGAACAGCTTGAAGCTCACCGCGCCCTGGTGCAGCAGGCCTACAAGCTTTACGGCTCGCATCACTACGATCACTATGATTTACTCCTGGCCCTCACCGACCAGATGGGCGGCATCGGCCTCGAGCATCACCAGTCGAGTGAGAACGGCACGGTCCCCACCTACTTTACCGAATGGGACAAGAACGCCGACGCCCGCGATCTGCTTCCGCACGAATACACGCACTCCTGGAACGGAAAATTCCGCCGCCCGGCGGATCTGTGGACTCCCAATTTCAACGTGCCCATGCGCGATAGCCTGCTGTGGGTTTACGAGGGCCAAACTCAATACTGGGGTCTTGTACTCGCGGCCCGCACGGGGCTCCTCACCAAGCAACAAGCCCTCGACGCGATTGCCGCTACAGCGGCTCTCTACGATCACCGCGTGGGCCGCGAATGGCGCACGCTTCAGGACACAACGAATGACCCGATCGCCGCGCTTCGCCGCCCGCTTCCGTGGCGAAGCTGGGAACGCAGCGAGGATTATTATTCCGAGGGCCAGCTGATGTGGCTCGACGCGGACACGTTGATCCGCGAGAAATCCGACGACACGAAATCCCTGGACGATTTCGCGCATCTCTTCTTTGGCGTCAACAACGGCAGCTT
>Ga0307478_10004356_pt1 | contig 10120 bp, 5 predicted proteins | sample atmos_gasesECM4C_2_FD_203713 | JGI IMG/M metagenome (GOLD analysis project Ga0307478, IMG submission 203713) | Hardwood forest soil microbial communities from Morgan-Monroe State Forest, Indiana, United States - atmos_gasesECM4C_05 | ecosystem: Environmental > Terrestrial > Soil > Temperate...
CTTGCCAGTGAACGCGGCTCCGACTGTTCCAGCACCCGCACCAACCAGGGCTCCGATTGCCGCACCTTTTCCACCACCAGCAAGCCCTCCAATCAGCGCGCCGCCGCCAGCACCACCCCCAACCATGCCGGCTGTCCGCTTTCCTTTTCCTTTCGATTGCTGCGTTAAGGGCATTGTCTGAATTCGATAAGGAACTCCGCGAATTGTAAGGGTATCGGCCACCACATTCAGGGTCGCTGCACCCTTGAAGCGACCTGCAGCGTGTGCTTCAGTAACTGCTCCTGAGACACCCGACCCCGATCCTGCCACAGTCTTTCCGTCGACAGCGATAGGCTCGGCCAGGGAGGCGTGAAAGCGATCACCCGATTGACTCGTTTTCGAGCCTATCGCGTCCTGGAGACGCACAGTGAGCACCGTCCCGGCGGGGATAACGATGGGTTTCGGTGGTGGCGGTGGAGGTGCCGGAGTCTCCTGAACAGGCACCGGAGTTGCTGGGGGTGTGGAACCACTTGTGTTGGATGGGGCCGACTGCGACGCCGACGTGGCGTTAGTGTCGGAGCTGTTGGAATTGGAGTTGGGTGGTGACTCCCTCTTGCTGCAAGCGGTCGAGAATACGATGCCGAGGGCCACGAAGGTGAGAAATCTGCGAGCAGTCATAGGAGTCTCCTAAGATGCCTAGCCTATGAATCTGTCCTGTTCTCACCACTGTCCAATTTGACAGCGGGAGGAAACGGGGAACCACACCCTTCCCCGCCCGATCCTTCCTTAATGGAGCAATCGAGCAATCCAAAGTATTGTCGGCCAGCTGCAGGGACCTTCTAACATAGGTGCAGCTAGCGAACTCCCGATCGTGTGTGGCGACCCATCAAACCGCTGGAAACGAAAACTCGCCCGGCTAGCGCTTCCTTGATGGCGACCAGGAGATCGGAGTACATCCGTGCTTTTACGACATAGCTGGCGCCCATCGCACAAGCAGCTTGAACAATGTCAGGATCTTCATGGACAGTCAGAAAGACAATCCGTGGTGTGGGCCCTAGTTTTTGAAGTTGGCGCGCTGCCTGCATTCCGTCCGTGCCGGGCATATTAATATCGAGAACCACCAAGTCCGGTTTGAATTGGTTGACCGCCTTTAATGCACAGTCGCCATCGCAGGCAGTCGCCACGATCTCACAGTCTGCTCCAAGCAGCCTTGAGGCGACATTAAGAAATCGGTCACTATCATCTGCTAGGAGCACTCTCGGTTTATGCATTAACGCCCCATCTGGATCGAATTCGGAAGCATGGTGCCAAGCACTTTCCCCTGATCGTCGCCTTAAGCTAAACCCAACTCGGAGAAAGTGGGCAACTGTCAAGAAGGCTAGTGTCGACCTGCCAAGGCACGTGCCCATTTTGGGGGAGGCTCGTCTCCGGCAAAATTGTTCGAATTCTTCAACAGCGTGTTTCGCCCTGGCTTAGCCTCTCTCGATTAGTACTTTTGGAAGGGTTTTGGCCTTTGGCGCGTCGGCGTGCTGAGACCGACTACTGCTTCTGAAGGAGTAGCAGGGCGGTTTGGCAAGAACTAGTCCTCCTGGTCCGTACTCAAATTGCGGGCTGTGCCGCTGAATCACAAGGAACCACGTCTCGAAGTCCGGCGTTTTTGAAGCGGTCGATGAAGTCCCTCACACCGCCACCTTGCTGGGTAATGAAGGAAACGAAGTCCGGAGAACAGAATTCGTATTCATATCGCTGAGTCCAAGCCGACTTTGTACCTCTTCCTCTAAAAGATCAAGGGTGCCAATGGGATTTTCTTTCGGTTAGAAAAGCTGAACTGGCCCACGACTAGTGGACACAACTCTTCGAAGTTGATGAACTCCTGTGTGCAATTCACTGTGGCTTGGAACACCTCGGAAGAGTCGAGGACGCTCAAGCAAGCCTTTTACTGTGCATCCATCGGCCACGCGTTGGTCGGACAATGCGCCAGATCGCGGAACGTTCGAGTCCTCACCTAGTCCTTCTTAGAGAGGGACGGCGGATTTCTTCCCCTTGAACGAGTTCGACCTTAACGCCCTAGGATGGAGCCGTGTGCCCTCCGTGCGGTTTGACGCCCGACCAACAAATGCGCGACCAAAGGAAGTGCGGCCGCTCCCCAGATTGTCCCTAGAGTAACGGCGGCCCAAGACAGCTCGGCATGGGTTACCACTCGCAGGATCCAGTCTGCAGCGAATGCCCCTGTGATGCGCAGCGCATCCGCGACTGGGCCGTAGGCTCGGCCGCCAGCGATAACTCTTGCGATCAAGCCGACGACAATTCCTATACCTAATAACCATGTGGGAGCGAGCATGGCTATCCTCCTCCACTCAATGAACACCAGCTACATCGTCTCCGCTGACATTTTCTGCTGTCCACTCTGACAGGGTATGGAAGTAATACGCGCCATCCAGAGTGTGGCTGTCACTCTGTACAGGTGCGTTCATTTGGATGGAAAGTGTATCTCCGTCACAGTAGTTGTTCCATACATCCGCGTGTCTTCGTGACTGAGCGGCCATTGGTGTCCATTCGCGAATCGCGCGAGGACTAATCTGTCGGACCTGATCCGACTTGAACAATGTCAAACAATTAACCACAAGGAGTATTGTCATGAATCTATCGCTCGAACAACGCGATCAAGTTGCCGCTGAGTTGAAGAGATTTGGCGCGGACCTGCAGCTGACCGATGATCAAAAGAACAAGTTGCACGAGTTCCTGACTGAAGCACATGCAAAAGTTGCCGACTACCTCAAAGCCAATCCGAACGCCTCGAAAGCCGACATCATCAAGCAGGTGGCTGCCAATCGTGACCAAATTCGCCAACGATTGGTTAGCTTTCTGAATCCCGAGCAGTTGAAGAAGTGGGACGCTGAAGTTACTAAAGCCAAAGAGTTCCTAGGCCAGCAATTGGCTGCTTAGAGACTGTCCCTGCTATTTCTCGGTGGCGGCCCAGTCATAAGGATCGGTGGCCACCGAGATAGCACTGAGTGTTCTGGTCTGGATGCGGCAAAACGTCAATGAGTCCACACATCGCAAATGGGCGCTCGACCCTGTCATTCGGAGAATACGATGGCCACACACGATTCCATACAGCGCGAAGTATTGCCAATTCCGGACCGCAAGCCTGTAGGCCTTACCACCTATGACGCGAAAGATCCGGACACCAAGTTTCCACCAATCACGCCGGTGCGCCCGCCGGCCAGCGCGCCGAACATGCTCTTTATCCTGCTCGATGACGTGGGCTTTGGAGCCTCGAGCGTATTCGGCGGACCCTGCCGAACCCCAACCGCAGAACGTCTAGCGGCGGATGGCCTGCGGTACAACCGCTTCCACACGACGGCGCTGTGTTCGCCATCGCGAGCCGCATTCCTCTCGGGACGCAACCACCACGCGGTTGGCATGGGTGGAATCACGGAAATTGCCACGTCCGCTCCTGGATACAACTCGTTGCGGCCCAATACATGCGCACCGCTGCCGGAGATCCTTAAGCTGAATGGCTACTCGACCGCGCAGTTCGGTAAATGCCACGAAGTGCCGGTCTTCGAGACCTCGCCGATCGGTCCTTTCCTCCACTGGCCAACGGGTTCCGGCTTCGAGCACTTCTACGGCTTCATCGGCGGCGAGAACAACCAGTACTACCCAGCGCTCTATGACGGCACCACGCCGGTAGAACCGGAGCGAACACCCGAAGAGGGCTACCACCTGATGGAAGACCTGGCCGACAAGGCAATCAGTTGGATCCGGCAGCAGAAATCGCTAGCACCAGACAAGCCGTTCTTCGTTTATTTCGCGCCGGGCGCCACTCACGCTCCGCATCACGTTCCCAAAGACTGGATCGCAAAGTATAAGGGCAAGTTCGACCAAGGCTGGGACAAGGTTCGCGAGAAGACGTTCGCACGACAGAAACAGCTCGGCGTCATTCCTCCTAGCTGCGAGTTAACCAAGCGACCTGAAGAAATCCCAGCGTGGGAAAAGACCGAAGAGCCACTCCGTCCGGTGCTCACGCGCCAGATGGAGATTTACGCTGCCTACCTGTCGTTCGCCGATCATCACGTCGGCCGCGTCATCGACGCATTAAATGATCTGGGGATCCTCGATGACACCCTCATCTACTACATCATCGGCGACAACGGCGCTTCTGCGGAAGGCACGTTGACAGGCACATTGAACGAAACAGCAATCGGAGAGGCACCGGACTTGATCACGCCAGATTTTCTGATCGAACACATCGACGACTTCGGAACGGAGCGGGCGTTCAACCACTACGCCGTCGGCTGGGCTCACGCCATGGATACGCCCTACCAGTGGACCAAACAGGTCGCGTCTCACTTTGGAGGCACCCGCAATGGCACGATCGTCCACTGGCCGAAGGGAATTAAGGCGAAGGGAGAAATCCGCTCGCAGTTCCACCACGTCATCGATGTAGCGCCAACAATCCTCGAAGTCGCCGGACTGCCGGCACCGACCATGGTGAACGGTGTCTTACAGGAACCGATGCACGGAGTCAGCATGGCGTATTCGTTCGATGATGCAAAGGCCGCAGAACGCCACGAGACGCAGTACTTCGAGATGGTTTGCAATCGCGGCATTTACCACAAGGGCTGGACCGCTGTTACGCGGCACGGGAATCTTCCCTGGGTGGTCACCGGCGCACAGCCGCCGCTCAGCGCAGATGTCTGGGAACTCTACGACACGAACAAAGACTGGTCGCAGGCGCACGACCTTGCCAAACAAATGCCTGAGAAGGTTGCCGAGCTCAAGCAACTGTTTGACCTTGAGGCGATGAAGTACAACGTCTTCCCGCTCGACGACCGCAAAGCCGAGCGCGCCAATCCGGATCTCGCCGGCCGCCCGGCCGTCGTGCACGGGAACACTCAGCTTTTGTTCCCCGGGATGCGCCGCTTATCCGAAAACGGGGTCATCAACACAAAGAACAAATCGCACTCGGTCACTGCAGAACTCGAAATACCGGCTTCCGGCGCGAAAGGTGTGGTTGTGGCCCAGGGCGGCAACATGGGTGGCTGGAGCCTCTACGTGCACGAAGGCAAGCTGAAGTACCACTACAACTTTCTGGGAATGCTGCGCTTCGATGTAACTGCGACCTCGCTGCTACCGTCTGGTACTCACCAGGCGCGAATGGAATTTACGTACGACGGAGGCGGTATGGGCAAGGGAGCTGCGATCACGCTCTACGTGGATGGCAAGGAGGTCGGGAAAGGCCACGTTGGGCGCACACACGCCCTATTCTTTTCCATGGACGAGACGATGGAAGTGGGCTGCGACGTGGGCGAGCCAGTTTCGCCTGACTACGGCCCGCGCGGCAACGAGTTCAACGGAAAGATCAAGTGGGTGCAGATCGATATCGACGCCGCAGCCCAGGATACCGACCACATGATCGGCGCGGAAGAGCGCTTCAACCTGGCGATGGCCCGCCAATGAGGAGGAGCCTTACATGAGTAACAATGGCAAGAAAACTAAAGCGACGAGGGAGCGGCAGCAGGCAGAGCCACCAGAAACGGCACTCCGGTCGGATATCCTGCCGCTTCCAGATCCTCGCTTTCACGGGCGCATCGGCAATACGTACGAGGACTCCGAGGCCGATATCATCTCAGTGCCGACAGCGCCAGCGGGCGCGCCCAACGTTCTGGCGATCCTGCTAGACGACGTTGGTTTCGGTCAGGCGAGTACGTTCGGTGGACCGGCCAACACCCCGACCCTTCAACGGCTGGCCGACGAGGGCTTGCGCTACAACCGCTTTCATACGACGGCGCTCTGCTCGCCCTCTCGCGCGGCCTTTCTCTCCGGCCGGAACCACCACTCGGTGCATACGGGCGTGATTACCGAGATGGCAACCGGCTTCCCCGGCTACGACAGCCTGTGGCCGAAGGAAGCGGCGTGCATCGCTGAGATTCTGCAGGGCAACGGATACAGTACCGCCGCCTTCGGAAAATGGCATAACACCCCGGACTTTGAACTCGGTGCCCACGGTCCCTTCGACCGCTGGCCTACGGGCAAGGGTTTTGGCTACTGGTACGGGTTTCAGGGTGGGGAGTCAAATCAATGGCTCACGCCGCTGTTCGAGAACACCGCACCTGTTGAGCCGCCGCATGACAATCCGAAGTGGCATTTCTCCGAGGCCATGGCGGAGAAGGCAATTGGCTGGATCGGTCAGCAGAAAGCCGCCGCGCCCGAGAAACCGTTCTTCATTTATTTCGCGCCAGGGGCCTGTCACGGTCCACACCACGTGCACAAAGAGTGGGCTGACAAGTACAAGGGCAAGTTCGACCACGGCTGGGACCGCCAGCGCGAAATCACGCTGCAGAATCAGAAGAAGCTCGGTCTCGTCCCTAAGAACACGCAGCTGACGCCCCGCCCCGCCTCAATCCCGTCGTGGGACTCTCGTTCACCCGACGAGAAGCGGCTCTATGCGCGGATGCAAGAGGTTTTCGCTGGCTATCTTGAGCATGTCGACGCACAGATTGGGAAGGTGGTAGACGCGATCGAACAGATGGGGCTGCGCGACGACACACTCATCATCTACATCGTCGGCGACAACGGCCCAAGCGGCGAAGGTTCCCTGACCGGCACGCTCAACGCCATGAAGAGCCAGCTTGGCCTTCTGGACGATGTGCCCACGATGCTGAAGCACATTGACGAGATCGGCGGCCCCCAACACGAGAATCACTATCCGGTGGGCTGGTGCTGGGCAGGCTCGTCACCCTTTCAATGGATGAAGCAGGTCGCCTCGCACTTCGGAGGTACCCGCAACGGTCTGGTCATCTCATGGCCGAAGCGCATCGTCGACAAAGGCGGATTGCGCTCGCAATTCCACCACATCATCGATCTCGCCCCGACGATCCTCGAGGTTGCGGGCATCCCTGAACCCCGCGAGGTGAACGGTGTGCCGCAAAAGCCGATCGAGGGCATCAGCCTGGCGTACACCTTCGCCGAGAAAGATGCCACGGGCAGGCGACATACGCAGTACTTCGAAATGTTAGGCAATCGTGCCCTCTACCACGACGGTTGGGTTGCCGGATGTCTGCACGGCAGGCTGCCATGGGAGACGGCCGGCGGCGCCAGCTTCGACAACGACACTTGGGAGCTCTACAACATCGAGGAGGACTTCTCGCAGGCCAACGACCTCGCGTCCAAGGAGCCGAAGAAGCTGCGTGAACTGCAGGATCGCTTCATGGCCGAGGCCGCCAAGTATAACGTGCTGCCGCTCGACGATCGCTTCGCCCAGCGTGCAGATCCATCGTTGCACCCAAGCCATATCCGGGGCATGACGCACTTCGTGTATCCGCCCGGCGCTATTCGTATCTGTGAGCGATCGTCACCGAACACCAAGAACGTACACCATACGATCGCCGCTGAGGTGGTCATACCCGAAGGTGGCGCCGAGGGCGTCCTCGTGTGCTGTGGCGGAATTGGAGGAGGCTTCACCGTCTTCATCAAAGACGGCAAGCTGTACTGGGAGCACAACTACTACAACGAGGAGCGCTACCGTGTCTCGTCCACTGAGACGATCCCACCGGGACGGCAGGTACTATCCGCAGAAGTAAAAGTCGACAAGGAAGGCAAGTTCGGCACGGGCGGCACAGTCACCCTGCGCCTCGGAAAGAAGGCAATCGGAAGCGGCCGATTCGAAAAACAAGTCGCCGGCTATTTCACGGCAAACGAAGGCTTCGACGTCGGCTGCGATACCTGCTCGCCGGTCTCGGACCTGTACGAATCACCGTTCGCCTTCACCGGCGAGATTATCAAAGTGATGGTCGACATAAGTGAAGCTACGTTCGAGAACCTTGCTGAGCAGCACGAGCTCCGCGCACGGTTTGCGATGGCGACGCAGTGACTCACGTTCTCAATCCGCGCAAGATGCTGCACCTTGGCACGATCTTGGCTGCCTCCTCGCTCGGTGCCACGCCAATGCATGCGTCACAGACGCAGCAGGCAGCGCCAGAGCAGTCGAGACCGAACATCGTATTCATTCTCACCGACAACGTCGGCTATGGGGTGCTGTCGTCTTACAACGGTGGCATCCTCGACACACCGACGCCCCGTATTGACAAACTCGCCGCCGAGGGCCTGCGGTTGACCAACTTCAACGTCGAAAACCAGTGCACGCCCAGTCGCGCCGCGCTCATGACCGGGCGGCTGCCGATCCGCTCAGGCATCGGAAAGGCAATCGCCGCCGGAGCACCAGGTGGACTGCATCCCTGGGAGATCACGATTGCGGAGATGCTGAGCGATGTCGGCTACCGCACCGCAATTTTCGGCAAATGGCATCTCGGCGCGGGACAAGGACGCCTTCCCACCGATCAGGGTTTCGATGAGTGGTTCGGCTTTGAAACCACCGACATCATCTATTGGACCGCGAACCCTGGCATGCCAATCAAGGACGTTGACTACATACGCGAAGCTAAGAAAGGCGAGAAGCCACGAAACGTGCGCCTGTATGACGAAGACACCCGTAGACAGATCGACCGGATGCTGACCGATCACGCCGTGGATTACATCGCAAAAAATGGAAAGGGTGACCGGCCGTTTTTCCTCTATGTGCCCTTGGCCTTCGCGCATCACCCCGTGCTCGCCCATCCAGACTTCAAAGGTAAGTCCCCCGCCGGCGAGTTTGGCGATAGCTTGCTCGAGCATGACTATAACGTTGGGCGGATTCTCGACGCGCTTACGGCTGCCGGTATTGTCGACAACACCTTGGTGGCCTGGGCAAGCGACAACGGTCCGTCGCCGCTTCCGACGATCACGCCCTGGTGGACGATTGGTGACTCCGGTCCATGGCGCGGCGAGATTGGCACTGTATTGGAAGGAAACATCCGCACCTCCTGCATCATTCGCTGGCCGGGGAAAATTCCCGCCGGTCGAGTCAGCAACCAGATTGTTTCGATCGAAGACTTCTTCCCGACACTCGCCCGTATCGCCGGAGGCAAAGTTCCCATTGACCGTCCGATTGATGGCGTGGACCAACTCGATTTTTTTATGGGACGCCAGGAGAAATCCAACCGCGAGTACGTGCTGCTTTTTCTCGGTCAGAAACTCATGGCCATCAAGTGGCGAAACTACAAAATTCAATTGGATGGCCTCGACCGTGTCGATGGAGTAATTGAAGACTGGTCCTTCCCGCGAGCTTTCAACCTCGCATCCGATCCAAAGGAACGCTGGAACATCATCTGGCAGAACTCGTGGATAGGCGAAGAAATCGGACCATTGATCGCCGCCTACGCAGCCAGCGTGAAGAAGTATCCCAATCTTGTGCAGGCCAACCCAACGACCAGCCGCCACACTACGGCAAAGCGGAGGCTACCACTGAAACCGGTGTTGAAGGGGTGCAACACAAGCTGGAGTCGATACAACAGTAATTAGGAGCTCGTCGTGCTCCGGCATGCAAATCGCTTGAGCAAGCGCAATGATGGAAAGCCAGGATTGCAGCGCAAGTGAAGAGATGAGAGAGCCAAGCAAATGGCTATAACAAACTTTTCGCCATCCGAACTCACCGAACGATCAATTTATCGCCGCGCGGTCGAAGCTGCGATCTGGGGAATGCCAATCGTGAACTTCGATCTCATGTATCAGGCGATGGCACGTCTCAATGGCACCTTCAACCAGATCGTCTATTGGTCCCGTCTGCCTGACTGGAAAAATCAGACTTTGACACCAAACCCGGACTCAATTTACCTGATGCCCTTCATCAGCACGAAGGATGCCGGACCCGTAGTGCTTGAGATTCCACCGGCAGACGACGGAACGATTGTCGGCTCCGTCATGGACTGTTGGCAGGCCGCTATTGAGGACGTCGGGCCAGCCGGCGTGGACAAGGGCAAAGGCGCGAAGTACCTGATCCTGCCCCCCAATTACAAGGAGAAGGTACCCGACGGCTACATCGCCATGCCCTCGGATAACTATCAGGGCTACGCGTTGCTACGTTCCATTTTGAAGAGCGGCAGTGAAGCTGATACCGCGAAGGCTGTCGCCTATAGCAAGCGAATTAAGGTTTACCCACTTGCGCAATCAACGGATCCGTCGCCAACGACTTTTGTTGACGCGATTGATGCAGTGTTCGATGCCACGATTCCTTACGACCTGCGCTTTTATCAATCGC
>Ga0307478_10004357_pt1 | contig 10120 bp, 4 predicted proteins | sample atmos_gasesECM4C_2_FD_203713 | JGI IMG/M metagenome (GOLD analysis project Ga0307478, IMG submission 203713) | Hardwood forest soil microbial communities from Morgan-Monroe State Forest, Indiana, United States - atmos_gasesECM4C_05 | ecosystem: Environmental > Terrestrial > Soil > Temperate...
ATATTTGAGGAATTCGTGCTCGATTGGAGGGCTTAAATTGCTCGATAGATTCGAGGATGTGATGGGGCTTGGCTGATTGAGGGCGTGGGTGGGGAAACGGCGTGGCGGGCGGGGGCGATTCGGTCTAACCTGAATAGGACTGGAGCGATTTCGATGCCCAAACAAAACCGGGGAGTGGAAGTGCTGGGGACGCTGGCGCTGATTCCCCCGAAGCTCGAGAATTTTCAGCACGTGAAAGTCCGCGTGGAAGGCGAAGTCGCCTGGCTCACGCTGGACCGCCCCGACCACAATCTGCTGAACGAACGCATGCTCTCCGAACTTGCCGGAGGAATCAACGCGCTCGGCGAGCAAAGCGATATCAAGCTGATTGTCCTCGATTCGGCCGCGAAGACCTTTTGCGGCGGCATCGAACTGGGCGAATATACGCAGCGGCGCGTGTTTCAGTTGCTCGACTCGTTCCACGCGGCTTTTTTGGCCATGCTCGATACGTCGAAGCCGCTGCTGGTGGTGGTGAACGGCCCTGCGTTCGGCGGAGGCGCGGAGCTTGCCGCGCTGGGCGATCTGGTGATTGCCACTCCCCGTGCGCGATTCGCGCAGCCGGAAATCAAGCTGGGCGCCTTTCCGCCGCTCTCCGCCGCGATCCTCCCCTATCTCCTCGGGCCGAAAATGGCGCTCGAACTGGTGCTGACGGGCGAGACGATCTCCGCCGAGCGCGCGCTCGATATCGGCCTGGTGAACTGGCTCGTCCCCGAAAGCGAATTGCAGAGCAAAGTGACCGAAGTGATCGGCAAAGTGACGTCGCAATCGGGGCCGGTGCTCTCCATGGCGAAAAAAGCCATCATGGCCAGCCTGGGGCTGCCCCTGCGCGATGGCGTCCGCAATTCGATGAAGGTCTTCCTCAACGAGCTCGGCGAACTCGAAGATTCGCAAGAAGGACTGCGCGCCCTCGTCGAAAAGCGCGCCCCAAACTGGAAAAACCGCTAACGCCCTCGCCTTTGCGAATTGCTCGATACCTTCGAGCAATGAGAGCCGCTGAATTCCTCGAATATTCGAGCAATGTAAGGCCTTCAAATGAGCGTGAATTGACGCTCACATAAAGAGCGCCACTCTCGCTCGATACCTTCGAGCATTTCAAGCCATTTTCCGCGCTCGGATTCCTCGAATGTTTCCTTGAAACCGCAAGTAATTCGACCAGTTCTTGGTGGTCGAATTCCTCCAAAAAATGCTTGAAAGCTCGAGTAATTTAAGGCCTTAAATGGCCTCAAAATGCACGTTTTTGCGCCCTAAAATGCCCCTAAGTGACCTCACGCGGAGGGGAGGCAGGAGCGAGAGTCATGGTTTCAAATCCGCCGTCCAATTCGTCACTACGGTGATGGGAGAAGCGCCTTGCTGCCCGGGGCTGGCGACGACCAGAAAGCGCTGTCCGTCCGCGGTCGCCCTGTAAAGGGCGTTCGGATTAATGGCCGTGCCGCCGCCAAATTGCATTTCGAAGAGAGGTTTGGGCGTACCCATCTCAAGCTGTGGCCCGGCGGTATTCACGTCCACGGCCATCAGCTTCGCGCCGGAAAGGAAATAGAGTTCCTTCCCGTCGCGCCGCCACTCGGGGTCTCTTCCCCCGCCGGTCGAAACCTGCCATTTGCCGCCTTGTTCGGGAAATGTCTGGACGTATATTTCAAAGAGACCCGTCTCGTCCGAAGTATAGGCCACATAGCGGCTGTTGGGTGAGAAGCGCGCCTGCCTGGCGTTGTAAATATTCTGCACAAACGGCAAAGGGTTGCGGTCGCCGAAGAGGGGCAAAATCCACAAGCTCACGGGCGCGGCGGTAATGTCGTACACAATGTAACGGCCGTCCGGCGACCAGTCATCAACATTTTTCTGCTGGTTTGTGGATTCGAAGACCGGCTCGGATTCGCCGAGGCCGCTAGCCGCCTTTTCGTAAAGGTCCCGGTTTCCCTTGAGCGCCGACGAGAACAGTATATGGCTGCCGTCGCCGGACCAGATTGGATTGAATTCGTCGGCGGAATCGAACGTAAGCCTCGAGGCTGTGCCGCGTTTCAAATCGAGGATCCAAAGATTGCGGCCGGCGGCTCCAGCGCCCTGGATGCCCACGGCGATTCGTGTCCCATCAGGCGAAAGGGCCGGGCTGCTGTAGTCGGCGGGCTGCCCGACCGTCCCGAGACTCTTCCCGCTGCGATCGAACCATTGGAGCTGGAGCTCGGTCTCCCCGGACGCCCCGGCAATATAAGCCAGAATGCCGTTTGCCGAAACCGAAATAGACCGCGCGGAACTCGCGATCGGGACGGCGTCGCCGGTGATAAGCAGACGCCGGGCATCGAACGGTTGAGCCACCAGCGTCCCTCCAAGCACGTAGACGAGATAGCCCGGCGGGGCGTAGACGGCAGGCGAGTCGGCTTTCAGCAGGCATTTCGTTTCCTTGGAGTCGAGCGAGCCGGCGCAAATCCACCGTTCGGCTTTGGGCCCGTTGGAGCGAACTGAAAGGTAAATGAAATGCCGGCCATCCGGCAGGAACCAAGGGAAGGTATGGACGAATTCGCCTCTCGGTTGGTCGAGCGCGGTCAGAGGGCTGGGCGTCCCGCCAGCCTCGGAAACTTTCGAAAGGGCGTTCGTCCCGGCACCCGAGAAGGCGATCACCCCATTGCTGCCCCAACTCCCGAAATAGCCTCGCGCCAATTCAGAAAGAGTCTGCGGGGATCCACCGGAGATAGACACCTTTTTCAGGCCGGTGCTATCAAAGTAAGCCAAGTACCGGCTGTCAGGCGACCAAATAGGATAACGTGCGCCGTCCGTTCCAGGCAGCTGCTGTGCGGCAACATTATCAAGCCGCCGCAGCCAAAGCTGCTGTCTTCCGTCTTGGGAGAGACCCACAAAGGCCAGGAAACGGCCGTCCGGCGAAATGGCTATCGGATTTACCGCGCCCCAATTCACATTCTCGGGCGGAGAGATGAGGAAGCGTATCACGCTAGGCTTGGGCTGGTTCATGTAGAAGCGAGCGAACACGAAAGCCAGAACAGCAGCGAGGAGCAGGCCCGCGGCGGCAAGCGCCCAGGCTATTCTTTCCCGGTTCCGGCGGCGCGCGACGACGGGCGCGGCAACACCTGCCTGCGAGCCGCCCTCGGCGATCCACTTTAGTTCGTCGGTCAGGTCCTTCGCACTCTGGCAGCGCTCGTCCGGATCTTTCTCGAGGCATCGCTTCACGACGCGGTCGAGCGCGGGCGGCGTCATGGGCTGGAGCGAAGAAATCGGCGCTGGATCGGTCTCCAGTATCTTCGCGATCAGGCTGGCCTGACTCTTCCCTTCGAACGCCCTTTTCCCGGTCGCCATTTCATACGCCACGGTGCCGAACGCGAAGATGTCCGTGCGCGCGTCCGATTCCTTGCCTTCGAGCTGCTCAGGCGCCATGTATTGCAGCGTGCCCACGATGGTGCCCTGCGCCGTGAGCGGGGCGTTCATTGTGGGAAGCTGCGAAAACTGTGCGTTGGCGGTTGGAGCCATCTCCTGCTGCAGCTTGGCTAGACCGAAGTCCAGCAGCTTGGTCCCGGACTTGGTGAGCATGATGTTGCCGGGCTTGAGGTCGCGATGCGTCACGCCCTTGCGGTGGGCTTTGTCGAGCGCGTCGGCAATTTCGATGGTGTACTGCAACACCTGCTCGAGCGGCAGCGGCCCTTTGGCGAGCCGCGAGGCGAGCGTTTCGCCTTCGAGATATTCCATCACCAGATAATCGGTGCCGCCCTCGCGGCCGATGTCGTAGAGCGTGCAGATATGGGGGTGATTCAGGCTGGCGATGGAGCGCGCTTCGCGTTCGAGGCGTTCACGCAATTCGGGGCGATCGGCGAGATGCACGGGCAGAACTTTGATGGCGACGGTGCGGTTGAGGCGCGTGTCGCGCGCGCGATAGACCTCGCCCATCCCACCCGCGCCGAGCGGCGATTGAATTTCATACGGACCGAATTTGGTTCCGGCGCTTAGCAAATTAATTGCCCTCCGCCTGTGGCGAGCTCACGGAATCTTACGCTTCACTTCATCGAAGAAGTTCTCGAGCATCGTGATGTGTACCGAGCTCTTCTCCCCGGCTGTGGCTTGAGGCAGGGTGAAGACGGCGAAGCGTTTGCCGTCCGGTGACATGTCCATGTTCGACGTGCCCGTATAGAAAATCTGCTTATCGGACCACAGCCGCGGCTTACCCGGCAGGAAGGCATCGCCATCCACTGTGTAATCCATCACCATAATCCGGTTATCCTGCGTCTCATAGAACAGCTGGCGGCCGTCCTTCGACCAAAACGCATACAGCCCCCCGCCGCTGGAAATTTGCCATTTGCCTCCGGAACTAGCAGGGAACGGCCGCACATAGATTTCATTGCTCCCCGATTCCGTGGAGCGGTATGCGATCCAACGGCCGTCGGGAGAGAATCTTGGGACTAACTCGTAAGCCGGCGTGCGTAGGAACGGCTCCGCCTTGCCCGGCTTGGGATGATCCGGATCGGTGAGATCGAGCGGGAGAGTCCAGATATCATCCCCTGTATCCGGGCCTAGCTCGTGATACGCGAGATGTCGTCCATCGGGAGAAAATGACCAAGGGGCAAGACTATTCGCGTCCTCCAGCAGCAATTGGGGATCTCCCGAGCCGTCGCTGCGAATCCAGTAAAGGGAGACATCATCGGACACGGACTCGAACACAAGGTGCGTGCCATCGGGCGCCCATATCGGCAAGGTAGCGTTGCCAGCGAACGTCAGTCGGGTTTTCGTGTCGCGTTCCATATCGTACACGTAGATATCCGCACCATCATCGAACGCCAGTTTCCGTCCATCGGGCGAAAGACGCAGCACGCCGTATACGCCGGGAGTGGCAAGCAGCGGCTGCATCTTGCCGGAGCCATCCAGCCAGGCCACCTGCCACGTCTGGGCCGAACTCTTGCCCGCCGCATACACAAAGGTCCCCGTCTCCGAGAAATCGAACTGGCCGCCGCCGATGGCCGAGTTTGCCGCCACATCGTCTAGGAGCGGCACGGGTCCGCCGGTCACCTCCAAACGCACGGGATCGAATTTCACGCCAAATAGGGTGCCCTGATGCACATACACGAGATACCCATTCGGCAGATAGCGGCCGTAATAGCCGCCGCGCAGCAGAATCTTGGCCTGACCCGTCCTCATCGAAATCACATCGATACTGGCGTTCTCCCATGAAGCGGCAGAGCGCGCGGCGGTGAACAGCACAGCGCTTCCGTCCGGCAGGACCTGCGGCCAGCGGTGCGAAACCTCGCCCGGCCCGAGCTTCGTAAGCGGCTGCGGTGCTCCGCCAGCGGCCGCAATCCACGCCAGCGGCTGCAAAACCCCCGTCCCAGTGACTATGTTGCCGTCACTCCCCCAACTAGCACCAGTCGCGATCGCGCTGACGAGAGTGCCTAGAGTCGCTGGCGCGCCGCCCTGGAGCGAAATCTTCTTGAGCTGCCCACCCGCGAAAAACCCGATCCACTGTCCATCGGGAGAGAAGAATGGATCGCTTCCATGCTCCGTACCCGGGAGGAGTGTGGGCTCTGCCTGATCGAGCAGCCGCGTGGCCAGTTGCTGCGTGCCATCGGGCCCGCGCGCGGGAAAGACGAGGCGCCGACCATCGGGCGAGATCGCAGCGGTGAGACTGAAGCCGGTCATCGCTTCGGGCCCGAGGTCCACGCTGAGGCGCGTCAGCGGTTTGTCCGGGGGCTGCGGTGCAGGCTTCATGAACCACACCGCAACTCCGCCAATCACCGCCGCAGCCAGCACGACACAAATACCGAACGTTAGCGGCCGCCGCCCCAGAGAGCGAATGCTTGTCGCCGGGATGTTCGGCTGCGAAGAAATCGCCGAGCCGCCCTCGGCAATCCACTGTAATTCCCGCTTCAGGTCGCTCGCAGCTTGCCAGCGGTCGTCCGGGTCTTTCGCAAGACACGTCTTGATCGTGCGGTCGAGCGCGGGCGGCGTCATGGGCTGAAGCGAAGAAATCGGCGGCGGATCGGTCTCCAGTATCTTCGCGATCAAACTGGCCTGACTCTTGCCTTCGAACGCCCTCCTGCCTGTGGCCATTTCGTACGCCACTGTGCCAAACGCGAAGATGTCCGTGCGCGCATCCGCTTCTTTGCCTTCGAGCTGTTCCGGCGCCATGTATTGCAACGTTCCTACGATAGTGCCCTGCGCTGTGAGCGGGTCGTTCATCGTGGGAAGCTGCGACATCTGCGCGTTGGCTGGAGCCATCTCCTGCTGCAGCTTCGCCAGGCCGAAATCGAGCAGCTTCGTGCCGGACTTCGTCAGCATGATGTTGCCGGGCTTGAGGTCGCGGTGAGTTACGCCCTTGCGATGGGCTTTATCGAGCGCGTCGGCAATTTCGGTGGCGTACTGCAAGACTTGCTCGAGCGGCAGCGGGCCTTTGGCGAGGCGCGCGGCGAGCGTCTCGCCTTCGAGATATTCCATCACCAGATAATCGGTGCCGCCCTCGCGCCCCACGTCGTGGAGCGTGCAGATGTGCGGATGATTCAGGCTGGCGATGGAGCGGGCTTCGCGCTCGAAGCGCTCGCGCAATTCGGGGCGGTCGGCGAGATGCACGGGCAGAACCTTGATGGCAACGGTCCGATTCAGGCGCGTATCGCGCGCGCGATAGACTTCGCCCATTCCCCCGGCGCCGAGCGGCGATTGAATTTCATAAGGGCCGAATCTGGTTCCCGCGCCGAGGGTCATGGCTTCAAATCCGCCGTCCAATTCGTCACCACGGTGACGGGAGAGTTGGCTTGTTGCGGGGCAGTGGTGGTGACGGCGAGAAAGCGCTGGCCGTCAGCGGTCACCCTATAAATGGCATGCTCAACGCCGCCGACTGGAAAAGGCGCTGCAAAGAGAAGCTTGGGAATGCCAGCCTCAAACTGCGGCCCGGCGGTATTCACGTCGACGGCCATCAGCTTCGTGCCGGAAAGGAAATATAGTTCCTTCCCGTCGCGCGCCCACTCCGGGTTTTTTCCGCCACCGGTGGAGATCTGCCATTTGCCGGTGTGTTCCGGAAACGTCTGGACGTATATCTCGAAGTCGCCCGTCTCGCCGGAAGCGTAGGCGATGTGTCGGCCATCGGGCGAAAAGCGCGCCGCCCTGGAGGAGTAACCACCCTGCACAAACGGAAAAGGTTTGCGGTCGCCAAAGAGCGGCAAAATCCACAGCTCGGCGCCGCCAGTGTCGTACGCAACGTAGCGCCCGTCCGGAGACCAGTCATTCACGTATTTCTGCTGATCCTTCGATTCGAAGACAACTTCGGAATCGCCGAGGCCGCTTGCCGCCTTTTTGTAAATATCCGGAGTCCCCTTCTGTGCTGACGAGAACAGGATTTGGCTGCCGTCGCGGGACCATATAGGGTTGTATTTGTCGCCAGGATCGGACGTAAACCGCGAGGCCGTGCCGCGCTTCAAATCGAGGACCCAAAGATCGCGGATGCCGGCTCCAGCATCCTGGAGATCCACGGCGACTCGGGTTCCGTCCGGCGAAAGGGACGGGTTGCTATACCCGGCGGGCTGCCCGACCGTCCCGAGAACCTTCCCGCTCCGATCGAACCACTGGAGCTCGATCTCTCCGGACGCGCCCGGAACATACGCCAAAATGCCGTTTTCAGAGACCGAAGCATATTGCGCGGGATCGGCGACGGGGACGGCGTCGCCGGTAATAAGCAGATGCCGGGCATCGAACGGCTGAGCCATCAGGGCATCTGAACCCGCACGCCAGTAGAGCAGATAGCCCGGCGGGGCGTAGAGGGCGGGTGAGCCGGCTTGGAACAGGCACTTCGTTTCCTTCGAGTCAAGCGAGCCGATACAAATCCACCGTTCTCTCTTTACGCCTCCGCGAAAAACAGCGTAAAGGAAATGCCGGCCATCGGGCAGGAACTGAGGGGAGTAGTGCTCGAAGTCTCCTCGTGATCGGTCAAGCGTCGTCACCGGCGTGGGCGCGCCGCCAGCCTGGGAAATTTTCAAAAGCGAACCTTCGAAGCCGGAATTGAAGATAATCACGCCATCGCTATTCCAGCTTCCGCCGCCGTACGGCACCCCTTCATATATTGTCTGCGGGGGGCCACCGGCAACGTCAATTTTCTTCATACTGCGAGAGGTAAAAAAACCCAGATAGCGGCTGTCGGGCGACCAAAAGGGAAAAGTCGCGCCGTCTGTTCCCGGCAGCGGGTGTGCGGTGACGTCATCAAGCGGCCGCAGCCAGAGCTGGCGTCTCCCGTCCTGAGAGGCGCCCACAAACGCCAAGAAACGGCCGTCCGGCGAAAGGCTTAGCGGCCCCCCCACCACGTGACCTAATGTTTCCGTCCGCCAAATCACATTCTCGGGTGGGAGGATTAGAAGGCGCGTCACTATGGGCTTGGGCTGGTTCAGGTACGGGCGGACAAACACGAAGGCCAGTGCGGCGGCGAGGAGCAGGCCCACGCCCGCGAGCGCCCAGGCTATTCTTTCGCGGCTGCGGCGGCGCGCGACGACGGGCGCGGCAACGCCTGCTTGCGAGCCGCCCTCGGCGATCCACTTCAGTTCTCGCGCCAGGTCACTCGCCGTTTGCCATCGCTCGTCCGGATCTTTCGCAAGACAGGTCTTGATCGTGCGGTCGAGCGCCGGCGGGGTCATGGGCTGGAGCGACGAGATCGGCGCGGGCTGGGACGTCATGATGGCTGAGATGACGCTGGCCTGCGATTGGCCGTCAAAAGCTCGCTTGCCAGTGGCCATTTCATACGCCACGGTGCCGAACGCGAAGATGTCCGTGCGCGCGTCCGCTTCCTTGCCTTCGAGCTGCTCAGGCGCCATGTATTGCAGCGTGCCCACGATGGTGCCCTGCGCCGTGAGCGGGGCGTTCATTGTGGGAAGCTGCGAAAACTGTGCGTTGGCTGGTGCCATCTCCTGTTGCAGCTTCGCCAGACCGAAGTCGAGGAGCTTCGTACCGGACTTGGTGAGCATGATGTTGCCGGGCTTGAGGTCGCGGTGAGTTACGCCCTTGCGATGGGCTTTGTCGAGCGCGTCGGCGATTTCGATGGAATACTGCAACAGCTGCTCGAGCGGCAGCGGGCCTTTGGCGAGCCGCGCGGCGAGCGTTTCGCCTTCGAGATATTCCATCACCAGATAATCGGTGCCGCCCTCGCGGCCGATATCGTAGAGCGTGCAGATGTGCGGATGATTCAGGCTGGCAACGGCGCGGGCTTCGCGTTCGAGCCGCTCGCGCAATTCGGGGCGGTCGGCGAGATGCACGGGCAGAACCTTGATCGCGACGGTGCGGTTGAGGCGCGTGTCGCGCGCGCGATAGACTTCGCCCATTCCGCCCGCGCCAATTGGCACGGCGATTTCGTAGGGGCCGAGTTTGGAGCCGGAAGCGAGCGTCACAAGTGCGGGATTATAGCTTTAGAAGCGGCTGGGGAGGTACCTTTGAATCACATATTTCCTTTTTCATGAGTCTATATGATGAGGGAACAACTTCACTTTGCGCGGGCGTTTTTCGCTGGGGCTGAACACGAGCAAGGTTGTCGCTACTAGTGGAAAAGTCAAAGGCGCACAGGTAGGAGTGCCTGTGCTACTACTGCAAAAGTCAAAGGCACACAGCCAAGAGTGGCTATGCTACCGGAACCTTCCGCGAGCGGTTGGCGGGCTACGCGGCATCTCAATTAATTGACACGGCGTGGCGCGCGGCATACACTCTCGGCGAACAATAGAACTGGCACGGGGAGCAGGAAGGCCGTGAAAATCGGCCACGGTCCCGCCACTGTGATCGGTCGGCGCTGCAGATGTAGAGCGCGCTAGCTGAAAGTCAGGAACGTACCCGAGCCAGCGGAAGCTGACACCCTTCGCGAGAAAGGGTGCGGCCATAAGCCTCGCTATCTCTCGCGAGGCTTTTTTGTTGTGGTTTGATACGGAGGAACGATTGTTTACGCCGTGGCGTAGGATATTCGCGGTTGGAATCGCGGGCGCGCTGCTAGCGAGCGCGGCTGCGCAGGCGTCCGCCTGGCAGGGATTTCCCACGCAAGCCGTGGCTGCGGGGGCCGCAGCCCGTGTGATGACCGATGAGGTGGGCCGTACGGTTTCGGTGCCGTCGGAGGTGCGCAGGGTCGTGACGCTCA
>Ga0307478_10004361_pt1 | contig 10114 bp, 6 predicted proteins | sample atmos_gasesECM4C_2_FD_203713 | JGI IMG/M metagenome (GOLD analysis project Ga0307478, IMG submission 203713) | Hardwood forest soil microbial communities from Morgan-Monroe State Forest, Indiana, United States - atmos_gasesECM4C_05 | ecosystem: Environmental > Terrestrial > Soil > Temperate...
GTTGAACAAATGGACGCGGCGGAAATAAATTCGGTGAGGAAGGGATGCCGCCGCGGTTGGGGAAGACGAAGTCGTAGTCGCGGAAGACGAAGTATTACCACTTCGCGGAATTTTGGAGGTGGGTGGCGGCATAATTGGCTGCCCTGGCGGTCAGCGCCATATAAAGAATAGATGGGCTTTGGTTGCCTGTAGTTGTCATGCAGGCGCCGTCCGTGACAAAAACATTTTTGCACCCGTGCAGCTGGTTCCATTCATTGAGCAGGGACGTGCGGGGGTCTTTACCCATGCGGCAGCCGCCCATTTCGTGAATATCCAGGCCGGGCGCCTGTTTGTTCTGGTAGGTTTCAATATTGGTACAGCCGGCAGCTTCCAGCATTGCCTTGCTCTCCTTATGGAAATCGTCGATCATTCGTTGGTCATTGTCGTCATACTCCACCGACGTGATCAGCAAAGGGATACCCCATTGGTCTTTCTGGTCGGGGCTCAGCCGGACATGGTTGGTGATTTTGGGCACCGTCTCGCCCTGCAAGTACATAAATATCTTCCAACTGCCCGGCTCGCACATCGTTCCTTTGAGATCCGCGCCGATGCCCTGGTCGGAATCCGCGTCGCCGTGGCTGCGACGCGCGCTCAAAAAGGTTGTATAGCCCCCGAAATAGTCGGTCTCCTGCCGGTGCAGGTTCTTGTAGTTGGCCAGGATCAGATCGGTAGGGTTACGGCCGAAATAGTACTTGTCCAGAAAGCCTTCCATTTCGGCAGTCAGGGAAGCCCGGTAATTCTGAAAGGCCACATATTTGCCCAAAAGCCCGTTGTCGTTGCCCAGGCCGTTGGGAAAGCGATTGGACGTAGAGTGCAAAAGGATCAGGTTAGTGTTCAGTGCCGAGGCGTTCGAGAAAATGACCTTTGCCTTGTAATCGATCACTTCCTTTGTATTGGTATCGATCACCCGCACGCCGGATGCCCGTCTGTGTTCTTCGTCATATAGTATGGAATGCACTACCGAGAAGGGCCGGATGGTCAGGTTCCCGGTCTTCTCCGCCCAGGGTAACGTTGAGCTGTTCGAGCTGAAATAGCCGCCGAACGGGCAGCCCCGCATGCACAGGTTTCGGGCCTGGCATTTCACCCTGCCCTGATCGTAATGCACTTGTTTGGGCTCCGTCAGGTGGGCCCATCGGGCATGTACCAGATGACGATCCGGATAGGCGGCGTGGATCTTCCTGCTCATCACCTCCTCTACACAATTCATCTCGAACGGTGGCAGGAATTCACCGTCTGGCATGGACTCGAGGCCGTCTTTATTCCCGCATACGCCAATGAATTCCTCCACATGCGAATACCAGGGGGCCACGTCATCATAACCGATCGGCCAGGCGATGCCATAGCCAAAGCGTTCGGGGTTGGTGAATTCGTATTTACTCCATCGCTGGCAAGCCCGACCCCAGGTAAGGGACTTCCCTCCTACCTGGTAACCCCTTATCCATTCGAACGGCTTTTCCTGAATATAAGGATGGTCCTTGTCCTTTACGAAAAAATGGGCAGTGCCTTCATCGATCCCGTAACATTGGCTAATGTAGGGGTTGTCCTTTTCATACGCTGCGGTCATCCGGAGGCGGTGTCTGAATTCCCATGGCGCCATGTTTGCGGTCGGATAATCTTTGATATGGACCACGTTCCTGCCGCGTTCGAGGACGAGGGTCTTCAATCCTTTTTCGCACAGCTCCTTCGCGGCCCAGCCGCCGCTGATGCCGGAACCGATGACGATGGCGTCGTAGGTGTTGTCTGATCCCATTGAAGTACCGATTTATAAGGCCCGTGTAAGTTACTTTTTATTTTGTAATTTGTAAATGACCATAAAAACTGTGTTATGTTAACAAACTATTGGAAGATCGCGTTGCGCTATATGGGTCGGCATAAGACCTATTCTTTCATCAACATTGCGGGATTGTCGGTGGGCTTAGCCGTTTCGCTTCTGATCGGGCTTTGGATCTATGATGAATGGTCGTACGACCGCTCGTTCGACAATTATGACCGCATCGCGATCGTCATCCGGCAGTTCAACTACAATTCCATGCGGATAAATCTCCCCGGCTCGCCCTATGCGATGCGGGACGAGCTCCTTTCGAGATTCCCCGGTGATTTCAAGGCGGTTGTTATAGCGACGCCGAATGACGGACACCGGTTCCGGTTGGACTATGGTGACAAACATTTCCTGCAGCCGGGAAGATTTATGGACGCGGAGGGCGCCGCGATGTTCAGCTTGCGCATGCTGAGCGGATCGAGGGCGGGATTGAAACAACCCGGCGCGATCCTCCTTTCCAAATCGCTGGCTACCGTCATTTTCGGCCAGGAGGACCCCATGGGTAAAGCGATCCGGATAGACGGCAACATGAACGCGAAGGTAACCGGCGTATATGAGGACTTCCCCTATAACTCGCATTTCAGGAACAATGACTTCATAGCCTCCATGGATCTGTATCTCGCAGCAAACCCGGATGTCAGGAATGTCACCAATCCCTGGCTGTTCCATGATAATCTGGATGCGTATGTTCAGCTGTCGGATCACGCGGATCTGGCGCAGATATCGGCGAAACTTCGGGATATCCGGCGGGAAAAGATCTCGCCCGCGGATTTCAAGACCCTGCAAATGATCGATTACCTGCACCCGATGTCCCGTTGGCGGCTGTATTCAAATTTCGAAAACGCAACGGGTTATGCCGTCCGGGAGAAGATCGAATATGTACGGCTGCTTGGGCTTATCTGTGTGCTGGTGCTGTTACTGGCCTGTATCAATTTCATCAATCTTAGTACGGCGCGGTCGGAGCGACGGGCTAAGGAAGTAGGGATCCGCAAGACGCTCGGCTCCATGCGAGCGGATCTTGTGCTTCAGTTCCTGTTGGAGTCACAGCTTGCGGTAACGATGGCTTTTCTGTTGTCCTTGGTTTGGCTGTGTCTTGTCATCCCGGTTTTCAATGCGGTTGTCGCCAAGCAGATAGCGATCCCCTGGGGCTCGGTTGCTTTTTGGGGCGCGAGCCTGACCTTTATCTTCGTGACCGGATTGCTGGCGGGTCTCTATCCGGCTTTCTACTTGTCCGGCTTTCAACCGGTGAAGGTGCTCAAGGGCGTGTTCCGGGCGGGGCCGCTGGCTTCGCTGCCGCGAAAGGTGCTCGTGGTCTTTCAGTTTTCGGTATCGACCGGCTTGATCATCTGCACGATGGTCATCTACAACCAGATCCAATATGCTTTCCGACGGCCGATCGGGTATGAGCGGGGCGGGCTGATCATGATGAATATGACGCCGGATATCAAAAAGAATTTTGACGTGATCGGCGAAGACCTCAAACGATCAGGGACCATCGTGGAGATGGCGGCCTCGCAGAATACCACCATCGATTACAATACGGATGACCCCAGCATCAGTTGGGAGGGGAGAGACCCGAACCTGAATGTGGATTGGGCCGTCAGCAAGGTGACCTATGATTATGGTAAGACGATCGGCTGGCAGATCATCGACGGCCGGGATTTCTCCCGGGACTTTCCCACGGATTCTATGGGCGTGATTCTGAACGAGGCGGCGGTCCGGCAGATGGGTCTTCAGCAGCCGGTCGGAAAGACCATCCAGTTCAGGGGGAGGCCTTTTCATATCGTCGGGGTGATCCGGAACATCATTTTTGAATCACCCTATCTGCTGGCGAGCAGCCCCGCCCTTTTTCACATGGCGGGAGGAGACAACCTGGTGACTACGCTCAAACTAAACCCGCGTCTGAGTGTCCAGGATGCGCTTGCAGCGATACAGCGGACATTTGCGCGATACAACCCATCCTATCCTTTTGAATACCGCTTTGTTGACCAGGAATATGCCCGGAAATTCAGCGAAGAGCAGCAGATCGGCAAGCTATCGGGCTTCTTCACGCTGCTGGCCATCCTGATCAGCTGTCTCGGGCTGTTTGGCATGGCAGCCTTCATGGCCGAGCAGCGAAGGAAGGAGGTCGGCATCCGCAAGGTCCTTGGGGCTTCGGAGTTCAGCTTATGGCGGATGTTGTCCAAAGACTTCCTCAGGCTGGTCGTCATCTCGCTGGTTTTTGCGGTGCCGGCAGCTTACTTCTATATGCACAGTTGGTTACAGCAGTATGAGTACCGCTATACGATATCCTGGGGCATCTTCGTGACCGCGGGCGGCGGCGCCCTGCTGGGGTGGCATTGCTCACCGTCAGCTATCAGGCGGTCAAGGCGGCCATGGCCAATCCGGTGACGGCGCTGAGGGCGGAATAATTCCCTATTTGATCAACACCGTCCTCGTTTCTGTTACGCCGTCGTGGAATATCCGAACAAAATAGGGTCCGGCAGGCAGGTCCGATACCGGCCAGTTAATGCTGTTCCCGGTTGAAGTCAGCGGTTGGCGGACGGATTGACCGAGGGTATTCAACAATTCGACCAGATAAATTCCCGGCGCCGGGAAATTGACCGTGAGGTGATCGGTGGCCGGGACAGGATAGACGGTGATGGCGCCGGATGACGCGCCTTGCGTAATGGCCACGACGGAAGAATAGACCGTATTCCCAAGGGCATCGCCTTGCTGTAAGCGGTAGAACGAGGTGCCGCTATAAGGTGCGGGGTCCACGGCGGTATAGTAATGGGAGGCATCCATGCTGTCGGTCCGCAACCGTTGCCAATTCTCCCAGGAAGAACCGTCTTTCGACCGTTGGATCATGAACCACACGGCATCGTTGTCCGACGCGGTGGCCCAGTCCAGGATCACCTGGCCGTTATCGGGAAAGCCTTTGAAATAGAGCAATTCCAGTGGAAGGCTTGTGAAACCGGGGTTGACGGAGCCGATGTAAAATGTATTGTTAAGGTTGCCACGGTTGAGCCCGGTGCGGTTCACCTGCGGGTCGGCGTTAGTCCCGGCATTGGCGCCGGCAGTGCCGACGACGCTGTTGACCAGTGATATTCGAAGATCCGATACGGATCCTATCTGGCCAAACCCGGTGCCCTGAATCTGGAGATCATAGGTCCCGCCGTTCAGTCCGTTTGCTTCCGATACCGTCCAATTGAGGTCTTTACGGATCAAGATCGTCGAAGTACCATCCGGGATGGCCACGGCCGAATTGGTGGAGGCGTCGGTATAGAATACCGAAATGGTACCACCGGCAGTCGGGTTGGTCGTCGTCGTAACGATAAGGGGGCGGTAGTCGGTAGCCGTGCCCACAGGAAACAGCCCGGTATTCCCGGCAATGGCGGCGGCTTTGAACCAACGGGTAACGGAGCCGGTATTGATGATGGTGCCAGCAGTGTGGTTGAGGGTGCCATTGTTGGCGACCGAAAGCCCGGTCGTCAGAGTATTGCCGTTGAGGTCGATATTGCCGGACGTCATGGTCAATGAAGTACCGGCGGATGTGCTGTTGAATAGCTTGATGCCTGATCCGGAATTGTCAATGACCAGGTTGGCAAACGTTTCGCCGCCGGGTGTCGTGATGGTCTGGAGTGTCGAACCATTGAAGACGACTGTGCTGGTGGCTTCGGTAAAACCGGTTGTACCGTAATCGCTCCAACTGCCGGCGAGATCGATCGTATTGGCCCCCGGCGTCAATTTGCCTGCCGTGATGGTGAGGTTCCCTTTTGCCGTCAGATTGTTCAACAGCGTTATCGTATTCCCGGTAACGGCCACATTATAGAAGCTCATGCCGGCGCTGGTGACGTTGAGGGAGTTGCCGCCAAAGGCCACCGTTGAAGAGAACGTCGAGGCATCAACGGTACCCGCGGTGTATTTCCAATCCTCGCTTTCGGAGATGTTACCCTTCAGCGTGAGGGTTCCACCGGTTTTATTGATGGTGAGAAAGGGCAGGAGGTCCTGGCCGATAGAAATGGCGGTGCCATCGATCGCCTGGGTACCGGTGCCGTTGATCGTAATGAGCGCCGAACCGCCGCCGCCGGTTGCCGCGTTGGTGAGATAAAGGTTTCCGTGAACGTTGATCTTCCCGGTATTCAGCGTTATACTATTTGTTCCCGCGATAGTGAGGTCGCCGGTGGTGGTAAGAGTTGTGGTTGCAGGGATAGTGAATGTCGCGTTGGTGATCGCGATGAAGGTGAGATTGTTCAGGGTCAAACTGCCTTTGATCGTATAGGGGTTGGTAGAACCATCCGTAAAACACCACGTCGATGTACCGGGACTAACGGTTCCTGCGGTATAGGTAAAGTTATTGGAGGAAGCCGGATAGTTTGCCAGCGAGAGAGTGCCGGCGGTTTTGTCGATCGTCACCTGGGGGAGGGCGCCGGCTCCGGCCACGGTGCTGCCGGTGATCGACTGGGCGCCCGTGCCGTCGATATCGATCAGTGTCGAACCATAGCAACCAGCCGCCGTATTGGTGACGACGATATTGCCGGTGACGTCAATGGTACCGGTATTCAGTTGATAAGCTTGAGATCCGGAAATATCCAGGGAATTGGTGACGGTGACAGAACCGAGGGAGCTTATCGTATAATTGTATCCTTCCCCGACAAATTCGAGGATATAGAACGTGGGGCTGATACCGGAGATAGTGGTATTGCCCCCGGTTGCCACGTAGCTGACCGTGCCGTTGTTCGGTCTAAAAGTCCCGCCGGTAAAGGCGCTGTTGCCGTCAAACTCCAGGATGCCGGTGGTAGAAGTGAAGGTGCCGCCGCTGAGGGTAAAATTGCCGCCAAACGTAATATTGGCGGAGCCGCCGGCAAATGTCCCGCTGGAAAAGGATGCCGTGCTGAGGGTAGAAAAGGGGTTGGCGCCCTGGGTAATGGTACCGGTATAGCCGAAGGATACGGTGATCTTCTGAATGTTGACCGCGACGTCGACGGTGCAGCTGCCGCGGCCATTGAGGTCGAAGGTGACGGCGTCCGCCGCGCCCGGAACGCTGGCTCCTCCGGTTCCTCCGGAAGTGGTTGACCAGTTGGCAGGGTTATTCCAGTTGGAAGTTGTGGCGGCGACCCAATAGCGGGCGGCTTGGACCTGGTCGGAAAAAACAAAAAGGATTGCAATGAGCAAGAGACGGCTTGCGCGTGACATAGATATTGGATTTTATTTAATAGAAAAGCCTTACCAGAATATTCCGATAAGGCTTATAATTTGTTAAGGCTATTTCTGTACCAATTTTTAATGCGCTGATAATTAACTATTTATGGCAGTACAGAAAGGGTGGAAAATTCCAAAAATTGGAAGAAGAGTCCGGAATTGGGCTTGGTTTGCCCTGTCGCTTATTTTCCAGCCAGCCATCGGTCGACCTGGTCGTAAAACCATTGGGGCTCGTCATACATGATAAAATGCTTCGAGCTGTCATTGATGGCAATGGTCAGGCTGGCTCCGTTCGCTGAAGAAAGTTTTTTATATTGATCTTCCAGGTTGGTCCTTACCGATCCTGCCGTGGCGCCGTAGGTTTTGTAGGCTGACCAGTCGGCAAGCGCCAGGACCGGGCAGTGGATCTGGCCCATCGAAGGCCGGAGGTCCCCGCTAAACAACTCAGCCATTACCTCCCCCTGAGTGGGTTGATCCGAACGGGCGGCCATTGCGGCCACCTCATCGATCCGTGCCGAATCCCGGATCATCGTGTGGAGATACATTTTTTGGCCGGCCTGTACCTGGGCGGGGCTTTGGCCCGACATGCCTTTTTTTATCAGCAGGCCGATCTTGCGTGCGCTATCCAATGTGACATCGGAACCCATGGAAAGAGCGGGCAGGAAAGGGGCCGAGCTGACGATCACGAGACCTTTGGCCAGATCCGGATGAGCAACTCCAAAGGCTAACGCAACCCAGCCCCCCAGGCTATGACCGATGATCACCGGTTTTTGAATGTGATTTTCCCGGATATAATTGGCAAGCTGGCTCACCACGGCGCCCAGAATATTGCTATCGGCGAGCGGCGGCTGACCCGCGAAGCCGGGCAGGGTAAGGATATAGCAGGTATGGCCGCTTGAAAAATGAGCCACGGCATCATTCCAGACCTCGCCGCTGCATTCCAGCCCTGGAATAAAGATCAGGGGGCTGCCCTGACCGGTCTTTGAGACGGCAAATGAAAAATGCGGCTGGGATTTGAGTTGCGAAGCGCCAAGGAGCGCTATTACAAAAAGAACGGCTTGTTTCATCGTTTGTGTTTTTTGATGGTGATCGATGTACAAAATGACGGCCCCTGCGCGGCATCCCGAAATCAGATTGACGTCCGTGGGGTTTTTAGGGACAAAAGCATCATTTCAGCAATAAACCGGCGGATTTCGTGGATAATTATTGCCGGTTCGGTAGCTAAAAAATACCTTGGGGGGAATAGCACCAATATGTCTTTCTTTCTGCGATACAAATGGCATTTTCTGTTCTGGGCGGTCTATTTCGTCTTTTGGACCACCCTATCGGTCAGGGTCTATCATGCTCCCTTCGCACTGGCTTTGCTGACTACCCTTAGCTGGGCGATCGGCCAGGGTCTGCTCAACTATTACTGTATTTACCGGCTTTTCCCGCTTTATTTCAATACCCGCCGATACGGCATCTTTAGCCTCATCCTTGCCGCCGGCCTCGTGGTATCGGTCGTTTTTATCCTTGGCTTTCAGATGCTGGTATTTGCTGTGGCGCGTGAGCCCTTGTTCTATTCCGTGGGCGCGGGTTTTGGCTATGTCCTGTTGGGTAGTCTTAATTCCGTCTTTATCGTCATCGCGATCAAATCCATCCGTGACAAAGTTCGCAATGACCGGCGGACCCACTTACTGGAAAAGGAAAAGACCGAGCATGAACTCAGCTTTCTCAAATCCCAGATGAACCCGCATTTCCTGTTCAATGCCATCAACAGCATTTATGTGCTGATCCGGAAAGACCCCGAGCTTGCTTCGCATACGCTTTTGAAATTTGCGGACATGCTCCGGTATCAATTGTATGAATGTAATGCGGATCGGATCCCTATCGAGCAAGAGATCGGGTATCTTGACAATTATATCGGGTTGGAGAAGTTGCGAAGGGGTCATGCCCTGTACACCGAATATCATGTCGGCCCGGAAGTGCGGCATTTTTCGATCGCTCCCCTGCTGATCATCCCGTTTGTGGAAAATGCTTTTAAATATGTATCTTCTTATTCCGACCGGCCGAACAGGGTGGCGGTAAACCTGCGGTGCCGGGATGGGCTTTTTGAATTGTCGGTGGAAAATACGTTTGACGAGGAGACCAGTATTGTCGGGGGCGGGGGTGGCAGCGGCATTGGGTTGGAAAACGTGCGGCGCAGGCTGGAATTGATCTATAATAGTCACCATCACCTGGATATCCGAAAGGAAGAGAAAAACTATTCCGTCTTACTCAAAATACAGGTACAATGAACATACGCTGCATCATCGTGGATGACGAGCCGCTTGCCCTGGAGGGGATGGAGCTGCTGGTGAGGGAGGCGGGGTTCCTGGATCTGCGTGCTTCCTGCGCCGGCGCCCTGGAGGCTAACCAGGTACTGGCGCGCGAAACAATCGACCTGATCTTCCTGGATATCCAGATGCCCCGGATCCGCGGGATCGATTTTCTCCGTGGGCTGCCGAATCCGCCTTTGGTGGTCATTACTACGGCCTATCCCAACTTTGCGTTGGAAGGTTTTGAACTGAATGTGCTGGACTACCTGGTAAAGCCGATCGGGCCGGAGCGATTCCTGAAATCCGTCAACCGCGCCCGCGAGGTCATGGAGCGGAGTCAACCGGGGCGGGAGGAGGACGCCGGGGTGATGGACGATTTTTTCTTTATCAAATGCAATAATGGCTATCAGAAGATCTTCCATGAATCCATCCTTTTCGTGGAAGCCTGTCAGAATTACGTCTGTATCCATACGGAGGGCGAGAAATTTATGACCCTTACGCCGATGCGATCACTCGAAGAGCAGCTGCCCACCGGGGGTTTCCTGCGTATCCACAAGTCCTATATCGTAGCGATCGGCAAGATCCGGTCGCTGAACGGCAATGAGGTCACGGTAGGCCAGACGCGGATCCCGGTCAGCAAAAATCATAAGGATGAGCTGATGAAGATCATCGATGGGAAATTGATCCGAAAATAGATGATCGTCACTCCGTTCGCAAGCTCTTTACCGGATTAACGTTGGCAGCCTTCAATGCCTGGAAACCCACCGTTAAAAAG
>Ga0307478_10004363_pt1 | contig 10111 bp, 8 predicted proteins | sample atmos_gasesECM4C_2_FD_203713 | JGI IMG/M metagenome (GOLD analysis project Ga0307478, IMG submission 203713) | Hardwood forest soil microbial communities from Morgan-Monroe State Forest, Indiana, United States - atmos_gasesECM4C_05 | ecosystem: Environmental > Terrestrial > Soil > Temperate...
TCTCGGCGAATGGCCCGTCAATCACAATTCGTTTTTCTCCCGAGAACCTCACGCGCGCGCCCTGCGAGGTTGGCTTCAGACCGGAAAGATCGACGAGCACCCCGGCCTTCATCAACTCCTCGTTGTATTTCCCCATGGCGGCGAGGAGCTCTTCGCTCGGCATCACGCCCGCCTCTGACTTCTTGCTCGCTTTGACGATCATCATGAATCGCATATGTGCAATTCTCCTCATTCTCTAGTGGCGCCGGCATCTTGCCGGCGATTCTTCCTCGCCCGGGCGCCCCATTCTTGCGGTTTTTGCAAGGGTGGGGATTTTCGGTCCGACATCCTCCCAGCATCATCATTGCTTGCCATCTCTTTGAAAATCACAAAGGGTGGAGCACCCACCGAGTTCACCCCTGAGATGCTTGCTCGAGCCCTTTGATCTCTATCTTCGTCATCTTCATCAACGCGCCCATCACGCGGCCGGTTTTCTCACGGTCCGGGTCGCTCATCAGCCTGCCGAGCGCAGTCGGAACGATTTGCCACGAGACACCAAACTTATCCTGGAGCCAGCCGCACTGCTGCGTCGTTCCCCCCTGCGAAAGCTTGTCCCAATATTCATCAACCTCCTGCTGCGTCTCGCAATTCACGACAAATGACACCGCGGGAGAAAACTTGAACGCCGGCCCGCCATTGAGTGCGATGAATTCCTGGCCCTCGATCTGAAACGTTGCGATCATCACTGTTCCCTTTGGGCCGGGCCCATGATCGCCGTACCGATTGACGGTTCCAATCTTCGAGTTCTTGAAAATGGAGATGTAAAAATTAGCCGCCTCTTCCGCCTTACCGTCAAACCACAAAAATGGCGTTATCTTCTGCATGTTGGCTCTCTCCATTCTTGAGACGCCACTCTTATTTTGTGGGACAGCCACTCTTGGCTGTCCCCCTCAAATCTCGCGGATTTAAACCCGACAGCAGGAGCGGCTGTCCCACTGAAGCATATGCGCAGCGAACTAGGCCTTCGCCGCTGATTGAGTCTGCGCGTTTTGCTCGGCGCAATTCGCCTCGTAAAGCTGGCGAATTTCGCATTCGCCATCCTCGGCATGACCCAAAAAGTATTTCGTCAATTCGATCGCATGTTCCTTGGAATTCGCCTGCAGGATGGCCAGGCCTCCGATCAGCTCCCGAGTCTCCGCGAACGGTCCGTCGGTTACTGTAGTCTTGCTGCCGGACTTCCGGACACGCGCCCCGGTCGCGCTCGGCATGCAGCCCTCAACCGCCACGAGCCATCCCGCTTTCATCCCTTCTTCGATCAGCTTACCCATCCGAGTCATTTCTTCCTGGGAAGGGGGAGCATTTCTTTCCGCTGTCTTGTAGACACTCAGAAATTTCATAACGGTTTCTCCTTTAATTTTTTCTCGAATTGCCTGGCCCGATTTTTATGAGAAGTTCTTGAATCTTCTCTGCTGGTATATCGAACGGTGGGGCGCTGAATCGACATCGCCAACCCCGCGGCCTGGATTTTTTTCCACGGCGCCATCGGCTTATGGCGCCTCTAAAATGGACGCTCGTCCGCTGACGGACCGTAGATCATCGGAACCGGGACGTCAGTCAGCCGCAGGTACACGCTGAATTGCCCGCGATGGTGCACCAGATGGTGCAGCATGAACCCGCGCAACGCGTCAATCTGAGACGTTGTGAAGAACGTCTTCCCATGCGCTTCGAGCGACCACATTTTACCGAGTTCCGCGTCGCTCGCCTCAGCAATCGCCGCCCGCGTCTTCGCCGCATTTTCGTCCAGCATCTGCAGCGCTTGCTCGCGCGAAGTCACTTCAAGCGGGGTCCTCGGCCCGGCGCCCGCAACGAATTTTTCCTGTTTCACGATCCGCAGTCCCAGCCCGGGAAGTTCGGCGATATGCCCGGCGAGGCGCCCGAGCGACATCGATTTGTCATGCGGCTTCCAGGCGAGCTTGTCTTCCGGAATTCTTTCGAGAACCCTGCGCGTTGTCACTATCTCCGCGTCATATAAAGGCAAAAATGTTTCAGCAATCGTCATGATTTTAAACCTCTCTTTTCTGTGTTCAGGAATCCACCGTCGATGCGGTGGGTGGATCGTCGTATGCTATATCCCTTCCAATCTCGGAAGTTCAAGCACAGGCCGAATCTCGACAGTCCCTTTCCGCGCCCCTGGAATTTTGCCAGCGATCGAGATCGCGTCGTCCAGGTCCGCAGCTTCGATCAGGAAATAGCCCCCGAGCTGCTCGCGCGTTTCCGCAAACGGGCCATCGGTGATGGTTCGTTTGCCTTCCCGCACACGGACGCTTGTCGCTGTCGCCACAGGCTGTAAAGGCGAGGTAGCTATAAATTTGCCCGCCTTCTTGAGCTGAAATGCCAGATCAGTCGATTCCCCGTAGCAACTCGCCCGCTCTTCCTCAGTTGTGGCTTGCTCCTCCGCATAAATGAGCAACATGTACTTCATTTTCGTCCCTCCATTGTTTAATCGAATGAGGCGACCCCCAATCGACATCCGCCCGAAAATAATTCTACAATCTCCCCTGAAATGGATGCCTCCACCGCCGTCGAGAACGTTTACCGCTCGGACTGGGGCCGGATCGTGGCCACCCTCATCGGCATGCTCGGCGACTTCGACCTCGCGGAAGAGTATGCCCAGGAAGCATTTGCGGCTGCCCTAGACCAGTGGCCGACGTCGGGCGTCCCCGATTCCCCCCGCGCCTGGATTGTTCAAACCGCCCGCCACAAGGCCATCGACCGCCTCAGGCGCCGGACCCTCTTTGCCGAGAAGATCCAGCCGCAACTCGCCCGCGATTACACGGGGTACACCCCGGCGAAGGAGTACGAGACCATTGAAATCCCCGACGAGCGCCTCCGTCTGATCTTCACCTGTTGCCACCCCGCTCTCGCGCCCGAGTCTCGGGTCGCGCTTACCCTTCGAACGCTTTGCGGCCTCGAGACGGATGAAATTGCCCGGGCGTTTCTCGTTCCGACGGTTACGATGGCACAGAGGCTGGTGCGCGCGAAGCGAAAAATCCGGGACGCGCGGATTCCTTACATCGTTCCCGAAGCTGACGAAATCTCGGCGCGGCTTGACTCCGTGCTAACGGTGATCTATCTCGTTTTTAATGAAGGGTATATGGCGACGCGGGGCGACCGGTTGATCCGCACGGATCTTTCAGCAGAAGCAATCCGCCTCGGCCGCCTGATCCGCAGCCTGATGTCGCCGCAGCCTCCCGAGACGACGGCCCTCCTCGCACTGATGCTCCTTCACGATGCGCGCCGGGAAGCTCGCGTGGATGAAGCGGGAGACATCGTCGTCCTCGAAGACCAGGACCGCAGCCGCTGGAATCAAACGCAAATTGCCGAGGCTCTCGTGATGGTCGAGGAAGGCCTTCGCGGCGAGCCCGGCCCCTACGCTCTGCAAGCGGCAATCGTCGCCGAGCATTGCAAGGCTTCAAGCGCGGAGACGACAGATTGGCGCGAGATTCTTCGCCTCTACGATCTTCTCCAAAATTTGCAGCCAACTCCCGTCGTTTCGCTGAACCGCGCCGTAGCCGCCGCCATGGCGCTAGGCCCGCAGTCCGGACTCGACATCATTGATGACCTGGCGGCAACTTCTGAACTGGAAGATTTCCATTTGCTGCACGCCGCGCGCGCCGACCTGCTGCGCCGCCTCGGTTCCCTCGACGAAGCCGCAAAAAGCTACCGCCGCGCGCTCACACTCGTAACCAACGCGAGCGAACGCCGCTACCTCGAGCGCCGTCTGCGCGAAGTCCAGCCCTCTGCGAAGGGATAACAACCGTGCACTGCGGGCCAAATTAGCCTTTGAGAATCTGCCCAACTTGATTCTCGCGGCCATACGCACCGAATGCTTCGGAGAGATGATTGCCCACGGCGATCTGGCAGTGGAATGCGGTTACCAGCGCCTCGCTGAAATTCAGGAAGAAATATTGTGGATTTGCGAAGCCGCGCACGTTCCCGTCATTTGGGCCACGCAGGTCCTCGAGAGTCTTGCCAAGAAGGGGATTCCATCACGCTCGGAAATTACAGACGCCGCCATGGGCGAGCGCGCCGAGTGCGTCATGCTCAACAAGGGTCCGTACGCAGTGACGGCGGTGCGCGTCTTAACTGATATTCTGCGCCGCATGCAGGCGCATCAGGAAAAGAAGCGCTCGATGCTGCGTCAGCTCCGCCTCGCCGCGTCCTTCTCCAGCGATTAAATAAAGCCGCAGGCAAACCGAATCGTACTGCCATTTTGCAAGAATTTCGTCATTCTGAGCGAAGCGAGGAATCTCTCTTCGATTGAAACACAGAAAGATTCCTCGCTTCGCTCAGAATGACATGGTTGTGGATTATTGCGCAAATTGTAAATCCGGCTTGCCGTTTGAGCGCGCCGTGTTTGTTACTGCTGCCAGCCACCGCCGAGAGCTTTGTAGATTTGCACGAGGGAGAGGAGTTCGTTGAGGTGCGCCTGCGCGAGGCCGAGTTCAGCGGAAAGATAATTTGTATCGTTGGTCAGGACCTCCAGATAATTCGTGGTCCCCGCCTCGTAGCGCTTGCCGGAAAGCTGTGCGGCGTCCTGTGCGGCGCGAGCCAGCAATTCCTGCTGAGTGCGGAATTGCTGATACTGCTGATAGGCGATGAGCGCGTCGGACACATCGCGAAACGCGCCCTGAATGGCTTGCTGGTAATCGAGCACCGCTTCCTGCCGCTGCGCTTCGGTCAAATGAACATTGGCCTTCAGCGCTCCACCTTCAAAGATCGGCTGCGTGATCGTTCCTGTAAACGCATACAACCCGGCGCCCCCGCTGAACAGGCTGCCGAGCGCGTTGCTCAGGAATCCGCCCGCCGCCGTCAGCGAAATGTCCGGGTAATAAGCCGCGCGGGCCACGCCGATCTGGGCGTTCGCCGCGATCAGCGTTTCTTCCGCCTGGCGGATGTCCGGGCGCCGCTCGAGTAACGCAGAGGGAAGTCCGGCGGGAACTGTCGGCGCGTGGGGCTGATCGGTCAGCTCTTTTCCACGCGCGATCGAGCCCGGATTACTGCCTAGTAGGATGCTCAGATAATCTTCCTGTTGCCCGATCCGGCGGGTGAGATCGGTGATTTCTGTTTCGGCGGTATAGACAAGCTGCTCCGCCTGGCGCACATCCAAAATCGTATTAATGCCATGATCGGCGAGCGTCTGGGTCAAATCCACCGATTCCTTGCGGGAAGCCAGCGCCCTTTGGGAAATGTCCATCTCCATATCCAGTTCGCGAAGCTGGAAATAGCCGGCGGCGACATTGGACACGAGCGTGGCAGTCACTTCCTGTTTCGCCCAGTCGCTCGCGAGAAGCTGTGCGCGCGCCGCTTCGCTCGCCCGCCGGTACTTTCCCCAGAAGTCGGTGTCCCAGGCTGCGTTAGCGGTGATCTTGCCGTAATTGAATGTGTAGGATGGGATGGGTCCCGTGGCTGGATTGCGCAGGCCGTTCCCCGTGCCGGTGGCGTTTACGTTGGGCAGTTGGTTTGCGCGGGCGAGATCGACCTGGGCCTGCGCTTCAACGACGTGCATTGCCGCGATACGCAGGTCATAATTCTGCTGCAGCGCGGTGCGGATTAACTTTTGCAGCTGCTCGTCCTGAAAAACTTCCCACCACTTCTGGTCGCCGAGGGATTGCGCGGACGCGCCGGCGGCATCCACGGGAGCTAGTGTGCGGAAGGAGGTGGGGACATCCGTGTTCGGCCGCTTGTAATTTGGCCCGACGGTGCAGCCCGCGAGGAGGGCGAGCGCGCAAAAAAGTAGCACAGACTTTAGTCTGGGGGTTTCCGCAAGAGTTCCCGGGCCGCATCTTGCAAACTTGTGATGTTTGGGCCGCAAAGTTTTGCGAACGGGTAGACAAGCACGTATGGAACCCAACAGACTAAAGTCTGTTCTACTCAATCCGCCGCTCCATCCTGCGTGGCAACCGCGCCGCCCGCGGTTCTGATCTGCGAGCGTCCCGAGCCGAAGAACGAAGAGCGGTCCAGCACCTTTTCCTGGAATTGTTCGAGGTACAAATAAATTACCGGCGTGACATACAGAGTGATGAATTGCGAAACGACGAGGCCGCCCACAATCACGAGTCCCAGCGGACGCCGCGAAGCGCCGTCGGCTCCATACCCCGCCGCGATCGGCACCGCGCCAATGACCGCCGCGAGTGTGGTCATCAGAATCGGACGAAAGCGGTCCAGGCTCGCTTCATGAATGGCGTTTTCCGCGGTCTCGCCGGCGTCCACGCGCTGCCGCGCAAAATCGACGATCATGATTCCATTCTTCTTCACGATGCCCATCAGCATGAACATCCCGACGAAGGCGTACAGCGACGCCTCCTGCCCGAACAGATAGAGAGTCAGCAAGCCGCCGACCAGCGCGGTGGGCAGCGTCGAAAGCACGGTCACCGGGTGCACATAGCTCTCATACAAAATCGCCAGGATCACGTACATGACGAACACGGCCAGTCCCATCAGGATCGTCAGGTCGCGCACCGTGTCGCGAAACGTCAACGCCTCGCCCTGCAGGCTGGCGCGAATCGTGGGAGGCACGATTTCCGCTTCCGCTTTGCTGATGAAGTTCGTCGCATCGCCAATCGCCACGCCCGGCTTCAGGTTGAAAAAAATCGTGACGGCGGAGAACTGGTTCAAATGGTTCACACTCTGCGGACCGAGTGTGGTGCTCCAGTCAACGAGCGAGCCAAGAGGGACCATATTTTTTCCGTCGTCCGACCTTATGTAGAGCAGCGAAAGATCGGTGGCCTTGGCGCGCTCGGAATCCTGCACTTCGAGGATCACCTGGTACTGATCCTCGGGTTTCTTGATCAGGTAGAGATAATTCTCGGAATAAGCGTTGCGGAGCAGGTTCAGGATGCGCGATTCCGAAACGCCGTACGTGCGCGCCTGATCGCGCCGGATGTTGATCACAAGATTCGGTGTGTGATCGAAAAAGTCCGAGGAAATGGTGGCGAACCCCGCGTAATCAGCGAAGCGCTTCATCAATTTTTGCGCCACATCATAGACCTGTGGCGGATTCACGCCGGAGACTGCATATGCATACTGCCCCTGATTCTGGCTCGTCGCGCCTGTACTAATGTCCAGCACAGGAAAAGGCCGCATCAAGGGAAGGACGCCTGGAACCGTGGCCAACCGTCCCATCAAGCCGCCTGCCACGCCTTGAATCGGCGCGCGCTGCTGAGGCGGATACAAAAACGCAAGGAGAAATCCCTGATTCGAGGCGATGAACTGCCCATTTCCCGTCATCGTGAACGTGGCCCCGACGGCGGGATTGTCCCGCATGAGCACGCCCGCCTGATCCTGCAGGGCATGCATCTGAGCGGGTGAGGAGCCTTCCTTTCCAATCATCACGCCCCAGATAAAGCTGCTGTCGCCAATGGGCAGGAAAGCCTTCGGGACCGCCATGAAAAGAACAACCGTCCCGGCCATGCAGGCAACCCACGTCAGCGCTGAAATCCAGCGATGTCGCAGGAACCACCACAAGGATTTCCCATACACGCGGAGGATCCTCTCCTCCACTTTTCCGATCCCGCGCTCCATCCAGTTCTGCTTGATGCCATGTCCCCGGGCTTTCAGCAGCCTCGCGCACATCAGCGGCGTGAGCGTCAGGGAGACGAGACCCGAAGCAAAAATTGAAACCACGATGGTGACCGCAAATTCACGGAAAATGCGCCCCACCAGGCCGGACATGAAGACCAGCGGAAAAAACACCGCCGCCAGGGAGATCGTCATGGACATAATCGTGAAGCTGATTTCCCTCGCGCTCTCGAGGGCCGCCTCGAGCGGCTGTAGGCCCCGTTCCATTAGCCGCACCGTGTTCTCGAGAAACACGATGGCATCATCCACCAGAAATCCGATCGCAAGCGTCAATGCCATCAGTGATAGATTGTCCAGGCTGTAGCCCAGGACTCGCATGGCCATGAATGTGAGCAGAAGCGAGAGAGGGAGAGCGACTGCGGGGATCAAAGTGTCCGTGGCGCGCCCCAGGAATACAAAGATCACCGCGACGACCAGCGCGAAGGCGAACATCAGCGTCACTTGCACATCCTCGACGGAGTTGACAATGGTCTGCGAGCGATCGTAAATCGGCGTCACCCGCACCGAGCCGGGAAGCTCCGCGCTGATCACCGGCAGCAGGTCCCTCACGCTCTTGGCTACCTGCACTACGTTTGAGCCGGCCTGGCGGTTCACGGCAACCACCACCGTGGCTCCAGGCTCCCCATAGCCGCGCGCCCAGAATTTCATCCGGATGCGTTCGTCCTGAACCGTGTCCTTGACCTCCGCGACGTCGCGGAGATATACCGGAGCGCCGTTGGTGCTGCTGACGATCAAATTCCCGTACGATTCGGCGCTCTCCAGCTGGCCTTTCGGCAGGAGCAACGCTGTGCCTGAGGAGCTGTCAAATTGCCCCGCGCCGGTATAACTCGTCCCGTTTTTCACGGCCGTGACTAGATCATCGATCGAAATTCCGCGCGCCCACATTTTCGATGGGTCCACCTTGATGCGCACGGCGCTCTTCGTGCCGAATACGTTCACGCTGCTCACGCCGGGGAGGATGCTGATTCTCTGGCCTACTTGCGTGCTTCCGTAATCATAGAGACGCCCGGCCGTTACCGAGTCGCTGGTCAGAGCGATGTACAAAATCGGCTGGTCGTTTGGATTTGTTTTCGTGTAGGTGGGCGGCGACGGCAAATCCGTCGGCAGGTTGCCGGTGGCTTGCGAGATCGCCGTCTGAACATCGGTTGCGGCCGCGTCAATACTCTTGTCCAGCGCGAATTGCAGCGTGAAGCTCACATGGCCCTGCGTGCTCTGCGAGGTAACGAGTTCAAGGCCGTTGATCTGCATGAATTGCCGCTCGAGCGGCGTGGCGATGTTGTTGGCTACCGTGTCCGGGCTCGCGCCGGGATAATTCGCCTGCACGGAAATCACCGGATAGTCCACGACGGGCAAATCGTTGACCGGGAGACGCAGGTAAGCGAGGACGCCGAAGACGATTACGGACACCGTCAGAACGGCGGTCATGACCGGCTTGCGTATGAATGGCTCGGATAGATTCATAATTTATTTCCCCGCTGGTTGCGCCGCGGGCTGTGCTGCGGGCGCGCCTGTTACCACTTTCACTTTGCCTCCGGGCATCACGCCGAGCTGGCCATTCATTATGACGTTCTCCCCCGGCTTCAAGCCGTCCCGGATCACAACCAGATCCCCCTGCCTCTGCCCCACTTTTACGGACCTCATCTCGGCGGTCGAATCGGGTTTCACGACGTATACAAAGGGGCCATTTGCCGAATCCTGAGGTGCAGCGGCTGGGACGAGCACAGCATTTGGAAGGGTCGCCAGCACAAGCCGGACATTTACAAACTGGCCGGGCCAGAGATGGCGTGTGGAGTTTGGAACGGTGGCGCGCAGCATGACGGTTCCGCTGGCGCCCTGCACGGAATTGTCCAGAAAGGTGAGCTGACCCAATTCGGGCTTCGCCTCGTCGGGCAGGCGAACCTCCACTCGCAGCGTGTGGTTCGAGGAATTGCGCTGTACTTCGGAGAAATCGGATTCCGTCACCGTGAAGTCAGCGTAGATCGGGTCCATGCGCTCGATCGTCAGAAGAGTCGTCGTGTTGGCCGTCACTACATTCCCGATGTCCACGAGTCTGTGCCCCGCGCGGCCGTCGATCAGCGAGCGAATCGAGGTGTACTCCAGATTCAAGCGCGCGGATTCGAGCGCCGCTTCGTTTTGCTGGACCTGCGCCTCTCCCATGTCCACCGCATTTTTTCGCGTGTCATAATCCTGCCGCGCGATCGCCTTCGATTCGACCAGGTCCTGCACGCGCGCGAACTGGACCTTCGCGAAGTCCAGCGCAGCTTTCGATTGCGCGAGGTTTGCTTGCGCCGCGTTGAGTTGCGCCTCGAATGGGCGCGGGTCGATCGTAAACAGCGGATCGCCCTTCTTTAGATCCGCTCCGTCCTTGAAACGAATTTCCGTAATGGTTCCCGAGACTTGCGGCTGCACGGACACGACTTCGCGCGCGACGGTGTGGCCCACTTCATCGAGATAATACGGCACGTCCTCGGAAATAGCGGCTGCCACGGTT
>Ga0307478_10004364_pt1 | contig 10108 bp, 9 predicted proteins | sample atmos_gasesECM4C_2_FD_203713 | JGI IMG/M metagenome (GOLD analysis project Ga0307478, IMG submission 203713) | Hardwood forest soil microbial communities from Morgan-Monroe State Forest, Indiana, United States - atmos_gasesECM4C_05 | ecosystem: Environmental > Terrestrial > Soil > Temperate...
CGCCTTCGACGCCCTGCACGAGCGGCTGGCCCGCGGGTTCGTGACGGGGCTCACCATGACCGGCGACCGCGAGCGGCAGGTCACCTTCTTCACCGGGGCCGTCGCCACCGAGCTGCTCATCGGGGTGGACGAGCCGTCGATGCGGCTCGCCTACACCGTCACCGCCGGCCCCCTCGGCGCCAGCCACTACAACGCCGCCGTCCAGGTGATACCGCTGGAGGCGGGCACCTGCAGGTTCGTGTGGGCCATCGACGTGCTGCCCGACGAGCTCGGCCCCCGGGTCGGCGAGCTCATGGACGCGGGGCTCAAGTCGATCACAGCCACGCTGGAAAGCTGATGCGCGCCTACCGGACCCGGCCTGTGGGGAACATTGTCATCGGAGGCTGAAACGGCCCCCGCTGTCGCGAAGGGCGGTCAGCCCGGCGGGCTGACCGCACCGTAGCGCCTGCGCCGCCGGTGGTTCGCCACGTTGACCTGGTTGGCGCAGCGCACGCAGCAGAAGTGACGGCGCCCGTTGCGCGAGGTGTCGATGAACGCGACGTCGCACCCGGTCCGGTCGCACACCCGTAGCCGGGAGCCGCCGCCGTCGTCGATCACGTGCGCGAGCCCGGCCGCGGTCAGCGCCCGCACCCGGGGCGCGAGGCCCGTCATGACGGGCGCGTAGTGAAAGTGGTAGGGCTTGCCGTGGCCGTGGCTGACCAGCCGGGGGCGGCAGTCGGCGGCGACGAGCAGCGCGTCCGCGAGCCTCGCCTTGTCGGCCTCGGCGGCGGCCGCGAAGACCTCGCGCAGCAGCGCCGTCCACGGCCGCAGCGCGGCCACGTCCGCCGCTGTTCCCACGGGCTCGTGCACCTCATGGCGGTGCAGTTCCGCGGCGAGCGCGGCCCCGTCAGGAGCGGGGTGGTTGACCAGCCAGACGGCGATGTGCGCGCCCGCCACCGTGTAAGTGTTGAACTGCATAAGGCCATTACAGCAGACTGGCCGCAGGCAGGCACGCATGAGCCCGCCACGGCGACTGTTGGAGGACCGGTGAGACGTGACGCGCTGGCCGCGGGCCTGGTGGCGGTGTGCTTTTGGGGGCTCGCCCCGGTGGCGACCAGGGCGGTCGTCGGGCACCTGTCGCCGCTGCCGCTGCTGCTGATCAGGCTGTCCGCGGCGTCGCTGGTGCTGCTGCCCTGGGCCTGGCCCGTCTTCCGCCAGCTCAGGCGGCGCTCGGCGGGCCGACTCGTGGCCGCGGGCCTGCTCGGCCTCGTCGGGTACAACCTGCCGGTCACCGCCGGGCTGCGCTACCTGCCCGCATCCACCGCCGGGCTGCTGCTTGCGACCGAGCCCGTCTGGGTCCTGATACTCGGCCGCCTGTTCCTCGGGGAGCGGGGCGGCATCAGGGCCTGGATCGGCAGCGCCGCCGCCCTGGCCGGCGTGGCCGTCCTCGCGGGTCCTGGCGCCGTCAGCGGCGTGGGCGGCGGCCACCGGGCGCTCGTGGGAACCGCACTGGTCCTGGCGGCGACGCTGTCGTTCGCCGCCTACACCATCGTGCTCCGCCCGCTCAGCCAGGAATTCGGCGCCGTCCCCGCGACCGCGGCCACGACGGTCGTCGGCTCGGTCCCCTATCTCGCCGCCGCCGGAACGCTGCCAGGCGCGGGCCTCGCGCACCTCGGGCCGACGGTCTGGGCGGAGCTCGCGTTCCTCGCCCTTGGCTGCACGGCGGCCGGCCTGCTGCTGTGGAGCGTCGCCGTGATGGCAGGGAACATCACCCGGGTCAGCATGCTGCTCTACCTCGAGCCCGTGGTCAGCGTGCTCGGCGCGTGGGTCTTCCTCGGCGAGCGGGTGACGCTGGTGATGATCGGCGGCGGCCTGCTGATCATGGCCGGGGTGGCCATCGCGAGCATCCGGCGCGATCATGGTGTGCCAGAGGAGAGCAAACCATGACATCCGTGCTGTACGGGCGTGACGCGCAGGCGCGCGCCGTCCTCGCGCTGCTCGACCGCGCGCGGGCCGGCCGCAGTGGCGCGCTCGTAGTCAGCGGCGAGGCGGGCATCGGGAAGACCGCACTGCTCGGCCTCGCCGCGAGCGCGGCCGAGGGCATGACCGTACTGAACGCCACCGCGATCGAGACCGAGGCGGAGCTGCCGTTCGCCGGCCTGCACCTGCTGCTGCGGCCCGTGCGCGGGCAGCTGGCCAGGATCCCGCGACCGCAGGCGGGCGCCTTGAACAGGGCCTTCGGCCTGACCGAGGCGCCGGGGCAGCCGGGCGACGACGTCTTCCTCTGCGGCCTGGCCGTGCTCAGTCTTCTCACCGAGATCACCGAGACCGGCACTGGGGACCGCCCGGTGCTGTGCCTGGTCGACGACGCGCAGTGGCTGGACAGCGCTTCCGCGACCGCGCTGCTGTTCGCCGCCAGGCGGCTGGACGCCGAGGCCGTCGCGATCCTGCTCGCGGTGCGCGAGGGCGCGCGGCCGCTGCGCACCGACGGGATCGAGCAGCTGCACCTTGAACCGCTCGGCGACGCGGCGGCCCGTCAGCTGCTGCGCGACGAGGCGGCCGGCCTTGACCCGCAGCTGGCCGAACGGGTACTCGCCGACGCGGCGGGCAATCCCCTGGCCATCACCGAGCTCGCCCGCGCCGCCGTGGCGGCACCACCGCGCGGCCAGCCCGGCCGGCCAGGACCGCTGCCGGCCGGGCAGCGCATGCAGCGGCTCTACGGGCGGCAGGTCAGCGACCTTCCCGACGCGACCCGCCTGCTGCTGCTCGTCGCCGCCGCGGCCGGGGCCGGAGAACTCGCGCTCGTGCTGACCGCGGCGCGCTCGCTTGGCATCGGGGCCGACGCGCTCACCCCGGCCGAGCAGGCAGGCCTCGTCACCGTGGCCGGTGGCGCGGTCGCCTTCAGGCACCCGCTCGTGCGCACCGCGGTCTACCACGACGCACCGCTCGCCAGGCGGCAGGCCGCCCACCGGGCCCTGGCCGACGCGCTCGCCGGGCCGGCGGGGTCCGACTGGGGCGGCGGCGCGACCGGGCGCCGTGCGTGGCACCTGGCGAGCGCCGCGGCAGGCCACGACGACCACGCGGCCGACGAACTGGCGGCCGCCGCCGAGCAGGCCAGGCACGTGAGCGGGTACGCCGCGGTGGCGGCCGCTTACGAACGGGCCGCCGAGCTGACGACGGACCCCGCGGTCCGCGCCAGCAGGTTCCTCGCCGCGGCGACCGCGGCCAGCGACACGGGCCAGTCCGGCCAGGCGGACCGGCTGCTGCGCGCGGCGGAAGGCCTGTCGCGCGACCCGCTGCTGCGCGCCGAGGCCACGTACTTGCGCGCCCGCGGCTACGGCGCCGGGCACCGCGCGAGCCTGGTGGCCCTCGCGGACGCGGCGCGGGACATCGCGGTCAGCCATCCGGACCTGGCCGCGCTCATGCTCCGCGGCGTGGTGGTTTCCGCCGGCAACAACGGGCAGGAGCAGCTCGCCGCCAGCGCGCGGGCGAGCCTCGCGGACCTCGAACGGGTCACCGGGAAGGCCGAAGAAGTCGCCTCACCGCACGAGCGGCTCATCTCCGGCTTCGAGGCGTGGCGGCGCGGCGACCATGAAACGGCGCTGGCGCGCTCGGCGAGCTTCGCGGCCGAATGCCGGCAGCGGGGCATGGCCGGCTGGCTCGCTGGCGCGCTGCACTGCCAGGGCCTGGCCGAGGCGGCACGCGGGGAGTGGCCGGCCGCCCGCGCCAGCCTGCTTGAGGGGCTGCGGCTCGCCGCCGACATCGGGCAGCCGGTGCGGGCCGGCCACGCCGCCGCGCTGCTCGCGGTGCTCGCCGCGACCGCAGGCGACGAGCGCGCCTGCCGGTCCTGGCTGGCGGCCTTCACCAAGGAAGACATATCCGGCGACGCCTGGGACTACGGCACGGCGCTCCCGGCCCTCATCGAGCTCGGCCGTGGACGGTACGCCGCGGCTCTGGCCGGGTTCCGTGTCCTGCGGGCAAGCGAGAAGTGGCGCGCGGACACGGCGTTCTGGTACCAGCCGTACCTCACCGAGGCGGCCGCCCGCGGCGGCGACCCAGCATGGGCGGCCGAGACCGCGGCCGTGTTCTGCGCGTGGGCGGCGGCCTCTGGCCAGCCGTGGGCGCTCGCGGTGGCCGCGCGCTGTCGCGGCCTGACCGAAGACCGGCCGGAGCCGCACTTCGCCGAAGCCCTGCGCTGGCACGCCAAGGGGTGCGGCCGCCCGTTTGAGACCGCGCGCACCCACCTGGTCTACGGCGAGTGGCTGCGCCGGGAGAAGCGCCGGGCCGCGGCCGCCGCCCAGCTCACGAGCGCCGTTACGACCTTCGACAAGCTGGGCGCGACCAGCTGGGCCGAGCGGGCCAGGGCCGAGCTCGCCGCGCTTGGCCAGGCCGCCGCCCGCGCGCAGGCGCCGGGCGTCCTGGCCCGGCTGACCCCGCAGGAGTACCAGATCGTGGTGCTCGCGGCGGGCGGCCTGTCCAACCGCGAGATAGCGGCGCGGCTCTTCCTGTCGCACCGGACCGTCAGCTACCACCTGTACAAGGCGTACCCGAAGCTGGACGTCTGCGCCCGCTCACAGCTTGCCGCGCTCATCTCCGAGCAGGCTTAGCGCGGCGCCTGGGCTTGGGAGCGCCTGGGAGCGCCTGGGAGCGCTCAGGAGCGAAGGGAAAGAAATGACCGTCGAACTGGTGCGGGCGTCGCTGAGCGACAAGGCCGTCTTCCGGCGGCTGCTACAGCTGTACCACTACGACTTTTCCGAATGGAACGGCGATGACGTGGACGAGCACGGCGAGTTCGCTCACCGGTACCTCGATCACTACTGGACCGACCAGGACAGCCATCCCTTCCTGATCCGCCATGCGGGCCGGTGGGCGGGGTTTGCCCTGGTGCGCACCGAGGGTGTCAACGACATGAGCGAGTTCTTCGTGATGCGGAAGTACCGCCGTAGCGGCGTCGGCCGGGACGCCGCACGGCGGGTCTTCGCGCTGTTTCCCGGTGCCTGGCAGGTGCGCCAGCTGCGCGGCAACGACGCGGCCACCGCGTTCTGGCGCAGCGTGGCGCCCGGCGGCTACGAGGAAACCGTCACCGAGGAAGGCCCGGTTCAGCGCTTCACGATCTGACCGCGACACGCCCGGGCCGACGAACGGCTACCCGATCTCGGCGAGCGGACGGACGACCTTCTCGCCCAGCTGGGTCACGAACCGGGCGGGGTCGGGCATGGCGGGTGCCACCTCGACCAGGTCGATGCCCAGCTTGGCGTACTCCTCCATCTCGGTGAGGAACGCGCTCACGTCACCGCTCGGGTTCACCCGGCCGATGATCGTCTTCTCGATGGCGTCGTAGTCGCGGCCTTCGGCATCGCAGTGCGCGCGCAGCACGTCCAGCTTGTGGCTGACGTCGGTAGTGGACGAGCCGAACAGGTTGCACGCGTCGGCGTACTTGGCGACCAGGCGCAGCGTCTTCTTCTCCCCTCCCCCGCCGATGAGGATCGGCGGGCGCGGCACCTGGAGCGGGCGCGGCGAGCAAATGGTCTCCGCCAGCTGGTAGTGCTTGCCCTCGTACGGGCCGTCGTTGTCGCTCCACATCTGCTCGCAGATCTGGATGGTCTCCTCAAGGCGCTCGAACCGCTCCGCGACCGGCGGGTACGGCACGCCGAGCGCGCGGTGCTCGCGCTCGTACCAGGCCGCGCCGATGCCGAGCATCGCCCGCCCGCCCGACAGCACGTCGAGCGTGGTGACGATCTTGGCGAGCAGGCCCGGGTAGCGGTAGGTGACGCCGGTGACGAGCAGGCCGAGCTGCAACCGCTCGCTCTTCGCCGCGACGAAGTTCAGCACCGAGTAGCCCTCGAGCATCGGGTCGAACGCGGTCTGGAAGTGCTCCATCTGGAACCAGTGGTCCATCGCGGTGAACCGGACGATGCCCGCCTCGTCAGCCGCGACCGCGGTGTCGCCGACCGCGGCCCGCAAAGCGGGCCCGCCGTCCGGGTGCGAAAAGTTCATGAAGTGGATGCCGAGCTTCATCCGCAGATCCCCTATCTCTCACGTGTCCATCTCTATTATCTCGCGGAGGCCACCTCCGCTTCGCCCCGGGGTGTGCGGCCGGGCATCGTCATGTGGCGCCAAAATGGCGCTCGAAGCGCTCTGAACAGAGGCCTGGCGTGTCAACCGGTGGATTGGCTCGGCCTCCCCGGCTTGGAGCGCATAATGGGTGTCGTGGGTGGCTTGTTGGATGCAGCGCCAGTCTCTCGTGCCGCGGTCCTTGAGGAGCGGTACCGCAGCAGGCTGCCCGGGACCCTGGACGAACTAACGGGCCCTGGCCATGGCATCGTCCAACTTCCCGCGCATATCGCATGGTCTGGCCTGACCGCGTTTGACGTGGATCGTGCCCCGCTCTGCGCAAGCATGTACCAGGTCGTCCTCACCGAGGGACTTCGGGGGGATCTTGCCGCTTATCTCAACCGCGGGCTCCTCGTCAGGCACTGGCCGATGCTGCGCACGGTGGTTGGACGCGTTATCCGTGACGTTTGGGAAGCAGCATTTCCGGAGCTTACTGAAGGGTTGCCTGTCCGCTCATGAACCTGAACGCCCTGCACAGGAGACTGCTGCGGGATGTTCTGGAAATTGGCAACGCGTTCCCGTTCGTCATCACAGGAGGCTATGCGGTTCAGGCGCACGGCCTCGTCGATCGGCTCAGCCGCGACATCGACGTAGCGACCAACAGCTCGCTCCCGATGACGTCCCTCGCCGGTCAGCTTATTGATGGACTTACGGAACGGGGATGGCAGGTACGAGCCATCGGAGTAGACCCCATATCTGCCAGGTTCATGGTCACCGACCAGGAAACCGGCGAAGAGTGCGCGGTTGACATCCTCAAGGAGGGCTTCAACCGTCCGCCAGAGGCTACCCCGTATGGCCCAGTACTAGCCCTCGACGATGTGATCGGGACCAAGGTCAGGGCCCTCGCGGATCGCGGGTACCCGCGTGACCTTGTCGATATTCACGCGGAAGACATCCCGTGACTGGACAGTCGGCTATGCGGCGAGCAGGCGCTCGAAGAACGAGCGGTAACGGCGCAGGCCCTGCCTGAGGTCCTCGGTGGAGACCTCGTTGCCGCCCGCCCAGCGCGTTTCGAGTTCGGCGCGCTCGGCGGCGAACATGGCGGCCAGCCGCTGCATGAGCTCCGCTACCAGCGCGTCGGCTTCCTTGACCGCTGTCGCCGGCTCGTCGACGAACTCCGCCTGGATGTCCTTCCACCGCATGGTGATGCCCTGTAGCTCGCCGTCCTCTAGCAGCATGGCCCGCGTCCCGGGCTCAGCCGTGACACTGCCCGCGCCGCTGGGGGTGCTGAGGCCGGCGCCCTCTGATGCCGCCTGGTCCGCGACGAGGCCGGCGTTGTCGTCGTAGCCGACATTGCCGTTGTCGTAGCCGACATTGCCGTTGTCGTAGCCGACGCTGCCGTTGTCGTAGCCGACGCTGCCGTTGTCGTGGCCGGCGTTGTCGTCCTCGTACCCTTCGCCGCCGGCCAGTACCGGGGCGTCCTCCTGGTCTTGCCGTGAGCCGGCCGACGCGATCTGCTCCGTGGTCAGCCCGTGGTCCTGGGTGTAGTCACTGTCGTTCATGGTCTACCTCATCGTCCTATCTGCTGATCGTGGTAATCGGTGTCCGCAGCCGCAGGGTCGGCCAGACTGCCGTTTTCCTCGGCGTCGAGGGTGTCTGTCGGCAAGACGGCACCGGCCTCCGGATCCTCAGCCTCCGGCTGGGCCATGACACGCTCGCGGTCCGCCGCGCCGTTGCCTTCCTGGCGCAGCAGCTCATCGAACAGGGAGCGGTACCTAAGCAGCGCCTCGCGCAGGTCCTCGGTGCTGGCCTGCTCAGTCTCGGAGCGCTGCTGTACCGCGTGCGCGAACCGGTAGTTCTCCACGGTGCCCGGATAGTCGACCGAGACCAGGTCGGCCTGCACGTCGAACTCCCGCACCGGGTAACCCCGCGCTTCCATCACGCGGGTGATAAGAGCGTCGGCAGCGGCGGCGGCCGGAGCCGGCTGGTCCACGAAACGCTCCTGCAACTCGCGCCACTCCTCCGCGAACCGCACGCGGTCGGCTTCTGGCAGCGGCTCCACATCGAACTGCGCCCGCTGACGTTCGCGATCGCGAAGCCCGGCTTCAGCCGCGCGCCGGTCATCGCTGTTTTCTAGCGCCCGGTCGTATTCCGGGCCGAAACGGTCCCGCAGCAGCGCGGTTCTACGCTTTCTCGCCCCCACTGCGACTAGCGCGACGACGATCACCACAACGATGGCGATCACGATCCACAGCACAGCCATCAGATCCTCCTTCATTGGATCTGCCTCCACTACCCGGCCAAAGGCGCCTAAACAGCACCCGAGGACCCGGAAAAACTGGCGAGATGGTTTCCGGGAACGTTTGAGGCGTATCTGGCGGGTAGCTGGGGGCCCGCAGGATCGTTCGTCCCAACGCACTCATTCAGGCACAAGGCCCGTCGAGGGGAGTACGGCGGGCAGCGTCGCCGCCACAAAGGCAAAGGAGCCTTCCCTTCGCCACCCGTACCGCTAGCTGTTAGGAGCTCCCCTTGATCATTCTCGGCGTAATTCTTCTCATCATCGGCTTTGTCGCGAAAGTCGCGATTATCTGGACGATCGGCATTATCGTCGTCGTGGTTGGCGCGATCCTGGCCCTGCTCGGAATGGCCGGCCACGCGGTCGGTGGTCGCCGGCATTACTTCTGAGCGCGGCGCTAGGCGCGGCAGCCAGCAAACAATGGCGGCGGCGGGCCGTTGACTGCCCGCCGCCGCCTTTGTGGCTGGTATTACCCTTGCCCGTGACGACTCGCACCAGGTGAGAGACTCCTAGGTGGCAGCGGGGACGAAGGGACCGGCATGGGCGTTCGTTCGGCGAGGCACGAGCCGGTCATACACCGATACGGCGCGGATCCGGCTCAGTTCGGTGAGCTTTGGCTGCCGGAAGGGGCCGCGGCCGGGACCGTGGTGGTCATTCACGGGGGGTTCTGGCGGGCGCGCTACGACTTGTCGCTTGGGCGCCCGCTGGCGGCGGACCTGGCCGCGCGCGGGTACGCCGCGTGGAACCTGGAGTACCGGCGGGCGCTCTCGGGCGGCGGCTGGCCCCGGACGTTCGAGGACGTCGCCGCCGGGATCGACCTGCTCGCGGCGCTGCCGGTGGACACCTCCCGGGTGGTCGCGGTCGGGCACAGCGCGGGCGGCCACCTGGCGACCTGGGCGGCGGGCAGGGAAAAGCTGCCGCGGGGCGCTCCAGGCGCTCTCGCCGACGGGACTCCGGGCCCGGCCGGCGAGAGCGGACGGGCGTTCGTCGCCCTGACCGGGGTCGTGTCCCAGGCCGGAGTGCTCGCGCTCGCCGACTGCGCACGTGAGCGGGTCGGGGACACGGCGGCGCTTGACCTTATGAGCGGCGGCCCCGACGAGTTGCCGTACGAGTACCGGCTCGCCGACCCGATCGCCGCGGTGCCGCTTGCTGTCCCGGTGTTCTGCCTGCACTCGCGCGGCGACAGGGACGTGCCCTACTCCTATAGCGAGCGCTACGTCGCCGCCGCGACGGCCGCCGGCGGGCGGGCCACGCTGACGGAGACCCGCGGCGACCACTTCACGCTGATCGATCCCGCGTCGCCGGCCTGGGCAGCGGCGGTCGCCGCGCTGCCGGCGCTGCTCTCCTTACCGTGCGCCGTGACCGGGGCCGGTGCTGTGACTGCCCTCGGCGGGCGGCGCGAGCCCTCGGCCGAGAAGTTCAAGCACGTCGTCCAGTACGTCCTCGGGTACTTGCCCGCCCGCGGTCCAGTCGGCCCAGCGCATGCCGACGAAGTTGCCGATGCCCGTGTAGGCGTACGCGATGACCTCCGGGTCGTAGCGGGCGTCGACCTCGCCCGCGAGCTGGGCTACCCGCACTCCGGCCGCATAGCCCCGGGCCAGGTGCTCGTAATACTCGCGGAACAGGGCGGGTGCGACAAATTCCGACTCGCGCACGATCCTGTCCATCCACGGGCGCTTCGACATCATCTCGAAGTACACGCGGAAGCACTCGCGCTCCCGCGTGCGCTGGCCGCCGTCGGCCTTCGCCAGGGCCGTCTTCATTGCCATCCTCAGGTCC
>Ga0307478_10004365_pt1 | contig 10106 bp, 1 predicted proteins | sample atmos_gasesECM4C_2_FD_203713 | JGI IMG/M metagenome (GOLD analysis project Ga0307478, IMG submission 203713) | Hardwood forest soil microbial communities from Morgan-Monroe State Forest, Indiana, United States - atmos_gasesECM4C_05 | ecosystem: Environmental > Terrestrial > Soil > Temperate...
AGACGGAACATGAGTCGATCGCCCAGTGAAGCGATGGCGAAAGCGCTCTGGGGTTGTGGAATACAATAACCGCCGCCGCACGCGCCACTGGCCGGAGCGGTGGGCATTATCCCTTGCAAGGTTTTAGCAGTGTTTGCCGGAGTCGTGAAATCGACCTTCATGCGATAGAGGTGCATGCCATCCGAGTGAAGCGAGGTGAAGATGCCAGGAGCACCTCCCGGAGGCGGAGTGAACCCATCCAGGTCGGCGGGCAGGTGGCCGCCTTCCGAAGGATCGAGGATGACCTGCCAGGTGGCGGTCGAATCTCCCGCGAGCATCTTGGTGCGATCCATCGCGCCGAACAAGCCGGCGACAAAGCTGCCACCAGAAGCGGCGGTAAAATTGTGGGCCATCACGTAGTAAGCATCGGTCCACACGCCATAGTGGGGATAGTCGCCGAAGTTTCCGTTAGGCACCGCAAAGGCGTAACGGGCAAAACTCCCGGCGGCATTGGCCGTGGTGGAAATGGCCACGCACTGGTAGTAGACGCCGCCCGATGCCGAGGAAGTAAACTGCGAGATCAACCACCGGTTGGCCAGCTTGTCATAGAGCACAACCGGGTCGCCGGAATTCTGGGTCTCGCACGCGCCGCCGAGACCGGCCCAGAGCGTATTGATGCTAACGGGGCCAAAAAGTGATGTGGCCGTGTTCGTGCCGCGGTTGAGCGACCACACTTGGTAGCGCGTATTGACCGTCTCAACGTACTGATCGTTACCCACCGAACCGTTGGTGTCCGGCGGGAAACTCCCTGTTCCGGGGATGGCCTCGAAATTGAAGCCGGTGGCGGGCGCCGTCGGAGTCAACGGGCTGTTGGGAAGTCTCACAGGTGGCGCGACCTGAGTCACGGGGTCCGGCCGATCCGAGCGGAGAATGCGCCAGGACGGGAGCTCAAGTTCCGGGTGTTCCTCCAAAGGCAACTCTGGAGTCACAATCTTGGCCAGTTCGGTCAGCGGCGGAGAAATGTCGAAGCGGGAAGGCGAGATCGAATAAACGGTCTGGCCAAGCGCGTTGGTGTGGTCCGTCACGGTGTTTGGCGGGACGCCGCCCGGCTGCGTTTGCGTCGCCGGCCTCGGCGCGGTCGATCGCGCGGAAGTTGTGCTCATCGAAGCTCCGCCCGGGTAGCGCATTTTCATTTTATTTCTTAGCTTCGTCGCAAGAGCATTCTGATTCTGCGAGTAAACCCGCAGCGCAGCCGTTAGATCCGGCCACGCGCCCAGCGCCGTGACCGCCAGGGAACAGCCGGCCAGGCAAAACGTGAGAGCGAGGAAGACGCGAAAGTTCGTGTACGCCGATCGAGAAGGACGAGGTTTTTTCATAAGGGACGGGACTGCCTTTCTTTACTTCGCATCGCAACCTGCCCGCGCGTGCAATTTGGTTGGCGGCAGCCGCGGACGCGATGCCCAAACCCAAAGCTGGATGCCGGCGCCATCTTGACCGATAACGTTCTGAAGATGAAACCGTCCATGAACTGGCTTCTCGTCCTGGTTCCGGCCGCCGTCGCGCTGCGCTATTGGCCGGCGATCGCCAATCCGACCGCGCTTTTCATTTGTTCCGCCATCGCCATCGTGCCCGTCGCGGGCTGGATCGGACGCGCGACGGAAGAACTCGCCGCCCGCGTCGGCGAAGGCATCGGCGGATTATTGAACGCAACGTTTGGAAACGCCGCGGAGTTGATCATCGCCGGCGTCGCGCTCCAGAAAGGACTTACCGGCGTCGTCAAAGCGTCCATCACCGGCTCGATCATCGGTAATATTTTGCTCGTCCTCGGCCTCTCCGCGCTCTTCGGCGGAATGAAACACAAGGAGCAGCGCTTCAACCCAACGGGCGCGCGCACTTCGGTGATTTCGCTTTCCCTGGCCGCGATCGCCCTCATCATCCCTACGGTTTTTCACATGGCCGCGGCGGCGAGCCCGAGCGGCTGGAGCCCGAACGTCGAGCACGAGCTCTCGTTAGGCATCGCCATTGTCCTCTTCGTCACTTATCTCTGCGTGCTTCTCTTTACCCTGGGTACGCACAAACATTTCTTCATCGGGTGCGAAGGCGAGCTGGAGGAGGAAGTCGCGCACTGGTCGCGGATGAAATCGATTCTCGTCCTCGTCATCGCGACCGGAATTGTTGGGCTGCTTTCCGAGTTCCTTGTAGGGACAATCGAAGCCGTCCGTACTTCGCTCGGCGTCACCGAAGTTTTCGTGGGCGTGATCGTTGTCGCGATCGTCGGCAACGCCGCCGAACACTCGACCGCGATCGTGATGGCGATGAAAAACAAGATGGATTTGAGCGTCGGGATTGCTATCGGCTCCAGTCTCCAGGTTGCGCTCTTCGTCGCGCCGCTCCTCGTTTTTCTTTCCTACTTCCTTGGCCGGCCGATGAACCTCGAGTTCTCGTTACCCGAAATTTTCGCGGTGGTCGCGTCCGTCTACATCATCTTCCAGATCAGCGGCGACGGCGAAACGAACTGGATCGAAGGCGTGCAACTGATCTCGGTTTATCTGATCCTCGGCATCCTGTTTTTCTACCTGCCCGAACCGCACGTCGGGATGGAATCGCCTTTGCCCTGACGGCGAAAGGTGGATCGAGCGCTCCGGCGCTCGATGTTTATTTTCCCGGCTCCGCCGGCATTCTTTGGCATCGCGCGGCGGAGCGCACGATCCACCTACCTCAGGTTGTAAATCTCAACGAGCGCGATGCCGATGCCGCCGTTCTTGCCGGCCACGATCGCGGTGAACTGGCCCGGCGCCAGCGACGTAAAGATACCGGATTCTTTCGGAGTAGGCAGCGCCAGTCCGTTCGCCGTGAGTTGCGCGGCCGAGACAGGATCGCTCTGCCAATCGTCGTTCGAGACCATGATGGTCCCATTGGCGTTGTGCAGCTCCAGGGTCGGATCGGCCATTACGTTTACCAGACCGAAGCTACTCAACGAAGGACCGAGAGCGCGCACCGCTATCCGGGTGGGATTGTTGTTCCCGCCCAGGGTGAAGCCGCCAATCATCACGCTATCGCCAGTTTGGACGAAGCCGCGGGTGCTGATGTTCGCCAGGTCGGAGTCCGCCGCCTGGTTGTTGTCGTAGACTTCTATCAACCCAATCCCAGCCGTTTGTCCCACGCCTTTGAGGATCACGGTGTAGGTCGCCGGCGGTAAGGTAGCCAGGATGACCGATTCGCGGTCGTCGCTCGGTTGGAAGACTGTGCCTTCGATCTGCGCCACTTGTGGACTGTCCCTCCAGTTATCGTTTGAAGTAATCAAAGCGCCGCTCGCTCCGCGCAACTCCAGAACTGGGTCAAGGAGAACGTTAGCCGCGGGGATGCCGAAGCTGGTCAGTGAAGGTCCGAGGCCGCGGAGGACCACCGCCTTGGGAGTGTTCCCGCGGATGATGAACCCGCCGATCATGACCTTGTCGCCCACGTCCACACGCAACCGCGTGGAGATGTTTAACGACTGGACCGGAGTAGCCGTAGGTGTGCCCGTCGGCGTTGCCGTAGGTGTGGCGGAAGGCGTCCCAGTCGGAGTGGCCGTCGGTGTCGCGGTCGCAGTCGCGGTCGGAGTTGCCGTAGGTGTCCCTGTCGCAGTAGCTGTAGGTGTTGCGGTAGCTGTCGCAGTCGGTGTAGCAGTGGCGGTAGCAGTCGGTGTCGGTGAGGCCGTGGCAGTAGCGGTCGCTGTCGGCGTCGCCGTAGCGGTTGCAGTTGGAGTGACAGTAGCGGTTGGCGTAGGTGAGGCAGTAGCAGTCGCTGTCGGGGTAGAAGTAGCAGTCGCGGTAGCCGTCGGCGTGGCGGTAGCCGTCGGGGTTGGCGATGGCGGCGCCGGGTCATTCGTCAGTTTGAAGTCAGCCGAGCTATAGTTCGTAGCCGAAGCAAAGACGTCGTAGGGACCGCCCGGGTTGGCGTTGGCGGTGAATACGGGCGCGGTCACGAATCCGGACGCATCGCTTACGCTGTCATTCGGATTGCTTACATTCGTGCCCGTATCGGCAAAGGTGCCGCTCGCTCCGCTGCCGGGGGCGGTAAAGGTAACAGCTACACTGCTGATCGGATTGCCCGACTCCGAGACCGTCGCTTTGAGATTGGTCGTGAATGCCGCTCCTACTATCGCATGCTGTGCGTCTCCAGCCGTAACTGCGATCTTGTAGTTGGTTTCCACCGCACCGATATCCGGCGCAGGGCCGACTTTGCGCGCGAAGCCTGTGTCGCGCTGGTCGAAGGCCGGATTCACACCTGCTCCGCTGGAATGTGGGACGGCGTTCGCGCCGCGCGTGACCGTGAGCGTGGTGCCATTTGGTTTGGCCGTGACGATCATCTGCTCGCTGCCAATCTGGATGACGAAGCCAACTCCGGCAGGGATGGCGGTGGCGTCCGCCACGTTAAAGGTGGTCTGCGCGTTATCAATTCCGGCGCTGAGGGTCGTTAAATCAGTAGCCGCGTTGATAGCCGGGCTGTTCGGTAGTGGAAGCATCGTCTGCGTCGGACCGCCGTAGTTCGCGAACGTTCCCAGCTTCGGATCTTTCGGAGATGCCACAGTTCCTACTTGATCGCCATTCGTGCCATCGGTGAAGCCGCTGCTGCCATCCGACTTACCGATTAGGTTATGTCCCTGCGAAGTGAACGTGCCATTGACATCCGGTCCGGTTCCCGGGGAAACCGAATTGCCGGCCACGATCGTGTTGAGGACGTTAACCGTTGCGCTCGCGTTAAAGACGCCGCCGCCGTCGCTCGCGCTATTCAAGCTGAAGGTGCTGTTGGTGAGCGTCAGGATGCTGCTGCCGAAGTTGAAGATGCCGCCGCCGGAGGATACCACATTATTTGCGCTGAAGGTGCTGTTGGTCACGGTCAGCGTGCTACCGACGTTGTAGATGCCGCCGCCGTCGTTTCCCGCGTTATTGCTGATGAAGGTGCTGTTGGTCACGGTCAGCGCGCTACCGGGGTTGTTGTAGATGCCGCCGCCGTCGTTTCCCGCGCTATTGTCCCCGAAGGTGCTGTTGGTCACGGTCAGCGTGCCGCTGTTGTTGAAGATGCCCCCGCCGCGATTGGCGGACGTGCTGCCGCCATTGACGGAGTTGCCCAAGAGCGTGCTGTTAATGATGGTCAGTGTGCTACTGTTGTAGATACCGCCGCCGAGATTGGTGGAGCCGCCGCCGCCACTGGCGGAATTGTTCGAGAGCCTGCTGTTGGTAATCGTCAGTGTACCGCTGTTGTAGATGCCACCGCCTTGGTTGATGGTGTTGTCGCCGCCGCTAACCTTCCCGTTGGCAATCGTCAGTCCCGAGATGGTCACCGTCTTTCCGGACGCGATGTTAAAGATACGGAAGTTAGTCGCGGCGGCCGCGTCGCGCTGAATGGTGAGTAGATTCGCGCCCGGACCGGTGATAGTCACATTCTTGCCGATCAACAGCTCGCCATTGGCGTCAAGAAGGTTGATCGTTTGTCCATTTAACGCCGCGGCGAACGTGATCGTGCCGCCGTCGCAAACATCGAGAAGCGCCTGACGCAATGAGCCTGCACCGCTGTCGGCAGTATTGGTGACAGTTGTAGCACTTGTGCACACCGTTAATACGGCCGTGTTGGAAGCGCTGCCCGTTCCACCGTTGGTCGAGCTGACGGTCGAAGTCGTGTTATTCACTGTGCCCGTGGTGGCGTCCGAGACATTGACCGAGATCACACAGGGATTTGCGGTCGCTACGATCGCGCCCGAAACGGTGAGCGAAGTCGAGCCGGCCGTAAAGCCGGTAGTTGTCGGACTGCCACAGTTGGTCGTGCTCAGATTCGGAGTCGCGGCGACTTGCAGGCCAGTGGTGAGCGTGTCCGAAAAACCTACTCCCGTCAGGCTCACTGAATTGGCTGCCGGATTCGTGATCGTGAACGTCATTTGCGTCGCTACGTTCGGCGCGGTAGTCGTCGGGTTGAAAGCCTTACTGATCGTCGGCGGTGCGACATTGGTCAGCTGGAATGTCGCATGCGGCGCGGGACCGGCGGCGACATCCACCGTGCAAGCTCCCGCATTACCATTAGCGGTGAACGTACCCGGATCCGCAATGCCGGCTGACCCGCCGGTTCCTGTGGTAACGGACTTCGTGTTCGTGGTGGTGTCGAACGTTCCGCTCTGTCCATTGCCACCCGTCGACGCCGTGAACACGACTGATGAATAGTTCGGAATTGTGACGTTGCGGGCATCCTTTACCGTCACCGCGAGGCTGCCGAATGCAGCATTGGTCGGCGCCGATTGGGCCGCGCTACCGTTAATCGTAATCGAGGCCGGCACCTGGATCACGGTCACGGTATCGGACCCGGTCGCTGCGTTCCCCGCGTTCGAATGGATAACGTCGCCGCCGCCGAACACCTTCGCGTTATTTTGGACTGAGGTCGGCGAGTCAGCTGGCACATTCACTGTAAGTGTGATGAGCGGGAACGCGCCGCCATTGCCCGCCACCACATCGCTCGAGGTGCAAGTAGCTGTGCCAGTGCCAGAGCAGCTCCAGTTCGTTCCCGTGCCTGACGCCAAGGTGTAGCCCGAGGGGAGCGGGTCGCTCACCGTCACGGTAGACCCATCGGTTGTCCCCGCGGCGGTCGCCGAATTGTTCGCCACTTGCAGCGTCCAAGTCGCGGTGGATCCCTGCGTAAAGGTGCCCGTGTGTCCCTTGGTAATCGCCAGAATCGGCGCCGGATCGATCGTCACCGAATCCGTGGTCGAATTGGTGGCCGTAATGCCGCCACCGCTGAGCGCGACGCCGTTAACGCCACTGCCGCCGTTGCTCGCGCTGGCCGGCGCGTTATTCTTCACGATCACAGGAATCGTTAGCGTGGGATAGCTGCTGCCTGAGGCGATGGAGAGGCTACTCTTGCACGTCACCGTATTTGTCACCGCTGCGCAATTCCACGGACTGCCTGTCGGCAGCGTGCCGGGGGTGAAGGCCGTGTTATCCAGGACATCTACAACCGTCAGCGGATGGAGGCCGTCCGGATCGCCGGTCGACCCGAGTCCGGTACCGGTGACGCCATTGTTTGTGATAACGAACGAGAAACTCGCCCCGGATTGCTGTCCCTGCTGGAAATGACCGTTGGGCGGGCGGCCCGTGTGGCCCTTGGTGGCCGTCACCGTCACTGGATTCTCAGTGAAGTTCACGCACCAGCCGGGCTGGTTCGCACCATCCCCCTCGAAGATCGGATTACTGTTCAGGAACATCCGCTGGAACAAACTCCAGGTTCCGTTGCCGATCCGAGTGTTCGCGCTTCCCGATCCATAGGCGAGGGCGAACGTAGATGATCCGGACGGCGACGCATATTGCAGCGTACCAGTGGGCGGCGGATACGGACCCACCGGACTCAGCGGCGGATAAGTGGGCAAGGCATAGGTCGGCGAGCTAATGCTTGTCGGCTGCCATGTGCCGGACGTAGGATCGCTTCCGGTGAAGTGACCGTTGGCCCCCGTATCGTCCAGTGTGATGTTAATGGGGCTGGCGAAACCGGAGAGCTGCCCGACGTGCGAGAACAGATCGAGCGAATCGGTGTTCACCTGGTTCGGACCCACCAGCAGCGACGTCAGATACTGCATAGTGGCGTTGTTGGCCGACAGGTCGGGTATCGAAAGCGTAACCTTATTGATGGTACCGGGCAGATCGTGGACGAAAATGTTCGAAGGATATGGGTTCCCCGCTCCGGCCGCGACACCGAAGGCCGGCAACCGGACCTGCCCCGGATTGCAGTAGGTATAAGTTGCTCCACTTACACTCGCGGTAGAGTGGCTGTCTACGCGTTCCAGGGTGTTTCCGTTACTATCGCCGAACGTTCCACCCGCATCGTGGTAGGTGGCCTTAATGATGTGGTTGCCTTCCGTAGTGAAGGTGGTGTTGCAGGTGGCGTCACCGCTTCCGTTCACGGGGGCCGGATTTGTAGTGCCGTTTCCGCAAGTCAGGTTGTTGCCATTCTCGGTGAATGTAACCGATCCTGTGGCCACGGAGATGTCGGAAGTGATGTGGGCGGTGAACGTCACATAGTCGTTCGCCGGAACCGGCGGGAATTTCGAAGTGAACGGCGACGAAGTATAGGACTGAATCGGCAATGCGCTGGCCGTGGTGCTAGAGGGGTGTTCGTTGGGGTTGACGGTGAAGTTTATGCACCAACCGCTATCGATCGCGCCGCTACTGCCGGTTGAATCCTGGAGCACGTACAACTGCCACGTACCGGTCGCGCCCGCTCCATTGAAGGCTTGTCCGATTGTGCTGGGACCCGCTGGCTGCGATGTGCCCAGTGGCGTGGGGAAAAGGAAACCGCTTTGCGGAGCAGGGGCCGGAAATACGCCCTGGTCCTCGTTCGCACTGGTATGATAATCCGCCGGCCGAAACGTCCCAGCAGCGAAGGTTCCGGTGTTAGGTATCTGGGTGGAACCAGAATCCGCCAGGGTAATGTCCACGGTCGGGCTGGGGTTCGCAGAGGTATAAGCATCCGCAAACAGAATATAGGGCGTGCCGTTCGGAGAAACCATCAATAGCGAAGGAGCATTCGCATTCGTATGATGGATTTGCTTCAAATTTATGGTGAGGTTCGTAATGACGCCAGGCAGGGCCGGCCCACCGTTTGAGCCGACGAATATCTGCGACGGATAAGGGGCGGATGGGCCGAAGGCGTTGCCGCTGCTCGGGATCAGGATTGTCCCCACGTTACAGTATGTTCCTCCGGTAGGAGTAACGTTGCTCGCCGTTGTGGTGTTACTGACAGTAATGTTGGCTGGCGCGTTTGCCGGGCTGCTGCTGGGAGTGAAGCCGGACGTGCCGCCGTAGCTGGCACTGATCGGATGGATGCCTTCCTGGGCAAAGGTCAGAATGCAGGTCGCCGTGTTGTTCGCCACTGTGGTGTTTGAGCCGCTATTGCAGCTCACGGGGTTGCCGTTGTCGAAGAAAGACATTGTGCCGCCGTTTATCGTACTATGCGGGCTGGTGTCCACGGTAGCAGTGATGGTAGCTGGACTCGAAGGATTCGGAGGCGTCCGGGAAACAGACGTGTTGGCCGGCGATACCGAGGTCGTGGTGGCGGCCGCAGCGACACCGGACGTCGTGATGTTGATGGTCCAGCCACCGGTGAACGAATAAGCGGCGGCGGAACTACCGAAGACGCCTCCGTTGTTAACCGTGAACAAGCTCCAGTCCCCATTCCCGCTCGGCTCGCTGTTGAAAGCAGTCATGGTTGCCGCCGGCCCGGAACCCAGCGGCTGGGCGAGTGGACATGTCAAGGGACTTATCGTGCATCCTGCGAACGACCCCTGTGCCGGGAAACCATTGATCACATCATGTTCGATGTTGCCGCAAGCCGTCGCCTTCAGGCTGGACGGGAAAGCGGAATTGCCGTTCCCGCATGAAGGATCGGCGGGAGAGGCATCGTTGATCGTAATAGTGCCATTGCTTATCGCAGTCCCGCCGTCACCAAGACTATCCCCCGCCAGAAAGACCAGTTCGCTTCCGTTGGGTCCTACCAGAAGGAGTTGGACCTCGGGGAGATTGTGAATCGAGTTAACCCCGTGCAGGACCAAAGTCACGTTCGTAACGCTACCCGTCAGTCCCGTCACTGTGATAGTGGATTGATAGGGATTGCCTTGGGACTTGGCGTTCGCTGTAATCGAGGTGCCGTTCGTGCACGTAGCTGACGTACTACTCCCCGCTGCGCAACCCGTAAGAGGTGCAAGCGCAGGAGGTGGCGGCGCAATGCTGTGCACATCTTGCGAAACGATGTTGCTCCCCACACTTATAGTGTGGGCCACGGCCGGCGTATTCGTTGTAGTGTAAACTGGCTGGGACTCTAATTGCGTAACGCCGCTAGAATCGACCGTCCTTAGCTCTACCATGGCGGACGTGTCACCGATCGTTGTTCCGCTAACGCTCGCGACCTTCGCTGACTCCAACCTGGAACCGCTCACGAACGCCGCAACCAACAGGCGGCCTGCCGCCAGCAAGAAGCAGAACGCAACAAGAAACCTCAGTCCACGACTGAGTGACCTCAATCGTCTTTTGAAGAAGTAGAAGTAGTTGCGAGAGGCTGACGTAATCGGCGTCGTTTTTACCGGGAACGCGGAGGCGTGTCGAGAGTTA
>Ga0307478_10004366_pt1 | contig 10105 bp, 3 predicted proteins | sample atmos_gasesECM4C_2_FD_203713 | JGI IMG/M metagenome (GOLD analysis project Ga0307478, IMG submission 203713) | Hardwood forest soil microbial communities from Morgan-Monroe State Forest, Indiana, United States - atmos_gasesECM4C_05 | ecosystem: Environmental > Terrestrial > Soil > Temperate...
ATAACCCGTTGTTCGCCAAAAGCGTGATCTTCGAACCAACAGGCGGGCTGGCATTCGTGATATTGTAGACATGCACATAATCTACCAGCATGCTCGAAGGCAGGGCGCCCGTATTGACGGTCGGCCCCGATAAGGTTCCGCCGATCGCCAGATTCAGGATGATATAGAACGGATTTTGAAAGGCCCCTGTGTTATTGATATCATTCGAGATATTCCCCGTCACGTAAGACGTGTTATCCACATACCACGTGATCCCCTGCGGCGTCCACTCAACCGCATAAATATGAAAGTCGGCCGGCGTGTTGGACGTCGATGTGCTGCTGCCATACTGCGTGTTCCCGCCATCATACCAGTGCATCGTCCCCAGGATCGTATTGTTCGTGTTGACTTGTTCCATGATGTCGATCTCCCCGCACTCCGGCCACCCGACCGAATTGATATCCGTTCCCAGCATCCAGAAAGCAGGCCAGGAGCCCTGAAACATCGGCAACGCCATCCGCGCCTCGATCCGCCCATAGGTCGTCGAGAATTTCCCCGACGTCTCTATCTTCCCGGATGTGAACGGCTGGCCCTGCACCGTTTGATTCCGGGCCGTTATGACCAGGTTCCCCCCACTTTCCGTGACATTGGATGCCTGGTAATACTCCTGCTCACTATTGACACCAGGATTACCGACGTCGACATTCCAGTTACCGGTGTTGAGAGCCGACCCGTTGAACTCGTCGGCCCACACCAATTGATACGAGATGGCCCGCGGTATCGTCGATTGACCCGGACCGCCATCCGCCTTGAGATTCTTTTTGCAGGAAATAAGCGCGAAGATCAGGAGGAAGATCAAACCCGCGCCGGACGCGACGCGCGTGGAGATCAGGCCGGCGCCATTGCCGGCGCGGCTAAGGTTTCTGTTCATAAAGGCAAACATTTAGGTGATAAGATTCAATTAAGGAATTTGTTAAAATTCTCTTAAATGACACCCAAATCCGGCGGGCATACTCTCCCTGTTTCTTCTATTTCGCGCTCATCGAAATATTTTTTTGCCTCTCTTCTTCGATGACATTCTGTAACTCCCGCTCACTCGGCAGATTCGTCAAGCACAAGCTCACTCATGCCGCCTACTTTCTTTGGCGTCTCCATGACAAAAATTTTAAAGTGATTAAAAGGAACTCCTTCCCCTCAAGACCCCCCGGAAGACGCCAGAACTAAAGTGAAGTGCGAACCATTGGCAAACCCTAAAATCTCGATAAGGTTTATTCTCAAATCTAACTTATCTTCTCATACAAATCAACTTAACCAATATGCATCGTCTTCTAACCCTCCTGGCCTCCCTGATTTGGAACTCTCACCCCAGCCTCGCCCAGTCCCAATTGACTACCCGCCTCGACTCCTTCTTCCATACTCTACCCTCCAATCAACCCGGCATCGCCCTCTCCATCCAAAAACACGGCGACATCCTCTACCAAAACACCGCCGGTCTTGCCGACCTGACCAACACGACCCTCCTCGATTCCAATACCAACTTCCGGATGGCGTCCGTCACAAAACAATTCACCGCCATGGCCATCCTCCTGCTGGAAAAAGACCACCGTCTCACTCTCGACGACCCCATTGGCCGCTGGCTTCCCGAACTTCCCGCAACTGTCGGTCAACGCGTGCTTATCCGCCATCTTCTCACCCATTCCTCCGGCATCGAAGATTACGAATCCCTCATCCCTGACACCCGGTCAACCCAGGTTCTCGACGCGGACGTTCTCCAACTCCTAAGCCACCGCGATACTACCTATTTCCTGCCCGGCACCCGGTTCCGCTACAGCAACTCCGGTTTCTGCCTGCTGGCGCTTATCATCGAACGCGTCTCCCACCAGTCCTACGATGACTTTATAAAAGATCATATCTTCCTACCCCTCCATATGGATCACTCGACGGTCTATGAAAAAGACTGCCCGATCTTCCACCGCGCAATGGGCTATGCCAGAGACAGTGCCGGCGCCATCATTCCCTCGGACCAAAGCATCACCAGCGCCACCCGGGGCGACGGCGGCGTCTATACCTCCCTTGTCGATTACCGCAAATGGATCCGCGCCCTCCAGGAAAACAGCCTCATCGACCTCCCCGCCACCCTGAAGCGCCTCCGCTTCCCCATACACGTTGCCCCCGACAACCAGCCAGTCGCTCCCGGCACCGGCGCCCCCGGGCCAGCCCCCGAAACCTATTACGCCGCCGGTTGGTTCATCACCGGCAATTCGCCCCTGATCCTCTTCCACTCCGGCAGCACCTGCGGCTTCGCCACTTACGTCATCCAGATCCCCGGCGACGAATGGAGCATCACCTACTTCTCCAACCTCGCCGAAAACCATGCCCCCTTCCGACAAATCCTGAAGCTGCTGGAAGACAGCGGGATGACCGGTCTCTTCGCCGCCGTGGGTCTTCAAGACCTCACCAGGTAACCAGCCGAATTCCCCACAACATTCAATATTTTAGCCATTTTTTCGTTAATTTACCCTAAAAGGTTAACCGCTAATGGCTCGAGCTAAAATCCTGCTGTTCAATATCCTGCTAAGCCTGCTCCAGACGGCGAACGCACAAAACCAAAGCCTGTACAATTACCAGGACCTTTCGCATCTCTATTACCAGGCGCAAAAAGACTCCCTGAAAAAGGCTTGGGTCTGCCCCGACGCCTTTAAGGAAAGAGACACCCAAAAGAAATTACGGGAATTCTGGGATCAGCGAACGGACAACATCACCGCCGCCATCATCAATGACGATTATGTCCATGACCAGGACGTCTATAATTATGTTGCCGGGATCGTAAGACAAATCGCGGCGGCGAACCCTCAGCTCATAACGTTTAACGACCTCGTGCTGCTCGATCGCAGTCCCTCGGTCAACGCCTATACCGTCGGCGGTCACGTGCTGGCCGTCAATCTCGGTCTCATCGTCTTCTCGCGCACGAGGGAAGAACTCGCGCTCGCCATCGCTCACGAAATGTCCCATGATATCCTCCGCCATTTCGAGAACGGGATGCAGGAGCGGGCCGCCTGGCTGACCTCCGATGAATACAAAAACTCACTAAAAGACGTGCTGAACTCGCGTTACGATCGACTCACCAAGCTTCATCACATCCTCGAGAACTATACCTTCAGCCGTAGCCGCCACCAGCGCTATCACGAGTCGGAAGCCGACTCGCTGGCCGTCATTCTGCTGAAAAAAAGCAATATCGCCTTCGATGCCCGCTATTTCTTACACCTTGACAGCGCGGACGACGATTACCTGCAACGGCTGCAACAACCCCTTCGCACCTATTTCACCGCTTGCCAGCTACCTTATGAGGATGGCTGGACCACCCGACGCTCCCACGGTCTGTCTACCCGCAATTATAATTTCTCGGACAGCACCACCCTCGAAGACTCCGTCAAGACACATCCTGACTGCGTCGAACGCTATCAACAGGTGCGCCGCTGGACTTTGGCGAATCAGCCATCCACGCCAATCCCGACAGCCATCCGCGAAAAAGCAAACAAAATGCTTATCTGGAACCTGTATACCTCCGGCGCACTCACCCCCTGCCTCTATCGTATCCTGCTGGAAAAGGACAGGGGTATCAAAGATCCATGGTATGATTTCATGATCAGCAATATATTCTACGGCCTCTACTACGCGGACCGCGAGCTGAACCGTTTCAACGCCATCGGCATCATTCCAAAAGAATACATCTCCCGCGACTATTATGCCCTGCAAACACTCCTTGAGCAAATACCCCGCGAAAGCCTTCGCCAATCCTGCGAGACATTCGGGAAGGAAGCCTTTTGGGCCAGTCTGACCGGACCCGAGCGTAACCTGAAAGACTTACTGAATGTGATGACCCTCAACACCGATGAAATAAACCAAAAACAGCTCGCCAAAGCCGCTCATGAATTTACCGCCGACAACGCAGGCAGTATGTACTGCGAATTCGCCGACAATTTGCAAAAGAAATAATATGAAAACCCCAACCAACCGCCTTTTTTGCCCCCTCCTGCTGATCCTCTTTACCACCGCCGTCCGGGCCCAGACCAAAGTCTTCAAGGAGGTCGGCGAAGATATCGCGACCGAGATCAAGGCCATCACCCAGGACAATGCCCTGGTTGGCTACCTCGCCTTTACCCGGCTCGAGAAGACCGATGTGGATTCCTTCAATTACCGCGTGACTGTCATGGACGAAAACCTGAATGATATCGGAACCGTGAATTTCCGGTCCCGCAACCTGCAGCTTCAGGCGGTCTCCTTCGAACAGGATGTACTTTGCCTGGGCTATGTCGAAAGTCCCATGGCCGGTGTGCTCACGGGGAAGGAAGCGCGCCAGGCGTACCGGCACAGCAATATGGAAAGCCAGCTTCTTATCCAGTTCATCAGCCTTTCAGGTAAGATCATCAATAAGTTCACCAGCCCGGTGAACCTTAGCACATCTGCGGTTACCGGAACGGGGAGCTCGTGGACTTATCATATGGCAAGCTATTTAAAACATGATATCCAGATAAAGAATATCCCCGGCTCCGGCTTCGCCGCCTTCTATGGCGATGAAACCAAACGCGAATTGTTGCTCCTCGACGCCGGCGGTAAACTTATCCGCAGAAGAAAGATTGTGGCCGACGTTCCCAGTTACCTCCTGGAAACATCCGGGTCCAATATCTATCTCCTTACCAAGATGCACATCAACCCCCTGGAAGGCGGCTTCCGGTTATATACCTATACGACCACCGACTCCGTAAAGGAATTGGTGACCGACCTCAAAGACAAACAAGGCAATTGGTTCAAAGTCCTGTCCTTTGACAATGATCCCTCAACCGGCAAAACCTTCATAGCCGGCTGTATCATCAATCCCGACCGGCAAAGAGACTTCATCACCGCCCATGACCTGGCAAAGAATCCCTATTTGGGCCTCTTCTCTATGACCCTCGGCGCCACCCAGGCCGATATGAAAACCACCTACACCTATTGGGCCAACGCCTCCATCCCCGGCATTACGGAAGACGGCCTGTTTACTTCCACCGAAAATGAATTCTTTGCCCGGTATGCGACAGCCTTCCGGGACTTTTCCGGAATGACCGTCTTTGTCGCATCGGCCCTGGTCCAAAAACGGCTGCTCGGCGCGGCGAAGTACAAATTCGCAGACGCCGCTTTTGTAACACAAGACAGTAAAGGCCAGCTGAAACTGGACAACCATATCCCCTGCGACGAGAGCAGTTATTTTGGGCCCGCAGGCCAGCTTGACCAGCTGGATCATAAGGATTTTTACAAGGTCGTCAACCAGGATACAAAGACCAACTTCATCATCGTCGACGACGCGACCAATATTTACATTTACAATTTCAACAGCAAAAAATTGATGCGCACGATCTCACATAAGGATGGCCGCACCATTGTCCGCGTCTTCCCCGCCAAGGAAGGGCATATCCTTGTGTCGGAATTCAACGGCAAAGAGAAACAAACCCGCTTCTCCATCGAAGCACTATAGCATACCTCCTCCCGAAGCGCTATAGCGTACCTCCTCCGCCCTCTTAGCGCCAGGCCCCCGCCACGCCCTCCACTGTCGTCGCCAGCATCCCCTGCGCATACCACCGCGCCAGGTAGTCATTCGGATGAAGTGGATTGACAATGCAATCCTTTGCCTTCTTCCGCTTATAGATCGCATCGCTCAAGGTAGTCATATCCATCACGACGACCTCCGGCCCTTCCATCCCGGCCAGCACATCCCGATACCCAACCAAATTGTCCAGATAGTATTTCTTGTGCTTGTCCGAATCCAACACGTAGTCCGGATCGAATTTCATATTCGCCAGCAACAGGAATTCCGCGCCCGGCCGAACCGCGCGCACCTGCCGGATAATACTCGCTACCGAATCCCTGAATTCCGCCGGCGGCATCCGCCAGAAATCATTCATCCCAAAATCGATCACCACCAGGTCCGGCTCCAATGAATTCACATAGGACGAAACATACTGCGCACCCCAGCTTACCGTCGAGCCTGGCAGCCCCGCGTTATACAGCTGCACCTTCGCCTGTGGAAACCGTCCCCTCAACCCATCTGCAAACAGATCCATATAGGTCGGCATATAGGGCGCCACCCCATCATATCCGCTGACATTGAATCCCCGGGTGATGCTCATCCCATACGCCACAATGGTCACCGGCTTTCCCGCACGCAGCTTACCTGTCACACCTGGCAACCGGTCCCCCTTATACGCCGGCACCGGCCCCTGCCAGGCATCATGATGCGTATACGTTACTACCACCCACTTTGATTGCAGATTATACCAGGCCAGGTCCTTTGCGCGGTCGAACGATGTATCCGCCCGGAATGGCATCCGCGATCCTTGCAGCCGCAGTATTCTCCTGCCTTCGAAACGATAATCTTCTCCCTCCCTGAAAACCGTATCCAACCCAAAGCTCCGCACCGACAAGATCCTGTCCGGTTCAAACAACAACCGCCCCTCGGCCGGCCCACCCCCCGCCGAATACATCAGTACCGTTTCATCAAAGATCGTGTCGGATTTCCAGAACGGCTTCAGATATTGCCGAAGATCACACAAAGACGCATGCCGCTTACCCGTCTCGCCGATATTTGGTTCGGGCTTAAAATCTTTGATCGTCATTACTCCCCCAACAGAGTCCTGCCTTACTCCGATAACCGCATAGGCGGTCTTCACCGGCGTTTCGGTATAATTACCCGTTTCCACATATTTCCCCGTATCCGATATCGGCTCTGTGAATTCCAACAACAGCCGGTCCGCCGAGTCATAACAGCGAATAAACGAATGACCCAAAGCCGCCTTCGTCTCAGCCCGAACCATTATACTATAATTCATCAGCGCCAACGGTCCGATGTTCACCCGCTCCGACCATTCCCTGGTCTGCGGCCCGATCACCACCGTCCCTGTATCCGTTGGCCCCGGCCCCCCGATCTCCACCCTCCCATCCCGCACCAGGAAAGGCAGCCACAGATAACCCGATCGCTCCAGGTCCGTCTTGTTCCATCGATCAGCCATAAATAAAAACCTGTCCCCACCCAACGACAACACAAACGTACTCTGCGAATGAAAAGTCGTCGCGGAATCGGCCCCCACACAGGGGTTCCCCTGGACAACCCAATCCCCTAACATACTATCCGCCACCGCGATCCGGGCCGCATTCGGGTCCCATCCACTACATAGCGACGTGATCAGATAATATTTACCGTCAGCCTTGAACACCGCCGGCGCCTCCCGTCGCTGCCCGATCAGGATCCGCTTATACATCGCCGTCGGCGAAAGATAATCCGGCGCCAACAGACAGACCTGCATCGTATTGTTGTCTTCTGACGCATATACCAGGTAAGCTCTGCCGTCGTCATCCTGGAAAACAGTCATATCCCGCGACATCTGCCGATTCGGTCGCACACTCCTCAAATAACGGAATGGTCCTGCCGGTTTGTCGCTCACCGCTACTCCCGCCCGCGCATATCCGTAATCATCCCGGTCGATATGCATCCACATTACATATTGGCGCGTCACGGAATTGTAGATCACCTTCGGCCGTTCGATCACCCGCCCGATATACAGATCACTGCCCGTATCCGTATGATCCGGCGCCAATGCTACCCCTTCATTCTTCCAGTTGATCATGTCCCACGATGAATAACACGATACCCCGCCTGCATCCACCCGGTAATCTTCCCAATCCTGCCCGGGCACCAGTCTCGTCTTACCCTTCTTGATCTCGCCGTATAAATAATACACGCCATCCTGATACATCACCCCCGCCCCGTGTGCATTTATAAAATGCCCATCCGTATCCAGCCAGTCCTTACCATGCCTTCCATCCCCGCTGCTCCGGACACCCCCTCCATTCCCACCGCTCCCGACATCCCGCTCCTCCATGATCATGACTCCCCACGCCGGCAGCACGACCGAATCCCCCTCTCCGAAGGTCCTCCCCGTCAACAACTCCACGGCGCCCCGATGACGATATACAAAACGCTTGTCCGACCCGGAATAATTGAAAAAATAATGCACCGCATTCCCATATCTGTTTACCCCACTCCTTATGATCACCGGGAACCTCAATTCCTGATCCACCATCCACAACCCCGCCTCCTTAACCGCCGATGCCAGCACTGCCTGCAACACCGCCGCCGATGGGATCGTCCCCAGATACCAAACCGATCCCTTCCCATATTCATGATGCGTGATTGCCGCATATTGCCCCCAAACCGGATGGTCATACCTGCCCACGACCGTCGCCCCTTCCGGAACCAACATTTCCGCCCAATCATGAACGTCATTGCCCGACGCAACCCCAGGCGGATCACCGGCCAACTCCAAATGCCCGATATTCGTAAATAGTTGATAGGACGCCCCAACTGCCTCCCGTAACGGTCCCGGCATCACCGAGGCCCGCACCTGGACATTCTCATTCGTAAATCCACTTTTACAACTGTATACAATATGCCCGCCCTGTCGGACATAGTCGTTCAATACCTTCAGCACGCTGTCGCTCACACAATACAACGGCGGCACTACCAGCAAGGAATAATCGGATAGGTTGGTAGACGTCTCATTGACCAGGTCACAGCCTGCATTCATCGAATAAAGCGCATCGTACTCTCGCCGGACGATATCATTATATCCAAGACTATCGCTAAAAGGAAACCACCCCAACGCCGTCAGCGACGCATTGCTAAAGAAGATCGCCACTTTATTTCGCACTTTCAAATGGATCAACCGGTCCCCGATCCGCTTCCATTCCTGTCCCACCTGTTCAACCTCCCCATAAACCGGATTTGGCTCGCCGTCATGACTCAGCACTCCCTTCCAATACGTCTCCACCGCATTCGGCAGCGACATCCAGGGCCAATACTCTACCATGTCCGCGCCCGACGCCAGATGACTATAGGCCTGCAACCGCAGCTGTCCGGGATAGGGGAGCTCCTGATGCCCCGCCAGGCTCTGCGCCTGCGTTTCCAGTACGAGATAGTTCCCGCGCTTCATACAACGCGCCAGATCGCCGCCGAACGCGATCTCCGAGCCGGTCAACCGATCCGCTGTCGCATGATAGATATCGATCCCCGCGATGTCAAACGCCTTCGCAGCTGCAAAATGATCCACATCCGGCTGTATCCCATAGGACGACTCCCGCCACTCCAGATCAAAATTCTGGGTAACGAACTGATCAGGGCGCTTTAGCGCCCGGATGATCCTCACCTGCCAGGCCAGGTACTCCGTCACCATCTGCCGCTGAAAGGCCGCATAGGCGCAACCCAAACTCGCATTGATATTTCCCGCCATCGACGGGAAGGCGCTCCAGTCATTGATGGAATTGCTCCAGTAATTCAACCCGTAGGCCCGGTTCATCGCCGCCGGGCTTCCAAACCTCCGCCGTAACGACTGCACGAACATCCCCTGCATCGTCGGACCTACATTACCATAGGACTTCGTCTCGTTGTCCGCCTGATACCCGATCACACAACGGCGGTTTCGCACATGCGTCACCAACTGCCGGATGATCCGCTCCGCATAATGCCGGAAGACAGGGCTGACGATATCCATGTTTTGTCGCGCCCCATACAGCCGCCGTCCACTGCCTGTCATGACCAACACCTCCGGATGTTCCTTCGCCAGCCAGGTCGGGATCGCATACGTCGGCGTCCCGATGATGACCCCGATCCCTGCCCCTTCCATCGCATCCAGCACCCTGTCCAACCTGGAGAAATCGAACACTCCATCCCGCGGCTCCCATACCCCCCAGGTCGACTCAGCGATCCGCACCGTATTGATACCCGCCGCTTTCATCAGTCGCACATCCTTCTCAAGCCGGTCCTGCGGCATGTATTCATAATAATACGCGGCGCCATACCGCAAGGTGTCCAATGCCGGCCAGGGCTGCGCCGACACAGCACTCGGCGCCCCAATCCCTTTCAACACCGCCGGACCCAAAACTTTATACTTATCAAATCCAACTAACCCCCGCGCATCCGTCACTGTCGTTCCGCCGGGATTCTTAAACACCGGCTTCACGAACAACCCCCCCCACCCCCCAAACCCCCCCGTCCCCCCGACGCCGGCCCCCGCAAGCCGCCCCCACCACTCAATCC
>Ga0307478_10004367_pt1 | contig 10104 bp, 8 predicted proteins | sample atmos_gasesECM4C_2_FD_203713 | JGI IMG/M metagenome (GOLD analysis project Ga0307478, IMG submission 203713) | Hardwood forest soil microbial communities from Morgan-Monroe State Forest, Indiana, United States - atmos_gasesECM4C_05 | ecosystem: Environmental > Terrestrial > Soil > Temperate...
CGGATCCGGTCGAAAATCCTGAAGCTCATCATTCCAACGAGGAGGATCACCATGAAACGACAGATAGTGAGTTGGATATCCGTGGCAGGATTGTTGGCGCTTGCCTTGATTTTTGTGTTCGTCTCGCCCGCAGTGCGAGGCACTACACCGGCACCAGGTGGGGTTGTTAGCGGACAGCCCGCGCAAGAGCGACACGATGCGCGCGAAGACCTGCACCACGCAGAGGACAAATTGCGCGAGGCGCGAGGGCTGCTTGCCAGCGCACCAGGTGAGTTCGGCGGGCATCGCGACAAGGCCATCAGGAAAATCGACGAGGCATTACAAGAAGTTCACGAAGCCTGGGAAAGCCACTAGGTTCGCGTCAATCTCGAACGTCAACGCAACTTCACAAATAACATTTCGCTACCGCACCTAAAGCGCCTGTTCTCCAGCGTGCCGGTGCATTCAGGACTCTGGCCGTTCAAGCCACGGAATGCGAGTGCATCGGCACGAGGGCGCACTTGTCAGGGCAGGCGTCGTCAGTTAAATCTCACGTATTGGAAATTCAATGGCTGCCGGTTGATTCCGCGGGCCGGAGGCGCGATCCAATTCGCAAATTTCCCCGGCTCGATCACACGCCCTGCCATTAGCGATTGTACGAAAGCCTGATCTTCGGCGCTGGGTAGCCACTTGTGCTGATTGTTTTCCCACGCTTCTTTCGTTAGTACATCGCCTTCCGGACTGATGAATTTCCCGGCGAAGTTTCCGATCGCCCGGTGAAATCCCTTATGCGGCAGCACCAGCCGGAACGGAATGCCCGCTTGTTCGATGATCTTGTTCCAACGGTCCACGCCACCCTGGATTTCGGTAATGTAATCGTCGCGCAACCGTTCGTTCAACGCCGTAAGCGCCGGCACTTGCCGCGCTACAATTTTGCTGCCGGCAACTTCCAGCACGGGATATTGCGCGTCCTGCAGCACATGATCGTCTTCTATCTTCGTTTCCTCATAACGTCCCTTCAGCCCGGTGGTGTAGTAGCTGGCGGCGTTCGAGGAAGCGTCCGAACCAAAAAGGTCAATCGTCACACTGAAATGAAAATTCAAATATTTTTGCATCGTAGGCAAGTCAATCACGCCCAGCGCGCGAACGTCCGCCGGATTTTCAACCTTGTGCTCTTTCATCACTTCGCTAGTTCGTTGCAAGATTCGGCTGATGCCTGTCTCGCCCACGAACATATGGTGAGCCTCTTCCGTCAACATAAACCGGCACGTCCGTGCCAACGGATCGAAGCCTGATTCTGCGAGCGCGCATAGCTGGAATTTTCCGTCACGGTCGGTGAAAAACGTAAACATGTAGAATGCTAGCCAGTCCGGCGTCGGCTCGTTGAACGCTCCCAGAATGCGCGGGTTATCCGCATCGCCGGAGCGGCGATCAAGCAGCGCCTCCGCCTCCTCTCTTCCATCGCGCCCAAAGTAACGGTGCAGCAAATAGACCATCGCCCAGAGATGACGCCCCTCTTCTACGTTGACCTGAAAAATGTTGCGCAGATCGTACAACGAAGGGCAGCACATCCCCAGCAACCGCTGCTGTTCCACTGACGCAGGTTCCGTATCGCCCTGCGTCACAATCACCCGCCGCAGTGTGGACCGGTATTCGCCCGGAACCTCCTGCCACGCGGGCTGGCCTTTGTGTACGCCGAAGTTGACCTGGCGGCCGGCATCGCGCGGTTGCAGAAAAATTCCCCAGCGATACTCGGGCATCCGCACGTAGCCGAACTGCGCCCATCCGTCCGGCTCCACGCTGGTAGCCGTGCGCAAGTAAACTTCCAGTGCATGGCTCTCGCTCGGTCCCATGTCGTACCACCAATTCATGTAAGCGGGCTGCCAGTGTTCCAACGCTCGCTGCAGCACGCGGTCTCGACCCAGGTCCACGTTGTTGGGAATTTTTTCCGTGTAATCTATCATTGCAATCTCCTTGCAAGAAGTTCTTGGCGAAAAATAGTCGGTCTGAATATGTGGGAACTACACTCTTTCCCAGTTGAACTTCACCGGCGCGCCTGTCCCGTAAATCTTCAGCGCCCCGCTTTCACCCACGGCGTTCGGCCGTACAAAAATCCAGTTTTGCCACGCCGATAACCTGCCAAAAATTCGACTTTCCATCGTCTCGTTCCCGCCGAATCGCAAATTCGCTTCCAGTCCCGTCAGAGCGTCCGGCGAAAGCGCGGTTCTCGATTCAATCGCTTGCCGCACTTCGTCCTGCCAATCCAGATCGTCGGGTGCTGCGGTCACCAATCCGTTCTGGAGCGCCTCTTGCGCCGGTAATGAGCGGCCCACGAGCCCATGCAGCTTTTCGATTTGCACCGCATCTTGATAAAAACGCGCAGCCAATCGCGACCATCCATTCACCATCGGCAAGGCCCCAAAATTCATCTCGGACAGGGTCATGGACGCCTTGACGTCGCCTTCCTGTGTGTCCAGCAAATAAACGCGATCCGCGGCCAGCGCCAGTTCAAGCAGCGTTCCCGCGAAGCACGAATCCGGCTCAACCAATGCGAAAAGTGACCGCGACGAAACATCCAGCCGTGCAAACGTCCGCCGCACCATCCCCAACACTTCCCGCACAAACCAATTCGCTCGATTCGCAAGGATGAATTCGTCAATCGCTAGAACCGCTTGCGGATTTCCTGACGTCTTCAAGATCCAAAGTCCCAGTTCAGCTTCGTTCGTTCGCAATCCCAGAATTGCATCGTCTAGTTCGCGCGCCATTTGTAAGGGCCACCAAGAGGCCCCCGCTGCAATCGAGCCATCGAGGCTCAGTGAAGTTACAGATTCCGGCGCACGAACGGTCAGCGTCACCGTACGCGCCTCTCGATTCACTTGCGCGTCAAGAAATTCGTAATGTCGCCCCGCCTCGTCAATCGTTCGTTGCAAAGGAGTCAACGCGACTCCTTTCGCGTGAGCCGGCCGATCGCTCTTCGCCGCCAACTGTACGGTGCGCTCTTTCACGTGTTCGGCAAACTGCTGCGTCTTCACTGCGGCATCCACAAGGCCCCATTCCTTGGCGCGCTGGCCCTTCACCCCATCAGCCGACGTGCAGAAAATATCCGCGTGATCCCTTCGCACTTTTCGCTTATCCGTAACGCGCGTCAGGCCGCCGGTGCCCGGAAGCACACCGAGTAGTGGCACTTCCGGAAGGCTCACCGCCGATGAACGGTCGTCTACAAGAACAATCTCATCACAGGCGAGCGCGAGCTCGTACCCTCCGCCAGCCGTGGTGCCATTCAAAGCCGCTAGAAACTTCAATCCTGAATGCCGGCTCGCATCTTCGATCCCGTTGCGCGTTTCATTCGTGAACTTGCAGAAATTCACTTTCCACGCGTGCGAGGAGAGCCCGAGCATATAAATGTTCGCTCCCGAACAAAAAATACGGTTCTTTGCGCTCGAGAGCACCACGGACCGAACCTCCGGATGTTCAAAGCGGATTCGTTGCAGCGCATCATGCAGCTCGATATCTACGCCCAGATCGTAGGAATTGAGCTTCAATTTGTATCCTGGGCGCAGGCCGCCGGCCTCATTCACATCCATCGTTAAAGTCGCCACCGGCCCGTCATAAGTGACTCGCCAGTGTTTGTATTTCGAGGGATCGGTCTGATAGTCAACCGGTGCAGTGACCGTCTGCGAGCCTTGCGCTACGCTTGCGTCCACAAATGCCTCCTACTTCGTTTCCGATTGTACGGCGTTCTTGAGTTTCGAAAGGCTTCCATCCACTGACTCGCCCGAAGTCTCCAGATGAATGTCCGCCCGTCGATAAAGAGCTTCCCGTGCTTCCAGGATCCGTCGCAAGTCATCCATGGCTTCGTTGTTGTCGGCCACTACTCGAAAGTCGCCTTGAGCGATCACGCGCGACATATGGTCCTCGGGACTGGCCTTCACCCATACCGTTAGGCAGTTCGCTAGTACGCGATCGTACGTTTCCCTCTCCGACACGACGCCTCCGCCGATCGAAATAATGGCGCGCGCATATTCCCTCAGCACTCGATCCAGTGTGCGCTTTTCAATGCGGCGGTAGCCTGCCTGTCCGTAGAGCGAGAAAATCTCCGCCAGCGCGATTCCCGCGTCCTTCTCGATTTCGCGATCCAGCTCGATAAACGGGACGTCCAGTTCGCGCGCTAGCTTTGCACCCAAGGTGGACTTGCCCGCGCCGCGCAAACCAATCAGCGCGATGCGCGCGCGTCGCGACTTTTCCTCGTGCGCTAATTCGCGCGTCAATCTCCGTACTGTTTCCTGCAGCTGCTTCGCCGGAAGCCGTTCCAGCAGTTCTCCGATCATGCGTTTCTCGTCCGGCACGGGTGCGCCGGACAAAAACAAATCGGCCAGTGACGCGTTCAGCGCCGCCGCAATCCGCCGCAGCAGGAGGATGGAAATGTTTCCGTCGCCTAATTCCAGCTGCGCAAGATGACGTTCCGAAACGTCGGCTTCCCGTGCGACCATTTTGCGGGTCATGCCCCGTAGGCTGCGCAGATCGCGGACCCGCGCTCCCAAAAGTCCGAGAAACTCGGCGTCGGTCGCGGGTGGCACCGACTCCGCCAACGGTACCGCAGCACGCGAGTGCGAATCGGAGGCCATATTCTGCGCTCTAATTGCTATGCATTATAGTACATCAGGACGTAACGTCGTTCAAGACGAACGGGACGACCGTCGTTACGATTTCCGAAGAACGAACATAACTAAACCCATGCTATATAATCGATTACGAATAAGATACCGCAGTCCTCCTTCCTCACATGGAGCGTTGATGCAGAATACTGCCACAAGAGGCCGTGGCATCTTCGCCAGAATGGGCCCATTCGTCCCCGAAACACTACACCCAAAATAGGCCGTCCGTACCATCGCGGGGCACCCTATCCTTGATGCTAAAGTGCCGTCATGCGCGTACGGTGCTCCCACTGCTCCGCACAAGTCGATTTGGACGACCGGCAGTACGCCGGCCGGCGAATGGCCCAGATCCGCTGCTGGATGTGCGCTCAAAGCTCCCTGGTGGACCTCGTGCCCCTGGACATGAATTCATCCACGCTTGTTTCCGATCCGGTAGCAGCGGGCGAGCGGCCGTTCGCCGAGGCCCGCCTTGAAGAATCGTCGAGAACGCAAACGGCGACGCTCGACCTCCCCGTGGGGAAGTCCATCACCATCTCCGTTATTGACGGCCCATCGTCGGGAATTCAGCGCGATCTGACGATGCCGCTCGTAACCCTCGGCCGCTTGCGAGGCGGCGCTGATATCGAAATTGACGATCCCCAAGTGTCACGCTTGCATTGTGCCATTGAGGTGAAGAACGACGCGGTTTTCCTGCGTGATCTGCGCTCGACAAACGGAACCTACGTCGCGGGCAGGCGCGTGATGGCCGCGCGACTCGACGCCTCGGCCGAGTTCCGCATCGGAATTTCCGCATTGCGTGTTGATATCGCTTCGCACTAATTGCGCTCTCCGGCAACCGGTCCCACCCAGAAAGTTTGCCTCTCTACGGCGATGACGTCTGCGGTATGCTCGTTTCCTACAAATCTAAAGCCGGTTAGCGCGATTAACGAGCAATGAGCCGGTGGTCAAATTCTCGGGGGAGATGGTGGGTCGTGACCAGGATGAAAAGAAACTCGGAATGGGGCGCGCAATCCCAAGACGCGATTTCCTCAATGGCTTCGGGATAACAGTCGCCGGATCGTTATTTTCCCCTGGCATGCAGTGGTTCGAACGCTTTGGCCTTCCGCACTCGCCGTTCGCACCTCAATCAGCAAATCCCTACTATCCTCCGGCCCTAACGGGCATACGCGGTACCACCGACGCCGTGATGGAAGTCGGCCATGCTCTCCGCGACGGCAATACCTGGAATAATCCGACGCAAGATTCAGATTCATACGATCTGATCATTGTCGGCGGCGGCATCAGCGGGCTCGCCTCGGCGTATTTCTTCCGCAAGGTCGCAGGACCGAAAGCCAAAATCCTAATCCTCGAGAATCACGACGATTTCGGCGGCCACGCGCGCCGCAATGAATTCCACACGGATCGCAGGGTGATCCTGGGCTACGGCGGCACGCAATCAATCGCCGGTCCGAGGCTCTACAGCAAGCAAGCCAAGGAGCTTCTGACGGAACTGGGCGTTGACGTCCAGCGCTTTTACAAGTATTACGATCGAAATTTTGAGAAATCCAACGGCCTTTCGCGCGGCATGTTTTTCGATAAGAAGACTTTCGGCGAGGACCGACTCGTCGCGGGGGTCGGTAAACCGTCTTGGCCTGCATTCCTTGCGCAAACGCCGCTTTCGCCGCAAGTGCAAAAGGATCTCGCGCGACTCTACACCGAAAAAATAGACTATCTCCCGCATTTGTCTTCCTGGGATAAAAAGGTCCTTCTCGCCAAGACCAGTTACAAGAATTACCTGCTTAACTACGTGAAGGTCAGCCCCGACGCAATTCCCGTGATGCAAACGGAGACCTACGGCTTATACGGAGTCGGCATTGACGCAGTTCCTGCGGGCGATCTCGCAGGACTCGGATACCCTGGATTCGACGGCATGGACCTTTCCGGTCCTCCGGGTCCCGGTTTAGGCGTCGAAATCACGAAACAAGATGAAGGAGACGAGCCTTATATTTTTCATTTTCCCGACGGTAACGCTTCCATCGCGCGCCTCTTGGTGCGTTCTCTGATTCCCGCCTCCGCGCCCGGGCATACGATGGAAGACATCGTGACTGCGAAGCTCGATTACGGAACTCTGGACGATGCTGCCTCGCCCGTGCGTTTGCGTTTGAATAGCACCGCAATCCACGCGCGCAATGTCGGCGATTCCGCCACGGCGAAAGAAGTCGAAGTCACGTACGTGAAAGACGGCCGCGCGCACACTGTGCGAGGCGCCACCTGCATTTTGGCTTGCTGGAACATGGTGATTCCATTTATCTGTCCAGAGCTTTCGGACAAACAGAAAGACGCACTCGCCTACGGCGTAAAAGTGCCGCTCGTTTACACGAACGTACTGATCAGCAACTGGGAGTCGTTCAAGAAACTGGGGGACAGCAGCGTGCGTTGCCCGGGGAGTTATTTCGAAACGGTCACGCTCGATTTTCCCGTCAGCATGGGCGAGTATCAGTTCCCTCACGATCCAGGTGAGCCTTGCCTTCTGCACCTCGAAAGAGTGCCATGCAAACCCGGTCTGCCTGCCCGCGATCAGCAACGTGCGGGACGCATGGAGCTTCTAACGACCACGTTCGCAATTTTCGAGCGGCACATCCGCGAACAGCTCGGCGCGATGCTTTCTCCCGGCGGCTTCGATCCCGCGCGTGACATACAGGCTATCACCGTGAATCGCTGGCCCCACGGCTACGCGTACGAATACAATTCGCTGTACGATCCCGATTGGCCCGAAGATCAGCAACCGTGCGTAATCGGCCGGCAGCCATTCGGGCGCATTTCGATCGCAAACTCGGACGCCGAAGCGTTTGCGTACACCAATGCCGCGATTGATCAGGGCTTCCGGGCCGTCACAGAGATTTCGCGATTCAAGCGAGAAGCTGGGGCATAGCGCAAAAGTGAGGACGCGCATCATTTGAGTTCACCACAACCAACGCGCCTGCTCGATCCTCTATTTACGACGGATCAATCGCGTGAAGTCTTTTCCGACCGCGGCAGGCTCCAAGGCATGCTCGATTTCGAAGCCGCTCTCGCCCAAGCGCTGACGCGCACAGGCGTCGCGCCCGTCGGCGTTGCTCCAGCGATCCAAGCGCAGTGCAAGGCGGAACTATTCGCCACCGACGCGCTCGCCCGCGAAGCTTCTCTCGCCGGCAATCTCGCCATCCCGTTGGTGAAAGCGCTCACTGCAGCCGTCGCCAAATCCGACGAAAAAGCTGCCGGCTTCGTGCATTGGGGTGCTACCAGCCAGGACGCCATTGACACGGGACTCGTCCTGCAGTTGCGCGCCGCGTTTGATCCAATCGCATCCCAGCTCGCACAACTGGCCGACGCGATTGCTCGTCTTGTCGAGGAGCATCGAACCACGCTGCTCGCCGGCCGCACTTGGTTGCAACAAGCGAGTCCCGTAACATTCGGCCTGAAAACAGCCGGCTGGCTCGATGCCATCAATCGCCACCGTTTCAGGTTCGCAGCCGCCCGCCAACAAGTTCTCGTGCTTCAGTTTGGCGGCGCGGTCGGCACGCTCGCTGCGTTGGGAACACAAGGATCGGCAGTCGCGCGCGCGCTGGCAGAAGAATTGAAACTGGAACTGCCCAGCGTTCCATGGCATACGCACCGCGACCGGTTCGCGGAAGTGGCCGCCGCGCTCGGCCTGCTGGTGGGCACGTTGGGGAAAATTGCGCGTGACATTTCCTTGATGGCGCAGACGGAAGTGGGTGAAGCGCTCGAGCCAGCCGCGCCGGGCAAGGGCGGTTCCTCCACTCTGCCGCACAAACGAAATCCCGTAGGTTCTGCAGTGGTTCTCGCTGCGGCGATTCGTGTTCCGGCTCTCGTCTCTATTATGCTTGCTGCGATGCCCCAGGAGCACGAGCGCGGGCTAGGTGGCTGGCACGCTGAATGGGACACACTCCCCGAAATTTTCCTGCTTGCGGCTGGCGCTCTGTCTCATACAACGCAAATCGTGGGTGGACTTGAAGTTCACGAAGAAAAAATGGATCACAACCTCGAAGCCACACACGGCTTGATCCTTGCCGAGGCCGTTGCTATCGCGTTGGCCAAGCATATTGGACGCATGCCGGCGCATCATTTGATCGAAAAAGCGTCACATGCGGCGCTCGAGTCGGGCCGGCCCCTAAACGACGTGCTGGTACAAGACAAACAAGTGCGCGAACATCTCTCAGCCGCTGAAATAGACAAGCTCTTGGACGCAAAGAATTACACTGGTTCAGCGGAATCGATGATTGAACGAGTTTTGGCGGATCATAAGAAGCAGCCCTAAGCAATCATTCGCTCAGAAAGCAACGGACATGCCCTTCATAGACGCCAACGGGACACGGTTCAACCATCAAATTGACGGTCCACCCCGCGCGCCGGTCGTCGTGCTTTCGAATTCTCTTGGCACCACGCTCTCGATGTGGAACTCGCAAGTTCCATCTCTCTCTCAGAAGTTTCGTGTCCTGCGTTACGATATGCGCGGTCACGGCCTCACCACGGTCACGCCAGGGCCATACACTATCGAAGGATTGGCGCGTGATGTTGTCGACTTGCTTGATGTGCTGCAAATCGAGCGCGCACATTTCTGCGGCATCTCCGTGGGCGGTGCGCTGGGCCAATGGCTCGGCGTCAACGCATCGAATCGGTTCGAAAGTTTGACGCTCAGCAACACCGCGGCGCGTATTGGCACCGTTGACGGCTGGAACGCGCGCATCAAGACCGTCCGCGAAGGCGGCATGGCGTCAGTCGCCGATGCCGTTGTCTCCCGCTGGTTCACCGATGGCTTCGTCAAGAAATCGCCGGAAGTAGTGGAGGCGACGCGCCAGATGTTGTTGAGCACGCCGCCGGAGGGTTACGTCGCCACCTGCGCCGCCCTTCGAGAAATGGATCAGCGAGAAACCGTCGCGCGCATCTCTGTTCGCACTCTGGTCATCGCAGGCGCACACGACGTCGTCACGACTCCCGTGGACGCCAGCTTTCTTGTGGATCGCATTCGCGTCGCGCAGTACGTGGAATTAAACGCAGCGCATCTTTCCAATATCGAAGATGCCGAAGCCTTCACCGCGGCCCTTATGAACTTTCTTACTCAGTAGGAGGCGACGTAATGGACGATCGTGAGCGGCATTCCGCCGGAATGAAAGTGCGGCGCGCAGTGCTGGGCGATGCGCACGTGGATCGCGCCGAAGCCACCAAAAACGCCTTCAGCGAGCCCTTTCAGGATTTGATAACCCGTTACGCGTGGGGTGAAATATGGTCGCGACCTGGCTTGCCTCGTCACACGCGTAGCCTTCTGACGCTGTCCATGATGATTGCGCTGAATCGCGGCGATGAATTTCGCATGCATGTGCGCGCGGCGCTCAACAACAAAGTGACGCGCGAGGAAATCCAGGAAGTGTTATTGCAGAGCGCCATCTATTGCGGTGCTCCGGCAGCTAACACAGCGTTTCACATCGCGCAG
>Ga0307478_10004368_pt1 | contig 10103 bp, 3 predicted proteins | sample atmos_gasesECM4C_2_FD_203713 | JGI IMG/M metagenome (GOLD analysis project Ga0307478, IMG submission 203713) | Hardwood forest soil microbial communities from Morgan-Monroe State Forest, Indiana, United States - atmos_gasesECM4C_05 | ecosystem: Environmental > Terrestrial > Soil > Temperate...
AAACCCAATCAGAATCATACGACAATTTGAAGGCTTCCGAAAACTGGGCACAAGTTTAGGAACAAAACCCTGCCAAACACCATGAAAAACCGTCATACATGACGCAAGGAAATGCTAGAAAAACCAACTACTTAGCGTTTTTGGATTTAACAGCGGGTTGGAGGTTCGAGTCCTCCCCGGTTCACCACTGTCTCGGGTCGCTCATCCGTGTAAGGCTTTCGAGCAGTCCGCTACATCAATAGTTATAAACTGATCATAAGATCTCTGGGTGAAAATCTCCGGCGGCGTAGAACATGTCGGAGTTAGCACAGTCGCCGATCCCGTCGTGAAGGTCGGTGAGTTCTTGGTTGACGACAGCAACGGCCGGAAAATCCCCGATCTCCGAAACTTCACTCGCCGCTCCGAGAATCACCAAGCAGGTGGACGAATCCAGAATAGCCCGGCGCACTTTGTTGCAACTGAAGTGAGAAGGTTCCCGCAGTGATTCCACACGCCGCTGACGCTTGCAGGCGACCCGACTGCCCTGTATCAAAACACATGGTTTGATGCAATGGATTCAGCTGGTCAGCGAACACGCAGTTTCAGTGAGTTAGGGCCTCTGACTGTCACACCATTTGATGCAACATCAGATCTGTGTTTGTCCACCGGATGTAGCAAACCGGATGAGCCTTTGGGTTCAACGCTTGGTGCAGAGCCGGTGCTACTTAGTCATCGAGCGCACGAGCTAGTCTTCGCCTCTGACAAGCTCATCCATTGGTTTCACATTTTTCTTATCGCAGGTGGACCCGAGGCAGCCGAGATGCCATCCATCCTGAATCGTAGCGAGCATGGAGAAATGGTTGAATGCATCATCGGAAGTGCGCGGGTGGTGAACGGCGTGAGAATAAACCAGCGTGACCACATGCCCGCCGCCCGGGTTGGCGTCGCAGCAGCCGCCGGTGTCGCCGAAGCCGAAAGGACCCGAGCCGGTGAAATCGCTTTCATCCCAGGTGATGAAAATCACGGAGTTCCCGCGCCAGGCCTTGGAATTTACGATGGCGGTGACTGTTTTTGATAGAAACAGGTCGCCCGCCGCGATGAGGGGCTGAATTTGGGAGAAGTCGCACGGATCTGCGGACGTGGCACCACGGCCATGCATGTCGTTGCATTGGTCAGGACTGATCCAGGAATAATCTGGCACCGTGTCGTTGGCCAAATCCGTGGCGAATTGGCTGAAGTCCACGATGTTGTCCAAGCGAGAGGGAATTGACTGGACGTCCTGGTAGGAAACGAAGGGATTGTGCTTGCGCTCGTAGAGTTGGTTGCCACAGGCGTGTGCGAGCACGTTGCCATTACACAGAGAGAAGGACTGCATGTAGGCTTTCCAGGTCTTGTTGTGCGACTCCAGCTGATCAATTATGTTGGGGACATTTATGGTGATGTCGTTGTCGTCGGGGACGCCATTGGTCGAGCCGGAAGTGGCGGCGATGTAATTCGGCTGGCTGGGGTGAGTGACACCGAAGTAATTGGTGGCTAAGCCCGCCGTGGCGGCCAGATAGTTGGTAAAGGGAGCGTTGGGATTGCCGATCAACGCTTTGAAGCCGGTGTTCTCCATCATGATCACAAACACATGACGAAACCCTCCGTCATCCTCGCCGTCACCGGCGGCCTTCACCCCAACTGAAACCGGCGAGAAAACGAAGGCCAAGACCACAAGCCAAGGGACTCCTGCCCCAGTCCAGTGTCGAAGACTCTTCTTTGTGCTGCGTCCAAACATGAATACCTCCTTCTGTGCATTTCCCCCGTGAGAGATGCGTAGTTCACTGCATCCTGCAGTTGCACGCTCGTAGATTGTGAAGCGCTGACGTAGACTCTTAGCTGCGGAATGAGGCGAAGTCAAGAAGAACTGAGTCACTGGCGCTGGCCCCTACCGCCTTTCGCTTGATCCCGAACCGGAAGGTGGTTGCCCTATGGCCGCTTCGGCGCGCACCTTCTGCCAGTTGTACACCGGATACTTCGGCCGCTTGATGGGTGGTACGGGATGATCCTTCAACTCTTGGAGCGCCACAGACACGCCCGTCTCTAACTGCGGATCGTGGCCCTGGCGCCAGAGCGCGGGATCGAGATCCACCTCAATGTCCGGCGACACACCCTTATTCTCCACGTCAAATTCGCCGGTATCCGGATTGAAAAGCGCAATACGCGGCGCGGTGACTAGACCACCATCCATCAGCGTCGGATACCCGCCGATACCGATGAGCCCGCCCCACGTGCGCGTACCGATCAGCGGGCCTGTGCCCAGTTTGCGGAACATCCACGGCAGCGCGTCGCCGCCGGAGCCCGCGTACTCGTTGATCAGCATCACCTTGGGCCCAAAGATCACCCGCGGGATAGACTGGTCCTTACCCTCGCGAGTCATTGCCACCATCAGTAGCGGGCGCTTCAGCCAGTCCACGATGTAATCCGCGATCGCCCCGCCGCCGTTGAAGCGCTCGTCGATGACTGCCCCCTGTTTGGCGTTCTGTGCAAAATAGTAGCGGTTGAAATTCGTGAAACCAGCGATGGCCGTGTTTGGCAGGTACACGTATGCCAACTTGCCGCCGCTCAACTCCTCCACCTTGCGCCGGTTGTTCTCCATCCAGTCGCGCTGGCGGAGTGACGATTCGTTGGCGATTGGCACCACCGTCACCGTGCGCGCATCCTTTCCCGTAGCGTCCGGTGCCACTTTCAACTGCACCGCCTTCCCGGCCCGCTCCAGAAAGAAGCTGTAGATTTCGTCGCTGCCGTGCACTTCGCGCCCGTCCACGGCCAGCAGGTATTCGCCTTCGCGGACGTTCACGCCGGGTTCTGTAAGCGGCGCGCGCAAGTCCGGGTTCCAGTTTTCGCCGAAGTAGACCTTGGAAAAACGGTAGCGATCGTGGTCAATCGTATAATCCGCGCCCAGCAGGCCCACGCTTACGCCCTTCACTTCCGGCCGATCGCCGCCGAACACATAGATGTGTTGCGCGGTGATCTCCCCCAGCATGTCGGCAAAAATGTAGTTCAAGTCAGCTCGGCACATCACATTGTCGACGTATGGTTGATACATGGCCACCAGCGCCTTCAAATTCGCGCCGTGCAGATTCGCGTCGTAGAAGAAGTCGCGCTCAATCCTGACCATATCGTGGAACATCTGCTGCCACTCCGTGCGCGGGTCCGCGTACACCTTCATGCCTTCCAGGTGCAGCGTGCCGTCCGGCTTGGCCGGCTCACTAGGTTTGCCGAGTGTGTCCACGGGCTTGATCACCCATATTCCATGTGGCGGCGGTCCGCCTCCGCCTGCCCCAGACGGATTGCGCGGCGGCAATTGCTCGTAGAGAGCTTTTTCGCTATTGGAGGAAATGGAGAAATAGCCGATGTTATCTAGCAGCTTGTCGGTCTTCCGCGTGCAGACGTCGAACTTGTGCACGATCCGCCCTGCCGCCCCGCCATCGAAGACAATCGGGCCCTCGAGGAGATACAGTACGTGCTTTTTTCCCGCGACCAGCTTGTCATAATTTCGCGGCGGAATTGGCAAAGCCAGGATGCGCTGGCCGATGTTCTCGAAATCAATCTTGACTTCGGGTGTCTCCTTGCCTTCTTTCCCTCCTTGCTCGTCTTTCTTCTGGTCCTTCTTCTCTTCGGCTGCCTTGTCTCCACCCTTATCCGACGTCGTTCCGGTCGGCCTTTCCTCCGGCTTGCCTTCGCCCTCCGGTTTGCACTCGTCTTCCCCGGCGGACTTGTCCGATGCCACCTTCTCTTCGTCGCTTTGCGGAGCCAGAGGCGATTTCAAGTCCTTCCGCAGTACAACCACGTAAGCACTGCGCGTCACAGGAACCTTGAACCCGCCCATACTGCTGGCGATTACGGGCCCAACGTCGGTGCTAGCGAAAAAGTAGAGATATTTCCCGTTTTTGTCGAACGCCGCCGAAGCCGCATCGCTCAATCCGTCCGTCACCTGGTGTGCGGTTTTGTCCTCGACCCCGTACACAAACACGCTTCGCAGCGAGCTATCGAGTTGCCGCGTGTAGGCGAGCCAGCGACTGTCTGGCGACCACACGGGATTGAAGCCCGACCCCGGGCCGTCGGCGTACGGATTGGTGTCCACTAGGATCGTCGGCTTCCCGGCGTCAACGTCCAGATACCAAAGATTCGATCGTTTGTCGCTGTAGGCAATCTTCTTGCTGTCCGGTGACCACGTCGGCAAATAGTAAAACGACGGCGGATCGCCGAGCTTAATTTTCTTCACTTCACCCAGGCCATCCTGCTGGCGCAGGTGAAGTGCGTATTCCCCGGACTCATCGGAGAAATAGGCAATCCATTTTCCATTGGGGGACCACGCGGGATCGCGTTCCGCCACTCCCGTGGTGTTGGTCAGGTTGCGCACGTCGCCGTGTTCCACCGGCACGGTCAGAATTTCGCCGTGGGCTTCAAACACGGCCCGCGCACCCGTCGGGGAAATGTTGGCGTTCTCGATGCGATCACCGACATTCACGAAATGTGGCCGCACCGCCGAAAAATCGCCGCTCACCTGGATATTCACCACGTTCTGCTTGCCCGTGGCCGGGTCAAACAGATGAATCGACCCGAACTGTTCGTACACGATCGCGTCTGGACCCGGGGAAGCGGACTTGATATCCACGCCGTTGCTGGGTAGCGCCTCGTTCACCTGCTTGGTCTTGACGTCATAGGCGTACAGATTCACAGGCCCATCGCGGTCGGAGAGAAAATAAACCTTGTCGCCAATCCACATTGGCGTGGAGTCGTTGGAATCCTTCCGCGGCACCTTCGTGATGCGGGAATCGGAGAGCTTGGCGATCCAGATCGGCGACGCCGTCCCGCCACGGTAGTGTTTGAGGCCGCGATGGAACTGCCATGATTCCCGGAAATTCGTAAACGGCACGTACGCCAGGTGCGAGCTGTCCGGCGAGTATGAACCCTCGTACGCCATCGGCAGTGGCAGCAGTTCCGGCAGGCCCCCGGAAACGCTCACGTAGTACAACTGCGTGAAGCCGGAATAACTGCCTCGCGACGACCGGAACACGATGCGCTTGCCGTCGCGAGTCCAGCCCACTACCTGATCCGCCCCTGGATGCGATGTCAGGCGCTTCGGAATGCCCCCTGCCACAGGGACCACGTAGACATCTTCATTGCCGTCGTATTCGGCGGTGAACGCGATCATCGTGCCATCCGGCGAAAACACCGGATCAATCTCGATGCCGACATCGCTGGTGAGCCGTTTTGCCTCACCGCCGCTGCGGTCCACAATCCACAGGTCGCCACCATAGCTGAACGCGATCTGTGTCTTGCTCACCGTTGGTTTGCGCAAAAGCGCGTAAGGATTGGCGGATTGTGCCACGAGCTCCGGGGCGGCAACCAACCAGAGGAGAGCTGCAAGGAGAATCGAGGGGAACAAGCCGAAAACAGACGAGTTTAATTTGTTGGACATCGCAACCTCCCGAAGATAAGGCCTTCACAGAATGCAGTAACCTCAATCCCATCGGCGCTTGGCGTTCTCGGGCCAAGTCCTCAGGCATGAATTTGAGGGCGACCAAGCGGTCGAGGCGGGTGTCCTCAGCCTCGTAGACCACGCCCGTGTCTCCACTCCCCAACTTTTCAATAACGCCGTGGCGGGCAAACGGTCCGCCCTGTGAGTGCGTCAGAACCCGCCCTAGCGCCGCCATTTTAGGTTGCCTCTCTTAGGCAGTCAACGAAAGCAGGTAGGCTAGGTAGGCTACTGATCGTCTAGGTTGCAAGTTGGCGCTAATGCCCGATTAACGCGGCGCAGTGAGCCGTATAAGCTTCCGATCCTGTTCGGCCGAGTTGCTCAATAGACCAGCCGATGTGATCGCCTGGCCGCGACGACGAGGCCATGGCTATCAGACCCGAGCAAATGCCCTGCTGCGGGATGCCATGCTGGGGGATCTGAACCCGAAAGGAAAGAAAAAGAGAGGTCGGGCCCGCCGCAACAATCCGCGCCATGGTGCCGTTGCTCAAACGCGGCGAGCTAGCTGAGGGGTGAGGCCTTCCTGCATGGACAGGATGCGACATTGGCGACGAACCTCTCGTGTTGATCGGACGGATACGAATTTACCGTATCCATTTGCGGAGAGCTGTTGCGCGACGAATTGAGAGTTGTAACTATTGCGGTTCTCTTAGCCTTGGGCTGCACCCACCATCGTTGACTCTTCACCGTCACTGGCCTAACAGGCACGGCCAAGTCGGATTTGAGGCAAGACAAAGGCGCAATGATCCTCACCATTGAACGCAAACAGATCGAACCGGACATCGTTGTCCTCGAAATGGCCGGCCGGGAACATCCGTATGGGAAGCGACAGCCAGCAAGTGGAATGGGCTCTCGGAGAACTCCTCAAACAGAATCACAAGAAAATCATTTTCGATCTCTCGGCGGTCACTCTCCTGGACAGCACCGTGACGTTGACATGGCGAGTGCGCGGCACCTAGAATCGCGGCGGCATAGAACACCTTTTCATCGCAGCGGCGCTGCGAATTTGCGGTGTTCTCCGCCGGAGACTATCCATCGCGCCTGGGGCTCCGAAACCGAAAATCGCGATCGTGGATGACGATACGAGCCTCCGATCGAAGCTTGTGCCCGCGCTGCGCGCGGATTTCGAAGTCCACGAAGGTGAGGATTACAAGACCGCCTACAAGCTGCTGCAAGAATCAGAGCTCGACGTTCTGCTGCTGGGGCTTCCCATGACTTCGGGTGGCGTCCGGGAATGCTCTGAATTGCTTCGGCGTCTGGACGGAAGCGAAATCGATACGCTCGTCATCATTCTGAGCTCCGACGCAAAAAAATCCACGGCGCTGAAAGTGATCGATTCCGGCGCCTATGACTATTTCCTCAAGCCGATTGACGCGGATGTGCTGCGTCACCTGCTCGAGCGGGCCGTGGAAAAGCTCCACATCCAGCGCGAGAACCGCATCCTCCGGGAAGAGATCAGCCGCAAGAAAGCGCTCGGCGACTTGATCGGCGCCACCGACTCGATGCGCCATGTTTTCGATTCCATCAAGCGCATGGCGCGTGCGACGAGCAACGTCATCATTCGCGGCGAGAGCGGCGTAGGAAAGGAACTGGTTGCCCGGGCGCTCCACGAACAGAGCCCGCGGCGGAGCCGAGCGTTCGTGAGCGTCAACTGCGCCGCGCTGCCCGAAGCACTGATGGAATCGGAGCTTTTCGGCTATGAGAAGGGCGCATTCACGGGCGCCGGCGCCACGAAGGAGGGGCGCATCGAGCTAGCCCACCGCGGCACGCTCTTCCTCGACGAGATTGGAACCCTCACGCCTGCGGTGCAGAGCAAACTCCTCCGCGTGCTGGAGGAGCGCGCGCTGACCCGGCTAGGAGGCAAAAAGCCGGTTCGCGTCGATTTCCGGCTGATCAGCGCAACGAATGTTGACCTCGAAGAAATGGTCCGCCAGGACCGGTTCAGAGAGGACCTCTATTACCGCATCCAGGTCGTGCCCATTTTCGTTCCTGCGCTGCGCGAGCGGGTCGAGGATATTCCCGTCTTGGCGGAGTACTTCGCCAGCGTGTACTGCGCCGCCAACAGTTTGCCCCCGAAGCGCATTGCGGATGACGCGATGCAGGCGCTCAAGCGCTACCCCTGGCCCGGAAACGTCCGGGAGCTAGAAAACGCGATCCAACGGCTGGTCATCATGACCGACGACGACACCGTCTCCCTGAAAGACTTGCCTGCAGAAATCGTGCAGGGGGCCGGCCGCAGCTCGCGGAACCATTTCCGTATGCCGGCCGGCGGCATCAGCCTCGACAAGGAGATCGAGGCATTCGAGGGACGCTGGGTCCAGGAAGCCCTCGAACAAACGAAGAACGTGAAATCCGACGCGGCGCGGCTTCTAGGGGTCGACCGGAACCGGCTGAATTACCTCTGCCGTAAGCACAATCTCTAGCTGGTGTTTAAGGGGTAAGCCTTTTCGCAGCCCTCTTTCTACGCCGCGGGGAGGCACCGAATAGAAGGTGCAGAAGCTCAAAAGATCCTGCTGTTAGGCGGTACCAGAAGTGTGTAATCTTCCTGCGTGAATGCCGGTCAATGGCAAACCGCAGCTCGATGAAAGGAAGCAGGGCCTACGGGGCTGCCGCCCTGTTGCTAGCAGCCCTTTTTCTTTTCTGCCGAGAGGGCAGAGCACTTCACATCTACCAAATCTGGGAACGAAGCCACCGCCACATCCCGCGTCCCGCCTGCCAGGCGAGTGGATAGCTTTTTCCGGAGATCTTTGCGGTTCCCGTCATGCCCTCATGTAGAGAGGAGTCGGGGTTTGGAAAATCCATGACGACGGCGAAATAGTTGGTCAATTCCTGCCCCATTCGCTCGAACTTCTGAGGTTGTGACACAGGGCGGTCCGCCGCCGCAGCCGGGAGGATTTGCTCGACGCGGCCAGAGTACGTGCGATAAGGGAAGGGACGGACCTTTACTTGAACCGGTGCGCCCAGGCGAACCTGCTCGAGCTCCGCGTCGCGAACCAGGATGCGCGCTTTCATTTGGTTGCGGTTCACGACCTGGCAGAATTCATCACCGGCGGCCAGGTATTCGCCAGCCTTCTGTTCCACCTCTGGCGTCTTCACAACGCCGTCAAACGAGGCCCGGATTTCTAGCGCTTCGACTTTTTTCTGCGCCACCGCCAACTGTTTTTGGAGCCGCGCACGCTCACGCACGGCCGCAGCGGCTTTATCCAAGTCCGAACGACCCTGGGCATTGCGGACCTGGCCGTCAGCAAGCGCGAGCTGCTGCGTCAGTACCTGGGCGTCCGCTTCGATTTCGGGATTCCCGAGAAGGGCCAGAACTTGACCAGCCTTCACCTCGTCTCCTTGCCGGACAAGTACCTGGCGGACCGCGCCGGGAACTTCAGCGCGAATCCAGGCCTCCTTGCCGGGCTCGAGGACAAAATCTGAGACGACTTTCGAGGGAACAGGTGGCAGGAGCACCACAAGCAGCACACCCAGAATGCCCGCCTGCTGTGCCCGGGTGATTTTCCAGGCCATGTATTCCTCCTTCTTTTCTCGCACCCACGCGCGGATCGCCGGCAAAGTCTTCCGCAGTTTTTTTCTGGTTAAAAAATAAGCGACGACACCGGTCAGGGGGTATCCCCAGCCGCCCAGCCTGCTCACCAGGACGTTTTTTACAAAGACGATGAAGAGGGTAAGGAGGACCACCCCATAGATGAGAGCGACGATGCCGTAGACCAAATAGATGCGGCGCTGGCGGCGGCTGGCCGCCGGCAAATCCAAATCGTCGCGCAGCAAGTATTTTCGCGCCCACGCGAGCAAGTAAGCAAAAGAGTCTTCCCGCAGGTTATCGATGCATAGGTACTGGGAAAGCGCATAGTAACCATCGGCCTTGATCAAAGGATCGAGATTAAGAAGCGTGCCCGAAATTCCGCTCAGCAACAGCGTTTTGTATGCAAGATCATTGATGAGCGAGCCGGGAAGAGTAAAATGCCAGATCAGTGTCGCGATTCCGCACACGACGAGTTCGATCCACATGCCCGCGAAAATCACCCACTGGCGACGGCTGCCGCGGTCGAACAAGAGAATGTCCGTCGTATCCGTGTAGAAGGCGGGTGTGAAGTAAATGAGCATGAAGCCCATCTGATGGACCTCTCCGCCGAAATGTTTGCAAGTGAGTCCGTGACCAAATTCGTGGACCCCGCCCAACCCAAGGAGCAGGAACCAGAAGACCCAAATGTCGTAGGCGGTCTTGCCACTAAAGGAATACAAAGCCAGGGTGTCGTTCTGGATTCGAGTCCAGTCGCTGGCCAGCAGATAGAGCGTGGCGATGAACAATGCAACCGAGAAAAAGACAAAGCCTGGGGTGAACATCCAGCCCAGGTACGGGTCCAATTTCGACAGTACCTTGTCCGGGTCCCAGGCCTTGAAGCTGAGATAGAGGACGTTCGATTGATCGATCCGGCTCTTGCGCTCGTCGCGAATGCGCGCGAGGACGGCGAGATTTTTCTCCCCGAGCGGCCGCTCCCACATGGCCGGCTCGACACCATCGAGGAACTCGAGCACTTCAGCCTCTTCGAGCGGCTCATCTGGATGGCGCTTGCTCAGTTCCCAGGCAATCTCG
>Ga0307478_10004371_pt1 | contig 10099 bp, 6 predicted proteins | sample atmos_gasesECM4C_2_FD_203713 | JGI IMG/M metagenome (GOLD analysis project Ga0307478, IMG submission 203713) | Hardwood forest soil microbial communities from Morgan-Monroe State Forest, Indiana, United States - atmos_gasesECM4C_05 | ecosystem: Environmental > Terrestrial > Soil > Temperate...
GCACCAGACTTAGGATCTGGCGGGTAAAACCGTGGGGGTTCGAGTCCCCCCTTTCGCACCAAATCCGCATGAGTGTGTCCACTCGAGACCAATTCCTTATTGCAACGTATTCCCTTGTAAGGCGCTCCGGCCTACTGGAAACCGCTATCGGCCGCGATCTGTTTCGCTCGGCATATTTCCTGTACAAGCGTTACATCGAAGACCGCCTGCAGGGACTAGTCCGTTCCCGCCCTGGTCTGGTTCGCTCCGGCAACGTGCTGGATATCGGCGCCAACATCGGGTTTACCGCCACCGTGCTGGCGCGCGCCGTAGATCCCGGCTATCGGGTTTACGCATTCGAACCCGAGCCAGGCAACTTTTGCATGTTGCAGGCGACTGCAAGCCGGCCTGCGCTCAAAGCTAAGATCACGGCTCTCCAATGTGCTGTCGGCGCTGAAGAGGGCACTATCGAGCTCTGGCAAAATCTGCGCCATCACGCCGATCACCGCGTGATTACAGATCATTTCAGGTCGACCGTGCCGGGCGTGGCCGGCATAACGGTACCGATGATCACGATCGACCAATTCCTGGTGCGCAATCCGGGTCGGGTGTCTTTCGTAAAAATCGACGTCCAGGGGTTTGAATTGGCGGTCTGCCAGGGGATGTCCAGAACAATCGAGATGAATCAGGACATGACGATCGTCCTTGAATACGCACCCTTCGCCCTGCGCGCTTTGGGGTTTGATCCCTTGCAGCTTGTTGACTTCCTGGTTGGCCGCGGCTTTCAGATTTACGAACTCCTCCCTAAGGGAGAGCTCTCCCCGGGGGTTCCGGCACACCTTTCTGATACGAATTACGTCGACCTGCTGTTCAGCCGTTGTCCACTTGAATGCGTGAACCCCAAGTGAAGGCGGTCAGGGCCGAGCGCACCTCCGTCACACAGTACCCTCCATCAGCGAAACACTGGCCAGTGCTTCGCTCCCTATAGATTTCGACATCTGCTGGAACACTGTCGATCACTGCACGAAGGCTCGCTGACAGTCTTTTGACAATAATCTCGGTGTAACCCTGGCTTGCTCCGCGCAACCATCCAGCCTGATTCAGGGCCTACGGCCGCTGCACATGGAACGAACTGTGACACAGGTAACTTTCGTGTGTTGCGTATGAAAACGATAATGAAGAGGGTGACGACGTAAGTATGAAGGGCTGGATCCTTCCAGCGGGTCAAGACGGGAATCCGGGAGTGGAGAAGAATTGGCGATGAAGCGGAAGACGATACTGGTAACGGGGAGCAGCGGGCTGATTGGATCGGAGGCAGTGGAGCACTTCGACCGGCAAGGGCACCACGTCATTGGCGCGGATAATAACATGCGCCGCGAATTCTTCGGCCCCGCGGGAGATACGCTATGGAATCTGGAGCGTTTGAAGAGCTCAACCCAACGATTCACGCACGTCGACCTCGATATCCGGGATCGCCGCCGGATCGAGGAACTTTTTCGCTCGAACCGCTTCGATTTGATTGTTCACTGCGCCGCGCAACCGTCTCATGACAAAGCGGCCGACATCGCGTTGACAGATTTTGAAGTGAATGCAGTGGGAACGGTCAACCTGCTGGAGGCGACGCGGCAGCACTGCCCTGAGGCCGTTTTTTTCTTCATGAGCACCAACAAAGTTTACGGCGACGCACCCAATGAGATTCCGTTGGTGGAGTTACAGACCCGCTATGACTACGTACGCCCAGAAGACTTTGAGGGCGTGAATGAGACCTGCCGCATCGACCGCTCAATGCATTCGTTGTTCGGCGCCTCCAAAGCTGCGGCGGACCTGGTGGCGCAGGAGTACGGCCGTTATTTCGGGATGAATGTTGGCATCTTTCGCGGCGGATGCCTTACCGGGCCATCCCATTCAGGTGTCGAGCTGCATGGTTTTCTTTCTTACCTGCTTAAAGTGACACTGAAAGGCGGGAATTACTCAGTGTTCGGCCACAAGGGCAAGCAAGTTCGAGACAATATTCACAGTTGCGACGTCGTAAGTGCAATAGAGGAATTTGCAAGCAACCCCCGGCCTGGGGAGGTTTACAACATGGGAGGCGGCCGGGATAACAGCATTTCGGTGCTGGAGGCCATCGCGCGGATCGGAGAAATCACCGGTCGCAAACTCCATTGGCAATACGTCGAGGAAGCACGGAAGGGCGACCACGTTTGCTACATTTCTGATTTGGGCAAATTTAAGAACCACTACCCGAAATGGAAGATTACCCGCGGGCTGGACTCGATTCTGGAAGAAATGATAACGGCGCGGTCGGAGAGGTCGCGCGAGGCCGCCGCAGGTCGTTAGATCGGGCCGCTCGGACATTAATGACCTTCGGAAGGCGCATTACCTTCGTAAGGGCTGGTTCTCCCCAACCGTTCGATATAGTTTTCACATGTCGCGTCGTTCAGGAGAGAGCCGGACCGCCTTGCTGGAGCCGCAGGCGACAGTCCCGCCGTCAAGTGGCGTTCCATCACTACCCGCGCCAGGTGTCGTGGATTCTTCACTCTCGGATGTCTCTACCCGCGGTCGCATCTATCGCCATCCCTTCGCCATTGCGGTCCTCTTCGGCCTGGCGTCCCTGCCGCTTTTGTTGTTCGGTCTTGGGACACCTTCAATGATGTTTTATGACGAAGGCTACTGGGTTCCGGGAGCGAAAGTATTTATTCAGGGCGCGGTGAATCCTCATCACGAGAAACCGCCCCTCGGGAAACTACTTCTGTCCATCGCCATCAGGGCGGCGGGAGACAACGCGATCGGGTGGCGCGTTGCAAGCGCTGTGTGCGGAACGCTGGCACTGGTAGCGATCTTTCTTTGGACTTATCTTCTACTGCAAGATATACGACTTGCTTTTCTTGCGGCGGGGTTAACTGTTTTCAACAATTTTTGGTTTGTGATGTCACGCGTCGGAATGATGGATGCATTCCTGATGCTTTTCTTGACCTGGAGTTTGGTGGCCTTCACGGCATCGCTCATCCTGGAGGTGAGGGTTGGCCTGCGCCGATTTCTGTTCTGTTTATCAGGCGTTCTGCTGGGGTTGGCGGGCGCGTGCAAATGGAATGCTATCGATACCCTGGCCGTCTTTTTTCTCGTCACTTTCGCGCTGTTGTGGATCGCATACCGCCCGATTGCGAACGCAGACTCGTCCATTTCAAGCTGCGCAGACAAAATCAAGCAGATCGGGGTTCCGTCTCTGCTGCTCGGCTTGATCGTGGCTCCAATCGCATCCTATTGCCTCGCTTACTGGCCACTCTGCCGAGCCATCCATCGGCCATTCAATATTCGCGAATTAATCGCGATACACATCTCTATCTGGCATTTCAACACCACTACGGTCTCGAATCCGGCCATTACTACTCCCTGGTATGCATGGCCATTTAACTTGAATCCGCAGCGCGCTCTTTCGTACCTGGTGGCTAATCCCGTGGTTGCCTGGGGCGGCCTGGTGGCGATGGCGGCCTGTCTCCGGCGTTTTTGGAAGGCGGTTCCTTTTCAAGAGGGACTGGTCTTCCTTCTTTTCGCCGCAAATTATCTTCAATGGGCAGTGACTCCCGAAAAAGGTCTCTTTTACTACTACTACTATCCCTCCGTCATGATCCTTGGAGTGACGATAGCGGTTGCAATTCGCAGCTTGCCGGCTCGCGTATTTGGCGTGCGCATCAGTCTCCTTCTTCTAGTGGCCGCTGCAACTTACTTCCTGCGGTGTTATCCACAGATGGCACAACTACAGGCTCCGTGGGACTGCGCCTTTGGATGTTGGCCATAGCGGATTTACGAGGTCGACTAACCTGTGAGATCGCCCTGTTGCACGGATAGCAAAGTCACAATCCACTGAATGCGCCAAGATGAACTCCACGATGATTGCCCCGCAAACGGAGGTTACTAGCAGGAAGGCCTGGGGGCCCGATGCACTTGCCGAAGTCCGCGATGCTCGGCGCAAACATCAAGAGGCGAATGCTGCCCATCGCGATGAGTTTATTCAATCCAACCGTTATTTCTACGACCATCTCAAGCGGGTGCTGCAATTTATTGTTGAGCCGGGAAAACATGTTCTCGACGTTCGTTGCGAGACCGGCCATCTGCTAGCTTCCGTCCAGCCAGCATTCGGTGTCGGCGTTGATATCAGCGCCGCGATGGTCGAGAGTGCGCGGGGTCAGCATCCAGATCTGCATTTTGTGCAGAGCGATCCCGAAGACCTCGAATTGAACCAAACTTTCGATTACATCCTGTTCAACCACATTTTCGATACCGTCGATATTCTTCGCGCACTGGAACGCATCAAGCGGCACTGCACACCCGAAACGCGAATTGTGGTGATCAACTACAACCACGCCTGGACCCCCATTCTGGAATTGGCCAGCAAGATCGGGCTGCGCTCGCAATTTGTCGAACCCAACTGGATCAGCGAAAACGACATCCGAGGGTTTCTAAAGCTGGGAGGGTTCCGCCCCGTTCGACTGCATCGATTGATGCTATTTCCGAAATGGATTCCAGGTTTGTCGCAATTATTGAACGAATTTCTCGCCCGTCTGCCGGGTTTGCGGCGTCTTTGCCTGATGCAGATCATGGTGGCCCGACTGGTCACCAAGCCCAAGCGCGAAGAGGAAGTCACGGTATCTGTAGTGGTGCCTTGCCGGAACGAAGTTGGCAACGTGCAGCAAGCCGTGGAACGAATCCCCGCAATGGGCAAGCACACAGAAATTCTGTTTTGCGACGACAAATCGACAGACGGCACGGCCGACGAAGTTCGACGCATGATGGCGCTTTATCCGAGCAGAGACATTCGTCTCGTGGAAGGGCCGGGGATTTGCAAAGCGGAAAATGTCTGGGCCGGGTTTCGCGCCGCTACTGGCGATATCCTGATGATTCTCGACGCCGACCTGACAGTCATGCCGGAAGAATTGCCAATGTTTGTGAGGGCGCTGGTAACTTCGCAAGGTGAATTCATCAACGGGAGCCGCCTGGTCTATCCTCTACCGCAGCTGGCGATGAAGTTCGCAAACATCATTGGCAACAAGCTTTTCGGGCGAGTTTTTTCCTTCTTGCTGGATCAGCGCATCAAGGACACGCTCTGCGGCACCAAAGTACTTTGGCGCAAGGACTGGGAATATATCGAAATGAATCTCGGGATGTGGGGGATCAAGGACTTGTGGGGTGACTACGAGCTGTTGTTCGGCGCAAGCAAACTGCATCTGGAGATTGTCGAAGTTCCTGTGCATTATCAGGAACGAATTCATGGCATCACCAAGATGACCAAGGTGTTCTCCAATGGACTGCGGATGTTGCGCATCTGTTGGCACGCCTGGTTTCGGGTGGGAGGTTAGTTCCCTTTGCGCGCGGAAATTCTCCGGCGTTTGCTGGCTCATCCTCTTACGGATTCCCTCTCCGTGGATGATCCCGCCACCACGGAACTGCGCAATCAAATCATTGCATCCAAGCCTTTTTTAAAATGCATTTACGACGAGTGGTACGGGACGCTGGCCAAAGAGCTTCCGGTCGGAGAAGAGCCGGTGCTGGAGTTGGGCTCGGGCGCGGGGTATTGCGAGCGATTTATTCCGGGCTTGATCACCTCAGAGATCTTTCACTGTTCCAGAGCGAAAGTTGTTGCGGACGCGCAACAAATACCATTCGCCGACGGGTCGTTGCGCGCGATTGTTATGACCGACGTTTTACATCACATGCCCCACACGGAGAGTTTTTTCGCCGAGGCATCCCGATGCCTCCGTAGGGACGGGAAAATCCTCATGATTGAGCCGTGGGTTACGCCCTGGTCCCGGTTGGTCTATACGCGCCTGCATCACGAACCTTTTCGGCCGGAAGCGGAGGATTGGTCCTTTTCCTCGACCGGTCCGCTTTCTGGCAGCAACTCTGCAATTCCCTGGATTGTGTTCGTAAGAGATCGCCTCAGATTTGAGTCTCTTTTCCCGGAATTATTGATCGAGCGGATTCGCCCTTTCATGCCATTTCGTTACCTGGTATCCGGCGGTGTGGGGTTGCGAAGCTTGATGCCGGGTTTCACCCACGCCGCATGGGCAGGGCTGGAACACATGCTGGAGTCCCAAATGCCGCGGTTCGCTATGTTCGCCTTCATATCATTACGTCGATCGTAGATACTCGTGGGCGTGAGTGGCAGCGAATGGAGCGCGCAGCCTGTGCGGATGACAATAGGCCGATTGTGCAGGGCTTCAGAATTTAGAGCGACTTCAAGAATTCGACAATGGCTTCCTGGTCGTCCCGCTTCAGCTTTTCGAATTTCTGAGTGACATGGGCTGATTCGCCTGCGTGCCTCCGGATCGCGTCGAGAAGCGTCAAGGATTGTCCATCGTGCATCAAACGTGGCCGCAAACGCACGCCCCACAAAGGAGCGGTGCGTATCTTGTTCCGGCTGCTCTCGAAATTCTGCTTCGCAAGATACCCAGACATCATCTCAAACACTTTTTTTCCGTAGTGTTCCGGGATCGCCTGCAGGATTCCGTCGCCGGTACCGACGTCATGCATCAAGAAATCCCCATAGGGATGAAAGCTGACCGAACCTAGCGCGGCCGGAATTGTAAACGTTCCACCGTTGATCTTCGTCCCGGCAGGAGCTGTGGTCAACGTTTCGACGTGGCACGTCGCACAGCCGATCTCGTTGAACCGGGTGTTGCCCTTCTTTGCGGCAGCGCTGGCCGCAAGCTGGGAATCGCGCGCCGGGGCTTTCGTGGCCCGAACAAAGCGGGCAAAGTGGTCGATGTCGGAGAGACCGTCCGCTCCTGGCGTGTCATTCGGTTCGGCAGCAGTGTTGCAAAGCTTCGTAACCTCATCCGGTTGTAGGCGGTTTGTGATGCCCATCTCGTTGAGGTATGCATCACCAGCGAACGACAGCAGGCTGGCGTGCTGGTCTTTCCAGCCAAATCTTCCAACGCTCATCTGTCCGGGAGCTTCTACGATCGGGACCTGCAAGACTTGTCCGCAGATCTTGCGGTGCGAAGACTTGCATTGTTGCTCGGCAAGATCGATCAGAGTCCGATCGGCAAGCGCTTCGACGAAGCCATCTCCCAGCAGATTCAAAGAAATGCGAAACGACCGAATCGTCTCTGTCTCTGGAACGCGCTCTTGAATCTCCTTGTCAGCAAAAGCGGCGTTGGGGCAAATCGCCCGATCATTCACCAGAGATCGGCCTGTGATCACTTCGGCTCCATGAGCGATAGGGATTTCGGGATTGTGGAAATGTCCGTCTGGCCCCTGATGACCCACACGCAGCTCCGAAACCTGCGACGACGCGCCGGAAACCGGGCTCTGGTGACATTCGCGGCAGGACTGCGCATTGTAGAGCGGTCCCAGGCCGTCGCTCAGCTGTTCGACCTCCTCAAATTTTTGTTGATCCGCCAGATGAGTCGCATCATCAGTGACGCCGTTGCTTTTGTTGTCAAAACCGGCGGGCGCTTCCGCTGTTATCGAGGTGGAGGAAGAAAGGATCAGGCTGGCGAAGGCAAGGCTCAGGAAGGCCGTAAAGATTAAGAATCGCATGGCTCATTTCCCCTTTTTTGGCATCCATGAATATCATCTTTGCTGCTATATCTCCAAGAGAGAAAAATGACTTCTTGATAAGGCAACTGATCCTGAAGGAGCCGGTGATTTCTAAAGTCAGACCCATTCGCACCAACAACTTGCCTCGCTGCGCCCTCCTATTCCTCTCATCGCTGGTAACTCTGCTGGGAGCCCACGCGCGCTTGAAATCACATACTGCTGTCACGCCCATCTGTGACCGGAATCACTGAGGCAAGTTTCGATATCGACGATAAACACTGCATTCGGACGGAGGGACCGACCAGCAGACCGGCGCGGTCCGGAGAGAGGTTGAGAGCCGAACCGGGCGCACGCGGGCTGATAACGCAATTCATCTACCTATAACCGAGTCCATTTTTTACTGCGTCCGCTACGCTCCGCCACTTCTCCCATCCGAACAAAAAATCAGAGCCGGTGTGAGCTCGGGATTGAATAGCGCTTTGCCCGACTATGCCGCTCGCCAGATCCGCACGCGAGCCGCCAGGCCGCGCGTTGCGTCGGGAGACTGTCCATGAAGACAGGCGAGAGAGAAACGATCGGTGCGCATCTCCGCAAGAGCGGCGTGTCGAGGCGAAACTTCCTGCAGCTGTGTTCCACGCTGATGGTGGCTGCGCCGGTAGGTCTAAGCCTTACCAGCAGATCGGCCGCTCAGATCGCAAAGCTGGTCGCAAAAACCCGGAGGCCGTCCGTGATCTGGCTGCACTTCCAGGATTGCACGGGATGCACGGAGACACTGCTTCGGACTTCGGCTCCGGATGTTGCACATCTCATCCTGGACGTCATCTCGCTCGACTACCACGAGACGCTGATGGCGGCCTCAGGGGCACAGGCCGAGGCGGCGCTGCGTTCTGCCATTGAGGACAATGCCGGCAAGTTCGTGCTGGTGGTCGAGGGCGCGATTCCGGCCAAGGATGACGGCGTTTACATGCAACTGGCCAGTCGCCCGGCGATTCAAGTGATCAAAGAAGTTGCTGGACAGGCCGCGGCCGTGATCGCGATTGGTTCGTGCGCGTCGTGGGGCGGAGTGCCATCGGCCGATCCGAACCCCACGGGAGCAGTGGGTGTTGACTCTGTGATTTCTGGCAAGCCGATCGTGAACCTTCCGGGATGTCCTCCCAATCCGTACAACCTGCTGGCCGTAGTGCTCGAGTACGTGACCATGGGCCGTTTACCGGAACTGGACGAGTTCGGCCGGCCGAAATTCGCCTACGACCGCGTGATTCATGAAAACTGCCCGCGGCGCGCGCACTTTGACGCTGGACGCTTCGCCGCCGCATTCGGAGACGAAGGCCATCGCAAAGGCTGGTGCTTGTACAAGCTGGGCTGCAAAGGTCCGGTAACACACGCGGCTTGTGCCACTCGACATTTCAATGAAGTTCCCGGCGTATGGCCGATCGGCACCGGAGTTCCCTGCTTCGGCTGCACTGAGAAAAACGTGGTCTGGAAGATGGGGACGTTTGAAACCGTTCCGATCCACTTGGCAACTCCGCCTGAAACCTATCCCCCGATTTACAGTACCGCCGGGCAACTGAAAGTTGGCGCTGCCGCGCTGGTCGGAGCGATCGCTGGAGCGGTTGGAGGCGCGGCGTGGGTGGCGTCGCAACGCTTTCAGAGCAGCACTGAGGCTGGCGTGGCCCGAGTGGCGGAAGACATTGCCCACGCGGAAAAGATGAAAGCGAAGCCAAACGGGAAGAAAGAGGAATAACGTGGCCATCACTCGGCGAGAACTGATCACGGGCATCGCCAAGGCTGGAGTACCCGCGGCAGTGGCGGTCACGGTTGGCTCGGAAACGCTGAAGGCAGAGACCATTCCGGTTCCGAGCGCGGCAGTAGGGCTGCTCTATGACGCCACGATCTGCATCGGATGCAAAGCGTGTGTGGCGGCGTGCGCCGAGGCCAACAATACTGCGCCGGACACCCGCGGCGACGCCCTGCACCAGGCGCCCGCGGATCTGAACGATCTCACTCGCAACATTATCAAGCTGTACAAATCCGAAGACGGCTCGCAATTTTCGTTTGCGAAACGGCAATGCATGCATTGTCTGGATCCGGCGTGCGCGGCGGGATGCCCCTTTCAGGCGCTCTACAAGGATCCGGAGAGCGGAATCGTCAACTGGACGGCTGAGCGGTGCATCGGTTGCCGCTACTGCACGATCACCTGTCCGTATCACATCCCGCGATTCCAGTGGGTGGGATTCAATCCACGTGTGACCAAGTGCGAGTTGTGCAGCCATCGTCTGGAAAAAGGATTGAAGCCGGGATGCACCAGCGTTTGCCCGACGGGCGCCGTGATTTTCGGCCCGCGTCCGGTCTTGCTGCTGGAGGCGAAGAAGCGCATTCAGGCAAGCCCCGAACGCTATTACCAGAACCGCGTCTACGGCGAAAAAGATAATGGTGGAACGCAGGCACTGTACTTGTCGCACGTCCCCTTCGAAAAGCTGGGACTGCCGGAGCTCGGCCCTGAATCAGTCCCGGCGCGGACCCTGCGCTGGCAGCGGCGTTTCTATCAATACTTTGCGCTTCCCGCGGTGCTTTATGCGGG
>Ga0307478_10004372_pt1 | contig 10098 bp, 5 predicted proteins | sample atmos_gasesECM4C_2_FD_203713 | JGI IMG/M metagenome (GOLD analysis project Ga0307478, IMG submission 203713) | Hardwood forest soil microbial communities from Morgan-Monroe State Forest, Indiana, United States - atmos_gasesECM4C_05 | ecosystem: Environmental > Terrestrial > Soil > Temperate...
ATAATTCCAGCCAGGTTTCTCATTGTGCTGGACGAAAGAAATATTCGCACCGTTTACGGTTACAGATTCTGGAGGCCAGTCGCCAGGCAGGCGAATCTCATAGCTGCGCTCGTGCAGCATGCCAGGATATTGGCCGCGTACGGGTGCAATATCGACCGTCAGGTCATCCTGCGACTGTTTCGCGTCAATGTCAGTCCATGCATAGACGCCGCGTTTATAGTCTTCGGAATCACTCGCGTCCCCATAAACGGAATAGGACGAATTCTGATTGTTCTGCATGGGAAAGACATTCACGATGAGCGGATCGACCGGCTTTTGCCCTGTGTACTGCATATGCGGCTGCATAGGAACGATGGCTCCGCTGCGGAGATACACGGGAATCTGATTGATAGCAAAATTGCGTTCGACCGTTGTTGGCCCGTTGAAATGCCTACCTGTTGGCCATTCGATCCATTCGCCTTGCGGGATCCAGACCTGTTCCTGTGCGAGCTGCGATTCTTTATCGACCGGCTGCGTAACGGGAGCAACGATCATCTGTTGTCCGAAGATATATTCGTCTTTATAGGTATAAGCCTCGTCAGCTTCAGGCCAGTCATAGTAAAGCGGTCGCAGAAAGGCTACACCCGTGTCATAGGTGCGCCGACCTTCGGTGTATAGATAAGGCTGCAAAGCATAGCGGAGATGGAAGGCATCGCGCATGATGTCGGAATATGGCTCCGGATAAGCCCAGATGCGGCGCTCGGAGTCGGGATTTTTGGTGGTGTGCGTGCGCAGAATAGGGCTATAGATGCCGAACTGAATCCAGCGTGTGTAGAGTTCTGGCTCGACAGCGCCGGGCATGTGACCGCCGATATCGTGACTCCAGTAGGCATAGCCAACATTGGCGGCTGTTGCCGTAAACCAGGGTTGAAAAGCTAGGGATTCCCATACGGAGATGGTGTCTCCGGAAAAACCGATCTGGTAGCGATGGTTGCCCAGTCCACCCCAACGATGAAAAAGCAACGGACGCTTTCCTTCCCGTTGCTGGTCGGTGAAATGGACATAGTTGAGCCACCAGGTGGGGTTCACTCCGGGAATCTGTGTATTGGCTTCCTGCTGCCAGTCGAGCCACCAGAAGTCAATGCCCTGCTTTTCGAGCGGATGGTGCAGCAGGTCCATATAATTTGTGGCGAATTTTTTGTTGGTAATGTCGAATGGTACATATTTCTGCGTGGCTGGATCGATGCCCATGGCTTTTGCCATACCAGGGTATGCCGCCTCCCAAGGCTGCACGCCCGATGCGGGATGTAGATTGAGTGTGGCCTTCAATCCTTCATCGTGCAGGTTTTTAAGAAATGCCTCGGGGTCGGGAAAGAGCAGAGGGTTCCAGGTATAGCCGCTCCAGCCAAGGCCGTGGCCGGATTGATCGGCTTCGTGTCTCGCTTCGAGCTGATCGCGGCTGAGGTGCCAGTCCATATCGATAACAAGAACATCGAGCGGGACATCATTCTCGCGGAAGCTGCGCACGAGGTCGTTGAGTTCCTGATCGCTGTAGGCCCAGTAGCGCGACCACCATGCTCCGAAAGCGAAGCGTGGCGGCAAAGGAATGCGTCCCGCAACCTGCACATAGTCATGCAGAGCCTGTTTGTAATCGTGACCGTATCCGAAGAAGTACCAGTCCTGTCGGTCGCCGGCCGGTCGCAGTTGCACCCACGGCCAAGGGCTGTTTTCGCCCTGCGTGAAGTTGAAATTATCAGAGTCAAAGAGGGGTCGCGTTGAATCATCCACAATCGCCCAGCCGTCGCGCGATATGAGTCCAGGCTCGATGGGCTCTTTCGTTTTGCTGCCAAGAGCGCCGTCGAGAGTGCGTGTGGTTCCCAGCAGGTTGCCTGTGTCAGGCATGCCGGGATGCCATGTAACCTGCTTACCGTCGAGCGTAAAGGTGATGGTTAGGTTGTCTGCGGTGAACTTGCCATCACTATCGGTCGGAAGACTATATGAGAGTTGCGCTGCGCTTGTTTTGATTTCTAAAAGCTGGTTTGTCCCGGATTTTGTGATAGATGAAGTGAACTTCGGCACAGCGAGGCGACGGTTGAGGAAGACAAAGGACGGGCGATCTTCAAATTTGCCGTCAGCTGCCCATTCCATACGTATGAGCTGTGGGGTGAGCACGGTGAAGCGGGCGTTCCCAAGTGTGACAATGGCCCGCGGGTCGGCGACCGGATTGTAGCTGGCTTCAGGAGCTGCGGCTACAGTTGTCGGTTTTGGCATTTGTGCAAACGATGGAAAAGCGATGATAGCCCACAGCAAACAGCAACCGAAAATGCTCTTTTTCATAACCGCCCAGCATAACTTGTCCCGCCGATCGAGACCAAACTGGTTTAGTGCTTTGGGCGCTTTCGAGCGGCTGAGTGGGAGCCTGCGCTGTATCCTTCCGCTCTGCGAAAGGATGCGACATCTTTTTCGTGAAGGGGATGATTCGGTCAATCATGCTGCTTCCTTTACCATGATGAATTGAGGCGATGATGGATTTTCAATTAGTGAGCGATTACAAGCCGCGTGGCGATCAGGGACGCGCAATTGAAGAGTTGGTGTCTGGAATTGGCGCGGGCGAGAAACATCAGGTGCTGCTCGGCGTGACCGGATCGGGTAAGACGTTCACGATGGCGAAGATCATCGAGGATTTGAACCGGCCCGCGCTGATTTTGGCGCACAACAAGACGCTGGCGGCGCAGCTTTATCACGAGTTCAAGCAGTTCTTCCCGTCGAATGCGGTAGAGTATTTCGTCTCGTATTACGACTACTATCAGCCGGAAGCGTACATTCCATCGGGTGACCTCTACATCGAAAAAGAAGCGACGATCAACGAAGAACTGGACAAATTGCGGCTTTCCGCTACGCGGTCACTGTTTGAGCGGCGCGATGCCATTATCGTCTCGTCCGTCTCGTGCATCTATGGTCTCGGCGATCCGGATGCGTACTATGGCATGCTGCTGCTGCTTGAAAAAGGGCAGAAGGTACGGCGCGAGGACATTACGCGCAAGCTGGTCGAGATTCTCTACGAGCGCAATGATGTCGATTTCCGGCGCGGCACGTTCCGCGTGCGCGGCGATGTGATCGAGGTCTTTCCTACCTACGATGAGAATGCTTATCGCATCGAGCTGTTCGGTGATGAGGTTGAATCGCTTGCACAAATCGATCCGCTCTTTGGAACAGTGAAACAAAAATTTGCGAGGCTGCCGATTTATCCAAAGAGCCACTACGTTGTGAAACCGGAACGCAAGAATTCGGCGATCAGCTCAATTCTTGAAGAGCTGGGCTGGTGGGAAAAGGAACTGGAGTCGCAGGGCAGGTTGGTCGAGTCGCAGCGCATCCATCAACGCACGCGCTTCGATCTGGAAATGATCAAGTCGGTCGGCTACTGCCACGGCATCGAGAATTACTCACGGCATTTTTCTGGGAGGCTGCCGGGCGAGCCTCCGCCGACGCTACTGGATTATTTTCCGCGGGACTACCTGATCTTTATCGATGAGTCGCATGCGACAGTACCTCAACTGCATGGCATGTGGCATGGTGACCGTTCACGCAAACAGAACCTGGTAGATTACGGATTTCGGCTTCCGTCGGCGAGGGATAACCGTCCGCTGCAGTTTGAGGAGTTTGAAACACGGACAAACCAGGTGATCTATGTTTCAGCAACACCGGGGCCGTATGAGCTCACGAAGTCAGCTGGCGTAGTCGTCGAACAGATCATCCGGCCTACAGGATTGATCGATCCCGAAGTAGAAATACGTCCGGTGCGTGGACAAATTGACGATTTGCTGGCAGAAATCCGTGATCGCGTGGCCAAGAATGAACGCGTACTGGTAACGACGTTGACCAAACGCATGTCCGAAGATCTTGCAGGCTACTACACAGAGGTCGGCGTGCGCTGCCGCTATATGCACTCAGAGATCGAGACGCTGGAGCGCGTGCGGCTGCTGCGAGATCTGCGCAAGGGTGAGTACGATGTGTTGATCGGCATCAACCTTTTGCGCGAAGGACTCGACTTGCCGGAAGTTTCCCTGGTCGCGATTCTGGACGCTGACAAGGAAGGTTTTTTGCGCTCGGCTGGATCTCTGATTCAGACAATTGGACGCGCAGCGCGGCATGTGAACGGGCGCGCGATTTTGTACGCCGACCGCATCACCGATTCGATGCGGCAGGCGATGGACGAAACCACCCGCCGTCGTGAAGTACAGCACCATTACAACGAGGAGCACGGCATTACACCGACTTCGATCATTCGTCCGACGGACATGTCGCTCGCGCAGATATTAAAGGCCGACTATGCAGATTTGACTGAAGAGTCGGATGAAATGCCGGATTTCAAGTCGCAACAGGAACTGGAGGTTTATATCTCTAAACTCGAGTCCGATATGCGCGAGGCGGCCAAAAAGTTCGAGTTCGAAAAGGCCGCCAGACTTCGCGATACCGTAAAGGAGCTACGAACCAAGGAGTTTTTGTTCACCTGAAGCACGACGGGCGCGCAGTTGAGATCGCTATGTTCCATGAAGTCAGGATAATAAGCTGATCGTCATTTCTATTGCTTCGGGCCGTTTTCCTGTGGCACCTCTTGTCCTTCCCCGGGGAATGGCCAATCTTTGTTCAACAGGATTTCACGCTCGCGCTGTTCTTCGGGAACGTTGTTGACCTTCAGGTTCTCAAAAAAATGCACGCCGGTTTTTCCTGCAGTGACGATGTCGAGATCGCCGTCACCATCCATGTCTTCGGTGACGAATTGTGTGCCTGCTCCAGCGGTGCCGTTGACTGAGATGGCATAGCGTGTGAACTGTCCCGTCTTGCGATCAATCTTGTAGTAGTAGACAACCAGCGGATCGTAGGATCCGGGGTCGTTGCCGTTATGGCCGCGATAACGTTTGCCCGCCAGCAGTTCCGGTTGGCCATCTCCGTCGATATCGACGAGTTTGAGCGCATGCACCTGAGAAAAGGATTCGTCGATGGTTTGTTTGACCCAATGACGGTTGGCTCCATCGCCTTGCTGCTCAAGCCAATAAATGCCGTAACTGTGACCGTGGCCGTAAATAATGTCCGTCTTGCCGTCGTTGTTTACGTCATAGCCGATGATGGGAAAACCCGCATCGCCCAGGTCCCAGTCAGGATGCCACTGCCATTTATCGTGGTCGGCATCGATGTTTTCAAGCCATCCGGTTGGAGTCAGGATGTCCGGCTTCCCATCACCATTAACGTCAGCTACGCCTGTACCGTGTCCGTCCTGCTCCTTTCCGCCGACATGATGGATCTTGGGCTGCGCTCCTGAAAAGTCGGCCCAGAGAATGCCGGAGTGGTTATAGTGCGCCAGGATGAGATCGGGTTTGCCGTCACCGTTGATATCGGCCATCCAGCCGCCTTCCGTGTCGTAGCTGTCGGCAATGAAGTGGCGCTCCCACATCACGCCGGGCTTTTTGGGATTCTCGTACCACCAGAGGCCATTGCTGATCCATCCGGTGGTGACCACATCGGGCGCGCCGTCGTGGTTCACGTCCACCGTCCATTCGCCGCAATCTGAGACAAATTCACCGTGAATGCCGACTGTTCGGTATTGATGTTGCTTCCATTCACTGCCCTGCGGCCCGGGATTTTCATACCAGTAGGCTCCGCTGAGGATGTCGGGATGTCCGTCTCCATTCACGTCGAGAGTGGTAACGCCCTCGGCGTGATCGGTGCCGAGCCGATGGACAAAGAATGTGGCCCGAGGAACGCCGTTGGGACCGTTACCTGGCGTTGTCTTTCGTTCTGTTTGAGCGTAGGCAGCAAAGGCGCATGCGAGGATGAAGAGAAGGAGAGTTCCGGCAAAGTTTTTTTTCATATGTTTCCAGCTATTTCAGTGGATACAGCTTGATATTGCGGAAAAATACCTCGGCACCTTCGGATTGAAAAAGAATCTTTCCGCTCGACGGAAAGGCATCCGTGCCTTCATTCACCAGTTTGCCGTTGACGTACTGCTTCACATGGCCATTCTGGTTGACCAACTCGACGACATTCCACTGGCCATGCGGTTTCTCGACTTCATTCGCGGGATCGCGGTAGCCCACGATGTTCTTCCACGGACCTTTGTTGAAGCGATCGATTTTCATCGCGTTCCCTGGCGGACCGGTAACGCGTTTGCCGTCTTTTCCGGTCAGAGCCGCACCATCTGTAAGCCAGAAGTCGCCGGTGCAGCCTTCGTTGATCTGAAACTCAACGGAGCGCGGCCACACCTTTTGTTCGCCCTGAATGTTGTAAAGAATGCCGCTATCGCGTGCCTGGCCTTCACGCGGCGCAAAGGTTCCCTCGCCCCATTTGAATTCGGCTTTGAGGTAGTAATTCTGGTAGTCCTGTTTGGTGATGATGTACCCCATCTCCGTGCCGGAGACGTGGATGACGCCCTGCTCCACCTGAAAGACGTGGTCGGGATCGTCGTTCAGGCCCTTGCTTTTGAGAAATGTGTCAAAGCCGCTGAGATCGTGCCCATTGAAGAGGACAATGGCGGCCCCGTGCGGCGGGATGTCTTTGGTTGCTGCGGAGAGCACGCTCGCAAAGAAGATCGAAGCAAAGACGACTGACTTGCTGAAAGCGTTGAAGACTCCTTTTCCAAGACCCACGAGCGATGTCCTTAATTGTTGCGATTTTTGATGAGACGAAAGAAAGCGTCGATTAGACGCACACAGCCTATACGTTTGTTCCCGCTCTCGGCGAGAGCGGGAAGGAGATCAAGTGCGATGTGTAACTGGGCCGGCGCTTACCAGACGCGACAGGCGTTGGCGGGCACCATGGGTTGGCCGGTTTTGCAGCCGAAGGCCTTGCCGAATTCAGGCATGTTCTGGACCACTCCATTGACACGGAACTTGTCGGGGGAGTGAGGATCGGTCTGGACCTGAAGGCGGGTGGTTTCAGGCCGGGTGTTATCACACCAGTTTTGGCCGTAGGCGAGGAAGAACTGCTGAATAGCGTTGTAGCCATCCTGCTTCTGGTTGAGGTCGATGTTTTTGCGTTTGGCGTCTTCGAGGAAGGCCATGTAGGCGAGCCGAATGCCACCGTTGTCCGCTGTGTTCTCGCCGAGAGTGAGCTTACCGTTGACCTTCACATCGTCCACAGCCGTGAAATCGCCGTATTCCTTTACTTCACAATCGGCCTTAGCCTCGAACTTCTTGCCATCTTCGCTGGTCCACCAGTCGGTGAGGTTGCCGTGACCGTCGAACTGCCGTCCCTGATCATCGAAGCCGTGTGTGAGCTCATGGCCAACAATACTGCCGCCGTGTCCATAGATTTCGGCGTCGGTGGCATGGGGATCATAGAAAGGCGACTGCAGGATGCCAGCCGGGAAATTGATGTCGTTCATGCTGGGGTTGTAGTAGGCATTGATTGTATCGGCAGTCATGCCCCATTCGCCGCGGTCGACAGGCTTGCCGATCTTTGCCAATTGGCGGCGGCTTTCAAATTCCGTGGCGCGCAGGGCGTTGCCGAGAGCATCGCCGCGGGTGATGGTGAGCGAGGAGTAGTCGCGCCAATGGTCGGGATAGCCGATTTTGTCGGCGACCAGGTGCAGCTTTTCTTTCGCCTTAACTTTTGTGTCGGCGCTCATCCAGTCAAGAGTGTTGATGTCCTTGTCCATTGCGCCCTCGATGTCTTCGACCATTTGCAATGTTGCAGCCTTGCTGGAAGGCGGAAACTCTTTCTCGACGTAGACTTTGCCAACGGCTTCTCCCAACGCGCCGTCGGTGGCGCTGGAACAGCGCTTCCAGCGGGCCTGTTGTTCGGGCTGGCCGCGCAGCTTACGGCCATAGAAGTCAAAACTCTCGGCATCCAATTTTTCCGGCAAGGTGATATCGGGGACAGAGTTGATGAGTTGCCAGCGAAGGTAGGCCTTGATGGTGTCGAGATCGGTGGTGGCGATGAGGGAGTTGAGACCTTTGAAGAAGTCGGGATTGCCTACGTTCAGCTCGGCGACGGGAGGCGCGCCGGTGTGGTCGAAGAAGTGGTTCCAGGAAATTTGCGGCGTCAGCGCGGCGAGTTGCTCGACGGGCATGGGGTGGTAGACGTTCTTCGGATCGCGCCGCGAGGTGACATCCATTGAGTTTTTGGCGAGCGTGGTTTCAAGCTGCATGATGGAATGCGCATCGGCCGCGGCCTTGTCATCGGACTCACCCATGAGCTTGAGCATGTTGGTGATGTGCTGTACATATTGCTGGCGTGTTTTCTCAGCCTCGTCACCCGTGCGCAGGTAGTAATCGCGCTCGGGAAGACCCATCCCTCCTTGATCGACAGCGGCGATCTGTTTGGTTGCATCCTTGAAATCCTGCTGTTCGCCGAAGCCCAGGAAGGCGTTGACGCCGATCAACTGGAAATGGGCGAGCAGTGGGGCAAGCTCGTCTTTGCTTTTGAGATTGGCAATGCGGTCGAGGTCAGGCTGGAGCGCGGCGAGAGTTTTGTTTGTGGCGCTCAAGTCCATGCAAGTGGCATAAAAATCACCGATTTTCTGCTCGTTGGGCGTGCGGCTGGGATCGTTGGCGGAGGCTTTTTCCAGCAGGCCATAGAGTTCGTGCTGCGTGTATTCGTAGAGGATGGCGAAGGAGTCGTAGCTGGATTGGTCAGATGGAATGGGGTGGAGCTTGGCAAAGTTGCCGCAGGCATACTGGTAGAAGTTGGCGCAGGGGTCGGAGGAGGTGTCGATCAGACTCTTATCTAGGCCGGGGATGAGCTCATATTTCTTGTCGGCATCGGGTGCGGAGGAGCTAGTTTGTGCGGAGACGAAAACGGTTTGCGCAACACTGGAAACTGCTATCAGGAGCAGAAGGGATATCAGTGACAATCTATTTTTCATTTTTGGGCGATCCTGGCCTTATTCATTGGTATTCGCGTGAATGCTGACAGCTGCAGTGCCTCATGATACTCCGCTTACAGGGGCGCGCGCTGGTATTGTGACGGATCGTAGTGATCGCGGGACGAGAGATTCGCTCCGGACAATTCCCCCTGGATGATTGCCGCTCTCTTCTGCGTCTGCGACAATAAAGAGTTAACCGAATATTTCCCATGAAACGGGTCTGCTAAACAGCTTTATGCCTGCATTCGGAAGCTTCGCCCTCCTGCTTGCGCTGGCCCTCAGCGGCTACAACCTCTTTGCAGGCGCAATTGCCCTGCGTCAATTGGCAACTGGAGCACGCGGGCGCGTGTCCCCGGAACGGTTAGCGGAAACCGCGCGGCGTGCGGGCATAGGCAGCTTCTTTGCTGTGACTTGCGCAGCGTTTGCCCTCGTATGGGCTGCCTTCACAAATGACTTCTCCGTTTCCTACATCCTGCACCACTCGAATCGGGCATTGCCTGGCCCGTACAAGTTCGCGGCGCTGTGGTCGGGGCAGGAAGGCTCCTTGCTATTGTGGGCATGGCTGCTTGCGGCCTATGGGTTTGTACTGCGCGTTCGGCATAAAGTCGATGTAAAGCTGACAGCATATGCCTCGACGATTCTTGCGGGAATTCAGATTTTCTTTCTGCTGTTGTTGAATTTCGCCGCTCCGCCGTTTTCTCTGGTTGCAGGAAGGATTCCACAGGACGGCTTTGGATTGAATCCTTTGCTGCAGTATCCGGAGATGGTGATTCACCCGCCGATGCTGTACCTCGGTTACGTGGGCTTCAGTGTCCCCTTTGCCTTTGCTCTGGGCGCTCTGATGATGCGCTATCCCGGCGAGAAATGGATCCACATTACACGCCGCTGGACGATGGTGACGTGGCTGTTCCTCACATGCGGGATCTTTCTGGGCGCACACTGGGCCTATTCGGTGCTTGGCTGGGGCGGCTACTGGGGATGGGACCCGGTAGAAAATGCATCACTGATGCCGTGGCTGACTGGCACGGCGTTCCTGCATTCAGTCATGATGCAGGAAAAACGCGGCATGATGAAGAGCTGGAATGTGTGGCTCATCTTCTCTACGTTTGCGCTTTCAATTCTGGGAACTCTGCTCACGCGCTCGGGGCTGGTGAGCTCGGTTCACGCGTTTGCTGAATCTGCCATCGGCGCCTGGTTTTGGACATTTCTGGTCATCGTGCTCGCGGTTTGCCTCTTCACGTTCATTTTGCAGCGCG
>Ga0307478_10004373_pt1 | contig 10097 bp, 8 predicted proteins | sample atmos_gasesECM4C_2_FD_203713 | JGI IMG/M metagenome (GOLD analysis project Ga0307478, IMG submission 203713) | Hardwood forest soil microbial communities from Morgan-Monroe State Forest, Indiana, United States - atmos_gasesECM4C_05 | ecosystem: Environmental > Terrestrial > Soil > Temperate...
GCATTAACCTAGGCCGTTGGGGACGTGACCTAATGTGGGGCGGGCGCTCTCGCCCGCCAAAACTAACCACGAGCAACGCCGTTCAACGATTCGAGGATCTAATTCAAGCAATCCTGTCGGAAACCACCCTCGAAAAACTCCGCATCTCCAGCGTCGAGCCCATGGATTGGACCGACGAACTCATCGCGCTGGTAGCCTCCTCGCCGCGCATCGCCAAACATGCCCACGTGCCCCTGCAATCCGGCAGTGAGGCCGTGTTGCGCCGCATGCACCGCAAATATCGCCCCTGGCACTATCGCGAGAAAATCGAAAAGATTCGCGCCGCCATGCCCACCGCCGCCATCGGCGCCGACGTCATGGCCGGATTCCCCGGCGAAACCGACGCCGAATTCGAAGCCACCCGCCGCCTCATCGCCGACTTGCCCTTCACTTACCTGCACGTCTTCACCTACTCCGCGCGCCCCGGCACGCCGGCCGCCGCCATGCCCAATCAAGTCCCAGTCCAGGTAGCCCGCGAGCGCAACAAAATCCTGCGCGACCTGGCCGCAGAAAAAAAGTTCGCCTTCATGCGATCTTTCATCGGCAAACCCATCGACGCCATCACCCTCAACGTCAGGCACACCAATTCCGGCGGAGAGTTTACCGAAGCTCTCACCGACAACTACCAGAAGCTCTATCTGAAGGGACGCCACGATCCCAACCGTTGGATCACCACACACATCGACAAAGTAGAAGACGGCGCGTTCCTGGGAACCCTCTTGCACCGCTCCCCGCCGCAAGCAGCACCGTGGAAGAGCGGCGCTTCAGCGCCGCGTTGAAACGGCTAAGAATGAACAGGGCTTCAGCCCCTGCGCGCCCTAACCCCAGCCTCCTTCTCCTCCCGTTCCCGCACCCGTGCCCGATTCCGCGCCCGCTTCAAAGCCCCCGCCGATTTCTCCCCTTCCCTCCATCGCCGCAACAAATACCACGCCTCCAGATACCGCTCATACCGGCTCCGCCGCTTCCACGGTGCCAGCAAAACATCCCCCTTCCTCTTCTTCACTACCCCCGCCGGGATGATGTACCAGAGGTCCAGCGGAATCACATACGCCGCCACGAAATCGATCTCCTGCAGAATATGGGTCAACCTCTTCCCTGACGGCATACTGCACGGATACGCCCCCGAACTCACCCGGTGCGTCGTCGATTTCACCTGCACCCGGTAAATCGCCCCGTCCCGTTCCACCATCAAGTCATACGGAGCCGTATTCCCCCACGGCTTCGATACTCGAAACCGCTGCTCCGCCGCCCGCGCCACAAACCGGATCTCCGCCCACTCTCCCTGCTCCGCCTTGTTCCTGAACCGCCGCCCCCACCATCCCATCGCACTCCTCATCTCCCAAAAAACACAAAAGGCGCGAGCCTCGTTCTACACAATGGGCCGCGCCATCCGCTTTTGCTGAATTTCTTACTCTATTAGTATATCAACCCGCAAAGGGTGAACCCGCCACGTTTGCCCGGAATATTTCTCCTTTGCTTGCCAGCAGATAACCCCGATCGTGTAATTCCTGCCTATTGACAAGAGTGTAGAGAGCCGGCGACTCCAGCTCCCGCAGAGGCGTTTGATGTCGAACTACTGCAGCTTCGTATACTCGGCCTTCGCTTCTTTCAGGATGGGAATGTCGGGATCGGCATCTTTCCAGAGAGCAAAGAAATCCTGGTAGGCAGTGCGCGCGCCGCCTGCGTCGCCGGCTTCCGCCCGCGCGCGACCAAGCTGAAGGCGAGCCAGTCGGCAGGTGGGAAGCGAGAAGATACAAATACCCGGATGATCAAGAATCTTCTGAAACTCGTTCGCAGCTTCCTTTCCCTGGCGCAGCTTGAGATACGCCAACCCACGCAGGTAGTTGGACTGCACACCCGTCGCAAAACCAAACTCGTACGGAGTGGTGGCTTGCAGGAGTTCAATCGCCTTCCCAGGATTTCCCTGGTTTATGGCAATAGCTGCGCGAATGGCGGGTACATAGACTGCGTTGATGAATGTAGCCATTGGGTGTTCCCGGACGAGTTCCTGGGCAGCAGACTCCGCCTCTCGCGCCTCGCCGGCTTGCGACAACGCCGATCCTGCGAACGCTAGAGTGCCGCGGCCGTGTGAAGAAGATAGCGCCGTCGTGGCGTCATCGCGCGCTGCCTTGGAGTTTCCTATCGCCGCCTCGAAGTCGGCTTCCCGCGCCAGGATCCTTGCCGCAATCTCCTCAAGCTTCCCCTGCCGCGCCAGATCGATTGCCCGCTGATAACCAGCCCGTGCTGCTCCCATCTTGCCCGCCGACGCGGCAGCATCGGCAACAGTTTCCGCCACTACATACTCACCGTGGCCTCCCTTGGACCATTCCAGCTGGCGCTGCATTCCGGCCGCATCTCCCTCAAGAAATGAAAGCATATACAGATCGGAATGCGCCACGGTGCTGTCGATTTTCTTGCGAACCTCTTCCTCGCGGATCGCCTTACTCTCGGCAAGACGGTTGAGGCCGAGATACGCCACGCCCAGCGCGTTGTAACTGAACGACGAGTCAGGTGCCAGTTGCATATTTGCCTGAGCCACCTCTAGCGCCTGTTCCCACTTCCCCATGGCTCCATAGCCAACCGCGAGGTTGTTGGCCGGGATGCTGTCACGCGGGTAGGTGCGCCGCCACAGTTCCAATGCCTCCAGTTCCTTGTCCGATTCTTCCGTCACAATGCTGTAATAGTGTGTTTCAATGTAGAGCTTTTCCAGCTCGCTGCAGCGATCCCTCCGCTCAAATGCCTGCTTGGTATTTTCGATGGCCAGCACACTCTCGCCGATGTTGCCGTAACCCTGACCGATGCGCGCGTATGCCACCGCGAAATTCGGATCCAGTTCAAGGGCGTGTTTGTACAAAGGAATCGCGGTCTGCTCACTGCCCTTGTCTCTCTCTGCCTCACCCAGGCTGAAGGACTTGAGAGCCTCGAGCGAAGAGGTTGTCGCCTCTTCCACCGGCGCATCGAACTTCTGCAGCGAAGCCAGCGACTCACCCAACTTGCTCCGCAGATTCGAAGCCACCTTGCCCACCGCGCCCAGAACCTGCTCTTTCTTGTCCACCGGGATCTGCTCTCTTGCGAGGTTGTCACCCGTCAGGCAATTCACCGCTTCCACTCCAACTACATATTGAGTTCCAACCGCGGAGATGGAGCCATTCAAAACCGCCTTGACTCCTTCCCGCTGGCAAACCTGCCGGGCCAAGTCCGGAGTCACGCGTTCGTCGGGAGAGTGCCCCATGTAGCGCAACGTATCCCGCACGCGCTCCTGGGGAAATATATTCAGATAAGGCGACTGCTCCAATTGCACCGCCAGCGCCTGCCTCAGCGTTCCATCGAACACGGGATCGCCTGTGGTGTTCACAAAATCGGAGAGCAGGATGGAATCCTTCGCGGTCAGGGCGCGCGCGCGATGGCTGTAAAGAAATATTCCACCCGCGACGGCGACGATCACACACCCCGCCGCAACCCACAACCACCTCGCGCGTCCACTTGGCATTGCCGCAGCGGCGGCTGAGGTCGGCAAAGACGAAGACGCGGGCGCCGCCTGCACTCTCGCCGAACTCGATGACGCTGCAGAACCCGGCACTGCCTGCTCCGCAACCAGCGCCGCCCCGCTCGCAGCAGAACTTTTTCCCGAGTCGATCTCCCGCTTCAGGCGCTTCATGTCGGCCCGCATCTCCGACGCAACCTGGTAGCGAAGGTCCGGCTCCTTTTCCAGCGCCTTGTTGATGATGCGTTCCAGTTCGGGCGGCAGATTAGGATTCAACCGCACCGGCGCCGTGGGCGCGCGGTTCAGGATGGCATCGAAGATCACCGCCGATGTGTTGCCGGTGAAGGGCTGCCGCCCCGTGGCCATCTCGTAAAGAACGGTGCCGAAAGAAAACAGGTCGGTGCGTACATCAAGCTCTTCGCCGCGCGCCTGTTCCGGCGACATATAAGCCACGGTGCCTACGGTGCTGCCCGGGCTGGTAAGGTTCGCCGGATCCACCGCTGCCGTCGCCAGAGTGACCCCCGCTGGCTCTACTTGCGGCAGTGGCCGCGTCGCCACTTTCGCCAGTCCGAAGTCGAGCACCTTCGCCTGCCCGCGTTTGGTGATGAACAGGTTCGCAGGCTTGATGTCGCGATGAACGATGCCCGCTGTGTGCGCTACATCCAGCGCATCTGCAATCTGCGCGCCCCAATCCACCAAATGCTCCACCGAAATAGGCTTGCCTTCGATGCGGTACTTGAGCGTGGTGCCTTCCAGGTACTCCATCACGATGTAGTGACGTCCCTGATCTTCACCGATGTCATAAATGGTGCAAATGTTGGGATGGTTGAGAGCCGATGCCGCCTGCGCTTCGCGGCGGAAGCGCTCCAGAGCCTGGGGATCGCTGGCTACTTCATCGGGCAGGAACTTCAAGGCCACAAAACGATGCAGGCGCGTGTCTTCAGCTTTGTAGACCACGCCCATCCCGCCGCCGCCGAGCTTCTCAATGATGCGGTAGTGGGAGACGGTTTGGTTGATCATTCCAAGGCACTCGACCCGAGACACTCGAACAACACGTCCGACTTTCGAGTCGCTTCATATTACGGATGCAGTATCCGCGAGTCAACGAGCGACGGAGAACGAGCGCTGGGGGGACGAGGGATCCTGAGCTCATGGACCACGTTAAACCCGTGCTCCCAGGAAAACTCTCCACCCTAAGGTGCATTTGAGCTCAGGACACTTTCGATGGGCCTGCCCGGCACCACAGTGACCTGTGACGCCTTACGGAAGCGCGTATAAATGGACGATGCGGTTCCGCGCCGAAAGCGTCCTGCTATTCTTTCTGCTCTGCCTGGTGGTCGTCCCGGCCGCGCTGGCACAAGAGACTCAGCACAAGATCGCTGCTCCCCGTCCCCTGACCCGGCATGAAGGCCTGGCGATTGTTCGCGCCGCACTGCATTCCGGCCATCACGCGCCAGACTGCTCTCACCTGGTCCACGCCCTCTATGAGCGCGCCGGCTTCCCCTACGACTACGCCCCGTCATCCGACCTCTACGCCGGGATCGACGAATTCCGCCGAGTGGCAAATCCCCAACCCGGCGACCTGGCCGTCTGGCGCGGACATGCCGGGATTGTGGTCAACCCCTCCGAGCATTCTTTCTTCAGCCTGCTAAGCTCAGGCCCCGGAGTCGACTCCTGGGATTCGCCCTATTGGAAACAGTGGGGACGCCCCCATTTCTTTCGTTACCTCAAGCAACCAAGTGGGGCCCTCTCCAGTTCGATTCGCACCACGACCCTGAAGCCATAGTCCGCCGCCCAAACCTGTAATCCGGCGCGCGTTGGCTTCGACCACGAAATCAAATCTGTTCCGGATCGTCGGGATCAGGCTCGCGTACAGGGGCATCCGGGCTCTCGGGAGGGTTCGGCGGCTCTTTGATCGGGGGCGGAGAGGGTTCCGGGGGAGTGCGTAGTTCAGGCCGAACGGGCGAGGATGTTTCGAATCGCGCTTTTGGCATGGAACTCTGATGCCAAAATTCCATGCGGGGATGGTAGACAGTATCGCGCCAAACACTCGCCGTCGCACACTCCACGATCCTGCCGATACACCCTTGTTCGCGTTACGCGGATTTTTTCAAGTCCACTCCGTAGCGTTTTGCGGCCGACGCGATCCGTTTCCATGCCGCGCGTCGTTCTGCCTCCGTAACTCCCTCCACCTGATTGAAGCGCGCAGCCGCGTTACGCACGTGGGAAGCGTTCTCCAAAGGCTCCTTGCGTTGCTTGGGGAAAGCGAACTTGCTGGTGGATATCCGATCACGAGTGGGCTTGGTTAGCTTTGCCATAATTTTCCTCTCCTTGGAATCGCTTTGCGCGCGGCCGTAGATTTGGCCCTCATGATTGGGACGGTGACGGCCGCCATTGACCGTCTTTTGACGCGAATGAGCGTGGCTCGGTTGCTTTTCTTAGAAGGCCGAGCCAGAGGGATTCAGGGCCGCCCGCACTGGGAGTGGCGACTGTCGGATTTGTCTCCGACTGAGTTTCTTAACAGCTGCACCAATCCCTGAAATATAGTATCTCAGACCAGGTGCGACCGTGACCCTTCTAACGGGCTCGGAGGTTTGGACTATCGAAGACGAACAGTGTCAGAGGATCGGCGGAAGGTATGAGGCAGCGAAGTTCAGATTTTTACTGTTTCTCTGAATGAAACCGACATTTATCGACGCCGATCCAGAGTCCAGCGCGCCGACTGGCTCTGGAAGAAGTCACATTTCGCGGGCTCTAGGCCGGCCCTCTCCTGCTGAACCGGACTACCGTCACTAATCCCCATGGTATAATCTGCTATTCCCAGTCGCTTAAAGCGCGGAGGACCGTATCGACAAACGTTTTATCCGAACCAATGACCGCATTCGAGCCCGCGAAATTCGCGTAATCGGAGACGAAGGTGAACAGATTGGCGTAATGCCTCCCTTCGAAGCGCTTAAGTTGGCCCGCAGCAAAAACCTGGATCTGGTCGAGATTTCGCCCACCGCGCAGCCTCCCGTCTGCCGCATCATGGACTACGGGAAATATCTCTACCAGCAGGAAAAGAAAGAACGCGAAGCCAAGAAGCATCAAAAGACGATCACCGTAAAAGAGGTCAAGTTCCGCATCAACGTCGACGACCACGATTACGAGACGAAAAAAAATCACGTGCTCCGCTTCCTCGACGGAGGAGACAAGGTAAAAGCCACCATCTTCTTCCGAGGCCGCGAAATGACCCGCACCGGCTTGGGTCGTCAAATACTGGAGCGGTTGATTAAGGACGTGGAGGGGCAGAGCATCGTGGAGTTCCGGCCGCGGCAGGAAGGCAACACGCTGCACGCCATCCTGGCGCCGAAGAAAACGGCGGTCGAGCGGGAGAAGGAAAGAGAACGAGAAGCCAAGCAGAAGGCGAAGCAGGAGAAGAAGCTGGCGCAAGAAAAAGAAAAGCAGCAACAGGCGCCTGTTCAGGCCGCCGAGGTTCCCGATCCGGTTCCACAGGCTTAACCATCGCAATCGACATCCAGAACTGACGGCTGGCAACTCACAGCTCGCATCTGATTAAGAGGATTTATGCCGAAATTGAAATCGCACAAGGGCGCGTCCAAGCGCTTCAAGAAGACGGCCAACGGCAAGGTGAAGCGGGGACATTCCGGTCTGCGCCACATGCTGAGCTCCAAGGCCAAGAAACGCAAACGCCACCTGGGAACGGCCACGCTGGTAAGCGATGGCGACCTCCGCAAAGTAAAGCGGATGATTCCGTATCAGTGAAGCAGGGATCGGGGGCCAGGGGCTGGGGATCAGAGGCGAGTGCGTCTCTAGTCCCTGGCCCCTGATCTCCTAACGCCTGCTTCGGGCGCGTGAAGAGGCCAGAGATCGCCGCAACGGTGAATCGTCCTTACCTCCAGCCGCCGAGTAAGTAGAAAGCAAAAAGGAGAAAACCATGCCACGTGTAAAACGCGGAACCAAACGCCGCGCAAAACGCAAGAAGATACTCGACCGCGCGAGCGGATACTTCCTCACTAAATCGAAACTCTACCGTTCCGCCAAAGAAGCTGTGGAACGCGGACTCAAGTTCGCATACTCGGGACGCAAGCAGCGGAAGCGGCAGTACCGGTCGCTTTGGATTGTGCGGATTGGGGCGGCTTCGAAGCTGAATGGGTTGAGCTACAACCAGTTCATCCACGGCTTGAAGAAAGCCGGGGTGGAACTGGACCGTAAGATTCTGGCGGACCTGGCGGTTAAGGACGCGCCTGCCTTTAAGTCTCTCGTGGAGCAGGCCAAGGGCGCGCTGGCGTAGGGTTTCCGGCGCTCGGCTTCCGGCTATCGGCCTTCGTTTCTGATTTCATCCGTGAGATCAAAATCCCCGCCCTGTCTCTCCAAAGAACGGAGAGACGAGGACGGGGCACCCGCATTCCAGTTCGCTGCGAAAGAACGTGGCATATACCGTTCCCAAATTGACGGATTATTCGGCGGCGGCGCTGGAGCGCGCTTCCGCTGAACTACTTGCTGGGCTCGGCGATGAAGCTACCGCGGTGAAAAGCGAGGCCGAGTGGAAACTTTTTCGCGACCGATGGATGGCGCGCAAGAATGGCGTGCTGACTCAGATCAATGACCTCTGGTTGAAGGGCGCTCCGAAAGAAGCAAAACGAGAAGTTGGACAGCTGGTTAACTCAGTTGTCATCCCGCGTGTGGACGCCGCCATTCGAGAGAGGCATGACCACATCAAGAGTCTAGCCATTCTGAAGAGGGCTCGCGCGGAGGGACTCGATGCGGAAATCGACGCAGCTGGGCGCGCGCTGGATCGATCAGACTCGATTGACGTCACTCTTCCGGGTGTCCGTCGTCCTATCGGCGCCGAGCATCCTGTTATCAAGACGACGAACGAGATGGTTCGTGTCTTTCAGAAGCTTGGTTACTCCGTTGCGGATGGTCCTGTCGTCGAAACTGATTATTACAATTTTGAGGCTTTGAATTTTCCGCCGAATCATCCGGCTCGGGATACGCAGGATACTTTGTTCATTGCGGGACAGCAGGGGAAGGCGCAACGGGAGCGGTTGCTGTTGCGGACGCATACTTCTCCGGTGCAGATTCGGACTATGGAGAAGATGCGGCCTCCGATCCGGATTGTGATTCCCGGGACCGTGCATCGCAACGATCCTCCGGATGCGAGCCACTCGCCGATGTTTCATCAGATCGAAGGGCTGGCGGTCGATACCAACATCACGTTTGGCGATTTGAAGGGGACGCTTGATCATGCGATGAAGGAATTTTTTGGATCGAGCGTGAAGACTAGCTTCCGTCCTTCCTTCTTCCCGTTTACCGAGCCCAGCGCTGAGATGTTTGTTTCCTGCTTCATCTGCGGCGGGAGCGGGAAGCGCGGGTCTGACCCTTGCCGTCCGTGCAAGCAGACGGGGTGGATTGAGATCCTGGGCTGCGGGATGGTCGATCCTAATGTGTTTGAGTTTGTTAAGGACAACGGGTATGACCCGAGAAAAGTTTCGGGATTTGCGTTTGGGATGGGTGCGGACCGGATCGCTTTGTTGAAGTATGGGGTGGATGATATTCAGCTGTTCTTCAACGGGGATGTCAGGTTTCTGGAGCAGTTTGCTTAGGGGTCAGGGGTCAGGGGTCAGCCGAGGAGGGCGGGGCATCGTGAGAATTTCTTGATGCGCTGTTTTCGGGGGCCGGTTGCATGGGGTCCTTCGGCGCAAAAAGCGCGCCTCAGGATGACACGGCTTTTTTTACGCTAAGAGCCGGCGAGACGCCGGCGCTACATCATGAAACTTTCTTCACAATGGATTCGCGACTTTGTCGACCTTACCGTCGATGACCGGCGGCTGGCTGAGGATTTGACTGGCGTTGGGATTGCTGTGGAAGGGATCAGCGGGTTGGGGGCTGACACTGTTTTTGAGATGGAGATTGGAACGAATCGTCCCGATGCGATGAATCATTATGGGGTGGCGCGAGAGGCGGCGGCGATTTATGATTTGCCGCTTAAGCAGTTCTCAGTTCTCAGTTCTCAGTTCTCAGCTGCGGGTCAAGAGCTAACCTCGGGGGCTAAAGCCGCGACCTCCCGGGGCTCTGACGGCACGACTGAAGTCGTGCCCTTCCCGATCCCGCCCTTCCCGATTGTCGTCGAAGAGCCGGCACTTTGCCCTCGATTTTCTGCGCGCGTTATTCGTGGAACCAAGGTCAAGGCTTCGCCGGCGAAGATTGCGCGGCGGCTGCAGTTGCTTGATCAACGGCCCATTAGCAATGCGGTCGATGCTACCAATTATGTTTTGTGGGAGATTGGCAAGCCTACACATGTGTTTGATATGGATTTGCTCGAAGGTGGAAAGCTCATCATTCGCAAAGCCAAAGACGGCGAGAAGCTGAAGACGCTTGACGGTGTGGAGCGCACGCTTACTTCCGAAGATCTGGTTGTGGCCGACGCCAGGAAGCCGGTTGGACTTGCCGGGGTGATGGGCGGGTTCGACACTATGATCACTGACAAGACGCGGAATATTTTGATTGAGTCGGCGTGGTGGGATCCGGTGACCGTCCGCAAAAGTTCGCGGCGGCATGGGCTGCACAC
>Ga0307478_10004374_pt1 | contig 10095 bp, 7 predicted proteins | sample atmos_gasesECM4C_2_FD_203713 | JGI IMG/M metagenome (GOLD analysis project Ga0307478, IMG submission 203713) | Hardwood forest soil microbial communities from Morgan-Monroe State Forest, Indiana, United States - atmos_gasesECM4C_05 | ecosystem: Environmental > Terrestrial > Soil > Temperate...
CGCACGCGGGCAAGCGGAGTCCGATCCTTGGTTGATTCTTGCGAGTGGAGAAAGAGGACCCATCAACATTCACACGACACGAGAGGGCCTGGTGCGGTTATACGGAGATTCCAATGTCGTGGATCAAGATGCAGACATCGGTGACGGGGAAATAGAACCCGAAACCGTTCTGTTTCCGAACGACCCGGAACGACGGATCGGGATTTTGTGGAAGGATCCGGCGCGAAGGGCGGACCCAAGCTCCGTCGCAATTCGAGGCAAAGTAAGCCACTGGCATGCCGTCCATGGAATCTCTCTCGGAACTACAGCGTCCCAATTACAGCGCGTTAACGGCCGCCCCTTTCGCTGGACATTGACGAACGATGGGACAGATATGGCCGAGGAACTGATTTCATGGCAAGGAGGCGTGCTAGAGAAAGAGTTTCAGGAAGATGACCGCGTCATTCTGTCGCTCGAGAGGTCTCCGGCCAGAGGAACCAAGCCGAGGGGCCCTCTGATTTCAGCCTCGATTCAGACAGTCTAGTGATGCGGGCACAGAATCCACATGTCAGTGAGATCAGTTGGGTGTTCGCCTCTAAGGCGCAGCGATAGAAGTTAACAAAACGCAACCCCTACACCCCGATCACCGCGACCAGTTCCTTCACTGACGCCGCGCTCCGATCGAGCTCAGCTTTTTCCTGGGGCGTGAGCTTGATCTCCACGATCTGCTCAATTCCCTTCGAGCCGAGCTTAACCGGAACTCCGACAAAAAGTCCTCTCATGCCGTATTCGCCTTCCAGGTAAGCCGCGCAAGGCAGAATCTTTTTCTTATCCTTGAGAATTGCTTCGACCATTTCGGTGACGGCCGCGGATGGCGCATAGTACGCCGAACCTGTCTTCAAATATTTCACGATCTCCGCGCCGCCATCCCGCGTGCGCTGGATCAGTTTCTCGACTGTGGTGGCATCGAGCAGTTCCGTGATCGGGATGCCGGCTACGGTGGAGTACCGTGCCAGCGGAACCATCGTGTCGCCATGCCCGCCCAGCACGAACGCGGTCACGTTCTCGACGCTTACGTTGAGTTCCTGCGCAATAAACGTGCGGAAACGCGAGGAATCGAGCACGCCCGCCATGCCGATGACGCGCTCGCGGGGAAAGCCGCTCATCTTGTAAGCCGCTTGCGCCATCGCGTCCAGCGGGTTGGAGACGATGATCAAAATGCTGTTCGGCGAGTACTTCACGGCTTCGCCGACCACCGTCTTCATGATGTTGTGATTGATGTTGAGGAGATCATCGCGGCTCATGCCGGGCTTGCGCGGAACCCCGGCCGTAATTACCACGATGTCAGAGTTGGCGGTGTCTTTGTAATCCTGCGTGCCGAGAATGTGGGAGTCCCGTTTCTCGATGGGCATGGCTTCGAGCAGGTCGAGGCCCTTGCCCTGGGGAACGCCCTCGATGATGTCGATCAGTACAACGTCCGCCAGTTCCTTGGAAGCGATCCAGTGAGCGGCGGTGGCGCCCACGTTGCCGGAACCCACGATCGTTACTTTTTTTCGCATGAATGAGTCCTCTCCGGGGACTGAAAAAATCACAAAAGTACTGATTGTCTGACTTTCAGCGACAAAAATCTTAAATCGCAGACTTCGCAGAGAAAGCCGCCGAGAACGCGGAGGACGCACGAACCTCCTCTGCTGCCGCTTTAACGCACGCCGGCCAGCACCACGGCGTCCATGTTCTCGATGATGTAATTCCCGAACTCGCTGGTCTTCACCTTGGTAGCGCCTTCCATCAGCCGTTCGAAATCATAGGTGACTTTTTTCTGCTCAATCGTCCGCTCCATGCCGCGTTCGATGAGATCGGCGGCCTCCGTCCATCCCATGAACCGGAACATCATGACGCCCGACAAGATCACCGATCCCGGATTGATGACATCGCGGTCGGCGTATTTGGGAGCCGTTCCATGGGTCGCCTCGAAAATAGCGTAGCCGTCGCCAATGTTTGCCCCCGGGGCGATGCCCAGCCCGCCAACCTGTGCTGCGCAAGCATCGGAGATGTAGTCTCCATTCAGGTTGGGTGTGGCCAGTACGGTGTACTCATCGGCGCGCGTAACCACCTGCTGAAAGATCGAATCGGCAATGCGGTCGTTGATCATGAGCTTCTTCTTCCATGCCCCATGACCATGCGTCGCGTAGATCCGCTCCAGCACATCTTTCACTTCCCTGTAAATGGACTGGCGAAATTCTTCCGGGGCAAATTCCAGGCCCGGCTCGGTCAGATTTGCGTTCTCTTCAATCGACAGATTCGGATTTTTGTCCTTGTTGTCGAGAATCCAGCTCTCGCGCTCGGTGACCACTTTGTCGCGAAACTCGTCTGTCGCGAGCTCGTATCCCCACTTGCGGAATGCGCCTTCGGTGAACTTCTGGATGTTGCCCTTATGGACGAGCGTGACGCTCTTGCGGCCGTTCTCGAGAGCATGCTGGATCGCCATGCGCACCAGGCGCTTCGTGCCGGTGACGGAAATCGGCTTGATTCCAACTCCTGAATCGAGGCGGACTTGCTTCTTGCCGCCCTTGAGCATGTCTTTATTGAGGAATTCGATCAGCTTGGCGGCTTCGGCGCTTCCTTCTTCCCACTCGATGCCGGCGTAGACGTCTTCCGTGTTCTCGCGGAAGATCACCAGGTCCATGCGCTCGGGGTGCTTTACCGGCGAGGGCACTCCCTTGTAATACTTCACGGGACGAACGCAGCCGTAGAGGTCCAGAATCTGTCGTAAGGCGACATTCAGGGAGCGAATACCGCCGCCGACCGGCGTGGTCAGCGGCCCCTTGATGGCGACCCGAAATTCGCGCACGGCGTTGACCGTGTCGTCAGGCAGCCAGGTGTCGAACTTCGCCTTCGCCTTCTCGCCCGCGAAGACTTCGTACCAGGCGACGCGCCGCTTGCCCTTGTACGCCTTCTCCACGGCGGCATTGAATACGCGTACCGAGGCCTTCCAGATGTCGCGCCCGGTGCCATCCCCTTCAATGAAAGGCACGACGGGATTGTCCGGAATCTGATAGCGGCCATCTTTGTACGTAATCCGCGCTCCATCGGCGGGCACGGAGACACCATTGAACGACTGCGCCATGAACGGCTCCTTGCGTTGGGTGAAAACCCTCCATTATAGAGAAAACATCAGGTTTCCCAAACATTGGACGCGCTTGCCAAAGTGTGATGCTCGCATCAAAGTCGGGGACGGGGCCGGGTGCTAGAATCGCCGCCGATATTCGGATGTCCCCCCCCGGTGCAACGTCGAGGATCGCGCATGAAAAAGCTCCTTCTGCTGTTTCTGCTCTGCCCTGCTCTGCTCGCGCAGGATGCTCCAGCAAAACCCGACACCGGCGAACGCCATGAGTTCGTGATTGCGAACTTCAAGACCGAAAGCGGAGTAACGCTGCCCGAGGCCCATGTGGTCTATGGCACGTACGGCCATCTCAATGCGGCGAAGGACAACGTGATTCTCCTGCCGTCGCACTACATGGCCGACTTTCACGGCTACGAGTGGCTCATCGGCCCGAACCATGCGCTCGACACCTCGCAGCTTTTTCTGGTAGCGACCGAGCTTTTTGGCAGTGGGCATTCGTCTTCGCCCAGCAATACTGCGGAGCCTTATCACGGGCCGCGTTTTCCCGTGACCACAATCCGCGACAACGTGGAAGCCGTTCACCAACTGCTCACCGAAGAACTGCACATCACCCACCTGCGCGCCATCATCGGATTCTCCATGGGCGCACAGCAAGCCTTCCAGTGGGCCGTAAGCTATCCGAATTTCGCCGATCGCGTTGTGGCTACCGCGGGTACGGCCAAGACGTATCCCCACGGCTTTGTGCGTCTGGAGGGTCAGATTGCCGCACTTACCGCGGACGCGGCTTTTCAGAATGGTGACTACAATTCCCCACCCCAAAAAGGCCTGGAGGCTTTCGGAATCGTCTGGACGAGCTGGCTGTTCTCGCAGGAATGGTGGCGCAAGGAACTGTGGCGTGAGGGGGCGAAGCCGGGAACGACCTTCGAATCGGTGCTAAACGACTTTCGTACAAACTTTATTCCCGGAGCCGATGCCAACAATCTGATTCTGCAGGCGCGTACCTGGGAAAAACACGATGTAGGTGGGACGGCGGGTTTCGGCGGCGACGTCGCACGGGCGCTCGGGTCCATCAAAGTTCCCTTCCTCTACATGCCCTCCGAGACCGACCTGTACTTCCCCATCGGCGATGCGCGCTACGAAGCCGGCTTCATGCATACGGTGACACTGACTCCCATCCCGTCGCTTTGGGGCCACACCGCCGGAGCGGGAGGCAGCCCTGCGGACGAAAAGTTCCTGAACGAGACGATTGGGCGCTTCCTGATCGGCTCCGCCAAGCCGTGAATGAGCGGGTGCTCCAGACCGACGCGCCTTGACATCCATTCCGACGGAGGTCAGAATTTCTTTAGTTTGCTCGCGCTTCTCGCGGTTCCTCTGGATTGAGGCCAATCATGAAAGTTTCGTTTTTTCGACCCCTGCCGATGGTCGCTTTGACTTTTGCGCTACTGGTCCCATCCGCTTTCGCCAAAGGTTCGGCCGATTACACCGAATTCGGCCACGACATTCGCATTGCGGCTGACCAGAAGGTTGGGGAGCTGACCTGCTTCAACTGTTCCGTTTACGTGCGCGGTCAGGTGGGTGGGGACATCACGACCTTTCACGGCAACGTGGTGATCGAGCCCAATGCAGTTGTCGCGGGCGAAGTGACCTCATTTCTTGGCGACATTCGCGCCGGCATCGGTTCGAAAATCGGCGGCGACACTACCGTCTTCGGCGGCAACCTGGTCGTCGAGCAGGATGGCATGGTAGGCGGTGAGGCAACCTCATTTGCGGGTGACATCCGCGTGGCCGATGGCGCCAAAATTGGCGGCAACAGCACCGCCATTGGTGGCGCCGTGAGACGCCAGGCGGGTGCGACGATGGGCGGCGAGGTCACCTCCATGCAGGGCACCATGTGGCTGCTCCTGATTTTCGTTGCTCCCTTCTTGGTTCTCGCCGGGATTGTCGCGCTGGTCATCTGGCTGGTACGGCGAAACCGGCGGCCAACTCCGGTGATCGCGCGCGCGGCCTGATCGGTGCTGCGCCGCAGCGCGCTCCGTTCATATACCAAACACGTTGTCATCCTGAGCGAAGCGAAGGACCCATGCATTTTTTCGCCGTACGCCGGTGCCCGTTCTCGTCCACATTCCACGACTCTGGAATCACCCTAATCCGGCTCGCGATGGCCGAAGTACTTCCTCACCCCAATCACGTTATAGCGGCCCCAGGGACCGTTCGCGCCCAGGTCCGCAGGGCCCAGATAGCGATCGCGCGCGCCGAAGCGTTGGAACAGGAAATGCTGGGTCACACGCATCTCGAAGCCGCGTCCAATTTCAATTCCCGCTCCCCAGGAGCGTTCCCATCCGATTGCGTCGGGAGACCACGTATACAGAGTGTGTGGAATGTTTTTGCCAAACAGAAACGTGGGTGCGCCGAAGAAGAGCAGGCGGCGAAGCTGGGTGCGGGCGAAGGGATGCAGTTCCACATATCCCGATAACATGTAACGGGCAAAGGCATTGCAGGGCGCGTTCTTCCCGCCAAAGTCCCCGGCGTTGGCGGCGCACAGGTTTGGATCAGGTTCGTTGTGCGGCGGAGCCACATCGAACTGGCTATAGCCCCAGATAAAATTTCTAGGGAAAAAAAGACTGCCGCCTCCGGCTGCGGAAGCAGGCTTCTGCTGCGCGCTCGCCGCAGCCGCGATCGTAAGAACAAGAATTATCCTTAGTGCAAGATTCATGAAGGCTCCGTGGGTCTCTGGGAGCGTGCTCAATCCCGACCGCGATGGTTAAGAGGCCGGTGGCAAACCTCGAAGCGACGCTCGTTGAAAAGCGCGCCATTGTATCTTGAATCTCATGACTCGGATCGCTTGATTTCCAGGAGAAGTAGTTGCGTGCGAAGATAGCTGGATTTATCCGAGCTCATGGGATCATTGCGGCAGGAGCTGGTACCTAAATATCGTAGTACAGCAAGAACTCATAGGGATGCGGCCTCAACCGCACCGCATCCACTTCCTTCTCCCGCTTGTACTCGATATAGGTGCGCAGCAGTTCTTCGGTGAATACGTCTCCCTTCAGCAGGAAGGCCGAGTCTCTTTCCAGCGCGTCGAGCGCGTCCTCGAGCGAGCCCGGCATGGACGGCACCATGGCCAACTCTTCGGGCGTGAGATCGTAGACATCCTTGTCGAGCGGCGGGCCGGGGTCCATCTTGTTCTCGATGCCATCGAGGCCCGCCATCATCATCGCGGCAAATGCGAGATAGGGATTGCTGCTCGGATCGGGCGGGCGGAACTCGACTCTTCTCGCCTTCGGAGACGCCGAGTACATCGGAATGCGGCAAGCGGCTGAGCGGTTCCTCCTTGAGTAAGCCAGATTCACGGGCGCTTCAAATCCGGGCACGAGCCGCTTGTACGAGTTGGTGGTAGGCGCGATCAGAGCGGCCAACGCGGGGCCGTGCTTGATCAATCCGCCGATGTAGCAGAGCGCGATTTGTGACAGCCCCGCGTAGCCATCTCCTGCAAACAACGGCTTGCCGTCTTTCCACAGCGACTGGTGGGTGTGCATGCCGTTTCCGTTATCGCCGTAGATCGGCTTGGGCATGAAGGTGATGGTCTTGCCGTACTGGTTGGCGACGTTCTTCACGATGTACTTGAACAGCAGCATGTTGTCGGCCGACTTCACCAGCGAATTGAAGCGCAGGTCGATTTCAGTCTGGCCGGCGGTGGCGACTTCGTGGTGGTGACATTCGACGGTCAGACCCGCGTTCTGCATCGCGACCACCATTTCACTCCGCAGGTCCTGGTAATGATCGGTGGGAGGCACCGGGAAATAGCCTTCGCGAAAACGCGGGCGATAGCCGAGATTATTCTCGGCGCGCCCTGAGTTCCAGCGACCTTCCTCCGCGTCGATGAAGTAGAACCCGTGCTGCTCGCGCTGATCGAAGCGGATGTTATCGAAGATGAAGAACTCGGCTTCCGCGCCGAAATACGCGGTGTCGGCGACGCCGGAGGACGTGAGATAAAGCTCAGCCTTCCGCGCGATATAGCGTGGATCGCGGTCGTAGCGCTGCTTCGTGACCGGATCGATGACATCCGCGACCATTACCAGCGTTGAGACCTCGGTGAACGGATCCAGGAGGTAGGAACCGGGGTCGGGGATCAACAGCATGTCGCTCTCGTGGATCGCGGCCCAGCCGCGGATCGAGGAGCCATCCATGCCAAAGCCGTCTTCGAACGCAGTCTCGGTCAACTGCTCAATCGGGTAGGAGATGTGGTGCCAGAGCCCGGGCAGGTCTGTGAAGCGCAAGTCGAGGATCTTGACGTCGTTTCGTTTCGCAAATTCCAGTACGCTCTTCGGATCCGACATGTCTCCCTTCCTGCCCGAGGAATTTCTGTTTGAGGTCAGCTCGCTGATTTCGCGTAGGGGCAGACGCCGTCGTCTGCCCAGGCGAGCGAAGCTCGCCTGATTTCTGCGGAGGTCTGCGAGAACCGCGGAAAGCCGCGTGCTGGATCGTTGCTGTTGCCGCTAGAGTGTAGAAGCACGACGGGAGCGGGCCGAAATCGATTGTTTTTATGGGAGCGATAAGAGGGGCTTATGGATGGGGCTGCAGGATTTGCGAGGCTTCGGCGAGAGCCGAAGGCGAACTTTCTGGCGCAGCGTGTCAAAAATTTAAAAGAAGGCAGGGCCGCAAACTCAGACCCTGCTTCTCACGCCAATTCTCGGTTGCCAGCATACTAATCACGCGCTAGCAAATAGGGAAATCGATACTTTCAATGCTTCGGATTCGAACCGTTTATGATAGTGGCCGGATCGAACTGGCTCACGCGCTGGCTGTTGGCTAAAGGACAATGTCAGTGCGAAAGACCGGCAGCAGTTCTGGAAGCCTGCACACGACATGGACTTCGATCAACTGGAAACCTTTCTCGAAGTAGCCCGCTTGTGCTCGTTCTCGCGCGCTGCGGAGAGACGCTTCCGCACCCAACCCGCGGTTTCGTCGCAGATTCGCGCCTTGGAAGAAGAAGTCGGCGCCCGCTTGTTGGACCGTTCAGGCGGAAAAGTTTCTGTCACGGCGGCCGGCAAGCTGTTTCTGAAGTATGCGGAGGATGCCGTGGACGCTCGCAAAGCAGTGTGCGTCGCGATCGCCGAGACCGAGCGCATTCCCCGCGGCGAGATCGTCGTAGGCGCCAATGAAGGCACCTGCCTGCACGTCCTTCCCGAGGTCTTTGCCGAATTCAAGAAGAACTATCCCGATGTTTCGGTCGGAATCAAGCGCGCCGATTACGCCAAGACGCTTGATTCGGTCATCGACAATTCCGTTGATTTCGGAGTCGTTTCCCTGCCCGTGACCGATGCCCGGCTGACGGTAGTCCCGATCCACCGTGATGAACTGGTCATCATTGCGCCGCCCCACCATCCTCTTGCCCGCCTGAAATCCGCGACCATCGAGGAAGTCGGGGCGTTTCCCCTACTCATGCCAAAGAGCGGCCACACGCGCGATGCGCTCGAAAATCTTTTTCATGAACGCCGCATGAAGCCACAGGTATCGATGGAACTGGATTCGAGTGAATTGCTGAAACGCTTCGTGGCTGCCGATGTGGGCGTAGGCTTCATCGCGCGCTCGAACGTTGCCGAGGATGTTCGCGCCAACACGCTCGCCATCATCCCCATTGCAGATGCGCACATCCGCCGCGACCTGGCGCTGGTTTTTCGTAAGGACAAGGCCCTCAGCCGCGCCGCCCTGGTGTTTATCGAAACCGCGGTAAAAATCAAGGCGCTCGATCCCGCGCTGGAAACCGCGAAACGAAGCTAAGCCGCTCGGCAGTTTGCTGAAACTCTCGAGGCAGCCGCGTTTTGAAAGGCTCGGCTTTAGCCGAGCCGCAGGAGCCACGAAGTCCATGCGGCTTCAGCCGCTGAGAAGATTGCATACGTCGAAACAAGTGTTCAGCAGCTTCTTTGTTCCCACCCCATCGCGCATCGCCTCACACATCGGATAAAATTCTGTTCAGTGATCACCCCCCGTCTTCATACTCCATTCCTCGTCTTTCTTCTGACCGTCTCGGCCCTGGGGCAAGCCCGCAAGTCCGCTCCGAAGCCCTCGCCTGCAGTACAGAAGCTCGTCTCGGTTCGCGTGACCGGCACAAACCGGTTCACACAAAATGAGGTCATTGACGCATCCGGCCTGGAGATCGGCTCCTCCGTCACTCAGGACGATTTTGAAAAAGCCGGGAAGCGCCTGGGCGAGTCCGGTTTTTTCAGCAACGTTGCCTACAGCTTCGCGAATACGCCGACCGGAACGAAGTTCGAGCTGCAACTCGCAGATGCCGACAAACTCGTGCCCGCGCGTTTCGAAAACTTCGTCTGGTTCTCGGATGATGAGTTGAGGGCAAAAATCCACGAACACCTTCCTCTTTTTAAGGGAGAAGTTCCGGTTGGAGGTACTTTTTGCGATCAGGTCTCCGATGTTCTGCAAGCGCTGTTGGTGCAGCGCAATCTGGCGGCTCGGGCGGACTATACCCGCGACAGTAAGGACAATGCCGGACCGGTCGACGCCGTCAATTTCCGCGCCACCGGCGTGAACCTCACGATTGGAGAAGTACAGTTCTCGGGAGCCGGACCGGAAGAACTTCCGGCATTGAACGCCGCTGCGCAAAACCTGGTCGGGAAAGACTACGTCCGCACCGAGGTGCAGTCGTACGCTACGAAGAATCTGCTGCCCATCTATCTGGAACGAGGTTTTCTCAAGGTCGCCATCGGTGATCCGCAAGCCAAGGTCCTGAAGGATACAGAAGAGGAAAGCCTGGTACAGGTTCAGCTTCCCGTCACCCCGGGCCATCCGTACAAGGTCTCAAATTTTAAGTGGGAAGGAAACAAAGCGTTCCCGGCACAAAAGCTGCAGGGCATGATTCACGCTCAGGCCGGCCAGACGATCAATGCCGAGCAGTTGCGCACCGACCTTCAGGCCATTCACAAGTTCTACGGTACTCGGGGCTACCTGTTGGCAACCGTGAAGCCCGTGCCTGA
>Ga0307478_10004376_pt1 | contig 10093 bp, 10 predicted proteins | sample atmos_gasesECM4C_2_FD_203713 | JGI IMG/M metagenome (GOLD analysis project Ga0307478, IMG submission 203713) | Hardwood forest soil microbial communities from Morgan-Monroe State Forest, Indiana, United States - atmos_gasesECM4C_05 | ecosystem: Environmental > Terrestrial > Soil > Temperate...
CCCCTGAAGATCAACGTTAAACTACTTCTGATACACGAAATGCCCCCGGCGATTCTGCTGCCAGCAGCTCTCGTTGGATTCCATGCAGAACGGCTTCTCCTTGCCATAGCTGATGGTCTTGATGCGGCTGGCGCTGACCCCGGCCGCGACCAGAGCATTCTTCACGGTTGAGGCCCGCTGATCGCCCAGAGCGAGGTTGTACTCTGTGGATCCACGCTCGTCGCAGTGGCCTTCGATGGTGAAGTTGACGTTCGAGTGCTGGCCAAGGAACTGCGCATCGGCCTGCACCGAGCCCTGCTGGTCGCCGCGAATGTCGGACTTGTCGTAATCGAAGTAAACGTCTTTAACCGTCCGCCCGAACAGGTCCTCTTCAGAAGGCGAAGGGGCAGGAGCCTCAGCTTGGGGAGGTGGCGATACGGTGAGGCGCGTGGTGGCCTCCTGAGTTCCGCCCGAGCCTTTAGCCACGAGGTGATAAGTAGTCGATTCGCCGGGGCTCACCTGCTGCGATCCGCTGGCTTGCACGGCGCCGATGCCGTCGATGGAAACATCGGTAGCGCCGGAAGTCTGCCAGCTTAAAGTTGACGATTGCCCCTGCTGAATCGTATCCGGGCTCACCGAGATGGAGGCGGTCGGCGCTGGCGGCGGTGGCGGGGGTGGTGGAGGCGGGGGAGCCGCTTTCTTTTTGCATGCTCCCAGCATCATAATCGCGCACAGTGCGATCACAGTGGCGAGCATCTTCTTACTCTGTTGGGTTCGGTTGATATTCTTCACATTGATCCTCTTCACGTTTAATCCTCCTGCGAACTCGAAATCAGCATCGAATTCAGACGAAGTGCGTTTGATTTCTAAACCTTTATTTCCAACTCCAGTTTGGTTGCGAGTTGCGTCCTGTAAAAGTTAACTGATGCAGCTTGGTTCCGTCAGCCAGCATCATCCAGATTTCTTCTTTGCCCGATCTTGCCGACTGAAAGACGATGTGGCGTCCGTCGGGAGACCATGAAGGGAAATCGTTGCGCCCGCCATCGTGGGTAAGCTGAACCCACTGCTTGCTGGCGATGTCCATCAGATAAATGTCAGAGGAGCCGGGCTCTCCGGGACCATACTTGCGAATCCATGCCAGCGTGAGGAACTGCCCGTTGGGCGACCAGTTGGGCGAAACAGCGTAGCCCTGGTCCGTCATGCGCTGCTGGTTGGTGCCGTCCGCTTCCATGGTATAGACCTGGGGCAATCCCGTGCTGCCGCTCACGAAAGCGATCTGAGAGCCGGTCTTGCGGTTCCACACGGGTGAAACGTCCGGGCCCTTGCCGCTGGTCATGCGGTGAAGATTGCCGCCGCTCGAATCGCACTCATAGATTTGGGAATTGCCGCCGCGGGAAGATGAGAGGGCGAGCTTGGTTCCGTCGGGGGACCACGCGGGTGCCAGATTTGTGCCCCCGAAACGCGGGAAGCTGACCACCCGGTTTAATTCCATCGAATACATCAGGATGTCCCATCCCGATTTAGTCAATGAGCTGAAAGCGAGGCGTGAGCCGTCGGGCGAGATACGCGGAGAGAGCGAAATAGAAGCTTGCCGGGTGAGTTGCCGCTGATTGGACCCGTCGTAATCCATTATCCAGATTTCTTTGTGGCCGGAACGGTCGCTCACAAAATAAATTTTGCTCTCGGCGATGCCGGGAATGCCACCGCCCAGACGAAAGATAATTTCATCGGCAAACTTGTGCGCGATCACGCGGGCTGCTTCGTCCGTGGCATTATCGGAATATTGCTTGCCCAGAACCTGCGGCGAAGCAGTGTTCTTTACATCGTAGAGCCAGCCTTGAACCGTAACTTTTCCGCTGACAACTGCCAGATTGCCGAAGGCCAGCATGGCGGCGTTGGGCGGAGGAGCGTTCCAGGCTGGAAAGGTGATTTCGGTTGGCTCGCCCGGTACCTGCAAAGGATAAAAACTTTTAGAAACGAGTTCGACCACACCGGAGTTATCCAGGTCGTTCCAGAAAGTGTCGTTGAAAGTTTTGAGCAGCGCGGCGTTCTGCGGATCGGCGCTGGAAGGCTTGAAGTCAGGAACCGCGAGGCGGACTTTGTCAACCCCCAACCCGGAACCTGTGCGAACCCAATCCTGGGCGAAGCCGGAAGCTGCGAATAGGGAAGAGAACAAAATCAGAAGGGTTAGGGCGCTTAACAGCCGCGCGCCGGTCAAGGCACAGTGCGAGAATATTTTACGTCCGTCGTCCATCCTGTTGGAGCCGTTGTGCAAGGTACGAAAGGATACCGTATACGACAGTATCGTAGACCGATATGTTCTCATTGGCAAGTTACGATCAATCATAATCTGAATGTGGAACCATAAGAATAATCAGGTGGATGCTCAATTATCTTTTCTGCTCAGTAGATTTAAGGATGCTGCTGTAACGATGCTGGCGTGAGCCCAAAAGGACGCATTTTTATTTTTTGCTGTAATCGAACCAATATTCTACTGAGATCTTGCTCCCACTGTAGTCCTGCGGCAACGGTCCAAAGGTGTCGATGCGCTGCAGGGCCCGCGTGGCCGAAACATCCAGCGAAGGTACTCCGCTGGACTGCTCCACCCGCACATTGTAAGGATGTCCGTCGCGCGCCACGTCAAAAGTGATGTAAACCCGCTGGGCGCCGGTGATCCGTGGATCGACCTCATACTTCAACCAGTTCTCGGACACTTTCCGCTGCACGATCTGGACATAGTAAGCGTACTTTGTGCCAAAATCACCGCCGCTTCCCGTAACGCCAAACCCGCCCTTCGCGCCGCCAGCGGCGAAGCTGCCGTAAGGTCCGCTGACCGGCCCGCCCTCACCGAACGCCACCTGGTTGTCCTCTTGCTCCGGCGCCGGCTTCGGCTTTTCTTTCGTGGGGGTCGGAAGTTTTTTAGGTTTAATTTTAGAATTCTTGCCCTGGATCTCGATTGCGTCGGGTTCTTTTTCCTCGATCTTAGGTTGAGATTTCGTAACACCTTTCGATTCGTTGGCCAGAACGTTCTCGGTTTTCGCGGCAGTCGCCGGCAAGGGCACAGAACTTACAAGGGAGACTCCGATCGCGGAACCTCCGCCGCCTCCGCCCCAATTATCGCCACGAGCTCCAGTGAAAGCGATGGCGTAAAGCAGAATGATAGCGGTGACCGCAAAGTGGAAGCCTGCCGACCAAGCGAGCGCCCGTGGCCAACTATCGTGCTCGAAAAAGATCTCAGCGTTTCGCGCCATTTTGTTCCAAAGGCTGAGTGACGATACTCACATTTGTGATGCCCGACTGCTTCACCGCGTCCATGACGGTGGCGAACGCGCCAAAGGGCACGTTCTCATCGGCGCGGACGAAGATGAACTGATTGCGCGGATCACGCACCCTCTGCCGTATGCTGGCAGCGATCTGGTTGATATTAATAGCGTCGTTGCCCAGGAAAACTCTTTGATCTTTGTTGATCGTGATTACGATCCGCTCTTCCGTGATTTCTTTGACGGTGCGGGTCTTGGGAACGCTGACCTCTATGCCCGACTGCAGAACGGGAGCAGTCACCATAAAGATGATGAGCAGAACCAGCACGACGTCGACCAGCGGTGTGATGTTGATATCGGCGAGCGCGGTTTGCGTGCGGCCGTTCGAGGAAGTGAAGGCCATTACCGCCTCACTTCGGCCGCAGCCTGTGGCTGCATACTCTCAATGGCATTCAGGACTTCAAGTGAGAAATCATCACCGCGGGCGGCGAACACGCGGATGGAGTTGCCGATCAGATTGTAGGCGATGACCGCTGGAATGGCAGCGGCTAATCCAGCCGCAGTAGTAATGAGCGCCTCTGAGATTCCCGGAGCAACCGCGCGCAGCGTTGCGCCGCCGGCTGTCCCTAGTCCGTGAAACGCGTCAATAATGCCCCATACCGTCCCGAACAATCCGATGAACGGCGTCACTGCCGCGGTGATCGCAAGCCAGGGAACGTTGCGCTCCAGGCGGGTGATTTCTTCCGACGCTCCAATCTGCATGCCGCGCTGCACCGCCGTAAGGCTGCGCAGCACGGCCGAGGGCGTGGAAAGTTGGCGCTTGTATTCTAAAAACCCGCCTTCGAATACACCCACCAGCGGGCTCGGACGGAACTGATCCGCGACCGTCGCGATGTCCTGCAAGCGCTGTGCCTTACGAAAAGCTCGCAGAAAGCGTCCACTCTGTAAGCGGGCACGGCGCAGCAAGCTCCACTTGGTAAGAATAATCGCCCAGGAAATAAGGCTGAAGGCGAGCAAAGTGACCAGCACAAACTTGGCGACGGGGCCGGTGCTGGCGACAAGATCGAGTATTTCGCCGCCGACGAACAGTGCAAACACGGAGGAAATTTGCATCGAGTAGAGAATTCCTTTTTTTGGATTATAGATGATGAGGGCCGAAGGATTCCGGGACGTATCTGAAACATAACGTGTGCAAAACCCGCAGCGCTCCTCGAGCCGGCTTGTCCGTTCCACGACAAAATTGACTTTGCCCGCTATACCTCGCACGCCGCAGTGGCATCCAAAAGCTGCGGAATTAACCTAAACCCGCGGGAGGATGAACCTATGGCGCAGTATGGAATGTTACGGGATTATCGCTTTACAGAAGCCGCAGAAGATATTCGCGGCGCCAAGCTCTATGGCTTGAAAAACGAAAAACTGGGTACGATTGATGATGTCATTTTCGATCACTCCACCGGGTCGATCCTCTATGTGGTCGTTGATACCGGCGGGTGGTTGTCGACGAAAAAATTCATTGTTCCGGCAGACCGGCTTCGGGGCTCCATCGAGCACGCCGACGACTTTGCTGTCGATCTGAACAAAGCTCAGGTCGAGAGCTTCCCCCCTTACAACGAATCGGATCTGGAGTCCGATGAGCAGTGGTCGGATTATGAGGGAAAATATCGCTCCAAGTGGAAGGCCGATCCGGTGATGCACCGCGAAGGGACGGACCGCAATATCACTCCGACAACGCAGCAGATGCCCAGCAATTCGCCCTCTCCGCGCGCTGCCGGTTCGACCGAGGCGATCAAAGACTCCGGCGCATTCACGCAGGGCGGCTTCGCTGCCAGTACCGATACGGTCGAAATCAGCCAGAGCGCGAATGGAATCGGCCCCCGCTGGGACACGTTTCAGAACCGCCTGCGCGAGCGCCGCAAAGAAGTAATCAACACAGGACGCAATCAATCTGCCGCAGACACTTACCGCAAAGCCAGTTAGTTAATCTTTAATCTCTTGCATCTTGAACAGCCACGGCTTCGGCCGTGGTTTTTTTGTCGAGAATGAGCGGTAAAGCCTTCGATCACGAAACAGATCGCGCATCGGTTTTTCATGCTATGCTGCGCAAAACTCCAAACCTCGTTGAAGAGGACGGCCCGTGCTGGTTGAGTTGCGATTAGAGAACTACGCTGTCATCGACAATGCGGCGGTGGAATTCGCTTCCGGCCTGAACTTGTTGACCGGCGAAACAGGCGCTGGAAAATCCATTCTTGTCGACGCCCTCGCTCTGCTGCTGGGCGACAAAGCATCAAGTGAGGTGATTCGCAGCGGTTCGGAGCGCGCGGTCGTCTCGGCGGTGTTCGAGTGCGAAGCTGATACGGGAGACGCGATCGAGAAGGTGCTGGAGAAAAACGGGCTCGACGAGTCGGAGGACGGCTCGCTGATTATCCGTCGCGAAATTGCGGCCGGAGGAAAAGGCCGCGTGTTCGTGAACAACCAGGCGGCAACCGTCGCTGTGCTGAAGCAACTTGCGCCGCATCTGGCCACGATCCACGCTCAAAATGAATCGATTCTGTCCTTTGATGCCCCCGCAAGATTGGCGTTGCTCGACGGCTTTGCAGAAAGCGAAGGCGAGTCTGTCGCTTTGGCATACGAAACATGGCGCGGAATTCGCACGCGTATTGAAGACCTCGAACGCGGTGAGCAGGACCGGCTGCGACTGGTCGACCTGTGGATGTTCCAGAGAAAGGAAATTGAAGAGGCCAAACTCCAGTCCGGCGAAGACCAGCAATTAGAAACCGAGAAGCGCGTCCTTGCCAACGCGGAAAAAATCTACAACGCCGCGATGCACGCTTTCGATCTGCTCTACGAAGGCGATGCTTCCACGTCTTCGTCCCTGCGGGCGGCGCAAAAACAAATTGAAGAGCTGGCGCGATACGAGCCCAAGTTCCAGGAAGCGCTTGCGGCGCTGGAAACGGCGCGGATCAGCGTGGAAGATGTTGGAGCCACGGTGCGCGATTATGCGGGCGGAATCCATGCATCCCCAGAGCATCTGGCGGAAGTCGAGGACCGGTTGGCCTTGATCGACCGCCTGAAGCGCAAGTATGGTCCCACGCTGGAGGATGTGATCGGCTTTGGGGCCGATGTAGCTCGCAAGCTTTCTGAAATCGAGAACAAAGACGAAATTCTGCGCGACCTGCGATCCGACCTGGCAAAAGCCGCTGAGGAATATTTGCGGACCGCGCGATTTATCTCAAAAAAACGCCATGACGCGGCCCGCAAGTTGGAGAAGTTGGTCGAATCAGAGATCAACGATCTTGCAATGAAGTCCGCGTTCCGCATCGAGATTACGACGTCGGACGCAGAAGGGAACTGGACCGCAACCGGAATCGATCAAGTGGTTTACATGATTGCCACAAATCCCGGCGAGCCCATGCGCCAGTTGGAACACGTAGCGTCCGGAGGAGAGTTGTCTCGCGTAATGCTGGCCCTGAAAGTGAGCGTGGAATCGGGCACGAAGGACCGAGGGGCGCGGGCACTCCCTTCGACAAGCTCAGGGCAAGCTTTGCCCGCGAAAGCCGGCACCACGCGCCACGCCACCCGCCGCGCGGCCCAACGAACCATGGTCTTCGATGAAATCGATACCGGCATTGGCGGCCGCGCAGCCGAGGCGGTTGGTAAAAAGCTGAAATCGCTGGCCCGCTCGAACCAAGTCTTGTGCGTGACCCACCTCCCGCAAATCGCAACCTTCGCCGACCATCACTACGTGATCGAAAAGAAAGAGCGGAACGGCCGCACCCGAACCGGTATTCGCCTGGTCGTCGGCGAAGAGCGTACCGAAGAAGTCGCCCGCATGCTGAGCGGCGCAAAACTGACCGATACGTCCCGCAAGCACGCCGAACAGATGATCAAGGCAAACGGCTAGGATGGCTTCTCTACCAGAAAGTCGCGTGAAAGAGGGCTCTTGACGGGATGTCTGTGCTTAGCTAACATTGCTTAGCTAACTTCGTGGGGTCCATGGAAACCATCACTATCCACAAAGCTAAGACGCAGCTTTCCCGGCTGATCGAAAGGGTTTGCCGGGGCGAAGAAATTGTGATTGCCCGGGGAAAGCAACCCGTGGTGCGTCTGGTTGCGATCGAGAACAAAAGCGGCAAGCGGAAACCAGGAGCATGGAAAGGGAAAATCAAAATCGGGCCTGAGTTCTTTGAGCCACTTCCGCCGAAAGAACTGGAAGGCTGGGAGTAACCGGGTATGCGCCTCCTGCTCGATACCCATACTTTGATCTGGTGGATGACAGGTGATGCCCATCTTTCTAAAGCGGCCCACACGCTGATCGAGCAAGAAGACAATTTGTCGTTGGTCAGCGCGGCTTCCGCTTGGGAGATCGGTACGAAAGTGCGTCTGGGACGGCTCCGCGCCGCTACAGGTCTGATCCAGGATTTTGTCGCCGATCTAGCCCGGGAACGTATAGAGATTCTTCCCGTGAACGCGGATCATGGCATCCGCGCGGGCTTGCTCCCCGGCCCGCACAAAGACCCATTTGACCGCATGCTAATAGCTCAAGCTCTCGCCGAGAACATACCGATTGTGAGCAATGACCTAGCGTTGGATGGATACGGCGCGACCAGACTGTGGTAGGGAGGACCGTTGAAATGTCGCAGACCAGCCCCGCTCGACCTCAAATTCTCACCATCCACTGCTAATCCCCGCCGTTTCTGCGGCTTACGTTGACCATCAGGGCACTTTCCAGTAGTTTAGTAATAACGCCTCAAGGGATTCGTGTACTCTGATTTCATAGAATCCCAGGGCACTATTCGTGAAGGTTTTGGGCAATCTTTTCAGAGAATCATAGAGCAGGAGTTTGATGGTGCCAAATAACCAGGGAAAGACTTTGCTTTTGCTGAAGCCGCGTGGGTTTTGCGCCGGGGTGGTGCGGGCCATTGATGTTGTCCGCATCGCGCTCGAGGCCTTCGGGCCCCCGATCTATGTGCGGAAAGAGATCGTCCACAACAGCTTTGTCGTAGATGAACTCCGCGGCAAAGGCGCGATCTTCGTCGACAGCGAGGATGAAGTTCCGAACGGCGAACGCGTAATCTACAGCGCCCACGGAGTCTCGCCCGAAGTCCGCGAGCACAGCGCCCGGCGTGGCCTGCGGGTGATCGATGCTACCTGTCCGCTGGTGACCAAGGTCCATGTGGAGGCAGTAAAGTTTGCCAAGGAAGGCTATTCGCTCATCCTCATCGGCCACCACGACCATGATGAGGTAATCGGTACTCTCGGCGAGGCTCCACTGGTCACGCAGGTGGTGGGCAGTCCCGAGCAGGTGAAATCGCTGACGGTGCCAGATCCAAATCGTGTGGCATATCTCACGCAGACAACGCTCAGCCTGGACGAGACCAAAGACATCATCGCCGCCCTGAAACAGAAGTTCCCGAACATCAAAGGCCCGGCGGCGCAGGATATTTGCTACGCCACCGAAAACCGGCAAGTCGCGGTGAAAGAAGTAGCCTCGGACGCTGACTTGCTACTGGTGGTGGGTTCGGAAAACAGTTCCAATTCGAATCGTCTGGTCGAGGTGGCCCGGAACCTGGGTACGAACTCGCATCTTATCGATAGCTACAAAGACATTGAGTCTGAATGGTTGGTAGGCGTTAAGACGATCGCGCTGACGGCTGGCGCTTCCGCGCCAGAGTGCCTGGTGGAGGAAGCGATGAAGTTTCTGGCCACCAAGGGTTTCGACAACGTGCAGGAACTCGAAGTGATGCCGGAAAACGTCCGCTTCGGGCTGCCGCCGGAGATTGTCGAAGCCATCGCCGCCGCTCCGGCCGGTATTACCGCGGACTAACGGAGTCGCCCATTGATGGACATCAACTCCCCCGATTCAAACCTAGCCTCCGAGCCACAACTTCGCTTTGGCAAGATCGACGGCCTAGCGGCGCGTGTGGCCGCTGCCACGAGCGCCGCGCGCAAGCTTCTTTTCTCGGCGCAGCACGAGGAAGGCTATTGGTGCGGAGAACTCGAAGCTGACACCACGCTCGAGTCGGATTACATTCTGCTTCACACCCTGCTGGGGACGGGCGATCCCGAGCGGTTTCGGAAGGCCGCAAACTGGATTGTTCAACATCAGAATGAAGACGGTGGCTGGAGCATTTATGCCGCTGGGCCTTCCAACGTCAGTGCCTCGGTGAAGGCATATTTCGGCCTCAAGTTGGCCGGATACGACGCCGAGCATCCCGTGCTAAAGCGCGCTCGCAAGAAAATTCTCGAACTCGGTGGCGTAACCGAGGTGAATACATTCACCAAGATCTATCTCTGCTTTTTTGGCCAGTACGATTACGATGCGGTGCCGGCCATTCCGCCGGAGATCGTTCTGTTTCCCAACTGGTTCTGGTTCAACATTTACGAGATCTCATCGTGGTCGCGGGCCATCCTGGTGCCGCTTTCCATTTGCTACGCCAAGAAGCCATTCAAAAAAATCCCGCGCGAAATGGGCGTCGAGGAGCTGTTTGTCGGCGGCATGCAAAAGTCGCGCATGCATCTTCACTGGTCGGAGAAGCTGGTTTCGTGGCGCAACTTCTTCCTTTGTCTTGACCGCATGACGCACTGGTTTGAGCGCGTCCACATCCGCCCGCTACGCTTCCTCGCTCTGAAGCAGGCTGAGAAGTGGATGCTCGAGCGCTTCGAGATGAGCGACGGCCTGGGCGCGATTTACCCTTCGATGATGAACGCCATCATCGCCCTGCGCTGCCAGGGATACTCTCTCGACGATCCGCAGTTGATTCGCGCGCTCGACGAATTTGAAAAGCTCGGCATCGAAGAAGGCGATACCTTCCGCATGCAGCCGTGCATGTCTCCGGTGTGGGATACGGCCTACG
>Ga0307478_10004377_pt1 | contig 10090 bp, 6 predicted proteins | sample atmos_gasesECM4C_2_FD_203713 | JGI IMG/M metagenome (GOLD analysis project Ga0307478, IMG submission 203713) | Hardwood forest soil microbial communities from Morgan-Monroe State Forest, Indiana, United States - atmos_gasesECM4C_05 | ecosystem: Environmental > Terrestrial > Soil > Temperate...
GCAAGTGCAGCAACAACAGCAGGCTCGCGCGCAGTAGGACAGCGACTCTTGACTGTCCGATTTTCTGCTTGGTTTTTCATTAAGGCGAATTCCGTCGTGTTGGCACTGACGACCGACTTTTGAGTCGTTTAAGAGAATGTGTCGCTCCTCCAGGGCTGCTCTCGTCGATCGCTACATTTTCCCATCGCTCTTCGGTGGGCTACGATCCTTCGTCCCTCCAGGACTTTTGACAACGAAATCCGGCCATTCGCCAACTCATTCTTAAAATTGATCTTATTGTTGACACGGCTTGGCGGCTGGCGTATGGTCCTGCGCAAGGGGCAGGTGGGAATCCGAACATTCAGAATTCTGGCGTGAGGTGATTCATGTCTTCTCACTCAGCTCGCAGGACTGGCTTCGGCAAGACTCCGCTTTTTTCCGCGACGGAAAATAGGAGTCACTCGCGATTTTGCTTGGGCGCGCGGAAGCGATGGGTGCTCCTCGCCGGGCTGGTGATTTTCTCCTCAATGGCTGTTGCGCAAAATGCGCCGCAAATTACGGGAGTCGATCCAGCATCCGGTAAAGTCAATGACACCGTGACCGTTTCAGGAACCGATCTGGGGAAGGCGTCGGTTAGTTCCGTGTTTCTATCGGACGACAAGAACGATTTCAAAGCGGCCATTGTGGACCAGAGCGACGTTAAGATCACGGTGAAGGTGCCGCAGGTAAAGGCCGGCAGTTACAACGTCTCCTTGCAAGTGGGCGACAAGCTTTTCATCAAGCCCGTAAAATTCACGGTGGAACAGTAGCACGGACTTTAGTAGCACAGACTTTAGTCTGTGGGCTTCCATGAGTGATCCCCGGTGTCGCGCGGTAGCCAAGATGAAATGGAAACCGACAGGCTTTAAGCTTGTCCTACTTAGAGCCACAGCACCAATGGCCCTCCTAACACATTGATATTAAACAACTTACCACACCTGCCTGCCAATAGTGGCTTCCGATGTTTCAGTTTGGGACCCGGGTAATGGGACTACCAAAGCTATCGTTACCCCGATTTGGGACGGAAGCCTCATTGGTGTCGCCGTTCCATTTTGGCAAAGTTGGCACATCAAAGGCGATCGGCGCCAACACATGATTCGGAGGAAAACAATGAATTCGAAGAATTTCACACTCGCAACCATCATCAGCGTACTGGCTCTCCTTGGGGGGCGTTGCGCATCTGCACAAACACCGGAATGGAGCAAGGCTTCCTCCGATGCTATCGCAGCGAGCCAGCGCGGCGAGTACGCTCTGGCGCAGATCTTGTACAAACAAGCGATCGAGATCCAACAGGAGACCCTCGGAGCGGACAGCCCGGATGTCGCGGTCAGCCTGAATAATTTGGCTGTTTTCTACCAGGACCAATCCATGTACCCGCAGGCGGAACAGGCGTACCGCCAATCGCTGGCGATTCTGGAGAAGGATCCGAGCCAAACGGCGTCGATCGCTCACGAATTGATTAATCTTGCCGCCCTCTATCATGATGCGGGTCAGGATGACAAAGCCGCGCCGCTCTATAAGCGCTCGTTGGGAATCCTGGAAAAGCTAGGCAAAGATGAAGCCTCGAGTGAAGCAGTCGCCCTCATCGGTCTGGCCAATAGCTACCATTCCCGGAACCAGGATGAGACGGCAGCGCCTCTCTATGTAAAGGCTCTGACGATCTGGAAGGAACAGGGCAATCAGGACACCCTCGAAGCAGCCGATGCGCTGTTTCACTTGGGCGAGATTTTTCGCGCCAGCAGCAAGAATGCGGACGCGGAAACGATGTACGCAGGCGCTCTGAAGATCTGGGTGAACAACGGACGGGCTGAGAGCACCGAGGCGGTTACAACGGAAGCCATTCTCGGAAACATTTACCGCGCCGAAGGAAAGTACGCGGAAGGCGAGCCGCTGCTCGAACACTCTTTGAAAGTCACGGAGCAGAAGCTGGGACCCAATGATCTCCAGGTTGCCACCAGTCTGAATAATCTCGCGCTTCTCTATTACTGTGAATCGAAGTATGACGCCGCCGAACCTCTCTACAAGCGCGCCCTGGAAATTCGCGAAAAGAATCTGGGCGCGGATGACTCCTCGGTGCGGCAGACAATGCGATATTACGCTTCGTTGCTACGCCAGGAAGGACACAAGGAAGAAGCCCGCAAGCTCGAAGTGCAGGCCACCGGCCTCGGTTTGGACAAGTTCTAAAGTCTGGAGTGCGGCCCGCTTCCCTCCGAGGCGGGCCGCACACGTACCTGCCCATAGCATTGAATGGATACCGCTTCCCCCCTAGCGCAAGAAAGATAAATTCCTCCCTCCGTATTGAGATTCCCCTCCATGCGACGTTCGGTCTCAGAACCAACGATCGAGTTGATCGCCAACTGGATGAGTTCGGTAGGGCCGATGCGCGGCAGATGCGGCCGCCTACTGGTTCGTTTTCAACAGTGGCAGCAGGGACCCCGCGGCTTCATTTGAAATCCAGCAAAAACGTTTGAGGATTGCAGTCGCGTGATTTTTGAACGAGGGAATCAGGAATTTATTTCAAACCGCTCCCGGCTGGAATAGGATATCGGGTGGCATTGTGTGGCCATTGGGAATAACCGATACAAAAAATGGGAGATCCGAGGGTGGATCAGCTGCTTGCGACCAAGAATGGTGTCTCATCCGGATCCGAATCGGCTAGCGAACCTCGACCTCTGTATCTTCGCGTGTTTGAATCGATGTGGATGATGGTGGCCGTGGCGTTCATCATTCGCCTGGTTGTGATGCGATTTGCGTACCTCAATTTGTTGAATCCTGCGCGCGACCATTACCTTACAGGCTGGGAAAACGGCCACGCCACCTTCGGGCGGGAATACGAACGAATCGCAAAATCGATTCTCTCCGGCCAGGGATTCAGTTCGCCCTATCCTTATCCAACCGGACCCACCGCCCTAGTTGGTCCCATGTACGCCTATGTGCTTGCGGGGGTGTTCAAGATTTTTGGAGTTTTTACTCTCGCTTCGACTTTCGCTGCCCTTGTACTGAATAATCTGATGGCGTCCTTTATTTGCGTGCCGGTTTACCTCATCGCTCGACGTTCCTTCGACCCGACAATCGCCATCTGGTCGGGATGGGCCTGGGCGTTTTATCCCCATTCGATTGCCGGCTCGAATGCCTGGATCTGGGACACGGTCCTGGGAACGCTGCTGCTGACGCTTCTCATTTTGTACACACTGAAGCTCGAGCGCTCGAACAATTACATGGCCTGGATCGGGTACGGCTTGCTGTGGGCGGTCGCCGCGCTGACCAATGCAAACGTGCTGTCCACGCTGCCGTTTTTCGGGGGCTGGATTCTTTTTAGAAAGTTGCGAGCGCGGACTGTTCAACTGGGGCCGATCGTAGCGGCATCCCTGGTATTTCTCGCCGGCGTCGCGCCCTGGGTTTGGCGCTCCTCGCAACTCTACGGACGGTTTGTCGCCTTTCGCGGCAATTTTGGCCTCGAAGTGATGGTCGGAAACAGCAGCGATACTACATATCCTTCGAATTGGGACGAGACCCCGGGTTCCAACCTTGCCCAGCTGCAGGAATTCCAGCAGTTGGGAGAACCGGCGTACATGGCCGAGAAGCAGCGCGAGGCCATGCAAGTGATCAAGGACCGTCCACTTTGGTATGCGGGCCAAAGCTTACGGCGATTTTTGTACACCTGGACCAACATTTGGGATTTTCCTCCGCGCTGGAATTTCGATGATTCGGGACTCCCCGATGTGCTCATCTACACGATGTTTTCCGTGCTGGCATTTATCGGAATCGGCTGGGCAATGCGCAACCGGCTCGAGCAAACGATCCCACTCCTCATTCCACTCATTTTTTTCCCGATTGTTTATTACCTGACACACCAGGACGATGGCCGCTTTCGCCATCCAATCGACCCGATCGTGATCATCTTTGCCGCGTGCGGCGCCCGCTTCTTGTTTTCAAAGCGCGCGGGTATTTCGGCTCGGGGCTCAGCTTTGTAGCACTGCCTCCGGACTGGAGATTAAGTCACTTTGGCAAATGCAGGAGGCGACGTTTGAACGGCTTCTGCAATCTAATCAACTGAGCGCAAAGCAGGTAAGCGCCAACCTTGCGTTCTATCGCGAGGACGGGCACAATACGCGTGCAATTCGCGCCGTGCATCTTCAGGGGATGCGAGGGTTATGAAACTCAGCGTAATTTCTCCGACACTGAATGAAGCGCAGAACATTCCCGCGCTTGTCGAACAACTGCAGCAGGCGTTGGGAGAGATAGACTACGAAATTCTTATCGTAGACGACAATTCTCCCGATCTCACCTGGTCGGTCGCCGATCAGATTTCGCTGAAGGATCCCCGCGTGAAATCCCTCTGCCGGAGGAATAACCCCGGCCTCGGTATGGCTGTTATCGACGGATTTTCCGCGGCCGATGGAGACATGCTGGCTTGCATCGACGCCGACCTCCAGCACGATCCCTCCATTCTCCCCCGCATGATTCAAGAGCTTCAGAGCGGCATGGATGTCGTGGTGGGCAGCCGGCACGTGAAAGGCGGCGGCTTTGGGAAGTGGAGCCGGTGGCGGCGGTTCGAATCCTGGTGCGCGAATAAGACGGCTCAATTACTGCTCGGGTTTGAAGTGAAGGACCCGATGTCCGGATATTTTTTGATGTGGCGGAAGGATTTCGAACGCGTCCAGGAACAACTCAACGAGAGCGGTTTCAAGATCCTGCTTGAAATTCTTGCAAAGCTCCGAACCCGGCGGGTGAAGGAAGTCCCGTTCACATTCCGGCCACGCGTGGTCGGCGAGTCGAAACTTTCGAGCAAAATTGTTCTACTCTATTTCCACCAGCTCTGGAGGCTGTGCGGCGAGAGCCGTCGCGCTTCCGTCCGGCTGTTGAAGCTCCGCGCTGATCAAATTGCCGGAGTATTGGCGCCCTCACGATATTAGCAATTCCCTTTTATTTCCATCAGAAACCCTCGCCGTGCAACGCAGCGTGATGAATTTTGCCGTTTGGTTTTCGCACATCCTTCCATTTGAGCCACGGCGTCCAACGATACCCTCCGCGGTGCTACACTCCGGATGGTCCTATAGGATCGATGCACAAAGTTGCCCGCAAGACATCTCCAAGATGATTTGCTTCGATCTTTTCAACTCGAGAGAGCATTCGAATCATCTGATTCGTCCGAAGCTTCATCGGAAATCATTTCCAACGTGGAGCAAAAATTCATGAAAAAAATCCTCGCGTTTAGTATTTTTTTTCAAATGGCGCTCGCAGCTTCCAGCGCATGGGGGCAGACCGCTGCGCCGAAGGTTCGCACCGCCGCGTTGCTTCCGCCGACCTGCGCGCCAGCCAGCGCAGATGCGGCGGCCGTCGCGGTCATTGTAAGTGGCGTCAATTACATCTGCACGGCGGCCAATACGTGGACCCCCGCTCCCGGATTGGTAGCCGATAACACAGGGACCGGCAACAATCGCCTTTGCGGCCCGAATCCGTGGGCTGATATTTCGTGCTTTGGCGCGCGGCCCCTGACGGGAGGAGCTCCAACGACGACGGCGCTTTGTGTGAAGGGCAATCCTCAAATCGTGATCGCCGCGCCGAACACATTTCAAATCAATGATGGAGACGATCTACGGTTGCGGCGCGACAAACACGATGGGCACGCCGGCAGGCCTCGCGGTGACGCCGAGCGAGCCCTGGGGACTCGCCGAGACGCGGTCCGCGGTCCCCGGCCCTGCGGGCGACTCCCTCTATGAGTACACCGTTGTGGCGCGCGACATTCACGGCGCGCTCACAGCTCCCGCGACACCGGTCACGCTGCCGACCGGCCAAGCCTCACTCGGGTTGATAAGCGCCAACATTCGCTCGATGTCCAGAATGAATGACCGAATCACGGTTGTCACCACGGAGCCAAACAAGCTTGTTGCCGGCGCACTCGTGGATATTGTTCCTAAAATCAGCAAACAATTCGCCGGCTGGTACAACGTCGCCAAAATCGACAGCGCGACGCAATTCGAGTTGTGGACCACTCCGACGGACACACGGGCGCAAGGCTGGATGGCCGGCGATACGATCACGGATTCCGGCGGCGGCACGGCCGCGTATTACCAGGAAAATTTTCTCAAATGGACGGTATTGCCCGGCGCCTGGGAATACTACGTTTGCGCAAAGCGCCCGGGGGACAAGGCGCTCAAACTCATCGGCGTAACCAAGCCGACAGGCCTTTTAAACCATTACACCGACGCGATGTTCGAGGATTACGGCTCACCGTACATGGATAACCAGGTTTTTCCATCTTATGTGACGGATGCGATCTGCACGGGATCGGCAACGAATGATCCGCTATCAACGTGGGTCACCGCAATTGCCGCGGACGGCGCGACCCTCACGCTCCATGACGCGCCATCTCAATCCGGGGGCAAGAAAACAATCGTCTTTGACGATGCTCCCGGAATTATGCGCGCGTTGAACACCATCGCTTTTTTCCACACGGAGCATGGGGAATCGAATTCGGCAATAGGCGGCGCAATCTACATCCCTCCGGCACAGGGCCGGTACATCATCAATTCGTATCTACCCATCCCGCGGCAAGTCACGATCTGGCAATCCGGGAAACTGTTCTTGAACGAAACGGTCAGTCTAGCCGCAGGCGATAATTGGTTTGGCGACTGGTCGAGCCAGGGAATACCGCAGTTCGGGCTGTTCAGCGGCGCTGCCGTATATGTAAACGCGGCGAGCCCCGGGATTTATTTGATGGGAACGGGAAATCATCTCAGGAACCTGGAGATCAGCGATCAAAATGCCACCGGCGGGACCCTGCTTGTGGCGGACAATTCCTCACCGACAAATTTCGATTACATCAATTTCCTCACGGGCGCTGGGGACGCCGCGACCGATTATACGGGGATGGCCGTCGTCATTCGAGACACGACGCAAACCGTGGCCAATTTCTATTTTGACAAAGTCTCCATTTCCAGCGGACCGGATCAGGTGAACGACAAAAGCTGGACGCCATCTTTCTGGGTTACGCCTGGACAGGATCATGGGAACAGCATGGCTTATGTCACCATGGACAAGACTTACTTCAACCGGCGCGGCATTGCTTGGGGCGGCAATCACGGTGGAGACGCTGGCGTTGGTGGAGTTTCGGGCTTCGTGAGCAACTGGTCTTACAGGCAGGGCGGGATTATTCCGTATTTTACGTGCATCGGGTGCGCCGAGCATTCCACTCTCACATTCAACGACCCTTCACAGGACACGGAGGGCCAGCCACTCGAGGCGGCGCTTTATATCAATCCAAATTCGGGATATTTGGGGCCGCGTGTCATCGCTCACAATCCGAACGGCGGCTCCTTGACGCCGCTCTTCAGCGGATTGCGCGCGTCTTATGCGGACGTGGAAGGGGTCTACAATAGCGCCTCGGCCTTTCAAAATCGGGACGTTCTGTTTAAGGCGGGAGGGGCGTTTTCTTTTGTGTACGCGCCATATGCCACCTCGGGAAATTACGGGGGCGTTGTCGGGTCGATCTATACCGTTGGCATGCCAATGCATGGAATCGGAGGATACAGCTGGTGGTTCGATCTTTCGGTCCCAACAAACGTTGCTGCCACGGCGGCCGAGGGTGGCAGGGTTCCGGCGGGTAGCTGGATTTATTCGGTGACGGCAGTGGGAGCCGACAGCGGAGAAACGATCCTGTCCTCTCCGTCTTCTCCTGTGACAGTTTCGAATGGGATGCAGACAGTCAAGGTGAAGTGGAACGCTCCTCTCGGCGCATATAGCTACAATGTTTGGCGCTGCAACACGGCGAATCCCTGCGTCACCAAAGAGGGCGCGATTACGGCGGGGACTGGGCCCTGGTTTCGAGTCGCCTTGCACACCGCGGGAACGACCTACACCGACACCAACGCAGATGTTACACGCTATATACCGCCAACGGTTACAGGAACAGGGGCGACGATCGTGAATGGGAACGGAGCATACGCGCCATTCTTTCAAGCGCCGCCAATCACCGTGTCCCAGCTTCCCGCCGCCGCCGGGGAAAATGCGGGACAGATGCGGCGCGTTACGGATTCGACAAATATCACTTCAGAGGGACAACCGTGCGCGGGCGGCGGAACAGGCGCGGCTCTCGCTTTTTCCAATGGAACGGTGTGGAAGTGCTTCTAACCAGCCTCGGAAGCGTTGAATAGGGCCAATCTAGGCGGCAGCTAATGCGGTCGTGCAAGCTGGTTCGCCGGGTCCGGGTGAGCGGTCCGTTGTAACGTGATTTTAACATTGCCCCTCGGAACCTGGTGCTACCATGCGCCGTCTTTCCAACCCTAAGGAGAGATCAATCCCATGGCGCCGAATACTCCTGACTTTCAATACGAAGTTGAGACCTTGCAGGATGATGGGCAAGGCAATAAGGTCACGACCGTCAGGTGTCATGGCGTATTGGCAATCGCAAATGCGGGGCTGATGAAAGAAGTGGTCAAACCTCTCATCCCTCAAGGCGGCCGCATCGTGATTGATCTTGGCGATTTGAAGTACATGGATAGCACTGGCCTCGGAGTTCTCGTTTCCCTGAAGGCCGCAGCCCTCCGGCAAGGTTTGTGCATACTGCAGTTTGAAAATATGACGCCTCGCGTACTCGAACTGCTCCGCGTGACGAATCTGATGCAGCTTTTCTCGTCCTAAATCCAGAGTTCAAATTATTATGTCATTCTGACTTCCCACAGTAATCCGGGCAAAGGGCCGTCTGAATATTCCTAAAGAGGGTTTGGAAACGCTGCGAAGGGCGAAGCCCTTCGCGCCGCACCGTCCCAACTTTCATCCGCGGCAATTCATCAGGTCTCTCGACCTCTTCATAATTCATTCACATCCCGTTAACAAGGAAACACTAAGGTCACACCCCACAGGTGCGGATGGGATGGGGCTTTCAGGGAGGTCCCGCACGGGCCGTCGTTATGGCGGTGTCTGGTTCGACGGACGAAATTCATAGAACGAAGCCCGGCTTTTTTGAATTCGAGGAGGGGATGAATGGCAACCAGCGCAACAGCATTGGATCAAAAACTTTCGCGCAATCCGGGAAAAATCGGAATCATGATTTTTGGCGTTGCGCTGATTATCGGGTTCATTTACGCCGGCATCCATCTGGCCGGCGATCTTGCTGAAATCCACTCTCCAAGTGTCATGCCTTTCGTGCTCCTCGGAGTGGCGCTCTTGGTCGCCCTGGGATTCGAGTTTGTAAACGGCTTCCATGACACGGCGAACGCGGTGGCCACGGTCATTTACACACACTCGCTCGAGCCGCACGTTGCGGTTGTTTGGTCCGGCATGTGGAATTTCATCGGGGTCCTTGTTTCCAGCGGCGCGGTGGCATTCGCCATCGTCTCGCTCCTCCCTGTCGAACTCATTCTTCAGGTCGGCAGCAGAGCCGGATTCGCCATGGTGTTTGCGTTGCTTGTTGCGGCGATCATCTGGAATCTAGGAACGTGGTATTTCGGATTGCCTGCTTCGAGCTCGCACACCTTGATCGGCTCGATCATCGGCGTGGGCCTGGCAAATCAGTTGATGTCCGTTAAATCCGGAACCAGTGGCGTTGACTGGGGGCAGGCGGCCGGCATCGGAAAATCACTGCTCCTGTCGCCGCTCGTGGGATTTTTCGGCGCGGGCCTCTTGCTGATCTTGTGCAAGGCTTTGATCCCCAACAAGGCCCTCTACGTAGCGCCGGAAGGAACCGAGCCGCCTCCTTTCTGGATTCGCGCGTTGCTCGTCTTGACGTGCACGGGAGTGAGTTTCGCGCATGGATCGAACGATGGCCAAAAGGGCATGGGACTGATCATGCTGATCCTGATCGGAACGGTTCCAACGGCTTACGCTGTAAATCACGCCGTGACCCCGGGAGAGACGGCGGATTTCGTGGCCGTTTCGACGCAGACGGCGTCTGTACTGGGAAATTACGTTTCCCCAGCGGCCGTTGTTGGCGATTCCCGCGAGGAAGTGACGGACTATATTCGCACGAAAAATTTTACGCCGAATACAATGCTCGCCCTTCGCGAACTCGTGAACGGCATCGGGACGGAGATGGCGCTGTACAAGCAACTGAAAGCCGTTCCTCAGGAGA
>Ga0307478_10004378_pt1 | contig 10088 bp, 8 predicted proteins | sample atmos_gasesECM4C_2_FD_203713 | JGI IMG/M metagenome (GOLD analysis project Ga0307478, IMG submission 203713) | Hardwood forest soil microbial communities from Morgan-Monroe State Forest, Indiana, United States - atmos_gasesECM4C_05 | ecosystem: Environmental > Terrestrial > Soil > Temperate...
ACCCCCATCGCTACTTCTTCGCCGTCCGCAAATGACCGGCCTGCTCGCGCAACAAGCGCGCGAAGACTTCGGCGTGGGGAGTCGGCCGCACTTCGGGAATTCCCACCATGATTGGAGTGTCGGTCAGACTTGGCGAAAACGGCCTCGAGACCAGCGTCCGCGGCATCGTGAGTTCCATTCCATCGCCGAGAATCGCCGCTGCCCGGTTGGCTTCCAAGGCGGTGTATAATGATGCCACGCCGTCGTTGATCAGAGCCACAAAACGCGGCGTCACACCGAAGGGCCGCAGCTTGGAGCGCGTATTTTGCAGATAACCCGGGAAATTCTCCTTGCCCAACCCGACCAGGGCCACGTCTTGCAGCCGCTTGGGCGAAATTTTTTTAAAACGGGCCAGCGGATGGGAGGCTGGCATCACGAGCGTGGGCACGATGCGCCGCAGTTCGAGCCATTGAAAACCCGGGACGTCGCGGGTTTCGGCTTCGGCCAGGATGACGAGGTCCAGCCGCCCCGCTTTGGCCATTTCTTTCATCTCAGAGGTGGTGAGCTCGGTCAACTCGATGCGCACGCGCGGTGCCAGGGCTTGAAATTTTTCCAGGGCGACCGGCATGATGCCCGCCGTCGCAGCGGGGAGGTAGCCGACCCGAACGACTTCATTGCTGCATTCGCCGCGCGCGCGCTCCACCGCCTTGCTCGCGCGCGCCAGCAAATCGCGCGCATCTTCGTAAAAGGTCTCTCCCGTCGGCGTGAGCGTCACGTAATTCGCGCCGCGCACCACGAGCGGCACGCCGATCTCGTCCTCGAGATCCTTCACCTGCCGGCTGAGCGCCGGCTGGGTCAAATGCAGGACCTGCGCCGCACGGTTGAAGCTTCCGTGCGCGGCGACTGCGATGAAATAGCGCAGATGCCGGAGTTCCATGCGCGGATTTCAGCTCATACTTAAAGTATGAGCAAGGCCAAAAACATGGCATTGGGCGAGTGTCCGCCGCGGTGTTATTCTCACAACGTCCCAGAGGCCATTTCCAATCAGAACTTCGAACGACGATGAATTCTTCAAATCACAACCACCATTCCTCCCCGCCCGCCGGGCTGCGGGGAATCGAACAAGGATCGGCACGAGTCTCGCTCACGGAAGAGGCGACGATCGGCACAACGACCGGCGCCCGCGCTGATGCACAACCGGTCCGTCCGGCGCCGAAACGTCCTGCCATTCGCAGGCTCATCTGGGCGGGCGGCATCGCCCTGGCCGTGGCGGTCGGCGCCGCAATTTATTATACGCGCTTCATCGCGCCTTTTGAATCCACCGACGACGCATTTGTCGCGGCTCACTCCCCCAGCATCGCGCCCCAGGTGTCAGGACGCGTGCGGCAACTCCTCGTCGACGACAACCAGGCGGTGAAACAAGGCGACCTGATGGTTGAAATTGATCCGAGCGATTATGAGGCGAGATTGTCGGAAGCGAATGCCAATCTGGCGGCGGCGATCAGCCAGTGGGACCAGGCGAAGGCCCAGTCCGCGGTGGACCTGGCCAAAGTCGAACAAGAGCGGGCCAATCTGGTCGCGGTCGACGCACAAGCCGACTATGCCAGAACCAATCTGGCCCGGCTCGAAGCGATTGGCCGCACCGGCGTCTCCCAGGATCAGATCGACGCAGCCACGACACAGGTGCGCTCCACCGCCGCCGAGATCGACGTGGAGCAGGACAAAATTCGCGCCGCGGACGCACAAGCGGCACTGAGCGAAGCCAGCGTCGCCACCGCCTCGGCCAACGTCCTGCAAAGCGAAGCCGCTGTGCGGCTGGCCGGGTTGAATCTTTCCTACACGAAAATCCACGCTTCGGAAGACGGTTATGTCACCCATCGCACCGTGGAGCAGGGGTCCTACGTGCAGACCGGCCAGACCCTGCTCGCAATTGTGCCGCACCGGATCTGGATCGTCGCCAATTTCAAAGAAACGCAATTGACCCATATGCGGCCGGGCCAGCCTGTGACCGTGCGCGTCGACGCTTACCCGCAGTATAAATTCCGGGGCCGGGTGGACAGCATCCAGCACGGTTCGGGTGCCAACTTCAGCCTGTTCCCCCCGGAGAACGCCACCGGTAACTACGTGAAGGTCGTCCAGCGCGTGCCGGTGAAAATCGTGCTCGATGACACGACCGGCGCGAACGTTGTGCTCGGTCCGGGCATGTCCGTCGAATCCGAAGTCCGTGTGGAATAATCCAGGGCTGCAATCAATCCACCAAGGAGGCCACTATGAAAAGCAAAGTTATCGTCATTACCGGCGGCAGCGACGGCATCGGCCTCGCGGCGGCCAGGCATCTCTCCGGCGACGGACATCGCGTGATTGTCGTCGGTCGGACGCCCGAAAAGACCGAAGCGATGGGTCATGAACTCGTGATCGAGACTTATGTGGCGGACTTCGCGAAGTTCAGCGAGGTGCACGCACTGGCCGACAAGCTGCGCGAGCAAACCGGCCGCATCGATGTCCTCGCCCACAACGCCGGCGGAATCTTTGGGGGCGAACGCCGCATGACCCAGGACGGCCACGAAATCACTTTCCAGGTTAACTACCTCGCCAGTTTCCTGCTCACCCATCTGCTGCTGGATCGTCTGATCGAGTCGCGTGCCACCATCGTCTTTACGTCGAGCCAGGCCAACAATCTTCTCGGGGCCATCGACCCGGACGACCTGGAAAACGAAAGGAATTTCAGCCCGGTCAAAGCCTACGCCAACAGCAAGCTCGCACAAATCCTGTTGGCCCGCGAATTGCACCGGCGTTATTGGCGGCGCGGACTTGCCTCGGCCGCTTTCCATCCCGGGAATATCGCCTCCAACTTTGGCGGCGAGCGAGGCGCGTCGGGATGGGCGCTTTATCATACTCCGCTTCGGTCTTGGTGGGCGGCGAGCCCGGAAAAAGGCGCGGACACACTCGTCTTTCTGGCCGAAAGCGCGCCGGGCGTGATTTTTCCGTCGGGCGAGTATTTTGCCAAACGTAAAGTCGCGCGCGCGAACAAACAGGCCAATGACCGGCTTCTTGCGAATGAGCTGTGGAATCGCTCCGAAGCCATGATTGGGAGCGTCGTCCATTCGTGAACACCTCCGAAACAAGCCAACTTCAGATTAATCCGTGGCTGATCGCCGCGGCCGTGGTGTTGCCGACTTTCATGGAAGTGCTCGACACCACCATTGTCAGCGTGGCGTTGCCGCACGTTGCCGGCAATCTGTCCGCCTCGAGTTCGCAGGCGACGTGGGTGCAGACGAGCTATCTGATTTCCAACGCCGTGGTGCTTCCGGCCAGCGGCTGGCTCTCGAACTATTTCGGACGGAAACGGTTTTTCGTGACGTCCATTGGCATTTTCAGCATCGCCTCGTTTTTGTGCGGCATGGCTCCCACGCTCGGTTTTCTGGTGCTGGCGCGCGTGATCCAAGGAGCGGGCGGAGGCGCGTTGCAACCGCTGTCGCAGTCCATTCTGATGGAAGCCTTCCCGCCGGAAAAACGCGGCCAGGCGATGTCAGTTTGGGCCGTGGGCGTGGTGGTGGCGCCCGTGCTCGGCCCATTGCTGGGCGGCTGGATCACGGACCATTATTCGTGGCGATGGTTGTTTTATATCAACGTTCCGGTCGGTCTGGCCGCGCTGTGGATGATCCAGCGATTCGTCACCGATCCGCCTTATTTGCGCGGCGCCAAACCGGGCCGGATTGACGCGATCGGATTCGGGTTGCTCACGCTCTGGCTGGCGACGATGCAAGTTGTGCTCGACAAAGGGCAGGAGGACGACTGGTTCGCGGCCGACTGGATCTGCTGGTTCAGCGCGCTGGCGGTCATCTCATTGATCGCCTTTGTCATTTGGGAGCTGCGGACGCCGGCGCCGATTGTGAATTTGCGGGTGTTAAAGAACCGCAATTTTGCCCTCGGCACGATCATTGTCACGCTCTTCGGCGTGATGGTCTACAGCCCGCTGACGCTGTTGCCCCTTTTCCTCCAGAATTCGCTCGGTTATACCGCGCTCCAGAGCGGAATAGCACAAAGTCCGCGCGGCCTCGGATCGCTGCTCATGCTGCCACTGGTTGGGTTCTTGAGCGCGAGGATTGACAGCCGCAAACTGATCATGGTCGGACTTGCGCTGGCGGGAACGGCCTCGCTCTTGTTGGGCGACATTAACCTCCAGGTCGCCCAAAGCAATTTTGCCCTGGCTAATTTTATCCACGGAGCCGGCTCCGCCCTTTCTTTCGTGCCGTTGGCGACGGCGACGATGGGCCTCCTGCGCAACGAGGAGATGGGCAACGCCGCCGGACTTTTCAACCTGATGCGAAATCTGGGCGGCAGCATGGGCATCTCGCTCGTCACGACGATGCTCGCGCGCGGCGCGCAGGCGCATCAGGCGGTGCTCGTCGCGCATGTGACGCCGTTCGATGCGATTTTTCAAGCAAAGCTGCAGGCCAGCCAGGCCGCGCTCGTGAACGTGGTCGGCTCAGCGCAAGCGCTGCTCATGGCGCCCGGCGTTATTTACACCGAGCTCTTGCAGCAGTCCAACCTGCTGGCCTACGTCGATGATTTTCGCTGGCTCGCGCTCTTATCCTTCAGCGCGATTCTGGCGGTTTTCGGGATGAAACGCGCGGCGGCAAAGCGAGGGGTCGCGCTTCACTGAAAAACAATCTGATCGATCAAAAAGGAACGAAGACCATGAAAACGATCCATCCTATCCAAAATCGCCGGAATTATTTTTCGCTCCCGGCCTTTCTGGCTGTCATTGTCAGCGGGTGCGCCGTCGGGCCGGATTACAAAAAACCGGTGGTGAGCGCGCCGACGCAGTGGAATGAAACGGCCGCCGGAGTCGCGGCCGGTCGCAACGCATCGGAGGCCGCCTGGTGGAAGGCTTTCCACGATCCGGAACTCGACTCGCTGGTCGACCGGGCCACCGCGGCCAATCTCGATTTGAAGGTCGCCACCGCGCGTGTCCGCGAGGCGCGCGCCCAATATGGCGTGGCGAAGGCCGACTTTTGGCCCACGGTCGATGGGACCGGCTCTTTCGCCCGCCAGCAGGAAAGCAAACACCAACCCTTGATTGGACAGTTTCCGCTGCCGGCCGGCATTCCTTTCACGAACAACGTGTATCAGGCGGGATTCGACGCTTCATGGGAGCTGGACGTATTCGGTGGCACTCGTCGCGCGACCGAAGCGGCCAGGGCCGAGGTCGAGTCATCTGAATTCAGCCGCCGCGATGTGCTGGTCAGCCTGCTCGGCGAAGTGGCGCGCAACTATGTCGAAGTCCGCGCGCTGCAGCGCCGGTTGGCGATCGCGCGGGAAAATATTCAAGCGCAGTCCGAAGCGCTGGCCATCGCCTCCGATCGCTATCAAAAAGGCGCCGCTGCTGAGCTCGACGTGAAGCAAGCCGCCGCCTTGCTCGCCTCGACTCGGGCGCAGGTGCCGAGCCTCACGAGCAATCTCGACGCCTCGGTGCATCGCCTCGGCGTTCTGTTGGCTCAGCCGCCCGGCGCGCTGAAGAACGAGTTGTCGGCAATGGCTCCCATCCCGGCCGCTCCGCCCGATGTTCCGGCCGGCCTGCCTTCCGATTTGCTGACCCGCCGGCCCGATGTTCAACAGGCCGAGCGCGAGCTCGCCGCGGCCACCGCGCGGATCGGCGTGGCGAAATCCGACTGGTTCCCAAAGTTCTCTCTCAACGGCGATCTCGGCGCGCAAAGCGTCAACACGTCCGACTGGTTCACTCCCGGAAGCAAGTTTTGGTCGTTCGGTCCGACGATGCAGTGGCGGATTTTCGATGCCGGGCGCATCCGCGCGAATGTCGAAGTTCAGAATGCGCGCCAAGAGCAGGCCTTGGAAAACTACGAACAAACCGTCCTGACTTCGTTTGAAGAAGTGGAAAACGCGCTCTCCGCCTACGGCAACGAGCAGATCCGCCGCGATTCGCTCGCCGTCGCCGTCAAAAACGACCAGGAAACGGTCGCGCTGGCCCGCAATCTTTATCGCAACGGACTGACTCCATTCATCAACGTGATCGATGCCGAACGCTCGTTGTACCAGGCGCAGGACGACCTCGTGCAAAGCGACCGCTCGGTCACACAGGATGTGATCGCGCTCTATAAGGCCCTTGGCGGCGGGTGGGAAAATGGGCCGGACGGCATTGGCCTGTCTTCACCGCAACCGGCGCCGGGCCAGGTCGCTTCGGCCGCCGGGCATGAAAAGCCGATTTGTTTAAATCCATGAAAACTACACAGAAAATGATCCAGCATGCCGGGCCCGAGGCGTGCGCACCGATCGAAATCGCTGAAACGTTGGACGCCGCGCTGATTCCGGCCATGCCGCGCGCCCTACTGAGGTTGGTTAACATCGCGGAGATGGCAGGACTCACCACGCCAGAAGATCAAAGATTGATCCTGGACGCTTTCAGTGGCGAATCTCCGCTGTCTGACTCTGTCGCCCATGTGCTCGATCGGTTTCAATGCAGCGTTACGGAATTGTATATTCTGGTGACGCTTTTTGCCGCCGTGCCGCGTCCCGTGCCGCTCTCGGTTCTCGAGCGGGAAACGTTCGCTCATCCGGGTTTGCTCCGGTCTGACCTGGACCATCTGCACGAAATGGCCGCTTTATTAACCCATATCAGCCGCGACACAGAGCCGGCGATCGAGCTGACGCCGTCCGGGCAGAGTTTGGCCGTGTTTCTTATGTACCGGGTGATCGCTGCCATCGTGTGATGAGTAATCGCGGAACATGCCAAGTCCCATATTTTGTCATTCCGAGCCGTGCCTCGTGGCCCTGAGTCCCTCGACGGGCTCGGGACCCTGAGTTTATCGAACGGGCCTGTCGAACGGGCGAGGAATCTCACTGAAGAATCCCGTCAGATTCTTCGCTGCCGCTCAGAATGACAAAGAGACGACTCATCTGAACATTGAGATTCAAAATACCCTGAATCGGCATGTGCAGTAACTTCCCGCAACCGGACCGTAGGACTATTTCCCGGCGTCAGGTTTCGGCGGGAGCAAGTGCCTTGGAGATGAGAGGAATCACCTGGGCGCCGAGAATCTCAATCGCATGCCTGAGTTTTTCGTGCGGAAGTGACGCGACGCCCATCTGGAAGGTGATGCGGGAAACGCCGCCCAAGGCTTCATTTACGTAGGAAATTTTCTCCGCGACGGTTTCCGCATCGCCGATCAGCAAGGCGCCTTTGGGTCCACGGGTGGCATCAAAATGCGCACGTGTCGTGGGTGGCCAGCCACGCTCCCGGCCGATTCGGGTGAAAGTCTCGGCATAGCCCGGATAGAATTCATCTGCGGCCTGCTTGATCGTATCGGCAAGGAAGCCGATGGAGTGGATCCCGACCTTGAGCTGTTCTGCGGGATGACCCGCCCGGCGGCCGGCCTCGCGGTAGAGGTCGATGAGCGGACGAAAACGGTGCGGCTCGCCACCAATAATCGCAACCATCAATGGAAGGCCAAGCGAGCCTGCGCGCACGAACGATGCCGGCGTCCCGCCGACACCAAGCCAAATGGGCAGGGGATTTTGCAAGGGGCGGGGATAGATTGCCTGCCCGGTGAGCGGGGCACGGTGCTTTCCCGACCAATGCACGTGCTCGTTCTCACGAATCTTGAGCAGGAGATCCAGCTTCTCGGAAAAGAGCGAATCGTAGTCGTCGAGTTCCAGGCCAAAGAGCGGATAGGCTTCAATAAAGGAGCCACGGCCCACCACCAGCTCGGCCCGGCCTCGGGATATGAGGTCCAGCGTGGCAAATTCCTGGAAGACGCGAACCGGGTCGTCGGCGCTGAGTATTTTGACGGCGCTGGTTAAGCGGATTCGGCGCGTTCGTGAAGCGGCGGCGGCAAGGATGATGCCGGGGGCCGAGTCCAGGAATTCGCGCCGGTGGTGTTCACCTATGCCAAAAACATCGAGGCCGACCCGGTCGGCCAGTTCAATTTCATCCAGCAGGTTGCCCATTTGTTTTTCCGGACTGACCACGGCACCTGTCTTCGGGTCCAGGATTGCCGCCGCGAAACTGTCCACACCGATTTCCATCGATTCACTCCATTCGTTCGTCTGTTTTTCGGGTCTTCATCTCCCAGCGATAATGCCACGAGACCCCTGGTTTGGGAAAGACCGTGTTTCTTGCCTCAGTATAACCTGCGGACATGCTCGTGGCACGATGGTTTAATCAATGGTTGAAGGTAAACCATTCGATATTAAACAGGTTTCCGTTTCCATTGCCTCCGGTATAAACCAGATAAACCGTATGGGATCCCGTTGCCGGGGTGATACTGCAGGTCTGGGTGACCCACGTCTGCCAGCCGCCGGTTATCGGAACCGCGCAGGTTCCGATCAAGGTTCCAGTGGGGCTGTCCAGATGAATCTCAATGTTGCCTCCCGCACCGGCGCTGGCGACGCGCGCACTGAATGAGGTGCAGCCGGTCAGGTTGATTTGATTGTAAGCCGTGTATGAACCAATATTGATGAAACCGACATCGAGGCCGCCTTCGGCGCAATTCTCGGTTTGCACTCCTGATTCGATGTTGAAATTGGACGCCCGGATCGACGGCCCTCCGGTTACGTCGCCGGCGCGGGAAGCAGGCGTGACCGCCAGTTGCGTGATGACTCCCCCGTGCAGGATGAGCCTGACGCTCGTGCTGCCCGGGGCGTTGAGCTTGAAGTCAACATTCCAGCCCGCTGGCCACGCCGGGAGAATCATGATTTTGCTTCCGACGCACTGCATCAACATATACTGCAAGGCGCTCATGGCTGCGCCGCCCGTGTCCTCGGACGGCACGTAGTCATTTCTCGAGGACCAGAAGGCCTGATACCGGGCCGTGGAGTCCGTGTCCTTGAAGTTATTGATCACGTCGGTTTGGGCCGCGCCGGTCAACCCGACCAGCGCCTCTTCAATCGGATCCTGGCTCCAGTCAAATTTAAAGTTCTTCACCGTGCGGTTGTTGAACGTGGCCAGGCCGGTATTGAAATTCGGCAAGCCAAGCCCGAAAATTCGATAGGGAAAAATGCAGTAACACTCCGGGTTCTCACTATTCATGCCGGACCCAAAGGTCTGCGCGGGCCGGACAAAGGTGCCCGTCGAATCCATCGGCAGGGGAGGAAGGGCGGCCAGGCAGCTGTTCCACTCGCTGACCAGCGCGGGGGTGGTCAGATTGGCCGGCAACGCCAGGAGTTGCTGAATGTCATATTGCAAACCGGCGATGTAGTCCGTGGGGTTGGTGCAGCTCCAATACATTTCGCAGGCGTTGGCCGGGAAAAAGACCAGCTTTCCGTTTGTCTTCGACCAATGAAGGTTGAAAAATCGGATGGCCTGCGTCGCCATGGGCACAACGTAGTTGGTGGCAAACGAACTATCCTGCGTATAATTATAGTAGGCCAGCATCATGGCCAGCGTTTCCAGGCCGCCCGAGTAATGATACTTTATATAGGTGTCGCCGCAGGTTGTTCCGCCGCTGTTGTTCCAGCCCCAGTCATCCGCATAGTACAACCCGAAAATATTGAAGGTTTCCGGGAAGAACGCGCCACCGTGTCCGTAATACTTGCTGGTGGCCGCGGTCTGTAGTGGCAGCATGTTCATATAAATATTGAAGAAGGGCTTCATCATGTCGAAGTCCCCCGAGGCCAGCATGGGCCAGTAGAGGAGGCGGGTGTTCTGGTTCCAATATCCCGGCCCCCAGGCCCGGTAGTCGCCGTTTTGTCCGTTGTGGTCGAAAGTAAAGGTGCCCCCGTTGAATTTAATCGGGTATGCCCCGCGGCCCTGGCAGGCTTCGGTGAAGCGTTGCGCGAGATAGCCGCTCGTAACGCTGGTGGCATTGGCGTCGCCACTGGCAAAAATCCAGCTTCGATTCCAAAAGCCGTCCCACCACGCATAATGGCTGCTTCGGGCGGTTGCTTCGGGCGTCGCGGCCACTTGCGCAATCTGGCTGTTCATCTGAGCCTGCCAGGTGCTGACCGAGCTGGCCTGGGTGGTATAGGGATAAACTGAAACCAGGAAGTTGTTACCCGGGGTGGATTGCAATTGCTGGCTGTTCACCACGCTGAAATTAGAGGCCAGGACCGTGGCCCCGAAAATGCGGCTGGCCCAGGGATCTGTATAG
>Ga0307478_10004379_pt1 | contig 10085 bp, 11 predicted proteins | sample atmos_gasesECM4C_2_FD_203713 | JGI IMG/M metagenome (GOLD analysis project Ga0307478, IMG submission 203713) | Hardwood forest soil microbial communities from Morgan-Monroe State Forest, Indiana, United States - atmos_gasesECM4C_05 | ecosystem: Environmental > Terrestrial > Soil > Temperate...
GATACCTTCTTCTGTCAGAAAGCGTTCAGGGTCCGGAGGACACTTGGGGTCCTCACGGTCAATGGCGATGCCGTGCCGCACAATGAACAGCTGCATGAGGGATTGTCCTCCTCCCGTAAATCTTACCCAAGGCGGAATAAACGGTACGTAACAAGCGAGGCGACCGTGTGTATCAGTTAGGGCCCGGGTTGATGGCTATCGATGATTCTGCGAGCGAAAGTAAAGTTGCACGTGAAATTCCTTCTCAAAAAGATTGGAGCTGCGTTCGGCGTCACGCAGGTCCTCGGCGGCGTCCCCACGAGCTTCGACCTGAAGGGTGACAGCGCCTCGATGGAAGGAAGCGCGCAACGATTGGACACGCTGCCGATGAGAGTGATCCAGACCCTCGGCGATGCGCACAATCGAGGCCAGACGGCGCGAGATGCGCTTGTCGTTGCTGTTCAGGGCTGAGTAGGCCGGATGATGGCTGGCCGGCTCCGATTTGCGATTGTGATAGCGCACGACAGCGCCGACGATGTTGCGGTCGCGTCCCTCCAGTCCCGGGATATCCCCGTTCAGTGCCAGATATTCACCATGCTTGTGGTGTCCCCGATGGCTGATGCGATGACCGACATCGTGGAGAAGCGCGCCCGCCTCGAGCTGAACACGAGATTGAGGAGGGAGGTGATGGATGGCCTGAAGCTGATCAAAAAGCATGAGGCTAAGTTCACGAACGTGCTCGGCATGGCGCTGATCATATTCGAAGCGCCGGCCATAAGTCCGAGTGCCGATAAGAATCTGGCGAGCCTCATCGTCGTAGCGATGCGGCTCTTTACGCGAGAAAGCTTCGCGAGCGATTTCCTGCAGCAAGCCTTCGCGAATGCCCACGCCCGGAATGAGAAACCGTTGAACATTCAGGTAGCGGCCCAAGGTGATAAAGATAATTGCGGCCACGCCCATCACGTCGGCCCGATCGCGGCGCACGCCGTAAGCCTTCATGCGTTCGCGGACGTCGAGTTTCAGAATGTCCCCGAGACGCTCACGCAACAGCGATAGTTCCAGGGTTGGCAAGCCGTCCTGACGCGGACCCGGCGCCACATTCGAGAGAGTCTCCGCATTGCCGCCCAAAGCAGCCGCAACCTGATCGGCTAGATTTGGACGAGTCGGCAAACGCGACTCGAGGAGCGCGCGGACATAGCGCCGGACTTGCTCGGCCTGCACGGGACGAATCACTCCTGGCAGGTTCAGCGTGGTCATCAGGCGAACCGCGCCGATTGGCAGTTGCACACCTTGCTCGACGGTGTGATCGCGAAGGATGGTCAACTCCAGGCTGCCGCCGCCCAGATCAACGATGCATCGTGGCTGGACTTCCGGGCCGACGGCGGCAAGCGCGGCCTCACGTCCAAGACGCGACTCTTCTTTTGCACCGATGACTTCGAGAGTGATGCCGGTTGCTTGTTTAACGAGGCGAACCAGGACATCGCGGTTCTGGGCCTCACGGGTGGCGCTGGTGGCTACAGCACGGTACTTCGTGACGCCGAACTCGTCCATGATTCCCCGAAGGTGCCGGAACGCCTTCACGGCTTTCTTCAGTATTTCTTCACTGAAACGGTGACGAACGAAGACGCCTTCGCCAAGACGAAGCGGGTAGCGCTCGGTGGTGAGCGGTTCGATGTCGAGGGCAGAATACGCACGGGCAACGGACAGACGCACGGCGTTGGAGCCGGCATCGATGGCGGCAATGTGGACCGGATCTGCCATGTTTGCGCCTACCGCCAGAGATGAGCGAGAGCGGCGGAGGGTGTGTACTTTGTGGAGCGAATCGCCAGTTGTTCGCCGATGCGCTGACGCAGCTGTTTGTTCACGGCAGAGACGCTGGCTTCGCCGTCGAGTTCGATGAATCCGTTCTTTTTGGCCATGACTTCGAATTCGCGCTTGATCATGGTCTGGTAGCGCACAAACGACCAGTAAAGGTCGTGAGAGAGAGACATATCACGGCCCGCTTCCCAATAACTGATGGCCTGAGCTTTCTTGAATTCACGGCCGAACGCGGTCTCAGGCCGGACATTCAGCCAGAAAGTCAAATGAGGCCGGAGCGCCATGGCATAGAGACCAGTCAAGTAGTCGCGATTGATGCCGCGCACCACGCCGCGAGCAATCAAAGTGAAAATGAAACGGTCGGCCAAGACCACCGCGCCTGAACGCAAGGCTGGAACGATGCGGTGCTCCAGTTGATCAAAAAAGTCTGTGGCGTACATCAGGGCCAGCGTGAGGCGTGTGACGGCGTTCTTGGCGAGCAATTCATCGATGTCGCGGCCAACAAGATTGGAGCGGCGCAATCCGCTGGTGATCACGGCAAAGCCTTCCGACTCGAGCCATTCCTGGAGAAGAGTGATCTGGGTGGACCGGCCGGAACCGTCCATTCCCTCGATGACGATCAAGGTCCCGTTGAGTTCCGAGGGATCCAAGCCGACAAGATGCTCGCCGAAAAACGAGGTGGAATATTCCGAATCAGCGGCGGGAACTCTGGGCGAGGGTTCAGGGACGACAGGGGTTTGCACGATTTTGTCACGATCCTGGTCGGGCATGGGTCACTCCACCACTTCAGGTCGCGGAGCGAACCGCTTCAGATCGATTTTGGAAGCAACAATGTCTCGCATCTGCTTCTGAAGCCGATTGACGGGGAGCGTGCCGTCGAGAACGACGAAATTGTCCGTGTCCACCATCCTGTCGTATTCCTCAAGGATGCGTGCCTGAAAAAGCTTAAAGCTTTCGGCGCGGTCGTAAGAAAGGCCGAGGTCCATTCCGGCTTCATAATATTTCAGCTTCGGGCGGCCGCTGAGAATGCGGTTCACGGCCACATCGAGAGGGGCACGGAAGTAAAAAGTGATGTCGGGAATGGGCGCGAAACGGTAGAGATTGCGGAGCCAGCGATGTGAGCAACCACGAGCCGCATCGCGTGCAAAGGCGGTATAGATGTAGCGGTCAGCGAGAACGAGATAATCGCCTTGCAAGAGGGGCATGATCTGGCGCTCGCAGCGGTCGGCGAAGTCGGCTGCATGCAACAGGGAAAAAGTCGTCGGGGTTAGCAGGCGTTTTTGTTTGCCGCGACGCGTGGCCGATTTCACGAGTGGAGAGGAATTCCATTCCGTAAAATGGAGGCGATACCCACCAATCTCGAGCCAGCGCTTGAGAAGGTAAAGTTGGGTGCTTTTTCCCGAGCCGTCCGTGCCCTCGACGACGATCAGTGCGCCGGGATAGGCACGGCTGGGGATGGGGCGTCCAGGTTGCGGAAGTGTAGTTTTTGAGATCTCAGGCCTGGGAGCCCGGACCGCCGTATCTTGATTTTCCATTGGAGCGCTAGCGCCCTGGGTTCCAAACTGTTGAAGGTAGTCCGCCATTGTTACTGGTTCATTACAACATAGGGGAGGGGAAGGACGCAAAAATCCGGAATCGGAGAAGACCGGCGCTCAGAAGAAGTTGACTTTCATGGTCAGGTATTTCTTCGGATTTTTTCGAAATTCGGTCATGAACTCGCGCAAACTGCCGGCAGCATCGGTCAAGTTGTCATAGAGGCGCGGATCGGAGAAAAGCTTGCCGGCGGTATTGTTGTTCTGATTGAGTTTCGAAGTCGCTTCGGCAAGGTTGCTGCTCGTATCGCGTATTTTGTTGTACAGGGTCTCGTCGGTCGCCAGTTTGCCGAAAGTTCCCTTCCCTGCGCGCACGTCACCGAGAAGGGCATTTCCGTTGCCGAGCGCTTCCTTGGCCTGATCGTAAAGCGTGGGGTCGTAGAGCAACTTGCCAAGCGTTCCCTTCTGCGCGCGAAGGTCAGCGAGAACGTCATTCACCTGGTCGACTGCCTTATCGACCTTCGTTGACATCTCATCGGTCATTAAAAGCTTTCCAACCGTGCCCTGTCCCGCCTGAACCTTGCTGACGATCAGGTCGCTATTCGCCAGAATTCGATTCAGGTGGTTGTAAGCCTGGTCGTCCGTCAGCAATTTTCCTAGAGAGCCCTTGCCGGCTTTTACGCCCGCGATCAAGTCCCTGACCTCGTCACTCAGGGCCTGCAAATTGGCGAGCACGTCCGCGCTGCGCTCCACGACTTCCTTGATGGCTTTTTCTTCGGTTCCGGTCACAACCTGGCCATCCTTGAGCGGCACGCCGGTGTAGCCGCGCTGAATGTTGACGTAGCGATTGCCGAGCAAGCCCTCGGTGACAAGAGAGGCGCTGGAATCCGTAAGCACGTCGTTCTGGAATTTGCGGTCGAGCTTCATGCCTACTTCGATGTTATGCATGCGGTCGGGGGTCTTGCCGCGATCGCGGGGCGTCAAGCTGATGCGATCGACGTTGCCAATTTCCACGCCGTCCAGCCTTACGAGCGCGCCGGGCGCCAAGCCGGACACCTCTGGCAAATAGGTTCTCAAGTGGTACTTCGGACCCAAGACGCCCGCGCCCGTGACATAGAAAATTCCAACGGCAAGAATCAGGAGGCCAACGAGTACGAACAGTCCCACGCGCAATTCCGACCACGTCAGTTGTTTGCCGCGCGCCATTTCGAGATTCCTCCGCAGGCTGCCGAGGGAACACTTAAAACACTATACAGCGTTTGACTAAGAGCCAACAGCCGGCAATGCGCAATTCAAATCAAGAACCGTCTCAAGTAAGGATCTTTGGTGTTGAGCAGGTCCTCCGCATTTCCTTCAAAATAAATGCGCCCATGACGCAGAACAAGAAAACGGGTCAAAGCGTGCCCTGCGTGGAGCGGCGGGGCGCCGCGGCGAAGCTTCCGCGTCTTCGGATCGAAATAAAAATTGGCGAGCCCGAAGCCATCCTGGAGGCGATGCGTCGCGAGGAGAGAGGTGACACCATAAACATCGCGGAGGCGTAGAATCAGGGTGATGATGGTTTGCGAAGTGACCGGATCGAGGCCTGCCGTTGGTGAATCATAGAGGACGATGGGCGGGCGGGTAATGAGCGCGCGAGCGATCGCTACGCGCCGGCGCATTCCACCGGAAAGTTCCGAAGGCAATTGGTCGCTTGCATGTTCCAGTTCGACGAAGCGCAAGACTTCCTGAACGCGCGGCTGGATCTCTTCTTCGGCGATTCCATCTTCTTCCAGGCGGTAGGCAACGTTTTCGCCGACAGTAAAGGAATCAAAGAGAGCGCCTTCCTGAAAGACGAAACCAACCTGGCGGCGGAACTGCAGCAGCTCGCGCTCAGACTTTGTGGAGATGTCCTGGCCGAGAGCGCGGACCGTACCACTGTCTGGACGAAGCAGGCCGGCGGCGAGCTTCAAGGCCAGCGTCTTGCCAGTACCAGTTTCGCCGAGAAGCACCAGCGTTTCTCCGGTATGCGCGAAAAAAGACAAGTCGCGCAGTACGGGACCTTCGTCAAAACCGATCCAGACGCCGGAGAAACGCAAGGCCTCGGCGTTGTGTGACCCGGTAGCGACAAGGGAGGTCGTGGACGGTGAACCCATGATTGTCAGAGTTTGTCCGCCAAAAAGAGCGCGAGTCTTGTAAGGAAGGTGTCAGCGACAATAATCAATACCGACGACACCACCACAGCCTGGGTGGTGGCGCGGCCGACTCCCTGCGTGCCGCCGCGCACGTTCAATCCCTGGTAACAGCCTACGGTGGAAAGAATGAAGGCAAAGACGACGGACTTGGTAAAGCCCTGCATGATGTCGGAGAACTCGAGAATGGCAATGGCTCGTTGCCAAAAGGTGGTGGCGTTTAGGCGAAGGGAGAAGACGCTCGCGACCATGCCGCCGACGAGGCCAATGAAAACGGAGATCGTAGTGAGAAGCGGCACCACAATCAGGGACGCCAGGACGCGGGGTGAGACCAGCTTTCGGCTAGGATCTGTCCCCATGGCGCGCATAGCATCCACTTGTTCGGTCACCAGCATTGAGCCCAATTCCGACGCGATGCCGGAAGAGCAGCGCCCAGCGACCAAAAGCCCTGTGATCGTAGGCCCCAATTCACGCGTCAAGGCAAGCGAGACGATATCGCCGGTAAGCGAGACCTGACCAAATCGCTGGAACTGCGACCCGGTCTGCAACACCATGACGGCGCCAATAAAAAAGCCGGAAAGGAGAACGATGGGGAGCGAGCCAACACCGATGTCGTCCATTTGCTGGATGGCGTCCTGACCGTAGCGAGGAGGCGTGAAAAGATTGGCGATGGAGTGATAAGACAGCCTGGCGTACTCCTGAACTTGGAGGACGGAATGCTTTGTGGCATCGCCTAATACTTCCGCCACCGAAGGCGTCTCGGGAGCGCTCGATTGCTGACGGCCAATCTGCAAAGGGGTATCGGACACAGAGTTCTCGTTGTTGAGCTTCCGGGAAAGCGTAACCGCACATCCAAGCAGCGTCAAGACTTAGAAGCAGACTTAGAAGCAGAAGTTGGAGGTTAGAGGTCAGGAGCCGGAAGCAGTTCGAAACTGTCGCTCGGGCCTACCTAGAGTGCGACCAGAGAAAGCTTGGCTCATTCTTTCGAAAGCAACTCTTGAAGTTGTCGCAGGTCGCCTGGAGCGGCATCGGATACTGCGCAGTACGCGAAGCCGTTGTTTTGCCAGGTGAACCAGTGATAGCCTAGCACCTCACCCGCACCAGACGATGTCTTCGAATCCTGAGGCCGGGAGACAAAGACACTCACGATATGCTTGCGCCTGCCGTAGACGAGCGCAGCCACCGTGCGACCCTCAAGCACGTCGAGCCGCCCCCCGAGCAACGGAAAACCCTGATCGGCAAAATCCCGAACGGGAGGCGCAAAATCCACCTTGCCGTCGAACCAGGGCTTGACGGTGTGCCGGTCCGAGGATTCGACGTCGGTCAAGTGGCCCGGCTGAAGCGAGCGAAGATGCGCATCGACAGCCGCGACAGCCAAGGGTCTTTGCCCAAATCTGCCAATGCTGACAAAAATCTCTGTTCCGAGAAAAACAGCGAGGAGCAAAGCAGCAGCCAAAGCGAGCCACCGGATGGCAGATGTGCCTTGCTTCACAGGAGGGGCGGCAGCCGGCAAACTCGAGAGAATTTTCTTGCGTAGGCCGATTGGGGCGCGCTCGTAGAGGCCCTCTTGCTGAAGCGAAGTACGAAGCGACTGCGCCGAGGCGAGAGTGGAAGCACAGTCGGCACAGGACTTGAGGTGTTGCTCGAAATTGGCAGTGCCGGCCGCGTCCAGCTCACCATCGATGTAAGCATGCACGTGAAGCTTGGACAATTCACACCGCACGACGGGCCTCACTTTCCTTGGTCTGTGTAAGCGCTTTTTTCAATTGCTGCCGACCGCGGGCCAAAGCGGACATGACGGTGCCGATAGGGCGAGAAGTGATGGCGGCGATTTCCTTGTAGGAACAGCCTTCCAGTTCCCGCAGCACGAGGATTTCCCGAAAGGAGGGGGGCAGCGATTCCAAGGCGGTGGTCAACCTCTCGCGATCATGGCTCGCGATGGCTAGGGTTTCAGGCGAATCTGCGTCGTCAGGAATGGTGTCCTCCATAATGTCGGTCACTTGCTCGCCCACGCGGTTTTTTTGCAGCCAGGTGTAGCAACAGTTGCGCACGATCTGCAGCAGCCAGGCTCGGGCATCGCCCGCGCGGTAGCCACCGAAAAATCGATAGGCACGAAGCATGGCTTCCTGCGCCACGTCCTCCGCGTCCTCGCGACTGCGCAAGAGCCAGCGCGCAAGGTTAAACGCAGCATCGAGGTGCGGCAGTACACACTCTTCGAACCGTTTTCTCTCTTCCTGTTCCAGCACGTCCAAGTCTGGCCTCTAGTTCCTCATACTGGTAACCAGCGGGGCTTCGATTTTATTCCCTCTTCGCATAGTTTCCTAAAAGCAATATTCGCGCCGGCAGGACCCTGGGAATAAAGCATCAAGGTTCGCGGTCTCCAAAACAGTACACGTCCAAGGGCGGCGCGAGTCTTTTTCTCTTTTTTCGGGCTCGCGCCACCGCCCTGGAAGTGCACCGCGTGAGAGCAGTTCAGAAGGAGACGAAAAATGGCTCGACGGAAAACGGATGAAATTGTGGTGGACCACAGCCATGACGGAATAGATCGCCGGGGCTTTCTGAAGTGCATGGCGTGGGCAGGGACGGGAACGCTCTGCGTGATGAAGGGCGGAGTCCTGAACTCGTACGGTCTGAGCCCATTCGCCGCAGCGGATGCGGGTAAGGCGAAGGGAGAGCTTAGCTTCGCGCAAATCAGCGATAGCCACATGGGCTTTAATAAGCCAGCGAACACGGACGTAGTCTCGACGCTGAAGGCGGCGGTGGACAAGCTTAATGCCCTCCCGGCTCCGCCGGAGTTTTTGCTGCACACGGGAGACATCAGCCATCTCTCCAAGCCGGAAGAGTTCGACACGGTGGACCAGATCCTGAAATCCGCGGTGGCGAAAGATGTGTTCTTTGTGCCGGGGGAACACGACGTGATCGGCGATGACGGCAAGCAGTACCTCGAGCGCTACGGGAAAAATTCGCAAGGAGCAGGTTGGTACAGCTTCGACAAGAAGGGCGTGCACTTCGTGGGCCTCGTCAACGTGCTGAATCTCAAGGCAGGGGGGCTTGGATCGCTTGGCGCGGAGCAGCTCGATTGGATCGAGAAGGACTTGAAGCCGCTCTCCGCCAGTGTGCCCATCATTGTTTTTGCCCACATTCCCCTATGGTCGGTTTACCCCGAATGGGGTTGGGGAACGGACGATAGCGCGCAGGTCCTGACGCTGCTGAAACGTTTCGGCTCCGTGGCGGTGCTAAATGGCCATATTCACCAGACAATGCAAAAGGTAGAGGGCTCGGTGACGTTTCACACCGCAGCTTCAACCGCATTTCCCCAACCGCAACCCGGCAAAGCTGATTCGCCCGGGCCAATGAAAGTTCCCGCGGAACAGCTTCGCGCGCTTCTGGGGATCACCGATGTCAATTTCGTAAGAGGACAGCAGGCACTGGCGATCGTGGACAGCAGCCTGGGCTGAGGCGGCGGTTTCTCAGCGGGCTCGAAGAAGCAAAAAACACTCGGAAGAAGTAAAAAATGTTCTGAAAAGGAGAATGCTTTATGCGCTTGAATATGGAGTGGTGTCGCTATGCGTTACCGGTTGGCATTGGACTGATGCTGTTTGTCGCCGGAGGAAGGAAAGCACAACCGCTGCCGCAGCAGCAATCCTCGAAGCAAGCGGAAGTCAAGATCGACAATTTCACGTATTCTCCGGTGACGGTGACAGTCACCGCGGGAACTACGGTGAAGTGGGTCAATCGCGACGACATACCGCACACCGTCCTCAGCGAGGACAAGACCACGTTCAAGTCCAAGGCTCTGGACACGGACGATTCGTTTTCCTACACGTTTACAAAGCCCGGAACCTACGCCTACTCTTGCTCCATCCATCCGAAGATGACGGCGAAGATCGTCGTGCAATGAAGAAGCCGTCATGAATCCATTTGATTTGCGAACCGTGCTGCTGGCAAAGCATGCGCAGCATGTAGCCCTGATTCATTTCCCGATTGCGCTATATCGCAGCCGTCGCGCTTGATTTGCTCGGCGTGTGGACAAAGAGAGAGGATTTCGTGGCAGCCGGCTACTTCAACTTATCGCTCGCCGCGCTCTCCGTTTTCCCCGCGATTCTGACGGGGCTAGTGGCTTGGCAATGGCAGTTGGAGGGCCCCCGGCTCAAGGGCATCCTGCTCTGGCACCTTCTGTCTGCTTGCGGTTCCGCGCTCATCATCTGGTCGAGTTGGTGGATCTATTACCGGGCCCAGCGGGCGCAGCGAACGCCTCCCCCAAAATGGCGCGTGGCACTGGAACTCGCTGGCGTTCTCATCTTCATGCTCACGGGGCACCTGGGAGGTTTTCTCAGCGGCGTCAACACAAACCCGTGAACGAGCGTTCGACAGCCCGCAAGAGAATGCGGTGGAGCTGCTGAAAGCCCTGGGGGTACGAGGCAGTGCAGAGTAGCAACCAGCGGAATACATATCTCGAACCCCCGTAAATCACTGCAAAGATTGGTGGAATTTGAAGAACCGATGCCGGACCAAGTCAGAGTCCACGCCATTACTTGAAACTAAACCGCACTCCCTGTCACTACCTGGGGCGTGCTGGACGGAACTG
>Ga0307478_10004380_pt1 | contig 10084 bp, 8 predicted proteins | sample atmos_gasesECM4C_2_FD_203713 | JGI IMG/M metagenome (GOLD analysis project Ga0307478, IMG submission 203713) | Hardwood forest soil microbial communities from Morgan-Monroe State Forest, Indiana, United States - atmos_gasesECM4C_05 | ecosystem: Environmental > Terrestrial > Soil > Temperate...
AACAAATGCTTTGGAAGGGTTTTCAGAAACCGAAACGTCTCGCAGTCGATACCTCCACCCTCACCGATAAATACGGAATTTTCTGGGCGCAACCTTTTGAGCGCGGCTTCGGCACCACCGTGGGCAACGCCCTTCGGCGCGTGCTGCTGAGCTCCATTGAAGGCGCAGCCGTTACCGCCGTGAAGATGGAAGGCGTGCTTCACGAATTCCAGTCCATTCCCGGAGTGGTGGAAGACGCGACCGACATCATCCTCAACTTGAAGCAGATTCCGTTCAAGCTGGCCGGCGACGCGCCGAAGGCAATTTACCTGCGCGCTGATCAGCCCGGCGTTGTAACCAGCGGCATGATTGAAGCTGACGGCGATGTGGAAGTCCTCGACAAAGACGTTTACATCGCGACGGTCAGCGAAGGCGGCAAGCTCGACATGGAAATGCGTCTGAAGCGTGGCCGCGGCTACACTTCCGCCGACAAGAATTTCGATGAAGATCTCGGCATCGGATTCATTCCCATCGATTCCGTTCACTCGCCGGTGCGTAAGTGCAACTACACCGTCGAGGCCGCGCGTCTTGGCCAGATTACCGACTACGATAAGCTGACTCTCGAAGTGTGGACCAACGGGTCGATCACTCCCGCTGACGCGATCGGCCTCTCCGCGAAGCTGATGAAAGATCACATGAACATCTTTATCAACTTCGAGGAAGAAATCGAAACCGGTACTTCGACGTCGGATGACCGCAAGCCTGAAATTCACAACGAGAACCTGAACCGTTCCGTTGAGGAACTCGAGCTTTCGGTGCGCAGCTATAACTGCCTGAAGAACGCGAACATTCAGACCATCGGCGAACTCGTACAGAAGACCGAGAGCGAAATGCTCAAGACCAAGAATTTCGGTCGTAAGTCCCTGAACGAGATCAAGGAAATACTTTCCACGATGGGTCTCAGCCTGGGCATGAAGATCGACGAGCACGGCAACGCTGTGCCGGGCCCGACTTCAAACATGGTACTACCGGCCTCGGCTTACGGGCCGGACGATCAGCTATAAGAAACAGTTTCTGGTTTCCGGTTTCTAGTTTCCAGTGCGCTGCTGCAAGCGCCTGAAACTGGAAACTGGAAACCGGACACAAGGAAACTGAAGGGGTTATTCCCATGCGTCACAAAGTAGCAGGCTATAAACTCGGACGGAACACCGCGCACCGGCGCTCGCTGCTGCGCAACCTGGTCACATCGGTGATCGTTGAAGAACGCGTCGAGACCACCGTTCCCAAGGCCAAGGCTGCCAAGCCGATCGTCGAGAAGATGATCACCCTCGGCAAGCGTGGCGATCTGGCGGCCCGTCGGCAAGCCGGGTCTTACCTTATGACGAACGAAGCCGTGGTCAAGCTGTTCGACACGGTCGGCCCGCGCTTTGGCGACCGAAATGGCGGCTATACCCGCATCATTCGGACTGGCTGGAACAAGGGTGACGGCGCCGACAAGGCTTTCCTCGAATTGCTGGGCAGCGAAAAAGTGCTGGACGAAAAGCGCGAGAAACGCGCCGAAGCTCGCGCTAAAAAAGCTGCCGAAACCAAGAAAGCCATGGAAGACGCGGAAGCGCAGGCGCAGCACGATGGCGGCGTCGAACCCGTCAAGGACGAAGACAAGAAAGAGTAATCATTTGTGTTTGAAACGACGGCACGGCGAAAGCCGTGCCTTTTTTTCTGCGTTATGAATCAACCTTGTCATTCTGGCTTGGCGCAAGCTCCGGGAAGGAACCTGCTTTTCTGGAGAGCGTCCAAAGATTCCCCGCTCGTACATGTCCTGCCGTCCCTCCCGCCGGTAATCTTGCCCATCCTTGCCATCCTTATAGACTTTGTCTCAGATGGGCTTCACTCGCACACAGATCGCGATTGCCGCAGGCGCAGGCGCGCTGATGGTGTTTGGATTTCTCGGCTACATCTTATGGCTAAGCAATCAAGGGCCAGTGCTGGCCCGATCCGAAGACCGCGATCCGCTCAGTGGCCTGCCGGTCAGCATTCGCATGAATCCGCTGCGTGACCGCACCATCGAGCACAGCGTCAACAAGTTTCTCCGCGAGTTGCGCGACGGCCACTGCGATCAACTCCTCTCAGCCTGGGAGCACGACTACCGTAAGAAGTACGCTCACTTCATTTGCGACTCCGAGAAGCAGCATCCGCTCCTCTCCTGGGAGTTGGCGGAGTGGGAAAGCGCGCCTCCGTTGACCATCCTCCACTACCACGGCAAACGACAAAATAGTGATGGAAAGCCCGGGACTTACGAGGAATTATTTACCGTTACCACGGAGAACAAAGACGGACAGTGGGTCGTGACGAAATACGACGCGATGTACTGAGCCCACGCTTGCCAGCCCTCGTTCACAATCAATCTTGATTCGCACTGCCTCTTCGCACCAATTCAAACTGCACAGTCAATCGAGACGAAAATAATGATTGTGAACTTAGGTATAATGATGAACTTACCGCATCATAGTGGGCGCTTAACTCAGCGGTAGAGTGCCATCTTCACACGGTGGAAGTCATAGGTTCGAATCCTATAGCGCCCACCATTTCATTCGAGTCGCAGCTTGCAACGCAATTCTCATTTCCCCGCGTAGCTGACCCTCCAAATCGAGTTCGATCCGTCGTCGCTCACCAGCAGGGAACCGTCGGGCGCCACTGTCATGCCTACCGGACGCCCCCAGACGTTGCCGTCGGGCAGCACGAAGCCAGTCAGAAAGTCTTCATACTCGCCGCTGGCGTTGCCGGTTTGGTGCAACGGAACTCGAATCACTTCATAGCCCACGCGCACGGTTTTGTTCCACGAGCCATGCTGCGACGCAAAAATGTCTCCTTTATATTCGGCTGGGAATTGCTGGCCCTCATAAAAAGCGAATTCCAGAGAGGCGTTGTGCGGCTGCAGCAGCACGTCGGGCACGATTGTCTTATCTTTCAGTTCTGGGTGTTTGCCTTTATGCCGTGGATCCTGGTGCCCGTCCATGTACCACCACGGCCAGCCGTAGAAACCGCCTTCCTGCACATGAGTGATGTAATCCGGGACCAAATTGTCGCCGAGCCCGTCGCGCTCATTCACTGAGCACCATAGCTCCCCGTTCTGGGGATTCACCGCAATACCTCCACCTGCATTGCGAATACCGGAAGCGTATACGCTTAGATTGCACTTCGCCGGATCGCACACCAGGATGTCGGCCCGATTCTTTTCGCGCGGCGTCGTATCCGGATCGTCCACGTTTGATCCCGAACCTACGGCAACAAATAATTTCTTGCCGTCTTGAGAAAATTCCACCGCTCGCGTCCAGTGTCCGCTGGGACCTGGCAAATCGGCGACGTGTTGGGGTGCGCCACTCGCTTTCAAGTCGCCCGGGTGATACGGGAAGCGAACCAGTTCATTTGTACTTCCCACGTACAACCATTGCGGGTTAGGGCCGGGAGGATAAAACGCCAATCCGTAAGGCCGCTTCAGGCCACTCGTGTAAATTGCCGATTGCTCAGGCTTGCCGTCGTTCGTCATTCCGCGAAACACGCGAATGCGCCCCGATGAACTTTCCGCAAGAAATACATCTCCATTCGGAGCGGTGCGAAGAAGTCGCGGATTATCGAGTCCAGTGGCGTACAACTGCACTTTAAATCCGGAGGGCGCCACCGGCCACGCGCTATCCGGACGGCTCACCAGTTCAGGGCCGTTATCGGCCGATTGCGTCGCATATGGTTGCGGAAGATCTTTCACCGCAATCTTGCGCACCGTGCCCGGCTTCTCGTAGCGGAAGTCGGTGAAAGGCGCGACTGGTGCAGGCGCCTTGAGCTTTAACGTGCTCGTGTCTGCGGGTGCGGGCGCACTCGCTTCGTTCGATACGTTCGACACTTTCATCAACTTTACGTAGGTCACGATCTGCCATCGTTTCGTCACCTGCATCGCAGACCACGAAGGCATTCCATTTTCCTTGCTGCCTTTGGTGATGAACCAGAACAACTCGCCGGGGGTTACCGAATCGAGCCGGCCGTCCACGAGCGAAGGGACGTTCCCCGTGCCCTGGCCCTGGCGGCCATGACAGGAGGCGCAATTGGCCGCATATAACTTCTGACCGGCCGCCCTGGCTGCGTCGCTTTTTGCGAAGGGATTTCTGGCATCCTTGACCGAAGCTGGCGCATTATGAAATTTCGTGTCGACGTCTTCTGCGAATAACCCGACCGTAGCCAACAATATCGCTGCGGTAATGATGACGTGTGGATGGGCAAACGAGCGCATGAATCCTCTCAATCGATATTCAAAGAAAATTTATTCTCAAAGCTTGGATGCACTTGGCTGTGGGACGGGCGCGCAAACCAAAATCCTTACACTGCGAAAGACACTACGTGACACGAAGTCTGTCTCTGTGATTTTTCTTCGTGTCACTTAGTGCCATGTGTGGTTGAGCAGTGGTTAGCGCTGATTATTTCTGCGACTTGTCTCCCGTGACCTGCTCATACCAGAGGCGGTGAAAGGTGCGCGCCCAGGCGGCAGAGACGCGTCCGTGGATCATAGCGTAAAACGATTCAGGCTCCATGAAGACACTCATGTAAATATGAATGATGAATGCTCCGATGGTGGCCATCGCCGCGACCACGTGTACGGTCACCGCCAGATAACGCACCCACCGCAGACTCCACGGGATGGATTCGACGAACCACAGTCCCAGCCCCGAAATCAGCAGCAGGATCACACCGTAAAACATCAGCCAGAAGAAAAGCTTCTGGCCGAAATTAAAGCGGCCCACCGGCGGCAACTCCTCATCCTCATTTGCGATGTAGTGATTTATCGACTTCGACCAGCGCCGGTCCGCGTCGGTCGTGGCCAAGTCGCCGCGCCACATCTTGTACATCCATCCCACGGATAGTGCGAAGGCCAGGCCAAACCAGGGATGCCAGAAGCGCGCGGTCGGCCCCCCGCCGACCAGAGCGGCCATCCAATACATATAAGGTGACCAGAAGGCCAGACCGGTGATCAGGCAATAGATGTAGAACAGCGCACCCAGCCAATGGTGAACCCGCTCGATGAAAGTGTAGCGAAGGATGTCTCCCCAACTTCTATCTTCGGTTGGCCGGGAGGTGGCGATGTGCGAGGCGCTCACAACTGGCCTCCGTTCTTCTTTTTCTCCGACTCCACTTCCTTCGGGCCGAAGCGCAAATAGTGCAGCGTTACACCGAGAATACCGCCCAGCATGGCGAGATTTCCGATCCACTTCGCGGGTCCTTTCCAGAAGCGAACCACCCACGGAATGTGGGGGTCCTTCGGGAGTCCGCCATACAATTCGGGATTCTTCGCATCGTGCAGGACGTAGATCACGTGGGTTCCACCCACACCCGGTGGGTCGTAAACTCCGGCGTCGCGATATCCGGAATTTTCGCGGAGTTGCGAGGCACGCTTCTCCGCCAGTTCTTTCATCTCTGACTTCGTGCCAAAATGCAGACAGCCCGTGGGACACGCTTTGATGCAGGCGGGTTCGAGTCCCACCGACACCCGGTCATTGCACAGCGTGCACTTGAAAACTTTGCGCGCCGTCGGACTGAACTTCGGAATGTTGAACGGGCAGCCGGTCATGCAATACCCGCAACCGATGCAATTCGCCTCCTGAAAATCGACGATACCGTTGGCATACTGCACGATCGCGGCATCGGCGGGACAAGCCGCCAGGCAGCCCGGATCGGCGCAGTGCATGCATTGGTCTTTGCGCATCAGCAGCATCATGCTGCCGTCTTCGCGCTCATGTTCGTTGAACTTGATCAGGTTCCAGTAATTCCATGCCGTCTCCGGCATGGTTTGGTAGGTGTTGTCAAAAGTGGTTTCGCTGAACGGGTAACCGTTCCATTCCAGGCAGGCCACTTCGCAGGCTTTGCAGCCAATACACGTGGTTGTGTCTACCAGCTTGCAGACCCGGAATTCCCGGTCCAATCCAGCGCCGGGGACGGTCCCGGCGTGTCCAGAAATTCGGACGATTTCCGTTGAGGCCTGGCTCATGATCTCTCCCTACGCCTTCTCGACTTTCACTAAGAAGCCCTTCGATTCAGGGGTATGGGCATTCGGATCGGCGACGGCGGGCGTCAGCAAATTCGCAGGCGTCCGCGCGTCTCTTCCTGCATCTTCGTTGATCCCGCGAAAGCCCTGGTGAATCGGCAAACCGATTTGGTAGACCTTCTTGCCATCGATCATCATGGGTTTCAGCCGCCGCGTGACAAAGGCTTTGGCGATGTAGGTCCCGCGCGCGCTGCTGACTTTAATCAGATCCGCTCCACGAATGCCCTTTTCGTCTGCCAACTCCACCGGAATCTCCACGAAAGGCTCTGGGATCAATTGCACATTCATTGGATTATTTTTCGTCCAATAGTGATATTGCTCGGTCAGCCGGTACGTCGTGCAGACAATGCTGTACTCCTCTGGAGTTCCAAACTTGTCGTACGGCGTAGTGAACTTCTTCACCAGCGGATTATTTGACTGATCCGGGTGTAGTGGATTCTTGATTGGGCTTTCGATGGGTTCGTAGTGTTCCGGGAACGGTCCATCCGCGAGCACTCCGATAGGCGCAAAGAGCCTCCCCACGCCCTCCGGGTTCATGATGAACGGTCCCATGTGGTCTTTGGGAGGGGAGTCTGGTTTGAAATCCGGCACATCATTGCCTGCCCATTTTCCCGACGCCTCGTTCCACCATACCTGTTTCCGCTCCGGATCCCACGGTTTTCCTGAGGGATCGCAGGATGCCCGGTTGTAAAGCACGCGGCGATTCGCCGGCCAGGACCACGCCCAGTTCTGGTAGATGCCCAGGCCTGATGGATCCTCGGTCCCGCGGCGCCCCATCTGATTTCCCGCTTCCGTCCAACAACCGGAATAAATCCAGTTCCCGCAGGCGGTCGTTCCGTCATCCTTTAACCAAGCGAAGCCGGGCAGTTGCTGGCCAGCTTTGATGACCTGTCCTGTCGCCGGATCCGTCAAATCCGCGAGAGCTTTTCCATTGAGCTCCATCGCCACTTGCGACAGTGGGGGATGAGCCGCGTCCGCGTAGGCCCAGCTCAGATTCAGAATGGGGTCGGGGAATTTTCCGCCCTCCTTCTTGTAGAGATCACGGACGCGCAGGAAAATCTGCGCGACAATGTCCTGATCGAGCCGAGCATCGCCGGGAGGTGGAACCGCGGCATATTTCCATGTCGCCCAGCGAGCCGAATTGGTCATGCTCCCATCTTTTTCCGCAAAGCCCGAGCACGGCAGCCGGTAGACCGTCGTCTTGATGTTCTTCTGTTCATCGGTCGTAATGCCAGGAGCTTTCCAGAACTCGCTGGTTTCATCCGGATATATTTCGCCCACCACCAGCCAGTCGGATTTCTTGAGCGCGTTGATGTTCTTGTTCGTATCCGGGCCGACCATCACGCCGTTCATTCCGAATGCCATCAAGCCCTTGATCTTGCCGTTGTACATGTCGTCCCAGATATGGGTCCACGAATAATCGCGGTCGACTTTGGGCAGGTAATCGAAGGCAAAATCGTTCTGTTTTGTCGCCGCATCGCCGTACAGCCCCTTGAGGAGCGAGACCATGAATTTCGGCGTGTTCGAGTAGTAATTCATCGACGCCCAAGGGGTGGGCTTTGAGGCAGCGGGAGTAGTCCGCTTTAGATACGCCGCTAGATCTGTGTCGGCGGGAACGGGAGCTTTGAGATATCCCGGCAGTGAATCGTACAGGCCGGCCATGTCGGTTGCGCCCTGAATATTCGAATGGCCGCGTAGCGCGTTGACTCCGCCGCCTGCTCTTCCGACGTTGCCGAGGAGAAGTTGAATCATGGCGGCTGTGCGGATGATTTGTGTCCCAAAACTATGCTGCGTCCAACCCACAGCGTAGATGATGGTGGCCACCTTTTTCATGTCCCCGTCTTTGCGGACGGAAGTAAACATGTCGACAGCCTTCAGGAACTGATCCTTGGGAATTCCCGTGATCCGCTCAACAGTTTCTGGCGTGTATCTGGAATATTGCTGTTTTAGCAATTGGAAGACGCAACGTGGATGCTGCAGCGTCAAGTCATACGTGACGTTCGCCGGCAGAGCTGGAGGTGGTGCCGCTCCGCCGACCTTGCCTGGCGCCGGTTCGGCGGCATGTCCCGTCGTTCCCCCTGGCCCGCCAGAACCTCCTGATCCTTCATAATTCCACGTAGATAAATCGTACTTACCCGCCGCGGCGTCAAACCCGGAGTAGAGCCCGTCCTCCGGCAGTTTGAAACCATCCTTTACCACGAAGGCGGCGTTGGTGTAGTTCACCAGATAATCGTGAGCGATGCGGTTATTCTCGATGGCGTAGTGGATCAGACCCCCGAGAAATGCGATGTCTGAGCCGGCGCGAATTTGGCAGAAAAGATCTGCAGTGGAAGAGGTGCGAGTGAATCGCGGGTCAACGGAGATTAGCTTGGCATTACGGTTGCGCTTGGCCTCCATCGCCCACTTGAATCCGCAGGGATGGTTCTCAGCGGGATTCCCGCCCATGATCAACATCATGTCGGTGTTCTTGATGTCGACCCAGCCATTCGTCATCGCCCCGCGTCCAAATGTTGGTCCCAAACTTGAGACCGTGGGGCCGTGTCAAACCCGGGCTTGGTTTTCTAAATACACCAAGCCCAGACTCCTCATAGTCTTCACAACCAGATAATTAAACTCATTGGTGTCCGTACAGCCGCCGATGAAAGACATGCCCTCGCACCGGTTCACGGTACGGCCACTCGCGTCCTTCTCCACGAAACTATCGTCGCGTGTCTTCTTGGTCCAGCGTGCAATCTCATTCAAAGCGCTATCCCAGGAGATGTCCTCCCACTCGGTCGCGCCGGGACGCCGGACTTGCGGCTTGGTGAGCCGTCGCGGGTTGAGCATGTCCTGTTCGAGCGAAGAACCCTTCGGGCACAGCGTTCCGCGATTGGTGGGGCAATCGGGATCGCCTTCAACGTGGATCACCTGCGGCGTTACGTTCTTGGCCTTGTCGCCGATTGTGTAAATGAGGACTCCGCATCCCACTGCACAATAGGGGCACGTCGAACGCGTTTCTGTGGCGCGCGCAATCTTGAGTTCTTTCAGTTGCGCGACCGCGGGAGTCAGATCAAAGCCCAGGAGAGAGAAACCAGCGCCGCCCACAAGCGCGCCTCTGATAAAGTTTCTGCGGGAGAGTTCCATTACGCCTCCTCTGACTACTTTCGATCAAAGGTTGAACGGACTGGATCGAAGAACCGGAACTGCCACAGGCCTGAATCCCAGACTTCCAAGGTTTCGATTTCTGATCCGGTTTATAGTTTCGGTCGCCAACATCTTTCCCGCGACCGGGCTGCGAGCCCCAAATTTTCACAAACTATAATCCTCGAAAGCCGCACTCGTCAATGCGGCGGAGGCCGTAGGGCGGAATAAATATCTGGGTCCCATTTGCCTGCGGCGGGGCCCAAGCCCCATAATCGCTCCTTGGCACAAAACCCCTGGCAGCAGCGAATCCGTCGCGCGGAAAGCCTTCTCGCCAAGCACGCATTCGCGGCTGAGATTCTCGGTTTCTATGTTCACATAGCCCGCTTCCAGGAGGGCCTCTACCGAGCCGCCGAAAACGGCTCCAGCAGAAGTAGTGGACCCGTCCCACAACTCACCTTCGCAGGGGATCTGGCCGAATTCCCACATCTCATCAGCAGCTTCCCATCATTTCTTTCGTTAGCAGAAAGTCACGGCCCCGCCCTCCTTGCCCAAGTCGCCCGCGATCTACGTGCCGGACCTGCCAAAGCCCGGTCCGATCTTCTCAGCGATTCCTGGTCTGCTGCGGGCGACCCTCCGTCACGCCCCGAAGAATTCCTCGCCCTCGCCTTCCTGCAACCCTACGCGGAACTAGCCAGGGCGCGTGCCCGCCTGCAACTTGAGGGTTATACCCAGGCGTTCTGTCCCTGGTGCAATCGCAAACCCGTTGCCGCCATCCTTCGTCCCCTCGGCGACGGAGGCCACCGCACTCTGCTCTGTGGTTTCTGCCTCACCGAATGGGAGTTCCGCCGGGTCATCTGCGCCGGCTGCGGAGAGGAAAATCATGCCAAGCTTCCC
>Ga0307478_10004381_pt1 | contig 10080 bp, 9 predicted proteins | sample atmos_gasesECM4C_2_FD_203713 | JGI IMG/M metagenome (GOLD analysis project Ga0307478, IMG submission 203713) | Hardwood forest soil microbial communities from Morgan-Monroe State Forest, Indiana, United States - atmos_gasesECM4C_05 | ecosystem: Environmental > Terrestrial > Soil > Temperate...
CGCTCGAAGTCGTCCAGGGACATCGGTAGCTCCTTGCAGGGATGCGCCCGCATATTGCATCCCGCGTGCTGATCCCCGTCAAGGGTCTGGCCGTTGCCTGACCGCTGTAACTTGAGTCGCATGACGACCGATAGCGGCCCGGCCGGCCAGGACGGTTTCGCCGACCCCGCGGCGGCGCTAGCCGACCGGCTGTTTCATGACATGATCGGGGCGCTGGAGCTGTTCACCGTGTACCTGGGCGAGCGGCTGGGGCTGTACCGGGCGCTCGCGGCGGAGGGCCCGGCGACCTCGACGGAGCTGGCTGGGCGGACCGGCACCACAGAGCGGTATGTGCGGGAATGGCTAGAACATCACGCGGCTAGCGGACTGCTGGAGGTTGACGACCCGGCCGCCGGCCCGCTGGCCCGCCGCTACCGGCTGCCGCCAGCGCATGTGCCGGTTCTGGCTGACCCCGATGACATCCGCTACCGGGCCTACAACGGCGTCGAGATCGCACGCGCCGGGCGGTGGCTGCCGCAGCTCGTCGAGGCGTTCCGCACCGGGGGCGCACCGTCCCCGCTGCCCTGGGCGCCGGAGGGCCGGGCCGAGTACAACCGGGCGACGTTCTTGAACCTGCTGGGAACCCGATGGCTGCCCGCCATCGCGGACGTGCACCGGCGGCTGCGCCGCGAGCCACCCGCCCGGGTGGCTGACCTGGCATGCGGCCCTGGCTGGTCCAGCATCGCGATCGCGCAGGCGTATCCCCTGGTCACGGTCGACGGTTTCGACCTGGACGCCGACGTGATCGCCGCCGCCCGCCGCTACGCCGAGCAGGCCGGCCTGTCGGACCGGGTCACCTTCGCCGTGACCGATGCCGCCGGCCTGGGCACCGCTGGCCGGTACGACCTGGTGACCATCTTCGAAGGGCTGCACGACATGTCCCGCCCCGTGGAGGTGCTGCGGGCGGCGCGCGGCATGCTCAGCCCATCGGGCTCGGTCCTCATCGCCGATGAGCTGGTCGCCGAGGAGTTCACCGTCCCCGCCTCTGACCTGGAGCGTTACTGCTACGGCTGGAGCGTGCTGTCATGCCTGCCCAGCGCGATGGGGGATCCCGGTACAGCCGCCACCGGGGCCGTGATGCGCCCGGCCACGCTCGGCCGCTACGCACGCGAGGCCGGCTTCAGCGGTGTGGAAACCCTCCCGCTCGAAACCGAGACCTGGCGCTTCTACCGGCTGTCCGCGTGATCCTGGCAGGGCGGTCAGGCCCCGGGGCGGTGCCCAGGGTGCGCCCGTGCGTAGTGCATCCGCAGCAGGTCCATCCCGTAGTCGTTGCCGTTGGGGGTCCGGACGATCGTGTGGATGTGGAACCGCTCCGGCTCCTCGTTTGAGAGGAACACGCCAGCGTGCTCGTCGAACTCGATCATGATCACCGGGCTCTGGATCCGGTAGTAGAAGGGATGCTCGCCGTCGGTCTCGCCAATCCAGCAGAAGTGGGTGTCGTCGAGGTGGCGTTCGATCTCGGCCAGCCGATGCGCGCGGGGGCCGGCCGGGAGAACGAGGAACTCCCCCGCCAGCGCCATGAGCCGCTGGCGCTGGGAAGCGCTGAACGCCGACACCGGCACGCCCTCATAGGGGATAACACGGTTGTCGCGGAAGGCGCCTCCGAGGTGCCGCTGGTCTGCCTGGTGCCACCTCCCTGGGGGCATCGCAGGATCCTTCAGCAGGTCGTAGACCACCGCCTGGCGCCGCAGCCCGGGCGAGAGCGAAGCCATGAGCTCGGCGCCCATTCGCTCTTCGTCGGCGAACAGGACCGCATCCCCGTACGGGCCATCGGGCGCCCAGTTGGGCTCGGCGCCGAGAAACGTCGGGGAGATGACCATCTGACCGTCGACGATCACGCAGTTGAGGGCCAGGTGGTGGCCGGCAAGCTGCCACCCCCACGGCTCCCGGTCCGACGGCTCACCGAAGAGGGTGAAGTTATAGCTCCACTCCCCCAAGATGGCCGGGGCGCCGGTGAGCTCCCCTAGATAGCCATTGAGCCACATCGCGTGGCGAGTCTTGCCATAGCCCTGGTCATTCAGGCTCACGCGCAGCACGGCACAGATCGCGTCGCGCAGGGCCGGGCTGATCTCGTCCATGCGCAGCCCGTAGACGAAGAAATAGATCTCGGTGTTGTTCCACATGCGCCATTGCCTGGCGTCCAGTGGCAGCAGCACGGTCTCGCGGCCCTCGTCATCGAGCAGGCCCAGCAGTCGCCTGACGGCCGAGACCATCTCGCCTACCGGCGCATCGTCCGGCACCAGGTCGAACAGGCCCCGAATCGGGGTGCCGTCGGTCGTGATCCCGGTGAACGGCTCGGTGATCAGCCGGGACCACGGCTCGATAAGAAGCTCCTGAGCACGTGGATTACCGCGCGCGCTCTGGGCGTGGGCGCGGGCATCCTTGCCCTTCAGCCGGGCGACTTGCGGGTGGTCGAGCGGAAAGACGTAGTCACGGAACCTGGCTTGAGCCACGATCTGCCCTGCCGTTATCGGTGCTGATCAGATGCTGCCCGGCTGCTCCGGGCAGCCACTCCAGTGTCTTCTCGAAGTGGACGATCGTGCCCTGGCTTTCATTACCGGTCAGCTGCAGGTTGTCGGCCACCGCGTCGATGATCTTCAGGCCGCGCCCATGCTCGGCATCGTCGGGTACCGGATCGCTGGTGACCGCGATCGCGCCGGCTCGCCTCCCGTCGCTGCCGGCTGCCCAGGCGCTGCTGGTGTTAACGACTTCGATGGCGCACCGGCAGTTCCTGGCACTCACCTGCACCTCATATTTCTCGCCACGGCCGGCATGCTGAATGACGTTAGCGCAGGCCTCGCTGAGCGCCAGGGCGATGTCGGCGCGCGTGTCCGGTGTGACTCCGAGGCTCTGCAGGCAGCTGTCGAGAACCTGCCTGCTGACCGGCACGCTCGCGGCGTCACGAGGGAGATGGAGCGTCATGTTGATTTCCATGCCATCCTCCTCCGGCCGGGCACCACCTGTTCACTTGTCCCTCAGAGGGGCGATCCCAAACCCGCCACCCGGGCTACTGAGCCGGGCCAGGTGCTGCACGCCGCCCCCCGGTCAGGCGACCCGCAACGTGCGGTACACCTGGGGCACGGTCAGTTCTTGGCTGACAGCGCCGGGGCGAAGAACTCGGTGAGCAGTTGCGTGACGCGCTCGGCTTCGTCGTGGTGCACCCAGTGCGAGGCGTCCGGCAGCCGCTCGACGCGGTCCAGGTTGGGGACGTCGTCGTGATCAGGCTCGGCGAGTTCCGGGCCGAGGTAGTGATCGCGTTCCCCCCAGATGACCAGGGTGGGGGCCTCGACCGGGCGAAGCGCCGCCTCCGCGCGCTTGGGCGGGGTCCGCACCGAGGACCGGTAGTAGTTGATCATCCCGGTGGCCGCGCCCGGCTGCGACCAGGCCTCGATGTAGCGATCGGTTTCCTCCTTCGTGAAGGCCGGGCGGGCATCGCTCAGGAAGTGCCGGAAGAAGTGCCAGTGGTTGGCGTGCACGACGGTTTCCGGTAGTTCAGGGAGATCGAAGAAGAAGAAGTACCAGGACTTGCGGAGCTGGCCCGGGTGGTGCAGTCCCTGCGATAGCTTCCGCGGGTGGGCGGCGTTGAGGATGGCCAGCCGCTCCACGACCTCGGGGTGGTGCATCGCCATGGTCCAGGCGATGGTCCCGCCCCAGTCGTGACCGACCAGCATCGCGGTCTCGGCGCCGCGCTCGTGGATGAGATCGCGGATGTCGGCGGCGAGCTTGTCGCCGTCGTAGGCCGCGACCTCTTTCGGCCGCGACGACAGGTTGTAGCCGCGCGTGTCGGGTGCCACGACGTGGAATCCCGCCGCCGCGAGCGGCTGGATCTGGCGCCGCCAGCCGTACCAGAACTCGGGGAAGCCGTGCAGCAAGACGACCAGCGGGCCGTCGCCTGCCTCGACGTAATGCAACCGCTGGTCGCCGACCTCGGCGTAGCCCTCCCGCACGCCGCTGACCCAGTCTCCCTGCCCCTGCTGTTCCGCCATCTCGTCGCCTCCTCGGGAGTTTCCTAAGAAAACGTTAAGGAGGTCCACCACCGCACCGCTCCAGGGAGAACCCTGGTGGTTACCCTGGTCCGAGCCGCGGACCGGCGTTATTCCACCTCGAGCTCGCGCAGGTTGGACTTGGTGAGCTCGACGAGCTGCTCTCCCCCGCCGGACAAGATCGTCCTGGTCGCGTACAGAGTGAAGCCCTTGAGCTGGCCGTAGGTCAGCTTGGGCGGCAGGGACAGCTCCTCCCGGACGGTGTGCACGTCCACGAGGGCCGGGCCGTCGTGGCCGAACGCCTCCCGCAGCGCGTCCGGCAGGTCCCCTGCCTTGTCGACCCGGACGCCGAACAGCCCGGTGGCCCTGGCTATCGCGGCGAAGTCGGGATTGTCCAGGTCGGTGCCGTAGTTGACGATCCCGGCCGCCTTCATCTCCAGTTCCACGAACGACAAGGCGCCGTTGTTGAACACGACGATCTTGACAGGGAGCCGCTGCTGGCGCAGCGTGACCAGCTCGCCGAGCAGCATCGCGAGCCCGCCGTCGCCGGACAGCGCGATGACCTGCCGGCCGGGGCTGGCGCCCTGTGCGCCGATGGCGTGCGGCAGCGCGTTGGCCATGCTCCCGTGGTTGAGGGAGCCGACCAGCCGGCGGGCGCCGTTCATCCGCAGGTACCTGGCGGCCCAGATGGACGGCGTGCCGACGTCGAAGGTGAAGATCGCGTCCTGGGCGGCGAGCTGGTCGACCGTCGCGGCGACGTACTGCGGGTGCAGCGGCGAGTCGTTCCGCCGGTCCCTGGCCAGCTTGTCCAGCCGTTCGCGGGCGCGCCGGTAGTGCGCGGTCATCCGGCCCAGGTGCAGTGAATCCGTCCTGGGTCGCAGCAGTGGCAGCAGCGCCTCGACCGTGTCCTTGACCGTGCCGGTCAGCGGCGCCCGCACCGGGATCCGCTTGCCGATCTGCTCGCCCCGCACGTCGACCTGGACCACCGGCACGCCGTCGGGCAGGAACGGCCGGTAGGGGAAGTCGGTGCCGAGCATGACCAGCGCGTCGCAGTGCTCCATGGCCCGGTACCCGGAGCCGAACCCGATCAGCCCGGTCATCCCCACGTCGTAGGGATTGTCGTACTCCACGTACTCCTTGCCGCCGAACGCGTGCACCACCGGCGCCTGCAGCGCCCCGGCCAGCGCGATCAGCTGGTCGTGCGCCCCGGCGCAGCCGGCCCCGGCCAGGATGGTCACGTCGCTGGCGTCGTTCAGCACCTGCGCGGCGGCCGCCAGCGACTGCTCGTCCGGGCGGACGACCGGCCGGGCGGGCCGGATCGGGACAGGCTCGTGGTGCGACGGGGCGTCGGCGAGGAACACCTCGCCGGGCACCACGACGACCGCGACCCCGCCGCGGGCCAGCGCCGCGCGCATGGCCATCTCCAGCACCCGGGGCAGCTGCTCGGGAACGCTGACCAGCTCGCAGTACACGCTGCACTCGACGAACAGCCGGTCCGGGTGGGTTTCCTGGAAGTAACCGCCGCCGATCTCCTCCCGCGGGATGTGCGCCGCGATGGCCAGCACCGGCACCCGGCTGCGGTTCGCGTCGAACAGCCCGTTGATCAGGTGCAGGTTCCCCGGCCCGCAGCTGCCGCCGCACACCGCCAGCTCGCCGGTCACCGCCGCCTCTGCGGCGGCCGCGAACGCGGCGCCCTCTTCGTGCCTGACGTGCTCCCAGGCGATCGTCCCGTCCCGGCGCAGCGCGTCAGTGAACCCGTTCATCGAGTCGCCGGGGATCCCCCACACTCGTCGCACTCCCGACGCCTTCAGCGTCGCTACCATCACGTCAGCCACCGTCGTAGCCATCTGCTTCTCCTCCTGTCGTCCCGGGTCGCTAAAGGATCTTCGCGAGCAGCCAGAACGCGGTCCCGGTGCCCGCTCCGTAGCTCAGGTGCCCGGCCAGGTCCCAGGCCAGGGTCTTCGCGTCGTACTCCCAGATCGGCTTGTACAGTCCGGCCTCTGGCAGCACGATGTACCCGGTGATCCACACGATCGCGCCGAACGGCAGTCCGTACACCGGGCGCGGCTTGCGCAGCGATCCGGCCACGATCCCGTACCCGGCCGCCGCGGACGACCCGTAGGCCCAGTGCATGACCGTGCTCACCGGAAAGGCCCACCGGTCGGGCAGCTCGCGGTGCGTGAAGCCCTCGATCACGCGCTTGGCGACCTGGCCGGGGTCGGGGGCCTTGTCCCAGCTGTCAACCGGCGCGAACTCCCACGCCAGCGGGGCTTCCGTGCCGCCGGAGCGGCGGTACTTCAGGTACTGCACCGCGTCCAGGCAGACCGTGCCGACGGCGCCGGCCAGGATGCCTCCCGCGACCGCGGCGAGTGGTGTGAGCGGGTGCTTGAAGCCGTGCATCGAGTCTCCAATCGGTCGGGACGGGACGGGAGCCGGGGCTCAGTGCGGCGCGAGCCAGGCGAGCGCGCCCGCGACGAGGGCCTCGGTGCCGGTTCGCAGGGTGGGCTGGAGCGGGGGCAGGAACGCCGGCGAGTGGTTGGTGGGCAGGTCGTCCAGGGTCCCGGCCTTCTCGGCCGCGAGGTAGGCCTGCTTGCCGGTGAACCCGATGGCCCAGTAGCAGTACGGGACGTGAGCGGCGTCGGGGATCTTGCTGAAGTCCTCGCTGACGGTCTGCCGCGGAATCTCGCCCGCCAGATCACCGAAATGCGCCGCGAACGCCTTCGCTACCCGGCCGGTGGCGGCCGCGTCGTTGTCAGTGACCGGGAAGGTGAAGATCGTCTCGAACTCCGGGTCCTTCGGTGAGCCGCTGGCCTCGCACTCGGCGCGCACGATCCGGTGGATGGCGTCCAGCATGCGCTGGCGGGTCACGGCGGAATAGCTGCGCATGTTGAGCTCGAGGACGGCGTGGCCGGGGATGACGTTGCTGCGCGTGCCGGCGTGCAGGCTGCCCACGGTCACGACCGCGGTGTCGCCGGGTGCGACCACGCGGGAGACCACGGTCTGCAGCCGGACGACGATCATGGCGGCGAGCACTACCGGGTCGACGGCGTGCTGCGGCATGGAGCCGTGGCCGCCGCGCCCGTACACCGTGATCCTGATGCTGTCGGCGGCCGACATGAACGGGCCAGGGCACGTGGCGACGGTCCCGGCGATGCCGGGCAGCAGGTGCTGGGCCAGCGCGACGTCAGGGACGGGGATGCGGGTGAACAGGCCGTCGTCGACCATCTCCTGCGCGCCCTCGCCGGTCTCCTCGGCGGGCTGGAACAGCGGGATCAAGGTCCCGTTCCACTGGTCGCGGCGGGCGGCCATCAGGGTTGCCATGGTTGTCATGCAGGCCATATGCATGTCGTGCCCGCAGGCGTGGTCGACGGACACCTCCTGGCCCTGAGCGTCCTTGACGGTGACGGTGCTCGCGAACGGCGCGCCGGTGGTCTCCCGCAGCGGCAGCGCGTCCAGCTCGCAGCGGAGCAGCACCGTGGGCCCGCTGCCGTTGGCCAGCACGCCCGTCACGCCGGTGCCGCCGATGCCCTCCTGGACCGTGAAGCCGTCGCCGCGCAGCCGCTCGGCGACGCGCCGGGCGGTCTGGTGCTCCTGGTGGGACAGCTCCGGGTGCTGGTGCAGGTCCCGGTAGAAGTCCTCCTGGCCGGGCCGCAGGTTCTCGTAGCCGGCCAGGATCTCGTCAATGGCGCTCATTACCGTTCAGTTCCTTTCGCCGCCGGAGAAGATCGCGAGGAAGAACAAGAACACGTTCAGGATGTCCAGGAAGATCGACGCGGCCAGCAGCGGCGCGGATGCGGCGTCGGTGTTGGTGCGCAGCCGCTGGAAGTCGAACAGGACGAACCCGGCGAAGATCACCAGGCCGAGCACCGAATAGACCAGGCCGCTGCCCGGGATGTTCACGAAGATCGCCACGACGCCGAAGATGATCAAGCCCACCAGGGCCCAGAACGCCACCCGCGCGACCGGGGCCAGGTCCCGGCGGGTCGCGTAGCCGGCCGCGCCGAATCCGGCGATGAACAACGCGGTCGCCCCGCCGGCCTGCCACAGGGCGCGCGGGTCCATGCTGCCGTAGTAGGCGATGGTCGGCGCCACGGCCAGCCCGATCAGCAGGCCGAACGCGGCGAGCAGCCCGACGGCCAGCTGGATCGAGCTGCGCACCGCGAACCGCATGCCGATCAGGCAGCCGAACGCGGCGATGAACGCGATGATGCCGACCGCGCCGGTCAGGTTGCGGCCCAGCCAGGCGCCGAGGGCGAACAGCGCGGCCGTGATCGCGACGTAGCCCATGGTCTGGCTGAACAGCACGTGCGCCTGGTTGCGGGCGTCCGTCCCCATCCGCTGGTAGGTCAGTGAATCGGTCATGATGTCCTGCTCCTTCAGGTCGGCCGCCAGCTATGCCTACGATGGCGCGTGCCGGTCACCTGTCGCGCCTGTGAAAGCCCTGGCACGTACCCTGGTCTGATGAGCCGCAGGAGCCATCGGGTGTCGTATGAGCTCCTTGGCTGCGGCTGGCACGGGCACGCCCTCGTCGGGACCGACGCCGCGGCCGTGCGCCAGGAAGACGACCTCGTGGTCCGCGAGCAGGCGGGCCTGCGCTGGCACCGCTGCCTGCGGTGCGACGCGTGGCTGCCGCGGCCGGTCCCGGCCTCGCCTGACCGCCCGTTCCCGCCGGAGCGGGCTGAGATCACCCTCCCGCTGCGGGGCAGGGAACTGCGGGAGCGGTACGTGCTGCGGCTGATCGCGGTGGACCGGGTGATCCACTGCGTGGTGCTGGCCGCGCTGGCCGCCGCGGTCTTCGTGTTCGCCGCCGACCATGCGATGCTGCAACAGGACTTCGTGCGCTTCGTCACCGCCCTGCAGGCCAGCGTGGGCGGGCCGTCGGTCACCACGACCGGTGGCGTCGAGGGCGAGCTGACCAAGCTGTTCGCGATCAGCCTGCGCAACCTGCAGCTAACCGGCGTGGTCCTTACCGCGTACGCGGTCCTCGAGGGCACGGAGGCCGTCGGGCTGTGGCGGGGCAGGCGGTGGGCGGAATACCTGACGTTCATCGCCACGGCGCTGCTCCTGCCGCTCGAGATCTACGAGATCGTGCACCGGCCGACCGTGCTGAAGGGCGTCACGCTGGCCATCAACCTGGCGGTCGTCCTGTACCTAGTGTGGGCGAAACGGCTGTTCGGCCTGCGCGGCGGCGAGCGAGCGCAGCGCGCCCTGCGCCAGGCCGACTCCGGATGGCCGGCCCTCGAACGCGCGACTCCGCGGCCCAGGGGTGATGACCACGGGCCCGTTCTGAAAAATCAGTCTTTACCGAACGGTCCAGTGGTTCCCCCGTACCCTAGAAGCTGAACCCGATAGCGCTGAGCTGCTCGCGGCCGCTGTCGGTGATGTCGGCCGGCCGCCAGGCCGGCAGCCACTGCCAGTCGACGCGGAAGTCCTCGACGCAGTCGAGCGCGGCGAGGCCGGTGCGGATCTGGCTTTCCATGACGTGAGTCAGCGGGCAGGCCGCGGACGTGAGGGTCATGGTGATGACGGCGGTCCGGCCCTCGATGGCGACGGCGCGGACGAAACCGAGGTCGACGATGTTCACGCCCAGGTCGGGGTCGATGACGTCGGACAGCGCCGCGCGAACGGCGGCCTGTCCAGCTGACGGCTCGGCGGGGACGGCAGGGGCGGCGGGCGGCGGCGGGAGCGGCCGGGGCGCCTGGGGCGGTTCTGGTGGCTCGGGGTCCGCGGGCAGGTCCGCGACGGCCGTCGCGTGCAGTCCGGCCGGGCGCAGCACGATCCGCACGTGACAGGTGGGGCTGGCGATCCAGCCGGCGGCGCCGTACGTCCCGCGGCGCACCCGGACGATGTCTTCGGCGGCGGCCGCGCTGCCGTCGGCCACGATCAGCGACGCCGGGTCGAGGCCAGCGGCTTCCGCGCGCACGATGGCCCTGTCGAGCAGCCGGGCGAGCGGCTCGCAGGTGCGGCCTGGGCCGAAACGCAGCCTGGCCCTGGCGGCGATGGCGGGCTGGCCGTTGACCGCGCGCAGGGCGGTCAGCGCGTCGCGGGTGGCGATCCG